>OHBD01000304.1_pt1 | contig 30929 bp, 22 predicted proteins | sample 1577291 | NCBI WGS metagenome assembly OHBD01 (sample SAMEA3879572, study PRJEB24766) | human gut metagenome | biome: human-associated habitat; feature: feces | place: USA | collected 1985/1987
CTTGTGCCCGTCTTCCCCTTTCTTTTTCGTGATCCGAATTTCACGTTTCATGTCATCACCTCATGCTGTCATCATAGCTTGACACGAAGCTGAAATATATAATATAATATGAATACAATTTATATTACGTTCATAATATAAATTGTATTCATTATTTCTTTATGAAGAAATAATGGTCGCACGAAAGGAGGGGAAAAAGATGGAGGGTCAAACTAACGGCCTGTGTATCGCTGGTTTCATCGTGTCGCTTGGGTCGCTGTTCCTCGGGTTGTTTGGCATTACCGGCCTGGTGGGTACTGTGTTGTCTGCCGTCGGTCGTTCGAAAGCCGTCAATAACGGCGGAAAAACGGGCCTGGGTACTGCCGGGATCATTCTTGGCGTTATCGGCGCGGCTTACTGCTGGGTCATGTTGGCGATTGCCGCAGCCTGACGGAAAAAGGTCTTACCAAAAATCACCACAACAAAAAGGCGTTGGAACTGCAAAGTTCCAACGCCTTTTTGCTTTTTGGCGTGACGATTTATTTTCTCACTTCCAGTTCGCCGTTTGCGTTCACATCCACCGTGACGTTCTGGCCGGGCAGAACGTCTCCGGCGATGATGGCCTTGGCCAGCATGGTTTCCAGATGGCTCTGCATATAGCGCTTCAAAGGACGAGCGCCGTAGACCGGATCGAAGCCCGCGTCGGCAATCTTGTCGATGGCGGCGTCGGTCAGGGTCAGGGTGATCTCCCGCTCCTGCAGGCGGCTTTCCAGGCTCTTGGCCAGCAGGCACACGATCTGACGGATCTCGGCCTTCTCCAGCGGCTTGTAGAACACGATTTCGTCAATCCGGTTCAGGAACTCGGGCCGGAACTGGCTGCGCAGCAGCTTCATCACGTTTTCCCGGGCGTCCGCCGTAATCTCGCCGTTCTGGATGCCGTCCAGCAGGAACTGGCTGCCCAGATTGGAGGTCATGATGATGATGGTGTTCTTGAAGTTGACCGTGCGGCCCTTGTTGTCCGTCAGTCGTCCGTCGTCGAGCACCTGGAGCAGGATATTGAAGACGTCGGGGTGGGCCTTCTCTATCTCATCGAAGAGAACCACGGAGTAGGGCTTGCGCCTGACGGCCTCGGTCAACTGGCCACCCTCGTCGTAACCGACGTACCCCGGAGGCGCGCCGATGAGGCGGGAGACACTAAACTTCTCTTGGTATTCGCTCATATCGATACGCGTCATCATCGTCTCGTCGTCGAAGAGGTATTCGGCCAGCGCCTTCGCCAGCTCGGTCTTACCCGTACCCGTTGTGCCGAGGAAGATGAAGGAGGCTATCGGCTTCTTCGGATCTTGCAGTCCGGCGCGGCTGCGGCGCACGGCGTCGGCCACGGCCGTAATGGCCTCGTCCTGGCCAATCACCCGCTTGTGGAGCTCTTCCTCCAGGTGGAGGAGCTTGTCGCGCTCGCTCTGCATCATCCGCGTCACGGGGATTCCCGTCCAGCGGCTCACCACCTCGGCGATATCGTCGGCAGTCACCTCCTCGCGGATGAGTTTCTCGCCACCCTGCGTCTGGTCGAGCTGCTTCTGTATGGCCTTGATGTCGGCGTCTATCTGCTGCAGTTTGCCATAGCGTATCTCCGCCACGAGCTGGTAGTTGCCCTCGCGCTCGGCGCGCTCGGCGTCAAACTTCAGTTGCTCTATCTGCTGCTTGTCCTGCTGGATCTTGTTGACCAGGGCCTTCTGGGCCTCCCATTTAGCTCGGAATCCCTTCACCTTGTCCTGCAGTTCGGCTATCTCGCGCTCGATGTTGTTGAGTTTTTGCAGGTCGGGGTCCTTCTCGGTCGCTCCCGGCTGCACCTCGCGCTTCACCGACTCACGCTCGATCTCCTTCTGCTTCAACTGTCTCTCCAGTTCGTCCAGTTCCTCCGGCACGGAGTCGCGCTCCATACGGAGTTTGGCAGCAGCCTCATCCATGAGGTCGATGGCCTTGTCGGGGAGGAAACGGTCTGTGATGTAGCGTTCGGAGAGTTGCACGGCGGCGATGCAGGCGTCGTCCTGGATACGCACCTTGTGGTGGTTCTCGTAGCGCTCCTTCAGTCCACGTAGGATGGAGATGGCGTCGGTCTCGTCCGGCTCCTCGACCATGACGGTCTGGAAGCGGCGCTCCAGGGCCTTGTCCTTCTCAAAGTACTTCTGATACTCGTTGAGCGTCGTCGCACCGATGGCACGCAGTTCGCCACGTGCCAGGGCCGGCTTGAGGATGTTGGCGGCGTCCATGGCGCCCTCGCCACCACCGGCTCCCACGAGCGTGTGGATCTCGTCGATGAAGAGGATGATGTTGCCTTCGGCCTTCGTCACCTCCTTGATCACCGACTTCAGGCGCTCCTCAAACTCGCCCTTGTATTTGGCACCCGCCACGAGTGCGCCCATATCGAGGGAGTAGAGTTGCTTGTCCTTCAGGTTCTCGGGCACGTCGCCACGCACGATACGCTCGGCTAGTCCTTCGACGATAGCCGTCTTGCCCGTACCCGGCTCACCGATGAGGATCGGGTTGTTCTTCGTACGGCGGGAGAGGATCTGCAAGACGCGGCGTATCTCCTCGTCACGGCCGATCACTGGGTCGAGTTTTCCTGCCCGCGCCCGCTCCACGAGGTTGGTGGCATACTTGGAGAGGGCCTGGAAGTTTTCGTCTCCGCTTTGGCTCTCCACCTTCTGTCCTTGGCGCAGCGACTGGATGGCCTGGAGCATTTCCTTCTCCGTGCAGCCAGCGTCCTTCAGGATACGTGAGGCAGTGCTGCCCACTTGTAGCAGGGCCAGCAGCAGCGGTTCGATGCTCACGTAGTCGTCGCCGAGTTTCTGGGAAATATCGAGGGTCTTCTCCAGCACCTTGTTGCTGTCGGGAGAGAAATAGGGTTCTCCGCCCGAGACCTTCGGCAGATGCTTGATCTCGTTTTGCAGACTCAGCTCGACGGTCTGGGCGTTCACTCCCAACTTTTGGAGCACGTAGTCCGTCACGTCTTTGCCCTTGTCCATCACGCCGGCAAGGATGTGAACCGGCTCGATGGTCTGCTGTCCATTGCGCTTCGCCGTGTCCAGCGCGCTTTGGATAGCCTCTTGGGCTTTGATGGTGAATTTGTCAAATGTCATATTTGTTTCTCCTTTCTGTGCTTCCTCTCCTTCGGCTGTGGCGCCTCGGGAGGTTCTTCACGTTTTTTTATTATTGTTTTCTGCCGAATGATAGGCAAAACCTATACCCGATTTGTAAATATGACAATACGGCATAAATTGATGACAATTTGTCACCAGGGAAGACTATAATCAACGACAAACAATACTACGTTTGCCACGATTTACAACCACACCACTATTGCAGGAATGGTAGTGTGTGCTTTGGCTCCCGGCCCTGGGGGAGATACGCAACTGCCATATCAACATCGGAACGTGGAACTGTATCGAACAATACGTACAACCCTGTCGCTTCATTCGGCTGAACCCGATGATGGTTCGGCCTTGCGCTTGGGCCTTCTCGCTCGTCAGAAGCGGAAACCGTAGGTGAAGCGCAGGCGCCATTTGCTTCTGCGCACCTGCAGCTGATCTCGGTCGCCCACCACGGAATAGTTGTAGATCAAGGAGGCAACGGCAAACTGGTTGCGCCAGGAATAGACCGCTGCACCACGTCCTGTCGTGATGAGGCTGGGGAAGCGGTAGTGGAGGTTGATGCGCTCTCCGTTCTCCTTGAGTCGGGAGTGGATATAGAAGTCGAAGGTGGGCAGGAGGGAGAGGTGGAAGAGCCACCGCTTGCCCGCCACGAGGTTGTAGCCGTAGCCTGCGCCAATACCAATCTCCATCAGTTTGAGGTTGATGGGCTGCTGGTTGGCGGTCTCGTTGGCGTCGATGTCCGTGATCTGTCCGTCGAAACTGGCGCCCACCATGAAGCTGCCCGCACTCCTGCGCTGGAGGTAGCTCTGGCTGAAGGCCGCCGGAAAGGAGAAGCGCTTGCTGTTGAACGCATAGTAGAGGTTGACGTTGAGGGCCTGCTGCCTGATGGCCCCTTTCTCGATCGGCGTGACCTCGTCGTTCATTGAGGCCTTGCCGTGATAGGTCTTCGACGAGAGAAACACGATGTCGAAGCCGAAGCGGTTGCTGTAGGAGTTGACGTTCAACTCATAGTCCTGGCTCTTTCCCGCCAGTTTCATGGGGTTGAGCGCCACGGCAGCTCCCAGTCCGCGATATGCCACCGCCATACTCAGCGTGCCACGGAAGTCCGACTCCACCTCGGTGTGGTATTGGTCCTCGCCATTGCGTCCCGTGGTGCGAATCCATGCTCCCGAGAGGTTGCCCCGCAGTTTGATGGTCCAGCGTCCGGGTGGCCGCATGATATAGGCCGTGTCGTAGTTGATGCGTTGGTAGCGCTCTGCAAGGATGGCGTTGCCCGCATGCAGCAGTTGGTCATACTTCACCAGTCGCTTGCGCAGGGCGTTGTATTTCTTCTCGTCCATGCTCCCGCTGTCTCTTCGAGCCCGCAAGATACTGTCGCCCCATTGCAGCAGGCGTCCCTCGTCCGAGGCCCGTCGGATCTCCAGTCGGATGCTGTCGGCATATTCCACCTTCTCCTTCCAGCTGCGCTTCTTCTTGCGGCGGTGGGATTGGGCAGAAGCATCGATGGCGATGGTTGCCACGAGGAGCAAGAGTATCCAGCGGACGAAAAAGCGGACGGAAAAGCGGGTGGGGTGGAGCGGTGAGATCGAGTGTGACATGGCGTGAGGATGAGGAAAGGATCTTCCCTTATTACCTATATATATGATTATGATGACGGCCTATGTATATGAATATGAGAATGGCCTATATATATGTTTATGATGACGACCTATATATATGTTTATGATGACGACCTATATATATGATTATAATGACGGCGCACTATGAGCTGAAAGCGCAAGTCTGATGATGGTGCCAACAGATTGGACAGACGGCAAGAATCAGATTGGCTGACGTCAGGAAAAGAAAAACTGGGACTTGGCCCCGCGTCGTTGTGCGAAGCACCAAGTCCCAGTCGTATAGAGTCGATATTAATAAGCGAAGAGAGGATAGTCCTTCATCGTAGCATTGACCTTCTCGCGAACACGGGCGATGACCTGCTCGTTCTCGGGATCAGCCAATACCTCGTTGATCAACTCAGCCACGAGGTGCATCATGTCCTCCTTGGCGCCACGGGTCGTCATGGCAGCGGTGCCAAGACGGAGACCTGAGGTCTGGAAGGCAGAACGCTCGTCGTAGGGCACAGCATTCTTGTTGGCCGTGATGTCGGCAGCCACGAGGGCAGCCTCAGCCACCTTACCCGTCAGCTCCGGATACTTCGGACGGAGGTCGAGCAGCATGGAGTGGTTGTCAGTACCACCGCTCACGATGTCGAAGCCGTAGCCGATGAGGTCCTCAGCCAGCACGGCGGCGTTCTTCTTCACCTGCGTAGCATACTCCTTCCAAGAAGGCAGCAGGTTCTCGCCGAAACCGACAGCCTTGGCAGCGATGACGTGCTCCAGCGGACCACCCTGGTTGCCCGGGAAGACAGCGGAGTTGAGCAGCATGGACATCTTCTTCAGATCGCCCTTCTTCGTCTTCAGACCCCACGGGTTCTCGAAGTCCTTGCCCATCATGATGATACCACCGCGCGGACCACGGAGCGTCTTGTGGGTCGTCGTGGTGACGATGTGAGCGTACTTCACCGGGTTCTTCAGCAAGCCAGCTGCGATCAGACCAGCCGGGTGAGCCATATCGACCAGCAGGATGGCACCTACTGCGTCGGCGATCTTGCGCATGCGCTCGTAGTCCCACTCACGGCTGTAGGCAGAGCCACCACCGATGATCAGCTTCGGCTTGTTCTCCAGGGCCAGCTTCTCCATCTCGTCGTAGTCCACGCGGCCCGTCTCGCGGCAGAGGTGATAGCCGATGTGGTTGTAGAGGATACCCGACGTGTTGACAGCGCTACCGTGAGAGAGGTGGCCACCCTGATCGAGGTCCAAGCCCATGAAGGTGTCGCCCGGCTTCAGGATGGCGAGCAGTACAGCCTGGTTGGCCTGTGCACCAGAGTGGGGCTGCACGTTGACAAACTCAGCGCCGAAGAGCTGCTTCACGCGGTCGATGGCGAGGTTCTCCACCTTGTCCACCACCTGGCAACCGCCGTAGTAGCGCTTGCCGGGATAACCCTCGGCATATTTGTTGGTGAGGTATGAACCCATGGCGTTCATCACCTCATCGCTCACGAAGTTCTCTGAAGCGATCAGCTCCATACCCTTCAGCTGACGCTGATGCTCTTGCTCGATCAAGTCGAAAATCTCTTGGTCTCTTCTCATACTTGTACTTTTACTTTATTAAGATATTATTATTGATGTTTCAGCCTGGATAGTCCATAGCGTCCCTCTGCGGGGGTTAGAGCTCGCAGTTGGCAGGGGGCTATGGATTGCGCAGGTTAGGTTAGATTTCTCTTGCAATGGTTAGCAAAGTTCCACCTTATCCATTTTTTGTTCTTTGTCGCAGTAGTGACATTTCAGTATTCCGTGCTCCTTGTCTATCACGTTGAAGATGGTGTCCATCGGTTCGTTGTTGGTGATACACTTCGGATTGTTGCACTTGACGATGCCCCGCAGCTCGTCGGGCGTCTCCACCTTTTTCTTCTCCACCACCTCGTAGTCCTTGATGATGTTGAGCACCACGTTGGGCGCCACTACCGAGAGTCGCGAGATCTCATCGTCAGTGAAGAACTTGTCGCTCACCTTGATGATGCCCTTCGTGCCCACCATCTTCGACGAGAGGTTGTAGCCGATCGTCACCGGGGTGGAGAGGTGCTGGAGCTGGAGAAGGTTGACGACGTCGAAGGTCTTCTCCACGGGGATATGGTCTATTACCGTGCCGTTCTTGATGGCGGCCACGAGTCTTTCTTTCTTGTTCATCGCTTGCTGGTTATTCAATGATCGTTTTGTCATTGCGAATCTCCTCGATGGAGATACCAAGGCAATGGCAGAAGATGGCCTCGCGGGCATAGAGTCCGTTCTTGGCCTGCTGGATGTAGTAGGCGTGGGGATTGGCGTCCACGTCGTAGGCAATCTCGTTCACGCGGGGTAGCGGGTGGAGGATGCGCATGTTGTCCTTGACCTTGCCGAGCATGTTCTCGTGCAGGATATAGACATTCTTCACGCGCTCATACTCCATCAGGTCGGAGAAGCGCTCCTTTTGCACGCGCGTCATGTAGAGGATGTCGGCGTCGGCGATTACGTCCTCGTCAAACTCCTCGTGCTCCTCATACTTGATGCCGTGCTTCCGGCAGTAGAGCTTATACTCTTCGGGCATGGCGAGCTCCTTGGGCGATATGAAATGGAAAGTGGGGTTGAAATGGCGCATCGCCATGAGTAGGGAGTGGACGGTGCGTCCGTAGCGGAGGTCGCCGACCAGGTAGATGTTGAGGTTCTCCAGCGTGCCCTGCGTCTGCTGGATCGTGTAGAGGTCGAGCAGGCATTGCGATGGATGCTGGTGGGCTCCGTCTCCAGCATTGACGATGGGGACGGGTGCTACTTCCGAGGCGTATTGTGCCGCGCCCTCGATATGGTGGCGCATGACGATCACGTCTGCATAGTTGGACACCATGAGAATCGTGTCCTTCAACGTTTCGCCCTTGCTGACGCTCGAAACCTTGGCGTCGGTAAAGCCGATGACGCGCGCACCCAGTCGGTTGGCAGCCGTCTCAAAGCTCAATCGGGTGCGGGTGGAAGGCTCATAAAATAGTGTTGCCACCACTTTCCCCTTCAGCAACTCACGGTTGGGGTGTGCCTCAAACTCCTTCGCCATCTCCAGGAGGTGCAAAAGCTCCTCGCGGTTCAGGGTCTGGATGTTCACAAAGTTATGTTTTTCCATTTACCGCTTCTATGTTTTATAATTCGGGTTCAAAGATACAAATTCTTTTTTGATTAGCATCGGGTAGTGAGGGAAAAAATGAGTTGGAGGATAAAAAAAACGTGTAATAATCGGTGGAGCTCACTTTTTTGCCTTTACTTCTATGTTGAACCCCATTTTTTCATTAACTTTGCACACTATATATAAAAAGGTACTCGATTCATGAGAAGAGCAATCGTTCACTTCCTTTGGGAAGGACTGGCAATCGTTGTGGCTTTCTGCCTCATGTTTTTCATTGCCGTATGGAATGGCTGGATAGGCTATATGCCCGATATGGACACCCTTTCCAATCCGATCGATAAGTTTGCCACCCAGGTCTATTCGGCCAATGGCAAGCTCATCGGCACGTGGAATGAGGACAACGGCAACCGTGTGGCGGTCGATTACAACAGTATCAGCCCCAACCTCGTCCATGCGCTGGTCGCCACCGAGGACGAGCGTTTCTACGAGCACTCCGGCATCGACTATATCGCCCTGGGCCGTGCCATCATCAAGCGAGGCATCCTCGGCCACCACGAGGCTGGTGGCGGTTCCACCATCACGCAGCAGCTTGCCAAGCAGCTCTATTCTGAGAAGGCCCACGGCACGCTGGAGCGCATGTTGCAGAAGCCGATTGAGTGGATCATCGCCATCAAGCTGGAGCGATACTTCACCAAGGAGGAGATCATCGCCATGTACCTCAACTACTTCGACTTCCTCCACAACGCCGTCGGCATCAAGCGGGCGGCCAATATCTATTTCGACAAGGAGCCCTGGCAGCTCAACCTCGACGAGTCGGCCATCCTGGTGGGTATGTGCAAGAACCCCTCGATGTTCAATCCCGTGCGCTACCAGGATCGTTGCCGCCAGCGTCGCAATGTCGTCCTGGCGCAGATGCTCAAGTGTGGCTACATCACCTCAGAGCAGTACGGCCAGGCGAGTGCGCAGCCCTTGGAGCTCCATTTCTCCCACGAAAAGCCCATTGCTGGTGCGGGTAGCTATTTCCAGGCTTTCCTCAAGCAGTATATGATGGCCGAGTTGCCTCTGCGCGAAAACTATCCTGCCTGGCGTGAGCGCCAGTACGTGCTCGACTCCATCGCCTGGGCCACCGACCCGCTCTATGGCTGGTGCAACAAGAACCACAAGCGCAATGGCGACAACTACAACGTCAATACCGACGGCCTCCGTATCTTCACGACCATCGACACGCGCATGCAGCAGTATGCCGAGCAGGCCGTGCGCGAGCATGTGGGGCGTAGTCTCCAGACGGCTTTCAACCAGGAGAACCACTACAAGCCCAATGCGCCTTTCTCCTCCGGCATCTCTCGCCAGCAGATCAAGAATAGCATCAACCGCAGCATCCGTCAGAGCACGCGCTTCCTCCGTATGAAGGAGGCAGGAGCCTCGCCCGAGGAGATCATCCGTGCCTTCCGCACCCCAGTGGATATGACGGTCTTCACCTATCATGGTCCCGAGGAGCGCACGATGACGCCGATCGACTCCATTATCTATTATAAGAGTTTTCTGCGTTCTGCCTTCATGAGCATGGATCCCCATACGGGCGCCGTCAAGGCTTATGTCGGCGGTATCGACTACGACCACTTCAAGTATGACATGGTGATGGGAGGCCGTCGCCAGGTGGGATCCACCATCAAGCCCTTCCTCTATGCCCTGGCCATGCAGAACGGTATGACTCCTTGCACCACCCTCCGCAACGTCCAGCACTCCTACGGCGGATGGACCCCGCGCAACGGCAGCCATGCGCGCTACGGCCAGCAAGTGCCGCTGAAGTGGGCGCTTCAGCACTCCAACAACTGGATCTCGGCCAGCCTCATCACGACCCTTGGCCCGCAGCAGTTTGTGGGCATCCTCCACGACTTCGGCCTCAACAATCCCGACATCGACCGCAACGCCACCCCCGTGCTCAGTCTCGGTCCCTGCGAGGTCTCTGTCGGCGAGATGGTCTCGGCCTATACGGCCTTCGCCAATGGCGGCGTGCGCTGCGCCCCGTTGTTTGTCACGAAGATTGAGGACAGCCACGGCAATGTCATTGCCAAGTTCCAGCCCCTGATGACGGAGGTGATCAGCGAGGACAACTCCTATCGCATGATCGACATGATGCGTGCCGTCATCGATGGCGGTACGGGTAGCCGACTGAAGGGTGCCTACGGGATGAAGGGCGACATCTGTGGCAAGACGGGTACGACCAACAGCAACTCCGATGGTTGGTTTATCGCCTTCACCCCCGAACTGGTCAGTGGCGCCTGGGTGGGCGGTGAGGACCGCGACATCCACTTCGACTCCACCTCCCTCGGACAGGGAGCCGCCGCCGCCCTGCCTATCTGGGCCTACTTTATGAAGAAGGTCTATGCCGACCACCAGTTGGGCTACAGCGACAAACCGCAGTTTGCCATCCCCAAGGACTTCGACTTCTGTTCCACGTCCGAGGACACCGATGTCAACGACATCCAGGAGGTCTATTTCTGATTCGCACCTGCCCTATGGCTAATGAAATCAGAATATGCACATTGTGTATATTGAACCCATAGTGTTGCGGAATTATGGTTGTTAATAGTCACATTAATTATATAGGTTTATGGGAAATTCATTCATGAAAGCCTTTATTGTCTTGGCGTTAAGCATCCTGCAGACAACTGTTTGCTATGCCGATACTTTCAAGGGGAAGGTTGTCAATGCTGAGACTGGCGAGGTTATTGTCGGAGCAAGGGTAGAGAGCGAGATCAACCCCCAACCTGGATGGTCTATTCAGAGTACGACAGAGACCGACAGTACGGGATGCTTCTATCTGAATGGTAGTATGGAAGGGCGCATCATGTTCAAGTTTAGCATGATAGGCTACAAGAATCTCCGCAAGGTGGACTATTCCTATGGCAGGGAGGTGAAAGATACGACCGACCTTGGCATCATCAAGTTGCACCCCACGGCACTCATGTTGCAGGAGGTAAAGGTGACGGCCAAGATGCCCCGCATCACTATGGTGGGCGACACGATAGTGTTCAACCCCGAAGCGTTCAAACTGAAGGAAGGAGCCCGCCTTGCCGAACTGATCAAGAAACTGCCGGGAGTGGAGAACCGCGACGGCAAACTCTACTGGAACGACAAACCCATACGCCTGATGATGAACGGTCGGGATGTCTTCGGCGGCAGTCAGATCATCAGCGAGTTGCCGGCAGAAGTGGCAAGCAAACTGAAGCTCTACGACCGCAAGTCGGAGCTGGCACGCCATACTGGCAATGACGATGGTGAGGAAGACCACGTGCTTGACATACAGGTAAAGCCGGGATTTCTCGACAAGTGGTATGGAGAGGCAGAAGCACAATACCAGACAGACAAGCGGTATATGTTCAGCCTCAGGGCCAGTCGGCTGAGCGACCACGACCCACAGATGATATATGGTCAGGCAAACAACACCAACCGCTATATAGACAGCACGATGGGTCAAAGTATGGATCGCAACATCGACGGCGACGGCAAGAGTCAGTATGGATCGTACAACTACCAACACAACTGGAAGACAGAGGGTGCAGGATCCTATAGCTACAACAGCTTCGACATCAGTGCCAATCTGGGCCACAGCGATGGATGGAGCACAAGCACTCAGTCAACCGAGACTTTCTTCCCTGGTAAGGAGCGCACGTTTAGCGTAGCAGACAACTACCGCTATGCCCATAAGCTCACTCCGCAGTTGCAGACGAAACTCTTTGCTTACACCGATTCGGTGAATAGCATAAACGTAGATGTGAAGGCGGCTTACGAGAAAGGCTACAGCATCAGCGAAGACCAAGGAGCATCGTATGGCTACGATCCGGAGAAGTTTGAATACCACACTATCGGCGCAGCCTTTGCCGCAAAACCTGGCGATGCTCTCTATGACCGATTGATCACCCGCAACCGCTATTATCATACAAGTGACAGTCAGACGCGCAGTCTGAATATGGACTACTCATGGGAACACTTCTTTGGCAAGAAAGGTTCGTTCACCTTGCAAGGCTACACCAAAATAAGCGGATCCGATGAAGATACCCACAACAACCGCAGCCTGGAATATCTGAGGGACAACAGAAACGAAACACTATGGCAGTATTACGAACGCAACAATCATGGCCTCAGCACGCAGCTCGGCGCCGAACTGGAATACTGGCTGAGCAGCAAGGTCTATCTGGACCTATCCGACAATGTGACCTATTCGCGTACCAGAGCCATTCGCGACATATATACCGACCATAGCGAAGAGAACGTGGTGGGAGGTATGCCGACGACGCCAGACCTTGCCAACACCATGGGCAACCTGATGCACCAATGGACCAATAGCTTCTCTCTGAAGTCAACCATCACCCCCGTGAAGTCTCTCATGATTATGCCTAAGTTCAACTGGAACGTATATCGTGAGAAGGCAGACTACCATTATGGACAACTCGACACCACTGCCGTGCGCACAAGCTATACCTACGAACCGTCGCTATTTCTGAAATGGAAGATGAGCCGTGTGCGCAATATGGATTTCTCTTTTGCCTATCATACTACGGTGCCCGACCTGGTGAGCACGCTCGCTTATCGCAACACCATCAATCCGCTGTCTATTTCCGTGGGCAATCCCTTCCTTGGCAAATCACACAGTCATACGACCAAATATAGCTACCATCGCATGTGGCTGCGCAAGCAGATCGTGCTCGGACTGACTGCGTCATATACAAAGGAAATCAATCCGATTGCCACGCTCTATCGTTATAATTCCGCAACAGGCGTCTATGAGTCGAAGCCAATGAACGTGAAAGGAGGCGACTCCTGGAAATTCGGAGTCAACTACGACCAAGGTATTGGCGCATATTTCCGGTTGATGAACAAACTGTCGGTGCAGGCATCACAGTCGTACGGTTTCCTGACGATGGTGGACAACAACGACCCTAATACTGTTCCAGCCTTGAATCATCAGAAAACGGTTGGTATAGACGAAGACTTTGATTTGTCGTATGAGACAAACACGCTGCAGCTGTCTTTGTACGACCGTCTGCAATGGAACCGCTACCGCTATGATGACGCATCATACAACATGCATCCTTTATATAATAGATTAGGTGTGACAGCTATGCTGAAGCTCGAACCTTTCCAAGTGGTAGCGGAGGTAGCCGATCATTTCCGTTCTGATTATGCCACGTCGGAAATGAACGGCCACAAGATCATTTCATCGTTGAGTGTTGATTACAGTTTCTGCAAGAACAAATGCCGCCTGTCGCTGTATATTGATGATATCTTCAACAAAAACATCTATTATCATAGCAAATATACGGCATTCCAGCGTTACGAATCAGCCAAAAACTATATCCACCACTATGCCAATCTTACCTTCACGTATAGATTCGACGCCAAGGCAGATAAAAAGAAACGCAGATAAAAAGAAAAAGGTAGGGATAGGAAAACCATCCCTACCTTTGGACCAGGAGAATTATTTTCTGACTATCTTCCGCAGTCTTCTTGCTTTGTCTCCTTACTCTATATACTTCGTCTCCTTCGGCATGCAGATCCAAAGGAGAATATACACCAGTACGCCACAGAAGGCCGTGCAGGTCGTCAGGACGACATAGACGATGCGTAGGATCGCCACGTCCCATCCGAAATACTCGGCTATACCGCCACAGACGCCCGCCAGCCATTTGTCGGTCGTCGATCTTGTGAGTCTTTTCTTATACTCCATAGGGCTTCAATATTTACAGTTTTTGCCAAATTTCGTCGAGACCCTTCCTTTTCTTTCCTGGGTTCGGACAGTCCTCGGCGATGTGTCCCAGCGGAATGATCGCCACGGCCTCGAATCCCTCTACGGGAAACAGGCGCTTCACGGCCTCCACATCGTAGTTGCACACCCAGCAGGTGCCCAGTCCACGGTCGGCGGCAGCCAAGGCCAGGTGCTCCACGGCTATTCCGAGGTCGATGTCGCCATGCGACTTGCCGTCGTCGGGACGCACCCATGCGTTGGCCGTGTCCTTCATGCAGAGCACATAGATCGGCGCGGAGGCAAACCAAGGACGGTCGTAGCACTGGCGTATCTTCTCCTTGGACTCGTCGGAGGCGAGAAGGAGAAACTTCCAAGGCTGCCGGTTGCAGGCCGACGGAGCCAGTTGCACACACGTCATGATCGCGTCGAGGTCGGCCTGCGAGACCGCCTCGTCGGTGAATTTGCGCACAGAGAAGCGCGCGGTTGCCAATTCTTTGAAGTTCATAGGCTTCGTTTTTTTATGTTGTTTTGGACTTGGTTAGTAGTTGCCCTCATCCACAATCGGGTAGAGCTCGATAAACTCCCCGTTGTGTCGCTTTCCATCGTTGATGATCTCCGCCACCTTTTGGCCGATCACGTCGGGCTGGTGCGATCCCGGTCCGTCGTAGTGGCCGTTGAGGTCGGTGGAGGTGGCTCCCGGGCCTCCACGGGCACGTGGAAGTGGTCAAACTCCCATCCCATCGTGGCGATCATCGTGTTCTGTCCCGCCTTGCTGGCCACGTAGGCCATCGGGTGCCAGTAGGGGCTAAACGTGCTTGGCACGGTGATGTTGCAGATTCTGCCCTGGTTTTTCTCCAGCAGCGGCAGCAGCAACTTCGTCAGATAGAACGTGCCGATATAGTTGACCTGCACCGTGTCGATCACGTCCTGCAGCGACTGCTCGTAGCTCCTGACCGACATGTCGCCCGGAATGCCCGCGTTGTTGACCAGCAGCGAGAGCCCCGGATACTTCTCCGCTATCTCGCGGGCCGAGACCTCGATCTCGCCGTTGTCCGCAAGGTTCACATACTGCCATCCCGCCACGTCGGCACCATCGGCGCGGAGGGCCTCCATGGCCTTCAGTGCTCGGTCTTCACAGCGTGCGCCGACCACTACCTGCCATCCCGATTTTCCCAGATGGCGTGCTATCTCATATCCGATGCCCTTGTTGGCACCTGTCACCAAAACTTGTTTCTTCATTTTTTCGATCTTTTATTGTAGGTCAATATAATAGTTGTGTTCCTTCCATGCGTGGGTTCCGCCTTTCTTCCATGTGTGTTGTGTGCTCCAACCCATGTGGCGGCCCCGTTTCTATTCCTCCCCCAGCCAGTCATCGACGAGCTTTCGCGCGATGCTCAGCTTCTCGGGCAGCGGCGGCAGGTTGTCTCTGCCAAACCAGCTTCCGCGCTCCAGTTCGGACCGTTGCAGATGGATCTCGCCTCCCGCATAGTCGGCGTGGAATCCCACCATCAGTCCGCAGGGGAAGGGCCAGGGCTGCGACCCGAAATAGCGGAGGTTGGTGATGTCGAGTTGCGTCTCCTCCATCACCTCGCGCCTCACGGCCTCTTCGAGCGTCTCTCCCGTCTCGACAAATCCCGCCACCAGTCCATAGATACGGTTGTTGACGAAGTTTTTCGCATGGACGAGCAGCACCTCCTCGCCCCGGTGTACGAGCACGATGACGGCCGTGGCCAGTTGCGGCCAGAACTCCTTGCCACAATGCGTACACTTCTTCGAAATGATGGTGTCCATCCTTGTGGGTGCACCACACACACCGCAGTATTGCGTGTTTTGGTCCCAGTAGAGCAGTTCGCGACATTTTCCCGCCTTCAGATAGAGTTCTGTCGGCAGATGATAGAACGACTTGCGCAGTGGGCATGTCTCGTAGCGATCATCCTCGGCGATGGGATAGTCGATGCTGGCCGCCCTCACCTCCGTCCCGTCCTCCATCGGTGCTATCTCCATCACGTGCGTCCAGGGCTTCAGTTCGATGGGAGGATTCTCAGCCATGGGGATGGTACGACTGCCGTCCGCGTTCTTCTCCAGCATGACGGCATCCTTGACGAATATGAACCAATATTTCATGATGTGCGTGATCTCGTTGTTCTTTCCGAAGACTTCTCTTTATAACTTCTTTCCGAATACTTTCCTTATTCCTTCTTTCCGAAGAGCAGCTCGTAGTCCCTTGCCGCTGCCGGCTTCACCCATTCCTCCGGCACGAAGCGCCAGTTGTTGTTCGGTTGCGGGTCGAGCGTCCCCATCCGCTTGATCTCCTCCATGAGGTAGTGGCGCTGGTCGCGTTCGCTCTCCCAGAGGATGCGGCTCTGCAGCGAGTCGTGTGGAATGCCCGCCCCCTTCGTGAGCAGTTCTCCGCCTCCGTTGCCTCGGTAGCTGTTGATTGCCACGCGATACCAGGCGTTCGGGTCAAACGGTCTTCCGTCGCTCATCTGGAGGATGCGCACCTTTTGTCCGTTGGGCTTCGTCACGTCCACCTCGTAGTCGATGCCGGCCGCCGAGTCGAAGTTGAAGAGGAAGTTTTTGAATCCCAGTCGCTGCGCGTCGTCGCTCGTGTCGTCGAAGAGCAGCAGATGGTCCTCGGGCTTCTCCATCGTGTTCACCCATTGGTCGTAGCTCATCTCCAGATGGCGGCGTATCTCGTCGCCCGTCATCCGCATCACGTAGAGCTGGTTCTCATACTTATAGAGGTTAAACATATCCGCCACCGTCACCTCTCCCGCCTTGATCGAGGCGCTGAGCGACAGGGGCGCGTTGAAGGCGATGTCCGCCTTTGTGATCTGTAGTTCGAGGTTGAGAATGAGGTCGTTGAAGGCCGACGACCCAAAATAGCTGTCGCGCGTGGAGATCTCGTGCTTGAACGTGCCCAGCGGCTGCTCCGCCCAGGCCTTCACGCTGTCGATGGCCGCTGCGAAATGGTCCATATATCCCGCGTCGGGCTCCAGGTTGGCCACATCCACGATGCTTCCCTCCTTCTTGGCTACGCGCCATTGTCCGTCCCTCTCCACGAGTTGGATCGTGGCCAAGGCCACCTTGCGCGCGTTGTTGGCCGGGTCCAGGCAGACTACCTCCTGGCCCTCGCCGTTCTCCACCACCGACTGGTGCGGCCTGTGGTCGTGTCCGAAGAGTATGACGTCAAATCCCGCCACCTCCTCGGCCACCCTTCGCGAGGCGTCCTCCGTATAGTCCTCCGTCACGATGCCGCCGTCCCATCCCGAGTGGAAGAGGCCGACGATCACGTCCGGATGCTCCCGATCCTTCACCTCCTGGATGGTTCTCCGTGCCGTGGCCACCATGTCGTCGAAGCGCAGTCCGCTCCACAGATTCTCCTTCAGCCAACTGGGGATGGCTGGCGTGATCATGCCGATGATCGCCACCTTCACCTTGCCGTCCTTGCACAGCACGCGATAGGGCAGGGTGTAGGGCTTTCCCGTCTGCGTGTCGATGACGTTGGCTCCCAGAACTGGCGCGTGGCTCTCCCTGATCCATTTGTCATAGACCCCGTGGCCCGTCTCCACGTCGTGGTTGCCCAGCGTCTGTGCGTCATACTGTAGGTAGTTCGTACATTGTGCCGCGATGTTGGTCTGTCCCGTCGCCACATAGTTGTAATAGTAGCAGATGGGCTGGCCCTGCAGGATGTCGCCATTGTCGAGCAGAAAGACGTTCTCTGCCCCATACTGCGCCCTCATCCGGTCAACGTAGGTTTTTACGCGGGCCAGCGAACCCGGCAGGTCGCGGCGGTTGATAAAGTCGTAGGGAAAGAAACAACCGTGCACGTCGGAAGTCTCTATTATCTGTATGGTCGTCGTGTCGTTGTTTTCCATTCCGTAAACATTGTCTCCGTAGGCGTGGAGTGAAAGTGCTGCAAGAAGCGACAAAAATAGTTTCTTCATTCTTTTGAGTTGATGTTATGATATGAGGAGGGGTGGGGGATAGGCGTCCGTCAGTCTGCTGCCGTCGTCCAAGTCGTGGTCCGCGCCTGCTGCCTTTTCCTTACCTCATCCTGCGCCACCATCGCCCCATAGAGATAGGCCTCGCCAAACGTCTTCCATATCATTGCGTAGAAGACCAGCGCGAGACAGAAGGTCAGCGTTGCCGTGGTCAGCACCCAGTAGCCCATGCCCAGCACCCTGGGGTCGCCCTCCGCTGCCAGCGTGTAGTCGAAGTAGCCTTCTATGAGCAGGATGATGGCCGGGATCATCAGCAGCGTGAAGACCACCAGGCCGATGATGCCCGATAGGAGGGCGTAGGTGAGGTAGCTCCCCAGATGGCGAAGCACGCGCTTGGCCGCCCTGCCACACTTCGGCATGGGCGCGACCAACTGCAGGATGGTCCGCTTGAAAACAACCAGTGCGGCCAGCGCCAGCAGCAGGGCCAGCGCCGTCCCGATCCATTGTCCGCAGAGCGCCGTCGTGATGCTCAGCGCCCATCCCAGCGATGAGGCTACCAGCGGTTTCCATGTCCGGCGGAGCGTCGTCAGCTGTTGGCCGGTGAAGAGCCGGTAGCCCTCGGCGATGCAGCGAGCCACGCTGCGATCTTTTGTCAGTGCTTCTCTATCCATTGCTTTTCTTAGAAAATCATCCTGCCTTAAACATTCCTGTCCTGGAACAATCCTGTTCTGGAACAATCCTGTCCTGGAACAATCTTGTCTTGGAACAATCTTATCTTGGAACATTCCGTCCTAAAACATTCCTGTCTTAGAACATCCTGCGCCGAAACTCTCCTAAGACCAGGGCCGTGGCGATCGCCACATTGAGCGACTCGGCTGTCGTCCTGCCTTGGGGGAAATTGGGGATGAGCAGCGGTCGTGTGGCCCGTTGCCTCACTCCCTCCGTCACCCCGTTGCCCTCGTTGCCCATCACGATCACGCCGTGTGGCTTGAGCTTCGTCTCGTAGATGTTCTCGCCGTCGAGCTGCGTCGTATAGACGGGGCAGTCCTTGTCGAGCGCGTCGATCAGCGGCACGAGCGGCGCATAGTGGATGGCCACGCGCGCGATGCTTCCCATCGTAGCCTGGATGACCTTCGGATTCCAGCAGTCGGCCGTGTCGGGCGAGCACCAAATGGCGCCCACGCCAAACCAGTCGGCCACGCGGATAATGGTGCCCAGGTTGCCCGGGTCCTGCACGCCGTCGAGCACGAGGGTCAGTTCGCTGGGGTCGATCCCGGCCCCATCCCGAGGTCCTGCGGGTATCTCGAAGACGCCCACCACCCCCTGCGGATGCTGCAGTTGCGAGATGCGCCTGACGTCCTCCATCTCGTCGTAGATGGCCACCGGCCAGAAGCCAGCAGCCTGGAGGTCGCCCACCACTTTCGGCCCTTCGGCCATGAACCAGCCCGTCGTCTTGCGCCCCTTGCGCGTCGATAGCGATCGGATGATTTTTACTTGGTTATTGGTTATCACAGTGCAAATATAGTAAAAAATGCGCCAATGATTCCCGACGGCTCTGTTTTTTTTGCTAACTTTGCGCAAAATAATGAATTTTATGAATTGGAAGAACCGACATACGCCCCTGTTATTGTTGCTGATCACGCTGGTAGCCATGGCCCTGACGGGTTGCTCCACGTCCAAGTTCGTGCCCGAAGACCGCTACCTCCTCGACGCCGTCCAGGTGCGCACCGACAGCAAGGAGCTCGACGCCGCCCAGTTTGGCCAGTACGTCCGCCAAAAGGGCAACTCCCATTGGTTCTCCCTCTTCAAGATTCCCCTGGGCACCTACTCCCTGGCGGGCCGCGACTCCACGAAGTGGCTCAACCGCACGCTGCGCCATATCGGCGAGGAGCCCGTCGTCTATGACTCCCTGGAGGCCGCCCGGTCCTGCGCCGACCTGCGTCTGGCCATGCAGAACATGGGCTACATGAACAGTTACGTCGATTTCGAGACCCAGGTCCGTGGCCGCAAGCTCAAGGCCATCTATACCCTCCATCCCGACGATCCCTACCGCATCAGTTCCTTCCGCTACGACATCCCCGACTCCGCCGTGGCCCAGGTCCTTGCCCCCGTCTTTGGCACGGGCGATCAGCAGGTGGGCGAGGTCTTCACCGTTTCCTCCCTCGACAACCTCCGCAAGCGCATCGCCACCGTCCTCAACGACTCCGGCTTCTACCGTTTCCACAAAGACTTCGTCACCTATACCGCCGACTCCCTCCAGGGCACGCAGGGCGTCAACCTCGTCTGCCGCATCCTGCCCTACCGCGAGAACAGCAGCGCGCCCCCCATGCCCCATCCCCGCTATCGCGTGCGTTCCATCCACTACCGATCCAGCGACGGCTACGACCTGCCCCTGCGCCGCAGCGTGCTGGCCGAAAACACGGTGGTCAAGGCCGGCGAGTGGTTTAGCGCCTCCGACCTGCAGCGCACCTACAACAACTTCGCGCGGCTCGGCGCCGTCCGCTACACCAACATCACCTTTCGCGAGGACACCCTCCACAACCTCGACACCGACATCCGCCTCTCCATGCGCAAGCCCAACACCATCGCCTTCCAGCCCGAGGGCACCAATACGGCTGGCGACTTCGGAGCAGCCGCCACGCTGACTTATCAGAACCGCAACCTCTTCCGCGGCAGCGAACTCCTCAGCATCGAGCTCCGTGGCGCCTTCGAGGCCATCAAGGGACTGGAGGGCTACGAGCGCGGCGACTACGAGGAGTATGGCGTCGAGACCCGCTTCCAGATGCCCCGCCTGATGACTCCCTTCCTCTCGCGCAAGGGCCGTCGCGGCAGCACGGCCTCGACCGAGCTCTCCGTGGCCTGGAATCTCCAGAACCGGCCCGAGTTCCATCGCCGTGTCTTCTCCGCCGGCCTCAAGTATCGGTGGCCGACGCGCGACGGCAGGGTGCAGTACAAGCTCGACGTCCTCGACCTCAGCTACGTCTATATGCCCTGGATCAGCGCCACCTTCAAGCACGACTACCTCGACAGCGTCTCCAACCGCAACGCCATCCTGCGCTACAACTACGAGGACCTCTTCATCATGAAGGCGGGCTTCGGCCTCACCTACAACGCCGGCGACCGCGTCATCCGTGCGAGCTGAGCGGCTTCTCCCAGATCTTCCGCTTCAAGCAGAACAGCCACGGCCAGCGCCAGCTCTTCAATATCGCCTACGCCCAGTATGCCAAGTTCGACTTCGAATACACGCGCCTGCTGCGTTTCAGCGCCCACAACACGCTGGCCCTCCACGGCCTCCTGGGTGTGGCGTGGCCCTATGGCAACAGCACCGTGCTGCCCTTCGAGAAGCGCTACTTCTCCGGTGGTGCCAACTCCGTGCGTGGCTGGAGCGTCCGCGAGCTCGGTCCCGGCAAGTATCGTGGGCGCGACGGCCGCATCGACTTCATCAATCAGACCGGCGACATGCGCCTCGACCTCAACCTCGAGTATCGCACCCACCTGTTCTGGAAGTTTGACGGCGCCGCCTTTGTAGATGCGGGCAACATCTGGACGCTTCGCTCCTATCCCGAGCAGCCCGGCGGCCAGTTTCAGCTCGACACCTTCTTCAAGCAGATCGCCGTCTCCTACGGCCTCGGCCTGCGCCTCAACTTCGGCTATTTCATCCTCCGCCTCGACGGTGCCATGAAGGCGATCAATCCTGCCTACGACGACCACAAGGACCATTATCCCATCTTCCATCCCCGTTGGGGCCGCGACTTCGCCTTCCATTTCGCCGTCGGTATGCCGTTCTGACACGCCTGCGCCCCTCCTCTCGTGGGGCGCTCCTGACGATAGAAAGGCCGATTGGTTGAATAAATCGTAAAAAAATCGGTATGTTGCGGCCTTTTCAAATTTTATTTGTATTTTTGCCCCCAGTTTAGGATAGACCACACACGATCGACTACTGCAATGGCAGACATGAGAGACACCTGGGCACATGGATGAGGCTCGGGCGTTTTGCTTTTGGTTCCTACCGTGAGGTAGCCGATAATGATTAGGATAACATTATATATTATACTTTAAGGTTCAGGATATGTCGAATTTAAGATTTCAGGTCGTAGAGGAGGCGTTCAAGAAGCGCCCCTTAGAGGTGGAAGTTCCCAAGGAGCGTCCGTCCGAGTATTTTGGCAAGTATGTGTTCACCCGCGCTAAGATGTACAAATACCTGCCCGCCGCCATCTACACCCAGCTCACCGACGTCATCGACAACGGCACGCCCCTCGACCGCTCCATAGCCAATGCCGTGGCCTCCGGCATGAAGCAGTGGGCCATGGAGATGGGCGTCACCCACTACACCCACTGGTTCCAGCCCCTGACCGGCGGCACCGCCGAGAAGCACGACGCCTTTGTGGAGCACGACGGCAAGGGCGGCATGATCGAAGACTTCTCGGGCAAGTTGCTCGTCCAGCAGGAGCCCGACGCCAGTTCTTTCCCCAGCGGCGGCATCCGCAACACCTTCGAGGCCCGCGGCTACTCCGCCTGGGACCCCACCTCCCCCGTCTTCATCATCGACGACACCCTCTGCATCCCCACCATCTTCATCTCCTATACGGGCGAGGCCCTCGACTACAAGGCCCCCTTGCTCCGCACGCTCCACGCCCTCAGCGTGGCCGCCACCGACGTCTGCCACTATTTCGACCCGAAGGTGAGCAAGGTGAAGACCAATCTCGGTTGGGAGCAGGAGTACTTCCTCGTCGATGCCGACCTCTATAGCGCCCGCCCCGACCTGATGCTGACGGGCCGCACCCTCATGGGCCACGAGTCGGCCAAGAACCAGCAGATGGACGACCACTATTTCGGCACCATCCCCGACCGCGTGCAGAGCTTCATGAAGGACCTGGAGGTGCAGGCCCTCGAACTCGCCATCCCCTGCAAGACCCGCCACAACGAGGTGGCCCCCAACCAGTTTGAGTTTGCCCCCATCTTCGAGGACTGCAACCTCGCCGTCGACCACAACATGCTCCTGATGTCGCTGATGAAGAAGGTGGCGCGCAAGCACGGCTTCATCGTCCTGCTCCACGAGAAGCCCTTCGCCGGCATCAACGGCAGCGGCAAACACTGCAACTGGAGCCTCTCCACCGACACCGGCGTGCTGCTCCACGCCCCCGGCAAGACTCCCGAGTCCACGCTCCGCTTCGTCACCTTCATCGTCGAGACCCTGATGGGTGTCTATCGCCACAACGGCCTGCTCAAGGCCTCCATCATGAGCGCCACCAACGCCCACCGCCTCGGCGCCAACGAGGCCCCTCCCGCCATCATCTCCTCCTTCCTCGGCAAGCAGCTCTCCGAGCTCCTCGACCACATCGAGCAGAGCGACAGCGAGGACGACTTCATCATGGCCGGCAAGCAGGGCCTGAAGATGGACATCCCCGAGATTCCCGAACTGATGATCGACAACACCGACCGCAACCGCACCTCTCCCTTCGCCTTCACCGGCAACCGCTTCGAGTTTCGTGCCGTGGGATCCGAGGCCAACTGCGCCTCGGCGATGATCGCCCTCAATAGTGCCGTGGCCGAGGCCCTGACCGACTTCAAGGCGCGCGTCGATGCCCTCATCGCCCAAGGCGAGGACCGCATGAAGGCCATCGTCAGCGTCCTGCGCGAGGACATCACGGCCTGCAAGCCCATCCGCTTCGACGGCAACGGCTATAGCGAGGAGTGGGTCGAGGAGGCCCGCCGCCGTGGCCTCGACTGCGAGACGAGCTGCCCCGTCATCTTCGACAACTACCTCAGCGAGTCCTCCGTCCGCATGTTCACCAGCCTCGGCGTCATGACGCGCAAGGAGCTGGAGGCCCGCAACGAGGTGAAGTGGGAGACCTACACGAAGAAGATTCAGATCGAGGCCCGCGTCATGGGCGACCTCACCATGAACCACATCATCCCCGTGGCCACCCACTACCAGAGCATGCTGCTCAAGAACGTGCAAAGCATGCGCGCCGTCTTCCCTGCCGAGAAGGCCGAGAAGCTCAGTTCGCGCAACATGAAGATCATCGAGGACATCGCCGAGCGCACCCAGGCCATCGAGCAGGGCGTGGAGGAGCTGGTCAACGCCCGCAAGGTGGCCAACCGCATCGCCGACGAGCGCGAGAAGGCCGTCGCCTACCACGACACGGTGGTGCCGAAGATGGAGGCCATCCGCTACCACATCGACAAATTGGAGCTCTGCGTCAGCGACGAGCTCTGGACGCAGCCGAAGTATCGCGAGCTCCTCTTCATCCGGTAACGCCCGCGCACAACTCTATTTTTTCCGTCTCTTTTCCCAGGCCTGGCAGGACCCCGCGGCGTGCCCCATCACGCTTCGTGAGCCCTCCAGGCCATTTTTCGTTTTGGCACGCTATTTGCAATGACACAGTTAAAACGAATCTTAAAAACTCATATCACAATAATGGAAAAGAAAGGTAATATTGGAGTAACGACGGAGAACATCTTCCCCGTCATCAAGCAGTTTCTGTATTCCGACCACGAGATATTCCTTCGCGAGATGGTCAGCAACGCCGTGGACGCCACGCAGAAGATGAAGACCCTCGCCTCGGCAGGTGACTTCTCCGGCGACCTGGGCGACCTCTCCGTCCGCGTCACCCTCGATGAGCAGGCCGGCACGCTCACCATCTCCGACCGCGGTATCGGCATGACGGCCGAGGAGATCGACAAGTACATCAACCAGATTGCCTTCTCCGGCGTCACCGACTTCCTCGACAAGTACAAGGACAAGGCCGAGGCCATCATCGGCCATTTCGGTCTCGGATTCTACTCCGCCTTCATGGTGAGCAAGAAGGTCGAGATCGTCACCAAGAGCTGGCGCGAGGGCAGCCAGGCCGTGCGCTGGACCTGCGACGGCAGCCCCGAATACACCATCGACGAGGTGGAGAAGGCCGACCGCGGTTCCGACATCATCCTCCACATCGACGACGACAGCAAGGACTATCTCCAGAAATCGACCATCGAGCAGCTGCTCACGAAGTACTGCAAGTTTATGGCCGTGCCCGTGGTCTTCGGCAAGAAGACGGAGTGGAAGGACGGCAAGCAGGTCGATACCGACGAGGACAACGTCATCAACAGCGTCGAGCCCCTCTGGCCGAAGTCGCCGTCGTCGCTCAAGGATGAGGACTACAAGAAGTTCTACCACACCCTCTTCCCCATGAACGACGACCCCCTGTTCTGGATCCACCTCAACGTCGATTACCCCTTCACGCTCACCGGCATCCTCTACTTCCCGCGCATCAAGTCCAACATCGAGCTCCAGCGCAACAAGATCCAGCTCTACTGCAACCAGGTCTTCGTCACCGACCACGTCGAGGGCATCGTCCCCGAGTTCCTGACGCTGCTCCACGGCGTCATCGACTCTCCCGACATCCCGCTCAACGTCAGCCGCAGCTACCTCCAGAGCGACGCCAACGTCAAGAAGATCTCGACCTATATCACCAAGAAGGTCGCCGACCGCCTGAGCAGCATCTTCAAGGAGAACCGCAAGGAGTATGAGGAGAAGTGGGACGACCTCAAGCTCTTCATCAACTACGGCATGCTCTCCGAGCGCGACGCCTTCTACGACCGCGCCAAGGACTTTGCGCTGATGAAGGACACCGAGGGCAAATACTTCACCTTCGACGAGTATCGCACGCTCATCAAGGACAACCAGACCGACAAGGACGGCAACCTCGTCTATCTCTACGCCGTCAACAAGGAGGAGCAATACACCTACATCGAGGCCGCCAAGGCCAAGGGCTACAGCGTCCTGCTTTGCGACGGCGAACTCGACGTGCCGACCGTCTCCCTGCTCGAGCAGAAGCTGGAGAAGAGCCACTTCGTGCGTGTCGATTCCGACACCGTCGATCGCCTCATCGCCAAGGACGAGGTCCACGAACTGACACTCTCCCAGGACGAGCGTGACAATTTGTCAGAGGCCTTCCGCTCCCAGATGCCCCGTCTCGACAAGACCGAGTTTGGCGTCGAGGTCCAGGCCCTTGGCGAGACAGCCCAGCCGACCGTGATCACGCAGAACGAGTGGATGCGCCGCATGAAGGACATGAGCCGCTTCCAGCAGGGCATGGGCTTCTATGGCCAGATGCCGGACAGCTACATGCTCGTGCTCAACGCCGACCACCCGCTCATCAAGCAGATCCTCGCCGACGAGACCGCTGCCACGGCCGAGACCATGAAGCCCGTCCTCAGCGAGATCAAGGGCCAGGAGGCCCGCCTCGCCGCCCTGCGCCAGGCCCAGAAGGACAAGAAGCCCGAGGAAATCTCCCAGGCCGACAAGGACGACCTCTCCCAGACGGAGAAGGCCCTGGAGGACCAGCGCGGCAAGAAGCGCCAGATCGTTGCCGACTATGCCAAGGACAACACCCTGATCCATCAGTTGGTCGATCTCGCCCTTCTCCAGAACGGCATGCTCAAGGGCGCCGCGCTCAACGACTTCGTCAAGCGCTCCGTCGAGGTGCTGAAGTAAAGTAGGATTCCTTCCGCCGCCACACCCCGCGGCCCATCAGGCTGGTGGGGGAAAGGTCATGGTTGCCTTTCCCCCCACCAGCCTCTTTTTTTTCAGCCTCGGCGTTTAGTATTCGTCGCCATACCAGCCGTCCAGATCGTGCTCTCCGTAGTCGTCGTGGTCGTAGCCGCCCTGGTCAAAGTCGTCGTGGTCGTCATGGTCGTAGTCTTCGTGGATGTATTTGTTGTAGATGACATCGTCGAGGTCGTGGTCGCCGTGGTCCAAGGCTTCGTCCTCACGCCAACCGTCCTCATGGTCGTAGTCCTCACGCCGATTGTCCTCATGGTCGTAGTCCTCATGATCCCCATGATGCCCGTGTGCGGAATGATGGCCCGATCCGCCCAGTCTCTTTTTCAGAAAGTGCGCTATCACGCCCGTGTATATAAAATCGAGTAGTCCCATATTCTTTCCCCTTTATGTTTTCTTTTTGTGATGCACCGTTCAGCACAAACTTGAGTGCATAGTTATGATTGGCTTGTGCAGCCTACCTGCAGCGCGGTTTCTCTATTCTGATATCTCTGTTTTCAGTACCGCTTTTTGTGTTGTTCGGTTGGTACTGGAGTTTCACTTAAGTGGTACTGAAGTGTCAGCATGCTTAAACTTCGGTGACACTTAAGTTGAACTGGTCAGGCATTCCAGTTGACAAGTTCCTCGTATTTGTCGAAGTCCATTTTGGAGTCTGCTCCCACCTTTTCAAGCATCAATCTTACCACCTCCTGCTCCTCGGGAGGAAGCAGAATGTCGCCACGTCTACGCTTGAAATATTGGTTGCGTCCGAAGTGGAGGATGAGGGTGGTCATAAACTTATTATATTGTTGAGGGTACATTCGCTTTTGAAAGTTGGTGAATCCTTTGGCGAATAGGACCGGCTTTTTATCCCGATAGTAAGTGCAGGTCTTGTCTTTACCACATCTGGTGGGATTGATCAGACGCAGATACTCTTCGTGCTGCTCCATGAGGATGGAGTAGGCTATCTGGTGCAAGCAGGTAGTCGCCATGGGGCAGCAGCTATGCTCACACACAGGATAGTCGGTTGGTAACGATGTATATTCTTTTTTAGGCATAATCTTCTTTGTTTTGGTATTGTTGTTCTTTACGACTCGTCGGGAAGATGATACACAAACTCGTCAAACATATTCTTTGGCATATAGCGTAGGACTGTTTTGCAGAAAGGAACAGCCCACTACGTTCTTAATCACAACTTTACGTTTAACGATGGTGGGACATGTGCCTACATTGCGTTTTTGCATCAAATGTATTGTCATCCATCTTTAACAGAACCAATTCTGCTAGTTCCCAATGATTCTTTTTGGCTATTGATACTACCGAGCAAGAACTTTTGTTGTTTTCCCGTTCTCGTCTCGCATGATATAAATCTGCCCTGGTGTCATAGCTTTTACTTTGCGTCCCTCAATAGTGTAAATAGCTTTTGCACCATTTGGCGTTACAAATATTCCTTCTACACCTGTGCCTTGATTCATCTTGGCGGAAGATATGCCTCCCGATGCTTCATAGCTGAGCCAAATCATATCTCGCTTCACATCTATCTGCACCTGAATTGGCCACGGATTAGCCAGCCCACTGTTGTAGATTGTGTAAGCATCCCATTGGTTTTCCCCGTCGAAGCGTACAAGACCTATATCAGATACTGCCATCCATAGGGCATCATGCTTGTCTATTGCAATATCCACGATGCTGTTGCCGCCTATGTTGGAGTTATATTGGTTATAGATTTTCCAATTCGTGCCATCGTAGCAAACCAATCCACCACCATAATCTTTACCCATTACAGGCGTTCCATTCCTACTATATCTACTATTCATCCATACTCTGTTATGCGAATCAACAGCGATACAGTCAACATAATTATATGGAATAGGGGAATTTATCGTATCATGACACACCCAATTATGCCCATCAAAAGAGCACACTCCAAGGTCCGCGATTCCAACCCATAGCCTGTCGCTCTTATCAAAAGCGAGGGATGTTATCATGTCGCCTGGCATTGGCGAATTTGAAGAGTTGTATTGAGACCATTGTACGCCGTCGTATTTATATAAGCCATTTGATGCTCCAACCCATAAATGGTTTTTGCTATCGAATTCCAGTTGTTTTAACTGCCCTGTTTGAAATGGCGTGTTATCTCGTTTGAAAACAGTTGTATCGGCATTTTCTATAACAGCCAGTATGGTATCGCTATTATTGGGTGCAACCCACAAACGTCCTCGCTTATCGTATGCAGCTGCGTTAATAGCAGGGTAATAGTCCTTTGCATTAGGAAACAGGTGTTTCCATTCCCCTTTCTCTGTGTATTGGGCAAGATAATCATTGGATGCAAAGCACACGTTGCCTTTCTCGTCGACTGTGGAAACCTCGTGCATTAGGTTCTGCGTCAATATATTCTTCTCCAGTTCTGTCTGTTCAAACGTGCCGTCATAGAATCTGAGCAATCCATGAAATCGTGTTGCTACCCATACATCGTTACCATCGGGTGCAATGTCGCATATCCAGTCGTTGCTGTAGTTTGAAGGAAGCGGGTAAGAGGAGAATTGTTTTCCGTCATATTTGACAAGTACGTTCCAATTTCCCATCCATAAATTACGATTCGTGTCGAAAGCTAATCCTTGAACATTGTTACTTGACAGTTGTCCGCCTGAAGTGTTGTACGAAGTGAAAGATGTGCCGTCATACTTGATTAACCCTCTGTTAGTTGCCAACCATTTGTTGTCTTTATCGTCGATTATTATATTGTTAACTTCACTTGCGCCACAGTTTAGAAGCGTGGTATTTCCATTGGAGGAAAGGAAACCAAACGTAAAGCCACCAAACCACAGCGTACCGTTTTTATCAAGAACAAGAGATTGGATAGCAGGATAGAAATGTATGTCTGCTTTGGGGTCGGGAGTGTAAACCGTATAGTAATTATCTTTCAAGATATAGATATCGTGTATTGCTCCAATATACACCTTATCTAATGCATCATCAAAGGCGAAACAGCTTTGAAGTGCAAAAGGGAACTGCCAATTCTGAAATGAGTTTTCATCATAAATGCTCATGCCTGTGTATTGGCCACCTATCCACCACTTGCCATTGTGGTGAGCCAGTCCAACGATATTGTTGTCTGCCAATCCATTTGTTCTATCAAGGAATTGGCATCGACCAGTGTTTTTGTCGTAAATAGCCAGACCGCCATCCGTTCCCAGATAAAGTTTGTCGCCATCTACAACAATGTTTCTGACCCATGCCTTTGAAAGATAATTCTTCCAATCGTTCACCTGTGCGTGACATACAGAAGCAGAAATCTGTATGCCGAGCAACATAAGGAAAATGACCATCTTTCTCATACGGAAATTATTGTCGTCCAACATTGCTTTACGAAGGTCTATTCTGTTCATCGTTTCTCTATGTTTTTATTCCAATGTGCAAATATAAGACTATTTTTTGAATAAGTGGATAAATTTCGTGAAAAAGAGAAATTATTGCTCGTAATATTTTGATGCTTTGGAAATTTGTTTTTATCTTTGCATCGGATCATTCCTCGCAAGAGGATTGGACCCCGAATTCAGGCAGTCTTGATTATTTCAAGTCTGCCTGTCTTATTTGTAAATCCATTGGATGAATTTCGTCCTACGCTTAGGACCTTTGTACCTTGAACCGTCAAAGACGATCCTATGCGATAATCCAAACAACGGGACCATGATCTACGAAGCGAGACCATAGAGGCCGCGCGATGGCGCTGGTCCGCCACGGGTCTCTATGGTCTCTGTGCTTTTTCCTACCGCTTCACGAGGTGGCCGATCACCTGCTGGCGGTTGCGGCCCGCGCCCCGGTAGCCGACGTGTATCCAGCAGGCCTTGCCCGCGGACGCGGTCTCCCAGATGAGCTGGTCAAACGGGAGGTTGTCCATCATCCAGACGAACCATTCCCGGCCCGTCTTGGCGTCAGGGACGAAGATGTCGGCAGCGCAGCCGCGGGTGTGGTCCGAGGTTTTCACGCCCCCGACGGCGGCGTTGAGCCTTGGCGAGCGGTAGCCGCTGTTGATGCGGACGGCATGGCCGAGGTGGGCCCGCAGCGGCTCCAGGACGTGGAGGCAGAGCTGCTGGAGGTTGCCGACCGCCGAGAGGGGCGGCGTGTTGTCTATGCGCCGCGTGACGGCGACGAGGGAGGTGGTAAACTCCGTGAGGCGGAAGTGTTCTGATAAGATTATTGACATGCTCTTGATCATTTTTTTGATGTTTGTTTTTGATGTTTTGCTTGACAGGGCAAGCCCCAAAGTAGGGATGCGCGAAGTCTTAACGTAAGAATGTGAGAATGTGAGAATGTGAGGATGTGAGAACGGATTTACAACACAACAACTCGCTGGGTCTTCCTATACACTCCCTTGTCGAGTCTTTCAACCATTCCTTGTTTTTCCCACCGATAGAGCATCGTAAACACCCTACCTTTCGTTACCTCGAAGCCCCTTACGCTAATGGAAGTGTCATAGGCTTCCTCTGTGGTAAACCTGTCGGCCAACTGCTCGTAGATGGTGTCGTTTTTGGTTCGGCGGGAGCGAGGTTTCCCCGACGGCACGTAGTCGGGCGAATGAAATGCCGACTCGATGCGGTTGCGGAAGAAGAAGATCGTATTGTCGATCATGTAGTCGGCGATCACGTCGAAGGCTTTGAGCATCTGTGGCGTCTGCTGGCGCCTAAGCAGTTTCTGCCATAGCGTGGGGTCGGTCTTCAGTCGCTTTTCCGCCCCCTGCATTCCGTAGCTCCGGATGAGCTGCTCGGCCACGCGGCAGAGCATCAGACAGGTCATCATGCGCATGGCCGTGGGGCAGGTGCGGAAGCGCT
>OHBD01000316.1_pt1 | contig 30482 bp, 29 predicted proteins | sample 1577291 | NCBI WGS metagenome assembly OHBD01 (sample SAMEA3879572, study PRJEB24766) | human gut metagenome | biome: human-associated habitat; feature: feces | place: USA | collected 1985/1987
GAGGAGGTGCGGAAAGACACGGTATGAATCGGTGAATTCTATAATTTGCGATTGCAGTTAGCTTTTCTTAACTCTGACTGTATTGATCAGAGTAGTTGAAGATGATATATTATAAGATCTGCAAAGGGTCGCACGAACAGGCAATGAATCTGAACGGAAATGAAGGAGAATGTAGCTCATGAAAAAAGTGAGTCTGCTTCTGCTTGCCGCCCTTTTCATGCTGCTGCCCTTCGCCGCCATGGCGCAGACCGATCTGGCCGCTTTGGAAAACGCGAATTCTACCATAGCGATCATGGGCGTCACCCAGGCTTCGCGCCAGCACGCGGTTTTCTATAACCCAGAGGACGGCAGCGAAGAATTCAGCTACGATTGCTATACCTAGAAGGCGGAGGACGGTTCCATCCATGAAGCGTTCGGCTATTCCAACGGCGATTGGGAAATCTTCGACGCCGAAGAGGGTCAGGGTATTTATGGCGGCGAAGATCTGCCCTATGCGATGGGATTCGTAGGCGACGCCTTCGAAGAATACCGCGCTTACCTGATGGAGCAGAACGCCGGCGAGTTTGCCGAGGGTCAGACGCTGGTATCCGAGGAAACCGGCGCGGATGGCCTGCTGACGGTTACGGTAGAGGGCGCTGCGGAGGATCTGGCTCAATAGTGTTCAGATTTTTGCCGAACAGCATCGCCTGTTGGAAGAACTATCCAAAAAGTCGCACTGCATCATCGTAGGCCGATGCGCGGACTATATCCTGCGGAAACAAAGCCCCTTCCGCCTTTTTGTCTATGCAGATATGGAAAGCAAGATAAAGCGCTGCATGGAACGGCAGACAAAGGAAGAAGACTTCACTGAGAGAGAAATGAAGCGGCGCATCGAAGGGATCGATCGAGAGCGAGCCAAGTACTATAACTACTTCAGCAGCCAAAAATCGGGACAACTACGACCTGATGATCAGTACATCGGGAAAGAATATCAAGCAGGTATCTGTCGCTCTGGCGCAGTATCTGAAGGCGCTGCTCTTCTGATGGAGAAGGGCAGAAAGCAGGAAGATTGGGCATCGCCCCTGGCGAATCTCTGCCTGCCTGCGATTCTGATGAATTGACCTTAACCTAAAAACCCGCCTTTGTACATGCAGGGCAAAGGCGGGTTTACGGCGACTTATCGTTTGACAGCGTCCTTCAGAATCTTTCCGGCTTTGAACACGGGCGTCCTGGATGCAGGCACCTCCACAGGCTCACCGGTACGTGGATTGCGGGCGGTGCGGGCGCCGCGGCTGAGCGTCTCAAAGGAGCCGAAGCCAACCAGCTGGATCTTTCCGCCGGACACAAGGGTGTCCGACATGATCTCCGTAAAGGCTTCCACCGCCTTTTTCGCATCCTGGTTCGTCATTCCGGTTTTCTGGGAAAGTGCCTGAAGCAATTCCTTTTTATTCATGAGAAATCCTCCTGTTGACAAACAATGGTGACTCAATGGCAGTATAGCAAATTCCATATGCCGTATCAACGTTAAAAGGAGGATGAGTAGCTTCAGTACAGTGCCAAAGACCTGTGTCTACCGCTCAAGCTGCTTCAGAAAATCGCTGATTTTTGCCACGCCCGCATAGACGATGGACGGATCGCTCTGGGCGACCAGGGATGGGGCCTGGGTCAATCCCAGTGCCTGCGCCTCGTCCATGTACTCCTCCACATCCCGCTGTTCGAAGGGAATACCGGATTTCTCCAGCAGCGGAAGGATCATCCGGCAGCCTGGGCAGGTGGCGGTGGTATAGAGATAATACTTTTCCGCTGCCTTTTTCGCCATTTCCCGTTTCGGCCTTTGGGAAAACTTTTTCTGCGCATCCTCCGCCAGATAAGTTTTCCGATCCAGAAATTCCTGGCGCTTGCCGTCGTTCCAGTTCTGCACCGGGCGGTAATAGCCAGTGATGCGGCTGTAGACCTCCGTGGTCTTCCCGCAGACTGGGCAGACCTTCTGTTCGCCCTTCAGATAGCCGTGCTCCGTGCAGATGGAATAGGTCGGCGACAGCGTGTAATAGGGCAGTTCGTAGTTCTCCGCAATTTTGCGCACCAGCGCTGCGGCAGACTGCCAGCAGGGCAGCTTTTCACCCAGGAAAGTATGAAATACCGTGCCGCTGGTGTAGAGCGTTTGGAGCCTGTCCTGCACGTCCAGCGCGGTGAACACGTCCTCGGTGTAGCCCACGGGCAGATGGCTGGAGTTGGTATAGTATGGCGTTCCGCCCGCGTGTGCGGTGATGATGTCGGGATAGCGAGCCTTATCGTGCTTGGCAAGGCGGTAGGCGGTGGATTCCGCTGGAGTCGCCTCCAGGTTGTAGAGGTCGCCATACTGCTCCTGATAATCGCTCAGCCGATCCCTCATATGCTTGAGTACCCGGACGGCAAAGTCCTGCGTTTCCTCGTGGGTGAGATCCTTGCGCAGCCAATTCGCGTTCAGCCCCGCTTCGTTCATGCCCACAAGCCCAATGGTGGAGAAATGGTTGTCGAAACCGCCGAGATACCGCTTGGTATAGGGGTACAGTCCCTCCTCCAGGAGCTTTTCCACCGTCGTGCGCTTGATTTTCAGGCTGCGGGCGGCAATATCCATCATGCGGTCCAGCCGGACGAAGAAGTCCGCTTCATCCTTGGCAAGGTATGCGATGCGGGGCAGATTGATGGTCACAACGCCCACAGAGCCGGTAGACTCGCCGCTGCCGAAGAACCCGCCGCTTTTCTTGCGCAGTTCCCTCAGATCCAGCCGCAGGCGGCAGCACATGCTGCGCACATCGCCGGGCTCCATGTCGGAATTGATGTAGTTGGAGAAATAGGGCGTGCCGTATTTGGCGGTCATTTCAAAGAGCAGGTGGTTGTTTTCCGTCTCAGACCAGTCGAAATCCTTCGTGATGGAATAAGTGGGAATGGGATACTGAAAACCGCGGCCGTTGGCGTCGCCCTCGATCATGACCTCGATAAACGCTTTGTTGATCAGATCCATCTCTGCCTGGCAGTCACCGTAGGTGAAGTTCATGGTTTTACCGCCCACGATGCAGGGCTGGCTAGCCAGGTCGGCGGGTACCGTCCAGTCCAGCGTGATGTTGGAAAACGGTGCCTGCGTTCCCCAGCGGCTTGGCGTATTGACCCCGAACACGAAACTCTCAATGCAGTGCTTGACTTCATTATAGCCGAGTTTGTCCGTGCGCACGAAGGGAGCGAGGTAGGTATCGAAACTGGAGAACGCCTGCGCGCCTGCCCATTCGTTCTGCATAACGCCCAAAAAGTTCACCATCTGATTGCACAGCGTAGCTAAATGCCTGGCAGGCGCGCTGGTAATCTTACCCGCTACGCCGCCCAATCCTTCCTGAATGAGCTGCCTGAGGCTCCAGCCGGCACAGTAGCCGGTGAGCATGCTCAGATCGTGCAGGTGCAGGTCGCAGTTGCGGTGGGCATTGCCGATCTCCTCGTCGTAGATCTCGCTGAGCCAGTAGTTTGCGGTGATGGCTCCGGAGTTAGAAAGGATAAGGCCGCCGACGGAATAAGTGACGGTAGAGTTTTCCTTGACGCGCCAGTCAAGAACGTTTACATAGCTGTTGACGGTCTCTTTATAGTCAAGGTAGGTGTTTTTCATATTGCGCAGCTTCTCGCGCTGCTTACGATAAAGTATATATGCCTTTGCAACGCCCTCATAGCCGCCGCGCGACAGGACCGCCTCGACGCTGTCCTGAATATCCTCGACCGCAACATAGCCGTCTTTTATCTTCGGCAGGAAGTCAGCCGAGACCTTGAGTGCGATGAAATCAATGATATCATCGGTGTACTCGGTGTCGGTGGCTTCAAACGCCTTTTTAATGGCGTTTGCGATCTTGGTGATGTCAAAATCTACGATTTTTCCGTCTCTCTTAATGATCTTGTACATTTGTTTCCTCCATATTTCTCTCAAACGCCTCTTACCTCGACCGTCGGAACATAGTCCCTGACGGCATCGGCCAGTGCGTGCATCTGCTTTTCGTCGTATGCTGAAAGTCCGTCCGGCAGGATGAGATTGCCGGAGTCTTTAAACTGCTGCAAATAATATTCCTTTGCGCCTTCTATCCACTTGGCTGCGCCTATGAGGCTTTCCTTCGTGTGGATCCCCTTTACGACCGTCGTTCTGAACTCATAGTCGATATCGCCTCTCAGGAGCATTTCCTTCGATCTTTCGACAGGGGCAATGTCAAAAGACTTAAGTCCTATCGTTCGAGCATACTCCTCAGGCGCGTTTTTAATGTCCATAGCGACACGGTCAACGAGCTTATTTTTCACTATCTCGGAGAGAAGCTCCGGGTTTGAGCCGTTGGTGTCGAGCTTTATCTTATACCCCAGCTCCTTCACACGAGCCAAAAACTCGGGCATGTCCGCATGCAGCAGCGGCTCGCCGCCCGTAACGGCAACACCGTCGAGCACTCCCCTGCGCTTTTTCAGAAAGCCGAACACCTCGTCATCTGTGAGGCACTCATCATCTATCTGCTCGGGAAGAACGAGCATCGCATTGTGACAGAACGGGCATCTGAAATTGCAGCCCGCCGTGAACACCGTGCACGCGACAACTCCGGGATAGTCAAGAAGCGTTAATTTCTGAATACCTGTAACCTTCATGTCTGTCTCCTTAATTCAGCTGTCTAAACAATAGCATAAGCGAGTTGCCATGTCAATAGAAAAACACAAAATGTAGTTATTTTTACCGCTTTGTAACCCTATTCACCACAAAATATTGTGGTGCGCATCTTTACGGAGAGTTATTTTTTCGCGGCATTTTATGGCTTTGAAACTTTTTCACCACGCCAAAAATGCTGATTATGCAATGCTTAGCGCCGTTTTTGCTTGCTTTGAATCTCATAATCAAAATGTAATTGCAAGTTTTGCTGCAACACAAGATTTTGTGCTTGTGTTCTTATGTTAACACAAGTTATGTCACCAATGTTGTGGCGCAGGCCGCAAAAATGCCGAAACGGAGAAAAAATCCGTTTCAGCATTTGAGCTTTAATTTTTACAGCGACTGAATGACCGCTTCGGCGCATTTCATGCCGTCAACGGCGGCAGAGGTTATGCCTCCGGCATAGCCTGCGCCCTCGCCGCAGGGGTAAAGGCCGCGTATCTGCGATTGGCGGCGCTCATCCCGCAATATGCGCACCGGCGATGACGAGCGCGTTTCCGGCGCCGTGAGCACGGCGTCCGGCGCGTCAAAGCCGTTAAGCTTTCTTCCCAACTCGGGCAATGCGTTTTCAAGCACCGACGTTATCCTCTCCGGCAGAACATCGTGCAGGTCGCACCAAAGAACTCCGGGGCGGTAGCTCGGCAGTACGCCGCCCTCCCCCTCGCTTTTCATGTGTGCGATAAAGTCGCCGACGGTCTGTGCCGGTGCATGGTAGCTTCCCGATGCTTTGAACGCTGCACGCTCGATATCACGCTGCCAGTACATACCTCCGAGCGGCCCGTCATACGGGAAATCCTCGGGAGAAAGAGTCACGAGCAGTGCACTGTTTGCGTTCTCTCCGTTGCGGCGAGAGTTGCTCATGCCGTTTGTACACACGCCGCCGGGTTCAGATGCTGCGGCAATGACCTCCCCTCCGGGGCACATGCAGAAGGTGTACGCGCTCGTTCCGTCTGGCAAATGAACATTGAGCGAATAGTCGGCTGCCGGCAGGGACTCATTATCCTCGCCGTACTGCGAGATGTTTATCATTTTCTGCTTATGCTCTATGCGCGCGCCCATCGAAAACGGCTTTGCCTCCATGGGAACGCCCGTTTTTTCGAGCATCTCGAACGTATCGCGCGCCGAGTGGCCTACGGCGAGAACGAGCCTTTCACAGGGCAGCTCGTACTCACCCGTTTCGTCCGTCACCCGAACTGCGCGCAGCGTGTTATTTTCCGTAACAAGCCCCGTGAGCTTTGAGTTAAAGCGCACCTCGCCGCCGTGAGCGATGACGGCTTTTCGTATGCTCTGCACTACATTAATAAGTATATCCGTTCCTATATGCGGCTTTGCGTCATAGAGTATGCTCTCGGGCGCGCCGTGCTCGTAAAACGTGCGCAGTATCCAGCGGATGCGCATATCGCGTATGCCTGTACCGAGCTTGCCGTCGGAAAACGTTCCGGCTCCGCCCTCGCCGAACTGGACGTTGCACTCGGGGTCAAGCTCACCGCCTGCACGGAAGGCTTCGACCTTTTTTCTGCGTGCTTCGGCATCGGCGCCGCGCTCGAGCACAACAGGCTTTAGCCCTGCCATGCTCAGAACAAGCGCCGCGAACATTCCGCCCGGCCCGAAGCCGGCAACGACGGGACGAATTTCGGCGCTTGCCTGCGGCACGGTGTACTCCGGCGCTTCATACGCGGCAACGTTTTTGCTTTTGCATTTTGCCAGCAGCTTTTCCTCGTTATCGACCGAAACGGCGACGGAATACAGCCAGTGTATATCGTTTTTTCTGCGCGCGTCGAGCGAGCGCTTTGTTATCTTAACATCCTTTATCGCCCAAGTCGGGAGCTTCAGCTCGCGCGCGGCTTTGGTTTTCAGCCGGTCGCTGCTCTGCCCGATATCCAGACGCAGATTTCTCACCAGTATCATTTGCCGAGCCTCCCTGCGGTCACGCCGCTTGCCCACGCCCACTGGAGGTTATAGCCTCCGCAGTCGGCGTCAACGTCCAGAAGCTCGCCCGTTATGAAAAGATGCGGAACGAACCAGCTCTCAAGCGTTTTGGGGTTTACGCCGGTTGTCTTGATACCGCCGGCCGTGACCTGAGCATGGTCAAAATCCTCAACGCCGCGCAGCTCGATGCAAAAATCGCGGCAGGCAGCGGCTATCGCGGCGATCTGCGGCTGTTCGAGCCTCTCGAGCGGAGTCTGCCCCGGAACACCGGCGTATTTAACCACCATTCTGCCGAGTCGGTTGTGCAAAACTCCGGTGAGCGCATCGTCTGCGCATAAGCTTGGATTTGCCTTTATCCTCGCGCGCAGCTTAGCCTCTATATCCTCATTCCCCGACAGGTCTATGTGCACCTTTCCTTTGCCGGTCTGAGCCGCGGCGCGAGAGATATCAAACGCCGCCGGGCCGGACAGTCCGGTTTCGGTAAATTGCAGCTCGCCGGAGCTTTCGGCAATTATCTCTCCGTCCTTTTCAAGGCGCAGCCTTGCCATTACCCTCACGCCCTTGAGCGCGCGCGGATAATTCGGATCGGTCACAAGCTGCACGAGCGAGGGCAGCAGAGCCGTGCTCTTATGCCCCAGCGGCTTTAAAAGCTCGTATCCGTCGTGCACTCCGCCGACCTTGGCTCCGGCAGCTCCGCCGCAGGAAACTATGACGAAATCAGTGTTAATTTTCCCCTCATCGGTCAGGACCGAAAAGCCCTCGCCGCGTCTTTCTATCTTACGCGCAGGGCACGAGGTTTTGACCGTTATGTTATCGCGCATGAGCGCAAAGCGCAGAACATCCACCACGCTGTTTGCCGAGTTTGACTGCGGATACACTCTGCCGCCGTACTCGCAGCTCACGGCAAGGCCGAGAGAATCGAAAAACCGCAGCGTGTCCTCAGGCGTAAAGCGCGAGAGCACCTCGTCGGGAAAGCCCGGCTGCGCGCCGTGGTAGTGCTCGGGCACAGCGCCCGTGTTTGTGAGATTGCATCTGCCGTTTCCGGTGCTGAGGAGCTTTTTGCCGACGCGCTGCTGGCGCTCGAGCAGTATTACATTATTATTCTTATCATTCGAGGCCGTTATCGCGGCCGCCATTCCGGACGCGCCGCCGCCTATGATCACAACCGTATTCATATCATTCACCGCAGTGGTAGAGTATATCGTGCGCAACAGGCTCGTAAAACGCGCGGCGTATCTCGTCGGAGTCCTTTGTCGAGCCGAGGATGCACATTATCTTCGCAAGCGCGGATTCCGTCGTCATGTCATACGCTTCGAGCACGTTCCGCCAGCCCTTGAGTCTGTGGCCGACGTTGTACACCGCAAGATCCGAGCCTTCATTCTGCACCTGGGTGGTCATGATCATGACCTTGCCGTGGCCGATGGCGTTTATTACCACATCCAGAAACTTATCGTCGCCGTAGCTTGGCAGGCCGCCGACGCCGAAGGACTCGATAATAACCGCATCCTTGCGCTCTGCAAGGAACTCAAAAAGCTCAAAATCAATGCCGGGGATCATTTTTATAAGTCCGACATTGGTGTTAAGCTCGGTGCAGAACTGCGGCTTTTCAAGGCCTTCGGGTTTTATATACTGCATGAGCACCCCATCCTGAAGCGTCGCTATATAGGGGTAGTTTATGCTCGAGAATGCGGCGTAGGACTTCGACCTTGTTTTTCGCGCACGGGTGCCGAGTATAACGCGGCCGTTAAAAACAATGTTCACGCCGCACATATCGTCAGAGCAGGCGCAGGTGAAAGCGTCGAGCAGGTTCACCTTTGAGTCCGTGGATTCAAAATTTATAGGTTTCTGCGCGCCGGTGAGGATAACGGGCTTTTTAGAGCCGCGGATCATGTAGCTGAGTGCCGCAGCCGTGTACGCCATGGTGTCTGTTCCGTGGCTTATTACAAAGCCGTCGTATTTATCATAATTGTCGCGCACGCACTTTGTTATCTGCACCCAATGCGCCGGAGTCATGCTCGTGCTGTCCACATTAAAAAGCGAGACGCACTCGACCTCGCAGAGCTTTGATATGGCAGGAACGAGCGCCAGAAGCTCATCGGGCCGCAGCTGCGGCGAAAGCGCGTTGCCGCTTATCTGCGACGCTATCGTGCCGCCGGTTCCGATCATGAGTATTCTTTTCATTTGCGCTCGAACACCCCACTCTTGCCGCCGGTCTTTTTAAGAAGGCGGATATCCGTTATCTCAATATCGCGCTGCACGGCCTTGCACATGTCATACACCGTAAGCGCCGCAACGCTCACCGCGGTGAGCGCTTCCATCTCAACGCCCGTTGCGCCGGTGCATTTTGTTGTTGCAACTATCTCAACGCTGTGCCTTTCCTCGCACAGCGATATGTCGATATCCACGCCGGATATCATGATCGGGTGGCACATCGGAATAATGTCCGACGTGCGCTTTGCGCCCATGATCCCGCCGACCTGCGCGACATTGAGCACATCGCCCTTTTTCATGCCGCCGGTTTTTATAAGCTCGAAGGTCTCGGCATTGACAAGCACTCTGCCTGCCGCAACAGCCGTGCGCACGGTGTCCGCCTTTTCGGACACGTCCACCATTTTGGCTCTGCCGTTTTCGTTAAAATGAGTAAAATCAGCCATAACAGTCTCTCCTGAGTAATCGTTTCGTTTATTTTATCGCTTGGCCAAGGCAATGTCAACAATATCGGCAGTCCGTACCGTCAGGCTTCGCAGGCATCTTTTTTCAAATTTTGCTTTCGGCGCGTCTCATAGTTAAAACACAGGGAAAATGTATTAAGGAGGTAGCACTTTGAAAAAGAACACGAAAATTTTCGTCGGAGTTTTAGCTGCGGTACTTTTATTATCTGCATCCGTTGCATATGCGCTGTCGGATACGGCAAATGAAGCAGCAATCTCCGGCAAAGAGCAGGTCAAGGATGTCGTTTCGGTCAACGATGAGTCCGTGCCTCTCACCGAAGCTATCGAAGCTTCAAGCCGCGCAAGCACCGATGCCTACGGTTTTTCCGTTTCCGAGCTTTCACCCGTCGGCATACAAGCAGCCGATGCGCAGATGATAGCCCGTGATACGGCTATCGAAACGGCCGCAAAGCATCTTGAAAACATGACATCATCTGTGCCAAGCTCCGTGAACGCCGTTCTGGCAGGTTTTACGGACTCCGAGCTGGTCTCCGTTCCCGAGACCGGCAGAACGATGCAGGATGTTCCGTCATGGGTAGTCACGTTCCGCGACGTCCGGCTCGATTCACAGGGCGGAGCAGGTTCGCTCCTTGCAGATTCGGTCATGGTCGTCGATGCGTACACGGGCGAGCTTCTTGAAGTCGTCTCATACGGAGTATAAACATAAATAATCGCTGCGGTTCGCTGTGCAGCAAAAAACTGTCCGGAAAAATTTCCGGACAGTTCCAGCGTGTCGAAAAAGCCCAGCCGTTGCTGGACTTTTTCGACAGACTGTAATTCCGCAGCAATAATATGCTGTGGGAATCACTTTACATTATGAAATACATTATTGCTGCCGCCGCACCGCTGCCGATGAGCGTTGACAGTGCCGCGACAAGCGCTGTCGGCATTTTTTCACTGCGCTGCATCGATCCGGTGTAGCTACCGGCTGCCCTGCGCGCCTCGCTCAGGAGCTGCGAGCGCGTCACTCCGGCGGTTTTCATATAGTCCTCGCGGACGATGAATATTGCCTCCTCGAACACCTTCGGATCCGGCGATTTTACGACGATAACGCGCTTTGCGACTCCCTTTACCACCTCGGTCGCCTCCCTGCTGTCGGTTTTCTGTTTGTAGTTTAACCGTCTGAGCATTATTTTATACCCTAAGCGCGCTCTTCGACGCGCACGGCAAGGACTGTCATGTCGTCGGAATATGTGCTGCTGTGCTCAGCTGCCTTGAGCGCATCGCGCGCAAGCTGCTTCATATCGTCGCCGCAGGAGGTCAGTATATCGCGCAGCCATGCATCGTCGTCATCTCCGACGACGCCGTCCGAGGCTATTATGGCAGTGTTTCCGGGCTTGAGCCGCATGCGCACGATATCCGGCTCGGCGCCGGCCGTTCCGCTTAGGCCCGGAGCGAAGCTTTCGCACTTTATCCTGCGTATGCCGCGGCTTGCACTGACGTAGCTTGGCGCAGCACCGTATTTATAAAAGCATGTTTCGCCGGAGAAAAGGTCTACACACATCAGATCAACAGTTGCAAAGCCCCAGTTATCGCCGCATTTGAGCAGCATGACCGAGTTGAGCGTTTTCATAGCTACGGCAGGGTCAACGCCTGCACGCAGGAAGCTTTCGAGTATCTCTATCACTCGGCGGCTTTCACTTGCCGCGGCCTCTCCGCAGCCCATTCCGTCGGAGAGAATAACGCACAAAACCCCTGCGTCGGTCTTGAAATAGGTTCCCCTGTCGCCGCTGACCTTCTCGCCTTTTTTCTTGAGCGCCGCAATGCCGACCGACACGGCAAGCGGCTCGGCTTCCATGAGCACGAGCTTTGCCTCGCTGTCGTTTTGACTTTTGAGCCTGCACAGACGAACGCCGAGCACACCCGACAGGCGTTCGAGGTAATCGTCCTGCTTTGTGAGGCGAGCAAGCGCTCCGCTTTCGATAACGGCGCGCAGCCTGCCGCGCGCATCTCGGTATACCGCCGCGTCCGCATCAATATCCAGCGACAGCAGATAGCGGATGAGCCGTCTCTCGGCAAGGTGGTCTGCGCCGTTTGTTCCGGCAAGCTCCTTTGACACCGAGCCGAGGATCTCCGCCATGTCCGAATACTGCCCCCACGCGGTATTGCGGCTCTCGCGCAGAGTTTCGGCAAACTGGCGGCGATATGCGGCCGCACGCAGCTCCGCGTTGACCGCCGTTACAAAGGCTTCCGGCGTTTTGCACTTTTCCGTGAATCGGCGCGGAATATCGCCTATCTCCAGCGTGCCGCGTTCGAGCATCTTCGGCGTTGCGTCGTTCAGCGCTGACAGTGTGTCGATGTAATCCCGGTTCCAGCAGCGGTTTTTCTCCTTACATTTAAGGCACACGCTGTCTGCCGCGCGGTCGAACACCTTTGCAGGGTCTGCGTCGTTATACTGCTCCTCAACATTGCGTCGGACGATATCGTAAAGGCTGCCGTAAGCGTCGCTCAGGTTCATCACCTTGCGCGCAACGTATCGGCGCAAGCCCGATTCCCCGCTGCCTCCTATGACCGGCTGCACCATGGAGCCTGCCCGGCTTAAAAATCCTGAGGGCAGCAGCAGGAATATGACCGACGCTGCGAACACCTCGAACAGCGCGCCCGTCTCCTGCCTGAACGCCCACGCACATGCGACCGCAGCGGCATTTGCTATGATAAACGATAGTAAAAACAGCAGTCTCCCGTGGCGGTTGAACATGCCCGACAGCAGCCCGGCAAAGGCATAGGCCATTGTGTAAAACGGCATTCCGCCGGCCGTGAGATCCATCGCTATGCCGAACGCCGTTCCGATTGTGCAGCCCGTCATTATGCCGCAGCGCAGAGTGCAGGTCATGACGATAAGGACCGCAACAAGCCTCCCAAGTGATATTGCACCGAATATCTCGATCTGCGACACAGCCATGAGCAAAACCGCAGCGGTTATAAGCACGCTTCCGGCATAACGCAGTTCCTCGGACTCGGTCGTGCGCTCCCTGCCGCTCATCGCCTCGCGGAAGAACCAGCAGCCGCCGAACGAAAACACGGTTTCGATGAGCACGACAGCAGCCGCCGGCGCCTGAGTGAACACCGAGGTAAAGCTTGAAAGTATGCCGGTTGACAGCGCGGAAACGGCCGCCGTTGCAGGCGCGAACACGCTTTTTGACGCAAGCTTTGTGTCCTGAAACGCAAAGCTTATCGTGTAAACAAGTACGATGGCGGCAAGATAGCGTATGCTGCCTGCAAGGCCGCAGCTGATTATGTAGCCGATCGCTGCGCCGATGAGGGCTGCAACGCCGTTCAGCCCTGCACCCGACGCCGCCACCGCCGCCATGCCGAACGGCCCGGCCGCGCCGAGAAGGCGCGCCGACGCAAGCAGTACGCCTCCGATAAGATACACAACGGCGTATGCCGCGCTTATCACCTCCGGCGAGGTGCGCTCGGCCGTGCTTTTCGTTATCGCGTCCTTGATAGCCGCGATTGATCCTTTCATGTCCATTTTTATCCTCCGCAGTTTACATAAAGTAATAATAATTATACTTATGTAATTCTCCGAAGCGTGTCACTCGGTGCTGTTGAGAAATGTTATTTGCGCATGGGAAATGCGCGAAAATGATTTCGGTTAAAAAAACAGGTACGGTCTTTCGATCGTACCTGTTTTGGATACTAAGCTTGGATCACTGCTTTGCAGCGTCTTCCTTGCCGGCCTGAAGAGCCTTCATGTTGCCGGGCAGGAACTTTGCCTTGCGCTCGCCGAGCTCGATGCGGATTGCTTCGCTCATCTTCTCGTCGTCAACGACGGGAGCCTTCTGAAGCAGTGCGCCGAGGATAGCAACGTTTGCACCCTTGGGGTTGCCAACGCTTTCAGCAATGCGGTTTGCGTCGCAGTAGACGACCTTGATGTCGGTGCGCTCTGCCTTGCGGTCGATCAGAGAGCTGTTGATAACCAGAACGCCGCCGGGCTTAACGTGAGCCTCGAACTTGTCCAGAGAAGGACGGTTCATGGCGACAACGACGTCTGCCATGTCAACCAGAGGAGAAGCAACGGGATCGTCGGAAACGATAACCGAGCAGTTTGCGGTACCACCGCGCATCTCAGGGCCGTAGGAAGGCAGCCAGGAGACATGCTTGCCGTCGAGCATGCAAGCCATTGCAAGGAACTTACCGATCAGGAGCATACCCTGACCGCCGAAACCGGCGAATATAAACTCTTTTTTCATATTATTCGGCCTCCTTGTCTTTCTTAACACCGAGAGGATAGTAAGGAATCATATTCTCTTCGAGCCACTTCATAGCCTCGATCGGGCTGAGACCCCAGTTGGTGGGGCAGGTGGAAAGAACCTCTATCAGGCAGAAGCCCTTGCCCTGCATCTGATAGGTGAATGCCTTTTTGATGGCCTTCTTGGTCTTCATGATGTTTGCGTTGTTGTTGACAGCGCAGCGCTCGATGTAGTAAGAGCCGGGGATGGTCGAGAGCATCTCTGCAACGCGGATAGGTGCGCCGCACCATGCCTCGTCACGACCCTTGGGGGAAGTGGTGGTCTTCTGGCCAACGAGGGTGGTAGGAGCCATCTGGCCGCCGGTCATGCCGTAAATGGCATTGTTGACGAAAATGGTGCAGATGTGCTCGCCGCGGTGTGCAGCGTGGACGATCTCAGCAGTACCGATGGAAGCGAGGTCGCCGTCGCCCTGGTATGTGAATACGAGGGTATCCTTGCCGACAACGCGCTTTGCGCCGGTTGCAACTGCGGGTGCGCGGCCGTGTGCGGCTTCGTACATATCGCAGTTAAAGTAATCATATGCAAATACGGAGCAGCCGACAGGTGCTACGCCGATGACCTTACCTTCTTCGATAACGCCTTCCTTTTCGAGCTCCTCAATGGACTCTGCTACCAGGCGGTGGATAATGCCGTGGTTGCAGCCGGGGCAGTAATGGAAAGTCTTATCGGTAAGGAGTTTAGTTCTCTCAAATACTACGGACATTTATTTACCCTCCTTCATGCTCTTGATCTTTGCAACGATCTCGTCGGTGGTGGGCATCTGGGAGCCGCAATGGCCGAAGAAATCAATGGGCTTTGCGCCGTTGACAGCGATCTTAACGTCTTCGATCATCTGGCCTTCGTTCAGCTCTACGTCGAGAACTGCCTTTACGCCGTCAGCATTGGCTGCTTCTGCAACAGCCTCGTACGGGAACGGCCATACGGTGATGGGACGTACCAGACCGACGTTGATGCCTTCTGCCTTGAGCTGATCAATAGCAGACTTTGCGATACGAGCAACAGTGCCGAATGCGGTGATAATGTACTCTGCGCCTTCGCAGTTGTAGTTTTCCCACATCTTCTCGTTCTTGGTGACCTCAGCGTACATTGCCTGCAGGACTGCGTTGTGCTCGGAAAGGGACTCGGTGTCGATGTAGATGGAGTTGATGACGCCGCGCTTCTCGGGATCGTCGCCGGGCTTCCAGCCGGTGCAGGCCCAAGGCTTCTTCTCGGGATCGATCTTGAACTCGACCATCTCGGGCATCTCAACAGGCTCCATCATCTGAGCGATGATGCCGTCTGCGATGAACAGTACGGGGATACGGTACTGCTCTGCCTTGTCGTAAGCGAACATCATGATGTCAACTGCTTCCTGTACGGAGGAGGGTGCGTAGGTCAGCAGGTGGTAGTCACCGTTGCCGCCGCCCTTGACGGCCTGGAAGTAGTCGCCCTGGGAAGCCTGAATGTTGCCGAGGCCGGGGCCGCCGCGCATTACGTTCAGGATAACGCAGGGAAGCATTGCGCCTGCGCAGTAGGAAATGCCTTCCTGCTTCAGGGATATACCGGGGCTGGAGGAGGAAGTGATCGCACGGGCGCCGGTGCCGGCTGCGCCGTAGATCATGTTGATCGCCGCGACTTCGGACTCTGCCTGCAGGAAGCAGCCGTTTACGTCGGGATCAAACATACGAGCGGACATGTATTCAGGAATCTCAGTCTGCGGGGTGATGGGATAGCCGAAGAAATAACGAGCGCCAGCTCTGATGGCTGCCTCTGCAATAGCTTCGCTACCCTTCATAAGAGTTTTTGCCATTATAATTTCCTCCTTAATCCTTCTCGATGTGGATTACCACGTCGGGGCAAGTGCGTGCGCAGGATGCGCAGCCGATGCACTCTTCAGGTTTTACAACCTCTGCCGGGTGATAGCCTTTTGCGTTGATTTTTGCCTTGGAAAGTTCAATGCAACCCTTGGGGCAAGCTCTTGCACAGAGACCGCAGCCCTTGCACAGGTTCTCATTGATGGTTACCTTTACCATTTTGCTACCTCTTTTCTTTATTTTTGCTTTTTGCTAATTTATTTAAATCCGCATAAAGCGGGGTCGCGCAAATCAATGCTTGAAATTTTTCTGCGGATCGACCGTGTGCAGTCCGTATTTAATATACGAATCCCAATCACGGTGCATGTACACATCTATGGGAATGGGCTTGCCGATATACTTCGGATCGTGCCCTTCGGAAAGGAACTGTTCAAGCAGATCCTTTTTGCCTGTCGTATATGCCACGGGGATACCCGTCCTGTCGGAGACTTCCTTGAGCATCTTGTATCCGTCGCGCAGCTCCTCGACGCTTGTTTCCGTTGCAAGGTTTGCGTTGTTGATCATGCCTGTTATCTGGAGTCTTGAATGTGCCTGCATTCCCTCCTGAAGTCTTATGAGCTTCTCTACCGTGCCGGAAAGCGGTCTGCGGATATTGACGACGTTGAGCACCTCGAGCGAGCCCGGCTCAAGATCGACGAAATCCTGATGATATCTGCCGAGCGCCGTTGCGCCGACATCATCTCCGCCGACGTCGAACACTACCGTGTCCCATTCAAGGACGAATGCCGAAGCGACCTCCGCCGGAAGCGAGAGCGTTTCGATACCGGAGCATGCATAGTTAGGAGAGACAAGCCTTATCTCCTTCTGCTCGACCATCTTGCCGCGCTCGGTAAGTCTGAAATATGTGTTGACCATATCAAGGTCTATAAGTTCTGTCCTGTCTCCGCGTGCGGCGGCCTGCATTGCGAAGTTCAAAGCAAGCTCGCTTTTGCCGCTGCCGTAGTTGCCGATGAGGACTTTAACGTTTTTCATCGCCGGTAACCTCCGTTCAATATATGAACGCATTCAATTGTTTATATTGTAGCATCCTGCAATTTTTCCGTCAACAATTCTGCTTGTTAATTTCAAGATAATCGTACTTAATAATTCACAAAAATTCTGCATATTTTTTGTGGATTTAGTCAAATGAAATATTTTCTTAAAAGTTTTGAGCTGAAATCAGTGCATTTTTTGCTTCCAGTTTGCTATTTTGCATCGGCAAGCGCGAAAATGCAATTTTGGCATGCTTTCAGATATTTTGATGCTTAAAATGTGCAGACACAGTTTTGTCTGTATCTGCACATTTTATCGTCGAATGCACTATTGAAGCATTCCGTATTTAATTTTAATGCGCCTGAGTTTGGAAAGCACGGGCTTTTGCAGCAAAAGCAGGAACACAACGGTTCCCGATGCATGGATAAGATTGAACGTAAATCCGGAGGCATACATTGCAAGCAGCGCCTTCCAGCTCATCTCCTGCGAGTACATAAGAAGCGAGCCTGTGTCAAGCAAAACACCGTAGATAATAAGCACGGAGAAGAAACCGTATACCAGCATCGGAGCCGTTTTCACTTCCCTGTCGCGGAACAAAATTCCGGCAAAAAAGCCGACGAGCCCGAAGCCGAACATCTGCCACGGCGTCCACGGCCCCTGGCCGAAAAACATATTTGATATAAGCCCTGCCGCGGCGCCGGTGATAAATCCGGCCTCGGCATTGAACGCAACGGCCGTGAGTATGACAATGGCGCACACGGGCTTAAACTGCGGCGCCCAATAGAAAGCCACTCTTCCTGCCACAGCAAACGCCGTCATGACCGCAAGCAGCACTATCTCACGCACCTGCGGCCTGCGTACTTCAAACCGGGCAAAAAACGGCAGCATTGCAAGCAGTATGATGATAACCGACGTTAGGTAGTATTTTCGGCTGCTCCACAGCCATGTTTCGACCGCGATTGCGGCGGCCGAAAGCACGATCACCGCAAGCGTCACGGTCACGCGGCTTTTTTTCACTGTCTGAGGCATTCGATCACCTCCCCGGTGAGGACCGCGTTTTCAATCATGCCGCGGCTGAGCCTGGCAGCCGCCGTAGTGTAAAAGAAATTGCCGGAGAAAAACTTGCGCGGTGCGCTCCGGCAGACAATTTCACCGCGAAACAGCAGGGCGCAGCGATCGGCGCATTGCGCGCAGAACTCGATGTCGTGGCTTACGAGGAATATGGTTTTGCCCTCGGCCTTCAGACGGGACAGAAGCTCGCCGAAGCGGCGCTTAAACTCACCGTCCATTCCCTTTGTCGGCTCGTCAAGAAGCAGCACGTCGGGTGCGGTAAGCAGCACTTTTCCGAGTGCAAGGCGCTGCTGCTCGCCGCCGGATATATCAAACGGGTGGCGCGAAAGCACGCCTTCAAGCTCCAAAAGCTCCGTGATATGCAAAAGCAGCGCCTCTTCCGGATCAAGCTCTTTTAGCTCGTCGAGCACCGTGTCCTTAACGAAAAGCTCGCGCGGATCCTGCGGCAGCGCCGCCACACGCGCACCATAGGTCTTTACCTTGCCGCGATATGGTTTTAGCCTTCCCGACAGCAGACCGGCAGTTGTACTTTTGCCCGAGCCGTTGCCGCCGAGGAGCGCGAAAATTTCGCCCTTATTAAGTGTGAGGCTAAGTCCGCGCAGAATATCCGGTGCGTTTTTTTCATATCTGAACCAGCAATTTTTCAGCTCCGCCGCCAACTCCGGGTTAGGCTCGGCAGACGGCTGAGCCGCTTTTACGGAAGCGTGCGTGCGCGATGCGATAAACGCCCTTGCATCGCTCACGGTGAGCGGTGCGTCGCCCTCGCCGTCAACGGCCGCAAATATCTGCACAGCAGCCGGCATAGACTCGAAAACAGCGCTGTTTTTCACCTGCATTACCGTTTTTTTCGGTTCGCCGAAGGCTATGAGCCGTCCCTCGTCGAGCACGGCGAGCATGTCCGCCATCGGCAGCGCTTCCTCAAGGCGATGCTCGGTCAAAATAACGGTCAGGCCGAGATCCTCGCTCATTTTGCGCAGAGTGCCGAGAAAATCAGCAGCCGCAATGGGGTCGAGCTGACTTGTCGGCTCATCGAGGATGAGCACATCCGGCCGCAGCACGGCAGCGGACGCAAGGTTTATCAGCTGCTTCTGACCTCCGGATAGCTCCGCGACGTTTTTTTCAAACAGCTCGTCCAATCCGAAATAGCTTGCCATTTCGGCAACCGCAAGGCGCATTCTTGCCTGATCCCAGCCGAGACTTTCGGGTCCGAAGGCAAGCTCGTGGAACACCTTGTCGGTGACTATCTGATCATCCGGGTGCTGAAAGACAAAGCCTATTCTCCGCGCCTGCTCGGCCTGGCCGACAGCGTCGAGCGCTTTGCCGAAAAACAGCACCTCGCCCTCGGCCTTGCCGTGGTCGGCAAGGCAGGTCTTGAGCCTGCGCAGGAGCGTGCTTTTACCGCTGCCGCTGGCTCCGCAGATAAGCGTGATCCTGCCCTCGGGTATCGACAGCGTTATACTGTCGAGCGCAGGCTTATTCTCGTTTGGATATGTAAAGCTCAGATCGCGGATCTCAAACGCCGCCATACCAGGGCCTCCTTTGCATCAAAAAGCTGCGGTAAAAAGCACAGAAGCGCAAACGCCGCCATCCCGAGCGCCGGTATGCCGCCGAAGCCGCTTATTATCACCGACGGGAAATAGCGCGCGTATATGCCGCCGCTGACGACGCACGCTGCCGTCACGCCGACGGCGAAAGCGCACAAAACCATCGTCACAGCGTCGCGCGCCGTGAATCTGTACAGCGAAAAGCTCGTGCGCCGGGCAGCGCCGTAGCCGCGGCTTTTCATTGAGTTTGCCGCGGTAAGCGAGCTTTCAAGCGCCCATGTCAGCGTGACCGACAAAACCTTCATGCTGTTTTTTACGCGGCGGATAAATCCGCCCTGAGCGCTGCCCTGCCCTATCTGCGCACGGGCAGCATCGATGCTGCGTATTTTTCGCCCGAACTTCGGCACGAACCGCAGCGCCATTGACAGCAGCAGCGAAACCGACGGGCTGAGTCTGCCGAACAGGCACAGGAGCTTATCCGACGTCATGACAACGTTAAAGCACTCAAACCACAGTATCACCGCGCTGAACATCACCGAGGCGTAAAAGCCGAAGGTCAGCGCCTCTTTCGTTACGGCGTTGCCGTTTGAAAGATAAAAAAGCGGTGTTACTCCGGCGTGGTTAAAAAGTGCATTGAGAACCGACATAAAAACGAGAAACGGCACAAGATAGATAAGCGTTTTTCCAAAATGCCGCGCGCCTTTGAGGATGCAGACATAGCCTGCCGCGGCAGTAAGGCTTATTATAAGCAGCACCGGATGCATATAAAGCATCGTCAGTGTGATCACGGCGGCGAAAAAGGCAAAGCTCGCCGCCGGGTGCAGCTGCGAAAATGCGTCGTTCATGCTCAGGCCACCATGCTTCCGCCGACGTCCGCGCCGAGGTTGCAGGTATAGCGCCACCTGATCACGTCACCGTCCTGCAGCGCATAGCGGCTGCATCCGTAGTTTGGAAACCATCCGTTGACGCTGTACATCCACCCGGAAAGCTCGCCGCAGTCAAACTCATACAGATTGTGTATGCCCTCGACATAGGCGCTGTTATAGCCCGGAGTGAACGTTGCTTCAAGGTGGATATTATTCTCTCGGCAGACGCGCTGCAAAACATCGAATACAGACTCTCCCTCGGAAAACTCAACTGTGACGGCGCCGAGCACAACTCCGTCCGTCGGCAGAACGTCAAGCTTTGCCGGGTCAAGGTCGGAGAGATTGTTAAGTATCGTTGCGCAGTCGATCGATATCGTGCAGTGCAGCTTTTTAGTCGTATCAACATTCGATTTGTCGGGCTCGACCGGCTCGGGCTTGCCTGCAGGCACCGGGTCGGTACCGTACTTGTCCTTCTCGGTTCGGCTTCCGTCGGAGAGATTTGCTGTATTGCTCGGTTCGGGTGTCGGCTCGACCTCATCGGCGCGGATAACGTACGAAAAAACGTCCGCGCTGATCTTGAAGCTCAGCGTGGTTTTATCGCCGCCGGTAACGGACGCAGCGCACAGCTTTTTGCCGTTTGCATCATAAACGCTCGCGGAAATAGCATCCCACTTATCATTGAGTGTGACCGAAAGCGTCGGCAGAAAGCCGAAGCTTTTGTCGCTTTTAAGCGTGATCTCAACGCTGCCATCGGTTTTTTCCGTTATCGCCACAGCCATGCACAGATCCTGCGGATTCGTTACCTCAGTGCCGGGAACCGTCCATTTATAGCTTATCTCGCCGCTTTTTCCGCATATTGAAGCGATCTCGCCGCTGTCACGCAGCTGCGAAAAAACATCTTTTGTTATAACGCCGTCTTCGCCGAGGTCAATGTCCCCGGCGAAGTTTACGGCTTCCGCGTTCTTCATGCAGCCTGCAAGCAGGCTGCATATCATAAGAACGAGAAGGATAAGTGCAATTGATCTTTTTTTCATTTTTACGCCGCTGCGCGGTAGATAAACGTCACGATCTCGCCACGGGTGCACACTGCGCCGGGACGGAAGCTTCCGTCGGCAAAGCCAAGCGTAACGCCGTTATCGGCAGCCCACATGACTGCATCGTAATAGAATGCGCCGGTGTTGGTGACGTCTGTGAAGCCGTGTGCCTGATCGGCCTTCGGAGTGTCCATATAGCGGTGCAGGAAGGTAACTGCCTGTGCGCGGGTGCAGGTCGCATTCGGAGAGAACGTGGTTTCGGTCGTACCCTTTGTTACGCCCTCTTCGGCAGCCCACGTGATAGCATCGATATAATTCTTATCGGTGACGTCCGCAAACTTGCAGCTGCCGCTTACCTCGGGACTTCCGGCAAGTCGGTAAAGGAAGGTTACTATCTGCGCGCGGGTGCAGGGCACATTGGGCGCAAACTCGTCCGCACTGAAGCCGCGTACGATATTATTTGCGCTGCCCCACAGGGTCGCTTCGTAGTAATAGTCCGTTTCTTTTACGTCGGCAAAGCCATTTGCAGCCCTTACGCTTATCTTGCACACGGCAGGAATTATTGCGTTATTCTCTGCCGTAGCGGCAACGCAGTAATCCCCTGCCTTTGCAAAGCTGATGCTGTACTCGCCGTTTCCTTTGGATACGGCCTTGAAGCCCTCTGCCTCGGTCTTGAGATCGGCCGTGTATGCCTTGAGCTGAGCTTTATCATAGCCTTCAAACTTCGGGCTCCAGTTTTCGTCATAGCCGTTCTGAGCTATGAGCTTTACGGAAGCTGCGGCATAGGTCTCGCAATCGAAGGCCGGTGTTTCAAAATAGGAATATGCGTCGTTATTGGGATAGGAATTTGCGTTTATGTAGGCATAGACGTGCTGGCCCCTGCCGACCTTGTCGCCGAGGCCCATTGTCATCTTGTCATCGACAAAATAGCCGAAGTTGCCGCTCTCGTCGCCCCAGAGCTTGGTGATGTATGCGCCGTAGTCGCCGGTTGCGGATGCATAGCCGGCCGCCGCGCCGCCTTCATAATACTGCTCGTGCGTGGCATACATGACCTCGTCGATATCGATCGAGCCGTCATTATTGCGATCGTATGCGTTTACGGCAGCGTAGCTAAGCTCAACGCTGCCCTTGTCGGCAATGCTGACGAGCACATCCTCGCTCGTGCGAGTGGAAAGGCAAAAGATATTGCCGCTGTCGTTTTTATAATAGAGGTTGCCGTTATCGTCGGCAACGAGGCTTGCAATGCAGTACTGCTCATAGCCTTTTGCGTCGTAAAGCTCTGTAAGCTCGGTCTTGCTGACATCGTCGGCCTTGACCTTGATGAGCGAAACGCCGCCGGGATCCATATTGTAGGTGCTGTAGAAATACAGATAACCGGTGCTCTTGAGATATGCCGTTGACAGAAGCATCTCGCACTGGGGATAGCCGAGCATGTCAACGTGGTTTACGACCTCAAGGGTGTTCTTATCGGCAATGACGAAGCTGCCCTTGGAGCCGCTGTCGGATATGCCGCTGCCCGCGCCGAAGTAGACATAGTTGCCAAACACAACGGGAGTAGACGTGCTCTGAGCGTTGAACGAAACGGTTTTAAGATCGCTTATCGCGCCGCTTTCAGCATTCACCGACGCGCTGCACAGATAGCCGCCCTTGGTGGTGAAATAAACCTTGCCTCCGTCAACGGTGATGCTGCTGCGCGCATCGCCGCAGCCTGCAAGCTCAACGGAAGAAACGGGCTTAACTTCCTCGTTTTCCGCATAGGTCTTTTTGAACACGAGCAGCGAGCTTGTGCCCTTGGTTCCGTTTTCGCCGTCGTCGGTGGCTACGACCACATAGCTTCCGACCTCGGCTGCGCCTGCCCAGTAGAAGCCGCCCTTAACGGTGTAGCTCCACAGGAGCTCTCCGGTTGCGGTATCGACGCAGACGAAGTTTGCATCCTTAGCCTCGCCGTTCCAGAAGCCGGTGTACGCCTTACCGTCGGCGCAGAGCACAGGCGAAAGAGCCTGACCGGCCAGCTCGTCGCTTACTCTCCACTTGCTCTCAAGCGTTTTCGCGTCGAACGCCTCGAGCGTGCCCTTGCCGAGCGGCGCGATTATCTTGTCGCCGTTAACAACGGCAGGAGTATAGCCGTAGCTCGGAGAGGAGCTCATATTTCCGCTTGCGACGATCTCGCCGTTTTCAAAGCTGAGCTTATTTATGGTCGTTCCGACCATGACGATAACGCCGTCGTCGGCAACAGTCGGAACGCTGGGAGCGTTCATCCAGTCCGTGCCAAGCTTATTTGCCCACTTGAGCTCGGTGTACGACGCATCTGCCGGTGTCTCTGCGGACACGGTGTCGGCAAACGCGGCAGTGCCGGGCATAACGAGGCTCAGCACCATTAAAAGAGCCAGAAGCAGGCTCAGTGATCTTTTCTTCATAGTTATCCTCCAAGTAAGTTTAGTTTATCGTCTTTCGCAGCCGCCCTACTCGTAGGTAATGTTGAGCGTCCATGCGTCCTCGCGCATATATCCCACCTCCTTTGGATTTCAAATGCGCTTTTGCGGCAAGTCTTCCGGCTCATGGGTCAATCTCGGGCGCGCCTTCCCATAAAAACAGTGGCATCTGCGCCCTCGTCGCCATTCACGGCAGCGGGACTGCTTCGGATTTGCACCGAATTCCTTGTTAGGCCGCGTCGAGCGGCACCGCAAGGCACATTCAGATTAATTATATCAGCATTATCGTTTCCGCACAACAGAAAACGCCCTTTTTCGCCGAGGAAAAAGGGCGCAAAATTCAGTTTTGATCGTCGGCAAATTTTCCCGTGTTGATCTCTCCCCCGTTTTTGACCGTATCGGTCAATTCGGCGTCGGGGATAATGCCGAAGAATATTTTTTCCGCCTCATCGGGGCTTACATTGCTGCAAAACAGATTGAAAAAATACTCGTTATCCGTCCACAAAAACTCGATCTCGCCGTCCTCGTGGCTTATCCTGACGACCTTATATCCGTTAAGCTCGATATGCTCAAGCGTTGAGCGCTCCGAATCCGACAGGCCGCCGAGCGTGTTGCGCGGATCGCCCGTTACAAGCTCCTGATCAAGCCAAATAATATCGCTGTTTTCGTTCATGTAGTTGAAAGAAACATATTTATTGCAAACGCATTCGGCAATTGCGTCGTACCCATCCGGCAGATACCCAAGAGTATATACGGTTTCTATTTCCTCCGGCGCGTTTTGGATCACATCCCGGTCAACCGTGAAGAAATACATGCTGCCGTTATCATGGATAAAGAATTTAATAAGCCCCTCTCTCAGCGCCGGGACGGCGAGAACCGTTCCTGTGAGCAGAGCCGCGATTATTGCCGCTATCAGCAGCCTTTTGGCCGCCGTGTTCACGCAGTGCCACGCATTCGAGCCGCTTTTTTTGATCAGCTTTTGTGCTTTCAGCTCAAACTCCGGCGAAAACTCATGCCCTATGCTCTCCGAGGGCGGAACATCGTCAAAGTCGCTCAAGACGCTGTCCAAAATAGCATTTTCAAACGCCGGCCTTGTTTTTTCCATGTTCAAACACCACCCCATCTTCCGCGCAGAACCTCACGAGCAGCTTGCGCGCCCGGCCAAGCTGCTTATCGACCGTAGTCTTTTTCCGGCCGAGAATATCCGCCGTCTGCCCGACCTTAAGGCCGCATACGCAGTGCAGGAGCAGAACATCCCTGTATATATCCGGCATGCGGCTCATCGCGCGCGAGAGCATTTCAACATCCTCCGACGCCGCGATGCGGTCGAACGCACTTTCGTCATACGACGCATTGTGCTCGTCAACGGTGTCAATATGCAGCATTTTATCTCGCCGCTGCTTTTCGGGCAGCATGTTCAGCGCCGCATTTTTTGCCGCTGTGAGCGTATACGCGCGCACAAGGCAAGCGTCGTCATCCGGCAGCGTCCTTATGCTGCGCGCTATCCCCAGCAGTGCATTCTGCACCGCATCCTCTGCCTCGTATGAATCGCGCAGTATTTTATTTGCGACAAAAAACATCTGCTCGCGATATTCGTAATATATCTTTTCGAACTTCTTTATATCCTCCGCATCGTCAATAACGGCGGCATAAAGCATAAGCAAGGCTGCTCCCCCCTGTCAATTTCAGTGTATATGATTCTTCCTCTTTTTTCAACCCCCGAAAAAATTTTAAAATTTTTTCGAAAAATGTGTCCTGTATTTTCGTTTTTTCCTGTCTATATAAGCAGAGGGCAAAAAACAAGAAAGAAAGGAGGGATAAAGCATGAAAAGAATAGCATGTCTTATGCTGAGTTTTATCATCATGATCGGTGCGTCTGTTTCGGCATACGCCGCACAGCCGACCGATGAGGCCGAGCCGCAGAGCTTATATTCGTCAAAGCCGACTGTTGTTTTTTTAATCAGTGAAAATGGCAAAGCTTCTGTTAAGCTAAAGTGTATGGGAAACCGTGACGTAACCAAGATTACGTCAAAAACATGCATTGATAAAAAAGTCGGCACAAAATGGGTCAGAGTAAACGTCGGCACATCGGACAATTACCTGTATCTCACGGCAAATTCATCAACTCTCATAGCAAGTCATCCCGTTTCGCTCACCGGTTCGGGCTCTTACCGCTGCATAACCACATTCACGCTATACGCAAAAACAAGCGAACCAATCACGCTCATCAAGTTCGCAGAATATTAAGGTTCAAGAAAGGAGTAATAGCTTTTGAAGAAGTATGTTTCTTATGATAAACTATTATTAACATGCATAATAGTTCTTTTTTCAATTTATTTATCTATTACATTAATCTCTACGTCTTTTGCTGACTATACCACAACCGCAACATGTTCTCATACTGCTCTTGGAGTACAGTATTCTGAAGTAGCACACCCGCACAAATATTTTAGAACCTGTAAGAGTTGTAATACTAAGGTCTACGTTGGTGGTCATGCCACTAAGAATCATGGTGACGGTTCATGGGGTAGTGGAACTTGTCCGCAATGTGGATCTCATTCTTATCCAATCCCTACCGTCGATCAGATAAACGCTTCTCTTAAACAGCACCCCCACATAGTTGGCGTAAAATGCAAGTGCGGCAGTGTAAAATATACTGACCCACAAATCAATCCTGACTGTTCTTCTTGCATAAGTACATATAACATCAAAAGCAAGTCAGCCACCGGCAACAGCGTATTATATCTTTCTTATTTAGATGGAGATTCCGGTGCCGCAATTTCTACGACGTTCCCTGTACCCGTAAAAATGACATTTCAAAGCAAGTATTCTAAGAGCGGTTCAAACTTCACATCATATTCATCAAAAATTACTTGCGTTTTCAATCAAAACTCTGTTCCACCCGAAGCAAAAAGCCGACTACACCTTTTCGCAACTGCACAAGTAGATTACTACAACAGTTCGAATTCAAAGTTATACACAAATACGCTATCTGCACCGGCTTCAAACCCCATGCCTGCAAGTCGCACTGGCGGAAAATTTTCAAAGTCTCCCATTCCAAGTTACTCTTTAGCTGGAGCAACTGGATACGCAGAAGGTCTTATTCCTCCACGCAGCGTTTCCGTAAAATTAACATATACTTTTTAAGAGGTGATTATCAATGAAAAAGAAAACCGCAATAATATTATGTTCCGTTTTGGCGGTTATAATAGTCTGCTCGATATGCGTTGTTTCGTTCGGCGACGAGATATCGTTCCTTAAGTCACTGGGCATAAGCTCAAAGCAGAGCGACGACACGGTGCTTGCCGAGTACAAGGACTTCAAGGTCACGCAGGGCATGGTGAACTTCCAAAAGAGAGCCGCAAATCTTGCCGGAGACAACACGAACATTGAGGCAAGCGATTACACAAAGGATGCCATAATTGACCGTCTGCTTATAGGGCGGATGCTCGTCGAGGAGGCGGAAAGCCGCGGCGTTGCAGCAACCAAGGCCGAGATGGAAGATAACCTCAGCTCGCTCAAGGCAAGCTACAACGATTATCCCGAGGTCAAAAAGCAGGTCGATGAGTATTGCTCCGGCGCAGGGCTGAGCATAGACGAATACTGGACGCAGGTTTATGACCAGTCGTATGACCAGATATCAAGAACAAATCTCCGTATCCTGCTCGGCAAGGATTTCTGCAAGGAAACAGGCTATGACGGCAGCGTTGACGATGCGCTGATGACCGATGAGTTTGACCAATACTATAACGACCACCGCGCGCAGCTTTTGAAGGAGCATCAAAGCGACGTGAAGTATTACAGCTGACGGCGTTGCAGCGGCATGTACGGTTTGATATAATACAAGAAAACAAGGAGGTAACGCCATGAGTAAAATATGCCCGTACTGCGGCGGTGAGCTGCTGACAGGATACATTCAAAGCCGCGACGGCGTTTGCTGGAGCGAAAAGAAAAAGCTTGTGTCCGCTCTGCCGGGGCTTGCAAAGGATGAACTGTATCTTCCCGATGGGCACATCGGAAAAGAGGTCACGGCGTTAAACTGCCCGAAATGCCGCGTTATACTTATAAATTACGAGGATTATCCCTATGACCACCCGATATTTCACAAGAATGATAAGGCATAAAAAATCCGCCCCGTGGGGCGGATTTTTCATACCTAAAATTATTCTATGCCGGTCACGGTATAGCCCTGATCGACAACGGCCTGCTTCAAGGCACTGTCGGCAACTGCTTTTTCCAGAGTTACCACTGCGGTTCCTGCGGTGTGGCTGACCTCGGCAGACTTTACGCCGTCGAGCGCTTCAAGAGCCTTTTTAACGTGCATCTCGCAATGATTACACATCATGCCTTCGATCTTAATGGTCTTTTCCATTTGTTTTGTCTCCTTTTTGATTGGTGTTTTTAATTTTTTGCGGAGCTTGTGATCTCTGCTCGGGTCGTGCATTTTGAAAAGATTCAGGCGCAGAGCGTTTGTCACTACGCTGAAGCTTGAAAGACTCATTGCTGCCGCGGCAAACATCGGGTTGAGCTGCCAGCCGAGCACACTTATAAACACGCCGGCGGCCAGCGGAATGCCGATGATGTTATAGATAAACGCCCAGAACAGATTTTCGTGAATGTTCCGCAGCGTTGCGCGGCTGAGGCGGATAGCGGCCGGAACATCGGACAGGCGGCTTTTCATCAGCACCACGTCCGCAGCGTCGATCGCAACGTCGGCTCCCGCTCCGATCGCGATGCCTATATCCGCGCTCGTGAGCGCCGGAGCGTCGTTCACGCCGTCGCCGACCATGATGACTTTTCCCTTTTCCTTGAGTCTGCGGATGACGCTCTCCTTACCGTCGGGAAGTACGCCGGCAATCACCTCGTCCACGCCGGCTTTTGCGCCGATAGCCTTTGCCGTGCGCTCGTTATCGCCGGTGAGCATAACAACGTGTATGCCCATGTTTCGCATCTGCTCTATGGCCTGCGGACTGTCGTCCTTTATGACATCGGCAACGGCGATTATGCCGATAAGCGCTCCGCCGCGTGCAAAAAGCAGCGGAGTTTTCCCTTCCTCGGACAGGCGCTCGGCTCTTTTTGCCGTTTCATCGGGCACGGCTATCTGTCCGCTTATGAATTTGAAGCTGCCGCCGAGAAGCTCCGCTCCGTCAAGCGACGCGGTAAGTCCGTTTCCGGGCAAGGCTTCAAAGCGCTCGACCTCAAAAGCCGTGAGACACTCCTGCTCTGCCCTTTGAGTTATCGCGCGAGCTAAGGGATGCTCGCTTTTTTTCTCGAGCGCGTAGGCTGCGGACAAAAGCTCGGTTTCGCTTATGCCGCCTGCCGGGATAAGATCCGTAACGCGCGGCTCGCCGCGGGTTATGGTTCCTGTCTTATCAAGCGCAACGATCTGCGCCTTTCCCGTTTCCTCGAGCGATACCGCAGTTTTGAACAGAACGCCGTTTTTTGCACCCATTCCGTTGCCGACCATGATGGCAACAGGCGTTGCAAGGCCGAGGGCACAGGGACAGCTTATAACGAGCACCGAAATGCCGCGCGCCAGTGCAAAGCCAACCGTTTGACCGGCTATGAGCCATGCGGCAACGGTTATCGCAGCTATCGTAATGACCGCCGGCACAAATACGCCCGAGACCTTGTCAGCGACCTTTGCGATCGGCGCTTTAGTTGCGGCAGCGTCGCTCACCATGCGGATGATCTGAGAAAGCGTCGTATCCTCGCCGACGCGCGTCGCCTTGCAGCGGATAAAGCCCGAGCGATTCATCGTTCCGGCCGAGACCTGACTTCCGGTCGCTTTGTCAACGGGGATGCTCTCGCCGGTGAGCGTCGATTCATCGACGGCACTGCTGCCGTCGATCACCATACCGTCAACCGGGATGCTCTCGCCGGGGCGCACGAGGAACACGTCGTCCTTTGCGACCTGCTCGATCGGCACGGTCATTTCCGCGCCGTTTCTTTCGACCGTTGCGGTTTTGGGCGCAAGCTTCATTAAGCTTTTGAGCGCATCGGTGGTCTTGCCCTTTGAGCGCGCTTCAAGCATTTTTCCGAGCGTGATGAGAGCAAGTATCATGGCCGCCGACTCAAAGTAAAACTCGTGCATATAGCTCATAACTGCCGCCGCATCGCCCTTTACCTGAGCATCGGTCATGGCAAACAGCGCAAACGTGCTGTAGCCGAAGGCCGCCGTTGCGCCCAGCGCGACAAGCGCATCCATATTAGGCGCGCGGTGCCACAGGCTTTTGAAGCCGCTGATGAAAAACTTCTGGTTTATGACCATTATTACGATCGTAAGCAGCATCTGCAAAAGGCCCATAGCCACATGGTTTCCGTCAAAAAAGCCCGGCAGAGGCCAGCCCCACATCATGTGCCCCATGGAAACATACATGAGCACGATCAAAAAGCCGAGCGACGCTATAAGCCGCTTTTTCAGAACCGGCGTTTCTCTGTCTCTGAGCGCATCCTCATCGGCAGACTTTCTTGCGATCGGCTCCTGCCTGCCCTTAGGCGAGGCATCGTATCCCGCCGCGCGGACTGCCGCTATTATATCTTCGGCAGTGGCTGTTCCTTCGACTCCCATTGAATTTGTCAGCAGGCTGACCGAGCAGGAGCTTACGCCCTTAACGCCCGACACCGCCTTTTCGACTCTCGCCGAGCAGGCGGCGCAGCTCATGCCGGTAACTGTGTATTGCTCCATTGTTTTTATAACACCTTCTTTTATTTCATAAGCTTCTGCAATGTCGCAACAAGCTCGTCTATGACCTCATCCTTGCCCTCGCGGATATCTCTTGCGACGCAGCCCCGGATATGGCTGGCCAGCAGCTCCTTGTTAAAGGCATTGACAGCGGCGTTCACCGCAGCAGACTGCGTCAGAATATCCGCGCAGTAAGCGTCCTTTTCGAGCATTCCGCGAATCCCGCGGATCTGCCCCTCGATACGGTTAAGTCTGTGTATCAGTTTTTTTCGCTCTTCCTCCGAGCGCTTTGTCGTTTTGCCGCAGCATGCACACATTTCTTTGTCAGGCATTGTTAAGCCTCCTTCTATACCCCGTGGGGGTATTATATACCCTATAGGGGTATATGTCAACAGTACCATCGGTTAACAAGGGCAAATACGCCTGACAGCGTGCCTTTTCGGCGCTTTTT
>OHBD01000320.1_pt1 | contig 30282 bp, 26 predicted proteins | sample 1577291 | NCBI WGS metagenome assembly OHBD01 (sample SAMEA3879572, study PRJEB24766) | human gut metagenome | biome: human-associated habitat; feature: feces | place: USA | collected 1985/1987
TCCCCTTTCGTCACGGCTGCGCCGCGACACTTTCCCCGTAAACGGGGACAGCTTTAAGGCGTGTCACCACGCTCAGGTGAAAGCTACCGCCTTCGCTATATACTACTTCTATATACCTCTCTTTGTTAATCTTTAGTCACTACTGTACATAAGACAGCAGAGCTGTAACAGATGATTCGGCCTTTCAGGTCTCATGTGATGCCTGCGGCATAAAGGCTCCCCTTTACGGGGAGCTGGCAAACCGAAGGTTTGACTGAGGGGTTGAGATAAAAAGCGAAGCCACGGGCGGGCCGCCAATGACGGCCCCTACAACGCCTAAGCGCAATTTCACCGCATGCGTCAGCCCGCCGTGTGACGCAGAATTTATCGTCACACCTTGCGTCACACAAAAAACGTAGACAATTAGCCTGTTTGTGACGATGTGACGCAAGTGACGATAGTGTGTAGGGGGGAGTAAAACGAACAAAGGGAGCGGCTCGAAGCTGCCAGGCAGTATTAAAGTATCATAAATAAAACTCCCCCACGTTTTATTTTCCCCCTTGACAAACGAAATATTATCAGTATAATAAGATTAAGAATTGATGTTAATCTTATTCATGGAGGTTTGAAAGAATATGGAACTCAGGTTTTTCGTTTGCGAGCATTGCGGCAACATGGTTGAAATGGTAAAGAGCAGCGGCGTGCCCATGATGTGCTGCGGGCAGAAAATGACTGAAATTATTCCCGGCACGGTGGACGCCGCGCGGGAAAAGCACGTTCCGGTATACGAAGTGAACGGCAATGCCGTGCTGGTACGCATTGGCGCAGTTGAGCATCCCATGCAGGATGTGCATTACATTGAATGGATAGCGCTGCAAACCAGGCAGGGCGTGCAGCGTAAGGCGCTCAAGCCCGGCGAAAAGCCCGAAGCAAGCTTTGCCCTTTGCGAAGGGGACGAGGTGGTTGCCGCGTACGCATACTGCAATCTGCATGGGCTTTGGAAGGCGTAATATATATAAGAAAACGGCGGCTCAGGCCGCCTTTTTTGCTATTTTGATAGTGTAAAAATGATGCACGGTATAAGGAACAGCACCGCCGCAATGAGATTTGCAACAAAGCTTGCCGCCGTGCGCTCGTCGTCGTCCAGTTCTTCAAAGGAGACCACCTTTTCGTCAACGTAGTCTATCATATCCCCCATTTTGCGCTTTGGCGGCTTTTTGAAAAGCTTCTTTTTGAATATCTCCGGCGCGTTAACACCATCCAGGCTGAGGTAATTGAGCCACGACAACGCGGCGTAAATCAGCCCCACTGCCATAAACGCATGGCCGTATACGTTCAGCCTGCCGCCGCTGTTTAGGAACCTGTCCCACAAAAAGCAGATGAGCAGCCCTATCACCACGCGCGGAAAAGTTTTTTGCAGCGCGGCGTGGCGAACATCCTTATTCCTTATGAACTGAAAGAACCGTTTCATATTATATCCTCATAAACAGCTGCGCCGGAGGCTTTTTGCTGCCCCCGGCGCGTAAGGCCATGGCTTTGATTTATGCTTTCTTTGCCAGCTCCTCGCGGTAGCCGTCCAGCTCCTTTTCATTGCCGTACACAAAATGTCCGGGAATGATTTCAACCCACTGGGGCTTATCGGTGCTGTAATCATGCATGCTGGGATCGTATACAACCAGCTTCTTGTTGCGCTCTATCGCCGGATCGGGATTGGGCACGGCGGAAAGCAGGCTCTTCGTATACGGATGCAGCGGGTGGCGGAAAAGTTCTTCCGCTTCGCTCAGCTCCACTATGCGGCCCTTATGTATAACCGCGATACGGTCGGATATGAAGCGAACCACGCTCAGATCGTGAGCGATGAACAGATAGGTCAGTCCGCGGCTCTTCTTCAGATCGTTGAGCAGATTGAGCACCTGCGCACGGATGGAAACATCCAGCGCGCTTATCGGTTCGTCCGCAACTATGAACTCGGGCTGCATTATCAGCGCGCGGGCTATGCCTATGCGCTGGCGCTGTCCGCCGCTGAACTCATGCGGGAAGCGGGATGCAAACTCGGGCAGAAGGCCAACTTCCTTGAGTGCCTGCTGAACCTTGTCCTCGCGGTCCTGCTCATCCTTATAAAGATGATGGTTCAGTATACCTTCGCTGACTATATAGTCTACCTTTGCGCGCTCGTTGAGCGAAGCAAGCGGGTCCTGGAATATCATCTGGCAGCCCTTTATGACCTCAAGGTCAAGCTCCTTGGATATTTTTCCGTTTATCTTGCGGCCCTTGTAGAGTATTTCGCCGGCAGTGGTCGGGTTTATCCTGGTTATGGCGCGGCCTATGGTGGTTTTGCCGGAACCGGATTCGCCAACCAGCGAGAAGGTCTCTCCGCGGTAGATCTCGAAGTTTACGTTGTCTACGGCAACGAACTTTTTGCGGCCCGTGCCGAACGTTACCTGAAGGTCCTTGACCTGTATAACGGCTTCCCTGTTGGGATCCTCGTGAGGATGCTTCAGGTTGGAGCCGAAGTCCTCGTTCATGCGCTGCGCAAGCCTCTTTATGGATTCGGGCTGCGCCACCTTGGGCGCGCGGGGGTCAAGATACCAGGTTTTTGCCTTATGCGTGGGCGAAACATCAAAGAACGGGGGTTCCTTTTTGAAGTCTATCGCCAGCGCCTGCCTGTTGCGGGGAGCAAAAGCATCGCCCGTTATTTTGTTGAACAGGTTCGGCGGGGTGCCGTCTATCGTGGGCAGCTTTTCGCCCTTTATACCAAGCTGCGGCAGGGCCGAAAGCAGCGCCCATGTATAGGGATGCCACGCATCATAGAATATTTCCTCAGCCATGCCTATTTCGACTATCTGGCCGGCATACATAACCGCTACCCTGTCCGCAACGTTCGCAACAACGCCAAGGTCGTGCGTTATGTATATTATGGTCATGCCCAGATTCTTCTGCAGCTTGCGTATCAGGTCCAGTATCTGTGCCTGAATGGTAACGTCAAGCGCGGTGGTGGGCTCGTCGCAAATAAGAATGTCCGGATGGCAGGCAACAGCAATGGCTATAACGGCCCTTTGCCGCATACCGCCGGAAAACTCATGCGGATATTGATTATAGCGTACCTCGGGATTGGGGATACCGACTATGTCCAGCATCCTTATGGCTTCCGCCTTTGCGGCCGCCTTATCCAGCCCCTGATGCAGCTCTATGGATTCCTGTATCTGCATGCCGACCTTTTTGAGCGGGTTAAGGCTCGTCATCGGGTCCTGCATTACCATGGATATCTTCTTGCCGCGGATGGTGCGCCATTCCTTCTCAGTGGTGTACTTGGCAAGGTCGTTGCCTTCATACATTATGCTGCCGCCGGTTATGGAACCGTTCTGGTCAAGCATGCCCAGGAAGGATTTGGTGAAAACGGACTTGCCGGAGCCGGATTCGCCAACTATGGCAAGCGTCTCGCCCTCGTAAAGGTCAAGTGAGCAGCCGCGTATGGCCGTCAGCTTGTCTCCGCGCAGGCTGAACTGTATTTCCACGTCCCTGGCGCTGAGGATAGTTTTTTTGTTCAATGCTTCCATTTATGCTATCCTCCGCTTAAACATGGTTTCTCGGGTCGGCCGCGTCGCTGAAGGCGTTGCCGGCGAGATAGAAAGTGATAGTTACCAGCGAAACTATTACCGCCGGGAATATCAGAAGATACGGGTAATCAAGGAAGAACGTCCTTGAATTGCGCAGCAGTATGCCAAGGCTGGGCGTGTTCACGTCAAGACCAAGGCCAAGATAGCTCAGCGTGGTTTCGAGCGCTATGGTGCTCGGTATGCTCAGTGCCACCCTAAGTATTATAACGCTTATAAGATAGGGCAGAATATTCTTGGTCAGTATACGGAACAGCTTGGTACCCAGGCAGCGGGAAGCAAGGTTATACTCCCTGTCGCGATACATGAACACCAGATTACGCACGTTCTTGGCCATATACATCCAATGGAACAGTATTATGCTTGCGCACATTATCCAGAAGGTCTGGCCGATGAACAGCGCGATAAGCGTCATGTAAATCATGGTAGGCACGCTGTCGAATATGTTGTAAAGTTCGGTGAAGAACCTGTCCGCCTTGCGCACATAACCCCATATGCAGCCGATGGTAACGCCCATAAGGCATTCGCCCAGGGCAACTATAGCCGCCAGCTTTATGGAAGTCTGCGTGGCGTACCAAACCTGGCACCAGTAGTCGCGGCCAAGGTTATCGGTACCGAACCAATATTCACTATTGGGGCTTTGGAAGCACAGATTCGTATCCGGTATCAGATGCTGATAGTCGTATTTGCCTATCCACAGCGCCACGAAGGAGAATATGAATATTGCAAAGAAAACGATTATCATGACCACGGCGGCCTTATTCTTGAGGAAGTTGCGGAAAACGCTCTTCCAATATGAATATTCGCTGTAGCCTATTCTTTCGGCATCCTCGGCATGATACTCAACGAATGAAAACAGTTCCTGTTCGCTCATGCCAAGCTCTTTTTCAAGCTCCGCCGTGGTATTTACAGCTTTGGTTTCCATTATCGAGTGTCACCGCCCTTTCCGGTAAGTCTGATTCTCGGATCGCATACGGTCATAAGCACGTCGCCCAGGAACAGGCCGAATATGCCAAGCAGGGCATAAAGCAGCACCAGTCCGCGGACCATGTTTAAGTCGTATCGGGTAATCGAGTCTGTGAGCAGCGGGCCCATGCCGGGAATGGAGAAGAAACGCTCCACCAGCAGAGAACCGCCGATAGTAAGCATGAAGGAAGTGGGCAGATTCTGTACCATAGGCACGAATGCGTTCCTGAGAACATGCTTAAACATTATTTGGCGGGTGGAAAGACCCTTTATACGGGCGAGCTTTATATAGTCCTTCGTAAGCTCGTCAACCATATAACGGCGCATCCACAGCGCGTAGCTTGCAGTAGAACCCATCGCAAGGCATATTATCGGCAATATGCTGGAACGCGCGGCATGTCGCGTGGAATACATGGTAGGCAAACCAAAAAGCTTTACGCCGATCACCAGCACCAGCGAATATGATACCAAACGCGGTACTGCGTTTACGAATATCGTATATGCGGCGCCGATATGATCGAACAGATGGTCCTTATGTCTTGCCTGAAGTATGCCCATAGGCACGCCAAGTATCAGCGAAATGACCAAAGCGATACAGCCCAATCTCATTGAGATAGCGAACTTGTCTCCTATTACCTTAATTACAGGCACGCCGGCCTGTATTCTGCGTGAGGTTCCAAGATCGAATTTAAGAATTACGTTTTCTAGGAAGTGGAATAATTGTACGATTGGGCTGTCCAGCAGCCCAGCTGCTGCCAACTGATCTTCCTTCTGCTTATCGGTCAGCTTTATAAGCTGTTCCTCAGTGAAGTAATAATCAGTCGGCATCAGGCTGAGCAGCAATGACACGATAGATACCACGATGAGCACGGTCCCTAAGGACTGAAGTACTCTTTTTATGGTATACTTAAACATTTAATCTTACTTACCTTTAACCTTATTTGCCAGCGCCGGCGGCATAAGCTTCGGCCAGCTTTGCATAGTCCTCGGTGGTGTAAGGATCAACAGAGGTTTCCCAGTTCTTGAACTTTTCGCCCTGTATGCCGTAAGGAGCATATATCTTGGAATAGTCGTTAACATGGGTTACCTGCCACAGAACGTTCTTGTACCAAGGGATTACGAGCGCATGCTCAAGCATGTACTTTTCAGCCTCGGCATAGGCTTCGTAACGGGCGTCCATATCGTCTACGATGGCGTTAGCCGCGTTGACCATATTGGTGAACTCCTCGTAAACGGCAATCAGGTTTTCGTCGGTAATGTTATTAGCCTTGGAGTAGGATACGCTGTAGTAAGCGTTGTCCATGCCGTAGGTTTCCTGACCCAGGTAGTTCTGAGGATCGGCGTAGTCAGCGCCCCAACCATTAATGTAGAAGGAGGCGAGCTGAGGATTACGGACTTCCTTGTTCACAGAAGAGATATAGGTCTTGATGTTCAGGGTTACGAAATCGTCGCCCAGGCAGTCAGAGAACATCTGCTTGAGAACGTTCGCGGTGTCCAGAGCGGTCTGGCTGGAGCCCTGAATGTAATAGTCAACAACCACAGGGAAGGTCACGCCCTTAGCGGTGAGCTCTTCCATGGCCTTGGCCTTGTACTCGGCAGCCTTGGCGGCGTCTACGCGGGCATAGTTCTCGCCATCGGGGCTGATGCCCAGCTTCTCCATAACGCGATCGGTATAATCGGTACCGTCGGAGAAGGAGACCAGGTTGGACATGGTGTAGCAATAGTTAGCGCAGTGCTGCGGATAGATGAAGTTCGTACGGGCAAGGTAGGCGGTGGCGTCAAGGCCATAGTACCAAGCCAGACGGAAGTTCTCGTTAGCAATGGCGGTATTCCAGTTCACGTCGGGATCGCCGTTCTCATCGCGCTTATCCCAGCAAAGATGCAGCTGATAGGAATACTTGGTGGGGCGGGCTTCAACGATGTAATCATGGAACTCGTTGGACTCGCTGTTGTAGATGGTGCGCAGGTTGGATTCGGTCAGCTCGATGTAATCAAGCTCGCCGGCCTGGAACATCTGGAACGCAACATCGCCGGATTCGACCATCTTGTAGGTGACGGTATCGAACAGGGTGCAGTCGGTATCCCAGTACAGGGGGTTCTTGGTCAGAACCTTTTCATTGCCGTTGATGTAATGGGTGATGGTGTAGCAGCCATTGTACCACATGTTCTCGTTGGTGCAGGCATAGAAACCATCAACGCCAAGCTGGTCTATCAGGGCCTGGGGCGCGGGATAGAGGCAGTTGTAGGTAGCAACGGTGGCAAAGTAGGGCAGCTCGGCTACGCAATGGTAAACCAGGGTGTAGTCATCGGGAGCTTCGATGCCGACCATCTGCTTGAATACGGTCAGATCCATGCTCTTGGCTTCGTCGGCAGTCAGACGGACGGGCTCGAGGCCGTACTTTTCGCAGATGGCTTCGAACTTAGCCTTGGCGTCCTCGTAATTCTTGGTCAGCTTTTCCTTGGTAGCGGCGTCGGCATCCGCAGGGATTTCAAGATCCTGATAGCCGGCCACATAGGCATAGTAATCGGCGGCGCCTTCGATCATTTCGGTAGGCATGGAGGTGTTGGCAGCTTCGTTCTTATAGAAGTTCAGTACCCACTCAAGACCAACCAGCCAGTCCTCGGCCTTAACTTCCTGCATGGGTTCGCCGTTCATGTTTACCCACTGAACGCCCTTGCGGAGGTTGAAGGTCCAGGTCTTGCCGCCGTCTTCGGTGCCCCAGGTTTCCGCGATGGCGGGAACGAGGTTACCACGATTGTCGTTGGACAGCAGGCCGTCTATGCAGCTGGTCAGAACACGCAGTTCCTTGTTGTTCTGGCTATAGAGAATGTTGAAAGTCTCCATTTCGTTAGCCAGGGTGAGGTAAGTTACCCAATCCTTTTTGGGCTCTTTGCTCACGCTCAGGTCAAGACCTTCAGACACCGGGGTGTTTGTCTGGGTCTGTCCGGGGTTCTCATTGTTGTTGTTGCTCGCCGGCTCATTGGTGTTGGCAGGCGTGTTGTCGTTTGTGCATGCGGCAAATACGCCAAGCATGAAGCATACGGTCAACAGAATAGCAAGCAGCTTTTTCATTGTACTCCTCCTTATTATTTGGTTTTCTGAGACAACTGTGCGCATGATCTTGCGCAGATATTGGTTATATTATAAAAGAATATGGCTCAAATGTCAAATAATATGTTCATAATTTGGGATTATATATAATACTGCAGGACGGCAAAGCGCGCCGTCCTGCATGTTTATAATTTACTTATTGCATATCCCGCGTAATAACTATGTCCACGCCCGTTCCTGCCGCGTTTTTAAGTGCAATATCGCCTATATGCACCGGTGCGGATACGCTCACGCGGCTTAATTCCTTCATGCAGTCAAGCATTTTGCCCTTGGGTATTTCCCGTGCCGAACGCACCGGAGCAACGGCCGCGCCCGTTGCGCTTCCCGTGAGCCCAACGGTGCTGGTCAGCGTGCGCACAGGGTTCGAAAGTTCCGATTTTGCGTACTTTTCTCCCCTTGGACAGGAGTTGCCGCGCACGCTTAAAACATGGTTTCCTTCAAGCTCGGCCTCTATCGTGCAGCCTATCGGGCAGCATATGCAGGTAAGCGTTTTTCTCTCCATTTCACATATCCTCCGTGGTTATAAGTATGCTTTCAACTTTTGCATACTTATCCAGCATATCCTTCATTATGACCACCTGCTCCATCTCCCCCGGGGCCATCACCGGGCGCGGACGGCTGATTATTTTCTTCCCGTTAATAATTACATTCAGTCGTTTATTTTTCATAACGCTTCCTACACGCATGCGTATTGTAAGACTGCTCTGTATCCTGTCCGGCGCAATGGCGGAAGGAACGGCATAGCGTATGCCGCCGGAGAGCTCTATGCATATTCTTTGCGTGCATACTTCATTTGCATTTCCTGCAAGGGCGAATTGCGCGGCGTTGCGCCCGGCGGCAGCAGCCTCTTCGCTTACATAGTCCACCAAATCGTGCACATGCAGCGCATTGCCCGCGCTGAACACGCCCGCTATATCCGTTTCAAGCGATTCGTTCACCATCGGCCCGCCCGTTACGGGGTGTATGCCCACGCCCATGCCGCGGGAAAGCTCATTTTCCGGTATCAATCCGCAGGATAAAAGCAGCGTGTCGCACGGATAGTATTCTTCCGTACCCGCTATGGGCTTCAAATCGGCGCCGACTTCGGCTATCGTAACGCCTTCCACCCTTTCGCGCCCGTGTATGTCCACAACCGTATGGCTTAGCTTCAGCGGTATGCCGAAATCGTCAAGGCACTGCACAATGTTGCGCTTCAATCCGCCCGAATACGGCATCAGCTCCGCAACAAGCTTAACATGCGCGCCTTCAAGCGTCATCCTCCGTGCCATTATAAGGCCTATGTCCCCGCTGCCGAGTATAACGACCTCGCGCCCGGGCATGTATCCCATTATGTTCACAAGCTTCTGCGCCGTGCCCGCCGAATATATGCCCGCGGGGCGGAAGCCGGGTATGTTCAGCGCGCCGCGGCTCCTTTCGCGGCAGCCCATGCAAAGCACAATCGCCTTGGGCTGAATAGTGAAAACGCCCTGTGTGCGGTTCATGGCGGTAATTGTCTTATCCCGCGCAATGCTCAGCACCATTGTGGAAAGCAGCATATCTATGCCCCGCTCCTTCACCCGCGCAATAAAGCGCGCCGCGTATTCGGGGCCCGTCAGCTCCTCGTTAAACGTATGCAGGCCGAAGCCGGCGTGTATGCATTGGTTCAGTATGCCGCCGGGCGCGTCTTCCCTTTCTATTATAATAATGTTCTTCGCGCCCGCGTCGTATGCGGCGGCCGCCGCGGCAAGTCCCGCCGGGCCCGCGCCGATTATCGCAATATCATATTGTTTCATATTTTTCCGCCTCCTGCTTGGCAAGGCCGGTTATCATTTTGGAATGCCCGCCGCTTTTAGTAACGTCCGCAAGGCTCGCTTTCAGCTCCCTCGCCAGTATCTCCATCACCCTTGTGCTGCAAAATCCGCCCTGGCAGCGCCCCATGCCCGCACGCACGCGCCGTTTTACCCCGTCCAGGCTCCTTGCGCCCACTGGACGGCGTATCGCGTCCACAATCTCGCCCTCGGTTATGCTTTCGCAGCGGCAGACTATGCGCCCGTATGCGCTGTTTTGCCGTATGAGCGCGTTCTGCTCAGCCATGCTCAGCTTTTTCAGCTCCGTTATGCCCTTGCGCGTGGGTATGAACGCGGCGTTTTTCTCAAGCTTCAATTCCTCCGCCACTATTTCGGATATCATTCTGCCTATTGCCGGCGCGCTTGAAAGCCCGGGGGATTCAATGCCAGCGCAATCGAAGAAATTCTCCGTCCCTTCGGCTCTGCCTATTATGAATTCGTGCCCGTCCTCGTGCGCGCGGAGGCCCGCAAAGCTTGTTATTACCTGCTTGAGCGGCAAGCCCTCAACCGCAATATCCGCCCTTGCCCTAACCGCGTCAAGCCCCGCCTGCGTGGTATTCACGCCGTCGCGGTCGAATATATCCTCCGCCGTGGGGCCAACTATTATGTTCCCGTGTACTGTCGGGCTTACAAGCACGCCCTTGCCAAGCTTAGTCGGCAGCTGGAACACGGTACGCTTTACAAAGCCGCCCGCCGCATGATCCAGCAGCATGTATTCGCCCTTGCGCGGGGTTATGTGTATCTTTTTTGTGCTTACCATGTTGTGCAGCACGTCCGCATATGTTCCCGCCGCGTTTATGACGGCATTTGCGCGTATCAGCCCCTTATCCGTCTGCACGCTCCACGCGCCCCGCTCGTGTCTGAGCGCGGTAACGGCGGTATTGAATATGAACTCAACTCCGTTCGCCGTCGCGTTTTCCGCAAGCGCTATCGTAAGCCCAAACGGGCATATTATGGCCCCCGTGGGCGCCCACAGCGCGGCATAGGCTTCCCTGCGCACGGCGGGCTCCAATTCCCTCAGCCTTTCCCCGCGCACTATTTCAAGCCCCTCAACGCCGTTTTTAAGCCCGTTTTGATAAAGCCGCTCCAGCTTAGCGTAATCGGCTTCATCCATGCAAACAACAAGGCTGCCGTTGTTCATGTAGCTGAAATCAAGTTCCTTTGCAAGCCTTGGCATAACGCGGCTGCCCTCAACGTTCAGCTTTGCCATAAGGCTGCCCGTGGGCGCATCGAACCCGGCATGGACGATTGCGCTGTTGGCCTTGCTCGCGCCCGCCGCGCATACGTCCTCCGCCCGCTCTATCACCGCCGCATGCACATTATAGCGGCTCAGATATCTTGCCGCGGCGCAGCCCGTAACGCCCGCGCCTATTATAACAACGTCGTATTGTTTATTCATCCGTTTATTCATCCTCCTTCGCCCAGCCGTAGGCGCACTTTACCGCGCGGTTCCAGCCCGCCGTTCTTGCGCCGCGCTCCGCTTCGCTTATTGATGGATAGAACTCGCGCTCCGTTTCGCGGCTGTGCTTTATTTCCTCCGTATCGGCCCAGTATTTTACCGCAAGCCCCGCCAGGAATGCCGCGCCCATTGCCGTTGTTTCAACGCAGCGCGGCCGCGCGACCGGTGCGTTTATGATGTCCGCCTGGGTCTGCATAAGGTAATTGTTTGCGCTCGCCCCGCCGTCCACGCGCAGCGTGTTCAGCGGAATACCCGAATCCGCCTGCATGGCGGCAAGAACATCGTTCACCTGATAGCATATGCTGTCAAGCGTGGCGCGGATAATGTGATATTTATTGCAGCCGCGGCTGAGGCCAACTATCGTACCGCGCGCGTACTGGTCCCAATGCGGCGCGCCAAGCCCCGTGAACGCCGGAACGACATAGCAGCCGTTGGTATCGCGCACCTTCTGCGCCATGTATTCCGAATCCGCCGCGCTTTCTATCAGCTTCATCTCGTCCCTGAGCCACTGTATTGCCGCGCCCGCAACGAATATGCTGCCCTCAAGCGCGTAGTTCACCTTTCCGTTTCTGCCCCATGCAACGGTGGTAACAAGGCCGTTATTTGAAAACACCGGCCTTTCGCCCGTATTCATCAAAAGGAAGCAGCCCGTGCCGTATGTGTTCTTCGCCTCCCCAGCTTCAAAGCAGGTCTGCCCGAACAGTGCCGACTGCTGATCCCCCGCAACGCCCGCAATGGGTATCTCTCCGCCCAAAAACTTCGCGTCCGCATGGCCGAATATTCCGCTTGAGGGCTTCACCTCCGGCAGCATGCACGCGGGGATATCAATCTCCTTCAATATATCTTCGTCCCATTTGAGCGTATTTATGTTAAAAAGCATCGTGCGGGATGCGTTGGAGTAATCCGTTGCAAATATTCTGCCGCCGGACAGCTTCCACATGAGCCATGTGTCCACCGTGCCGAAGCACAGCTCCCCGCGCTCCGCCTTCTCCCGCGCGCCGGATACGTTATCCAGTATCCATTTCAGCTTTGTGGCCGAAAAATAAGCGTCTATAACAAGGCCGGTCTTTTGCCTTATTACAGGCGCAAGGCCGCGCGCCTTCAATTCGTCGCAGAATTTGCTTGTGCGGCGGCATTGCCACACTATCGCGTTATATACCGGCTCTCCCGTTTGCCTGTCCCATACTATTGTTGTTTCGCGCTGGTTTGTTATGCCTATGGCGGCTATGTCCTCCGCCCCTATGCCAAGCTTCTGCATCGCTTCCACCGCAACGCTCAGCTGCGTGGCCCATATTTCGTTGGCATTGTGCTCAACATAGCCGCTTTTGGGGTATATCTGCGTAAATTCCCTCTGCGCTACGGCGCACACGCGCGCATAGCGGTCAAACAATATGCAGCGGTTGGACGTTGTGCCCGCGTCCAGCGCCATAATATATTCTGCCATGGCAAATGCCCTCCTTAACTTGTGCTGATTTATTATATCAGATATGTTCATTTCATAAAAGATGCCGCGCAAAAAGCGTCTACTTCTGCCGAACATAATTCGTTCATTTGACGCATAAGGCTAAGTTTGGTAGAATGTTGCATAATAATTTTCTCCAAGGAGGTCATGCATGAAGCCAAAGCTTAGAACGGCGCTGTATTTTGCGGGCGCCATAATAATAGCGGCGCTCATATCCGCCGGCGTTACCATGCAGCTATATAATCAAAACCGAAAGGACGCGGTGATGCTTTCAACCGATGAATACGCCGCCCTTACGGACATACTGGCGCTTGATGAAATAATAAGCGATATACAGAGCGATTATTATTACGACGCACCCTCGCGCGATGCGCTCATCCGCGCGGCGGCACGCGGCATGGTAAGCGAGCTTAACGACCCGTATGCCCAGTATTTTACGGATGAGGAATACCAAAAGTATCTTACCAGCATAAGCGGCTCATACGACGGCATAGGCGTGCTGCTGGGCCAGCCCACGGAGCAGGGCGCGGAGATACTGGACGTATATGAAAACACGCCCGCAAGCGAGGCCGGCCTTAAAGCAGGAGACATGGTTACCGCCGTTGACGGCATGCCCACGGCCAACATGGAGCTTGAAGAGCTGAGCACGCTGGTTGTTAAAAGCGGGGAGGAAAGCACAGAACTCACGATTCACCGCGAGGGCGAGGACGATTTCACCGTTGAGCTTACATCCGCGCGCATAAACGTGAAGCACGTTGAGCATTTCCTATATAATCATCACACGGGGTACATACGCATAAGCATGTTCAGCGGCAACTGCGCGGAGGAATTCCGCGAGGCTGTGAAGGATCTTACCGATAGGAACATGACAAGCCTTGTTGTAGACCTTAGGAACAACCCCGGCGGGCTGCTGAAGGACGTTGTAAGCGTTGCGGACACATTGCTTGGCGAATGCACTATAGTTACCGTGCGCGACGGCAAGGGCGGCGAGGAAACATACACATCTAATAAAAAAGGCGTAAGCGTGCCGGTCGCAATAATAGTGAACGAAAACAGCGCAAGCGCAAGCGAAATACTTGCCGCCGCCGTGCAGGATAATGAAGCGGGCGCAATAGTGGGCATGACGACATTCGGCAAGGGCGTTGTGCAGAACACAAAGCGCATCAGCTCAAACGGCGCATGGCTCAAAATGACCGTCAGCGCATATTACACGCCCGGCGGCGGAAGCATAAACGGCACGGGCGTTACGCCGGACATTGAAGTTGACCTGCCGGAGGAGATGAAGGGCACGCCCATAAATCAGCTTGATCAAGAGCAGGACGCGCAGCTTTGGGCCGCGCTGGACTACGTGCGCGAGCTGGCCGGCGAACAGTAATATATTCCCGCCGCGCCTTGACAAGCGAAACAGGCTAAAATATAATTACATCAATATGGGAGCATAGCGTTATTTTGCCGTGTTTTCATATAAGAATTATGAAAAATAATGCCGCACGCACGCGGCTTAACGAAGGAGAAAGAACATGGCTGAAGTAAGGCTTACCGCCGAAGGCGTGGAAAAGTATGAGAAAAGATTGGAGTACCTGAAAACCACAGCGCGCACCGAAATTGCGGAGCAGATAAAAACGGCAAGGGCCTTCGGCGACCTGAGCGAAAACGCCGAATACGACGCGGCAAAAATTGAGCAGGCGCGCATAGAATACGAAATAGTTGAAATAGAGGCCATGCTCAAGAACGTGGTGCTCATAGACGAGGACACGCTGAACACAAGCGTTGTTGACGTTGGTTCAAACGTTACGGTAAAGATGCTGTCCGCCGGCGGCGAGGAGCGCACGTTTCAGATAGTCGGCAGTGCGGAGGCCAACCCCTACGAGAACCGCATTTCCAACGAATCCCCCGTCGGCAAGACCCTGCTTGGCCACAAGGTGGGTGAGCTTGTTGAAATTCAGACTCCCGACGGAGTGAGCGAATTTGAAATAACAGCCATAGGCAAATAATCTTCAAACGCAGGAGACAGGCGCATAAATGGAAGAAAACAACATTAAGGCTCCCGTGGAGGAGCGCGAACAAACCGCCGAGGAGCTTAACGAGCTGCTCCAGATAAGGCGAGACAAGCTGAAGGCATTGCAGGAACGCGGCAAGAATCCCTTTGAAATAGTCAAGTTCGACCGCGATGCTTACAGCACAGAGATAATTGAAAATTACGACGCCATGGAAGGCAAAACCGTTACCGTTGCGGGCAGAATGATGTCCAAGCGAATAATGGGCAAGGCTTCCTTTGCGCACATTTTGGATTACAAGGGCGATATTCAGGTTTACATAAAGCGCGACGATGTTGGCGAAGAATCCTATGCCGACTTTAAGGCCATGGATATAGGCGACATAATCGGCGTTACCGGCATGGTATTCAAAACCCGCACGGGCGAGGTTTCAATCCATGCAACGAGCGTTACCCTGCTTTCAAAGTCCCTCCGTCCCCTGCCCGAAAAGTTCCACGGGCTGAAGGATCAGGAACTGAGATACCGCCAGCGCAGTGTTGACCTTATAGTAAATCCCGAGGTGCGAAACACCTTCATAAAGCGCGCCAAGATAGAGGCCGAGATACGCAGGAGGCTGAACGAGCTTGACTTTATAGAGGTCGAGACCCCCGTGCTCAACTCCGCCGCCTCCGGCGCGAGCGCAAGGCCGTTCATAACGCACCACAATACGCTGGATATAGACATGTATCTGCGCATCGCCACGGAGCTGCACCTCAAGCGCTGCATAGTTGGCGGACTTGAAAGAGTTTATGAAATAGGCCGCCTTTTCCGCAACGAGGGCATGGACGCTACGCATAACCCCGAGTTCACCACGATTGAGATATATCAGGCGTATACCGATTACCACGGAATGATGGAGCTGTGCGAGGATCTGTTCTCCCGCTGCTGCATGCTGGTAAACGGCACCACCAAGATAAAATACGGCGAGTACGACATTGACCTTACCCCGCCGTTTGCACGGCTGAGCATGAACGACGCCGTGAAGAAATACGCAAATGCTGACTTCCTTGGCTGCGCAACGGACGAAGAGGCGCGCGAGCTTGCAAAGAAGATAAAGCTGCCCTTTGACGACAAAACAGCCACCAAGGGCAAGCTGCTGGCGCTTGCATTCGACGAATTCGTTGAGGATAAGCTTATCCAGCCCACGTTCATAATAGACTATCCCGTGGAAAACTCCCCGCTTTCCAAGCGCAAGAAGGGCGTAAGCGGCATAACGGAACGCTTTGAGCTGTTCATTGCCGGCCACGAATACGCAAACGCCTTCAGCGAGCTGAACGACCCCATAGACCAGCGCGGCCGCTTTGTGCAGCAGGCTATGGAGCGCGCCAAGGGCGACGACGAGGCCATGATGATAGACGAGGACTTCTGCCAGGCGCTTGAATACGGCATGCCCCCCACCGGCGGCATAGGCATAGGCATAGACCGCATGGTCATGCTGCTCACCGGAGAAACCAGCATACGCGACGTGCTGCTCTTCCCGACTATGAAGCCCATAAAGTAAAGCATAAAAGAGCGGTTAGCGCCGCTCTTTTGAATTATAAAGGAGATATTTCATGAAATACGCATTCATCGGCACCGGTAGCATGGCTGCCGCAATAATCCGCGGCATGGTCGCGGGCGGCGTTGCACCCGGCGACATACTTGCCTTCAACCGCACGCGCGAAAAGGCAGACGCTTTGGCAAACGAGCTGGGCATAGCCGTGTGCGATACGCTTGAAGCCGCCGCGCAGGCGGGTGCGATAGTGCTTGCCACCACGCCGCAGTCCTTTGCAGACATTCTGCCCCGCGTAGGCCGCGCCATGCGCACCGACGCGCTTGTTATGTCCATAGCCGCAGGGTACGGCATTGCCGCCATACGCGAAGGGATAGGCCGCGACGCGGGCATAATACGCATAATGCCCAACGTTAACGCAAACGTTTGCGCATCCACCACAGGCTATGCCACCTCCGCAAGCATTACGGCGGCACAGCTTGATGCATTCCACTTCGCCTTCGGCAAGATTGGCGAGCTTATAGAGCTTGACGAAAGAGAATTTGAAACGTTCTCCGCCATAGCAGGCTGCGGCGTGGCGTATGTTTATATGTTTATCGACGCAATGGCACGCGCGGGCCTAAGGAACGGGCTTAGCAAGCAAAAGGCGCTCAGCATTGCGGCAAGCGCCGTAATGGGCAGCGCAAAGCTGGTGAGCGAAAGCGGCATGCATCCATACGCCCTTATCGACTCCGTCACCACCCCCGGCGGCACAACCATAGAAGGCGTGCTGACATTGCAGCGCTGCGGCTTTGAAAGCGCGGTGCACGCCGCCATTCAGGCCAGCATAGACAAAGAACTTGGCATGAAATAACGCCGCCAAAAAAGCTCCGTTTGCGGGCATATGCAAAAAAAGTAAAACTTGTCAAAAAAAATCCTTGCATATATCCGCATATGATAGTATAATATATCCCGTTGACGCGGTAAGCGTCATGAACGGTTCGCTGGTGTAGCTCAGTTGGTAGAGCGCGTCATTGGTAATGACGAGGTTCATGGGTCCGACTCCCATCACCAGCTCCACGCAAAATACCATCCTTCACGGATGGTATTTTTGTATAGAAAGGTGACTCCATATGAAGCACATATTGATATGCGGCGCAAAAGGCGTTGGCAAGTCCACGTTGATACGCAGGCTGTGCATGGACGCAAACGCCCCCATATACGGGTACTGCACAAAGATGCTTTCAACCGCGGATGCGGACGGGCTGTTTCCAATATATATTCATCCTGCTCGGCAAACGGAAGCGGAGCGCACATACGGCAGCGCTAATCTTATAGGCCGGTGCGACATTTGCATACGCGATGTATATACAAATGTGTTCAATACGCTGGGCGCGGAATACATAACCGCCGCAAAGCCGGGCGGATACATAATAATGGATGAACTCGGCTTCATGGAAAAGGATGCTGAAAAATTCAAGCGGGCCGTGTTCAACGCGCTGGATGGGAACATACCCATTATAGCCGCGGTAAAAGCAAGATACGACGTGGACTTCTTAAACCGCATACGCGCGCACGAAAAGGCGCAGCTTTATACCATTACGCCCGAAAACCGCGATGCGCTCTATGCCGAGCTTCTCGGCATCATAACTCGCTGATGTTGTCTATGCCTTCCGGTCCGTGCTCTATCGTTATAAGCCGCGCGGCGTAAACATATTCCTTCTTTTTGTATATAAGGCCCAGCGTGTCCCCGCTCATGTCCCCAACGGGCGGGCGCACACTCTCATATTCCCCCATGAATTCGGCTATTGCCTCCGCCGTCACGTTTCGCCTCAGCGCGGGTGAAAGATAGCTCATTGCCTCGTCAAACTTTCCCTGCATACTTGCCACGGCAAACGCCATGCCGCGTTCCAAATTGTTAATGGGCTTATTCGCCTCCTTGGCATCTGCGCCCTTCTGCCCCGCCTTTTCGCACTGTTTGCCGGCCTTTGCGCATATGGCAATGGGCTTCATTGTTATTTCATTCACCCCGCCGGGCCAAAGGCACAATACGGCGTCGGGATACCCGGTCTGCTCCATAATTCCGTTTTCAAGCGAAAATCTGCGCGTAACGGGGCATAATGCCGCGCCGAGCGCATCGTGCGGCAGCAGCGGCTGCATGGTAACGTAATAATCCCCGTTTGCGCTCAGCGGCACGCTGATATAGCCTTCACCGCCGCATTCTCCGGCCACGCGGCCGTTTATGGATATAAGCGCGGGGCACTTTGCGCGGACAACAAGCGTGGGTATGCCGGCATAATACATAATGCATGTCTCCTTATAACAAAATATGATTTAGGAAATATATGCGCGATGCTTGCTAAAGATGCAAAATCGGAATATAATAGCTGAATAGTTTATATTTTATCCGGAGGTGGATTATGTTGAGATTGAGTGAGCTGGTGCGCAGCTACGAGGCGCATACCGGCGAAATCGAGGTTGTAGGATGGATCAAAACGGCGCGCGAAAGCAAGAACGTGGGCTTTATAGAGCTTGGCGACGGTTCCTGCTTCAAGAACGTGCAGGTGGTGTACGAAACCAATAATATCAATCCCAACATAACCAAGCAGCTCAATACCGGCACGGCGATAGGCGTTAAGGGCGAACTTGTGCTAACGCCCGAAATGCAGCAGCCGTTTGAAATAAGGGCGCGCGAAATAGAGATCTTAGGCGAGTGCGACGGGGACTATCCCCTTCAGAAAAAAAGGCACAGCCTTGAATATCTTCGCACCATTCAGCACCTTAGGCCCCGCACGAACATGTTCCAGGCGGCATTCAGGGTGCGCGGCGTTGTGGCGCAGGCCATACACCGCTTCTTTGACGAGCGCGGCTTCCTTTATGTGCATACCCCGCTCATCACCCCGAGCGACTGCGAAGGCGCGGGCGAAATGTTCCGCGTGACAACGCTTGACATGAATGACCTGCCCAAGACCGAGGACGGCAAGGTTGACGACAGCAAGGATTTCTTCGGCAGGGAAGCTAACCTGGCCGTGAGCGGACAGCTTTACGGCGAAGCGTTTGCAATGGCTTTCCGCGATATATATACCTTCGGCCCCACGTTCAGGGCGGAATATTCCTTCACGGCGCGCCATGCGGCGGAGTTCTGGATGATAGAGCCGGAAATGGCCTTCTGCGACCTGGCCGGGGACATGGAAGTTGCCGAGGCAATGGTAAAATACATAATACGCACCGTTATGGAGCGCTGCCCGGACGAGCTGAAGTTCTTCAACAGCTTTGTTGATAAGACCCTGCTTGACAGGCTTACAAACGTTGTTGAAAACGACTTTGCCCGCGTAACGTATACCGAGGCTGTGGAGCTGCTCAAAAAGTCCGGCGCGGAATTCAAATATCCCGTGGACTGGGGCTGCGACCTTCAAACCGAGCATGAACGTTACCTGACGGAGCAGATATTCAAGCGCCCCGTGTTCGTAACCAACTATCCCAAGGATATAAAGGCGTTCTATATGCGCCTGAACGACGACGGAAAGACCGTTGCGGCAGTGGACCTGCTGGTTCCCGGCGTTGGCGAAATAATCGGCGGCAGCCAGCGCGAGGAGCGCACGGATAAGCTCAAGCAGCGCATTGAGGAGCTTGGGCTTGATATGTCCCAGTACGATTGGTACATGGATCTTAGGCGCTTTGGCGGCGTGCAGCACGCGGGCTACGGCCTTGGGTTCGAGCGCATTGTAATGTACGTTACCGGCATTGCCAACATAAGGGACGTGCTTCCCTTCCCGCGCACGGCGTCAAGCATGGATATATAATAATTCCCGATATAAAAAAGGGGCGGCTATAGGCTCCCTGCTGGTAAGACAGTAAAACTCAAAATTCTTGGAACAGGCATGATCTCGGTCATGCCTGTTCCGCTTTTAGCAACTCATCCACAGGAATATAGCCCACGAGGTCGTACTCAATATGTACCTTCTGTCTGCGCTTGCCGCTGGACTTGTCAGGTGCATCTACATAGACTGCCTTGACAAGCTCTCTGAGGGCATAGGGTGTCAGCTCCGTGAGGGTGCTGTTTCTCCTTACCCGCTGAACAAACTGCTCTATATTCTCTGCCTGTTGTTCCTGTTCATGGATTTGCTGTTGCAGACCTTTGACCTCGGCTTTGAGGTCTTTCTGTTCCTCGGTATAGTTCTTGCTCATCATGGCGAAGCGTTCATCGTCCAGCCGTCCGGCTACATTGTCCTCATAAATGCGGATGAAAAGACGGTCAAGCTCTCCGATTCGCTTCTCAGCCTGTGCCAGCCGCTTTTGATACAGCCGCAGCGATTCCTCGCTCTGTATACGGAGCTTTTGCTCCATTTCAGAACGGAAATACGCCTCATAGCGAGTGACTACCGATATGACCTCCTGAATGTGCTTCCAGACGATCTGCTCCAGCACAACGGCACGGATATAATGTCCGCTGCACTTGTCCTTATTGACACGATGGGTGGAGCAGATGAAGAAGTCCTGCCGCTTTTCAAAATAGCTGGTGGTGGAGTAGTAGAGCTTCTGCTTGCAGTCGTTGCAGAACACCAGACCGGAGAACATATTGCTCTTGCCCGTTGCCGTTCTGCGGTGCCGCTGCTGCCTGATCTCCTGCACCTTATCAAAGACTTCCAGAGAGATGATTGCCGGGTGGGTGTTATAGAAAATCTTGCGATTCTCCATTGGATTTTCCCGCTGCTTTTTATCCCAGATGGAGTTGGTGTAGGTCTTGAAATTGACCGTGCAGCCTGTGTACTCCATGTATTCGAGGATGTAAGCAACGGTGCTTTCGTGCCAGCGGTACTCGTTCTCCGGAGTCTGATGCGGTGTTTTTCTGCCCTCCCGCTGTTTATAGGCGGTGGGATTCAGCACCTTTTCCTTTTCCAGCAAGGCGGCGATCTGGCTCGGCCCTTTTCCCTCCATGCAGAGCGCAAAGATCCGCTTCACAATCTGCGCCGCTTCCTCGTCAATCACCCATTTCTTAGGATCGTCAGAGTCATGTTTGTAGCCGTAGGGAACGTTGGTGGTCAAGCGCTCTCCACGCTCCCCCTTTGCCTTGTTGACGGCACGGATTTTGCGGCTGGTATCCTTGGAATACCACTCATTGAACCAGTTCTTGATACCTGCCATGTCGCTGTCGGTGCTGTTGGGGTCAATGGTGTCGAAGTGGTCGTTGATGGCAATATACCGCACGCCGTACTGAGGAAACGTGTAGTTGATATAAAGCCCTGTCAGCGAGGAATTACGACCGAGTCTTGAAAGGTCTTTCGTAATCACCACTTCCACATGACCGGCTTCAATTTCCGCAAGCATCTTCTGAAAGCCGGGGCGGTTGGAAAAATCCACGCCGCTGTACCCATCATCAATGAAGAACGTCGGGTTCGGAAAGTGCTGAGATTTTGCATACTCCATTAACATGATCTGCTGAGAGCTAATATGTAGAGGGTGGTTTCTACCATCTAATACATAAGTGTCTAGGAATGCTGGAAGCCATGGGAGAAGTGTTTCCTGACGCCAAATACCAGCGTTGCACGGTCCATTTTTACCGGAATGTGTTTTCCGTTGTTCCTCGCTCCAAAGTAAAATTGGTGGCTAAGATGCTCAAAGCGATCCATGCTCAGGAAAGCAAGAAGGCCGCCCGTGAAAAGGCTAAAGCTGTGGTGGCTCAGCTGCGAGAAATGAAGCTGAAAGAGGCTGCCAGGAAGGTGGAGGACGGTGTTGAGGAGACGCTGACCTACTGCGATTTTCCCTATGAACATTGGACCCGGATCCGTACCAACAATGTGATTGAACGGCTGAACCGGGAGACCCGCCGCAGGACCCGTGTGGTGGGGACCTTCCCAGACGGCAACTCTGCCCTCATGCTGGTCTGCGCCCGGCTGCGCCATGTGGCTGGCACTCAGTGGGGCAACAAGAAGTACATGAATATGAAGCACTTAGAGGCGGCTCTGGAAGACGTCTCTATTGCCGGCTGACTTCATTTAGCCAGAGCCTGCAAACGAATTTGCGCATAACTCTTGACGGCACCTGCCTTCGATATCGGCACTGATAAAAACACGCATAGCACAAGCGCTCCTTTCAAAAAATCGGTGACGGCTGCAACAGAACCTATACGCGGAAGAACTCTGTCGACAAAGCGTCGGCAGAATTCTTCCTTGGGAGAGTATGTCTATTCGAACCTTACAGAGATAAGTAGTCCAGCGCCAGCGCCGCTTCCATCAGGATGCCGTAATACAGCGCATCCTCGTCCACGGTGAACCGGCTGCTGTGAAGGGGCATGACGGGATGGCCGGGAGCGCTTCCGGTACCCAGGTCAAAAAAGACCGCGGGAGCCTTTTGGCCAAAGTAACAGAAGTCTTCGGTGCCCATATCGGGGGTCTCCTTCAAAACGAAGGCGTCCTCCCCCATCAGCTCCCGGCTGAGTTCCATCAGCCGGCGGGTTCGGTCGGCGTCGTTGGCATGACCGTCATAGCCTTCCTCAATGGTGATCTCGGCCCAACCGCCAAAGCCCTTGCAGAGGCTGTGCACCAGGTCACAGATCTCCTGCTTCATGCGCTGACGGGTGTCGGCCCGGAAGGTGCGATACATCGCTTCCAGCTCGGCACATTCGCAAATGATGTTATTTGCGTTGCCGGCATGGAACTTACCTACATTCAGGGCGATGGAATCGGTACCCCGGACACGGCGGGCCATCAGCCCGTAGAGGGCCACCACCAGCTGGCTGGCGATGTAGATGGCGTCCACACCCTCATCGGGAGAAGCGCCGTGGGCGCTTTTGCCGTGCACACGGATCTTGATCTCATCGCTGCTGGCAGAGGTCCAACCGGGCTTGGTGCCGATTTTTCCCGCCGGCAGTCTGGGGGCGGAATGCAGGCCGAACACGGCCTCTACATGGGGATTTTCCATGCATCCTGCGGCGATCATACGCTTCGCGCCGCCAACCCCTTCTTCCGCGGGCTGGAAAAACAGTTTGACATTGCCACGGAAAAGCGCCTTGTTCTCTGCCAGCACCGAGGCGGTTCCCAACAGGACCGCGGTATGAACGTCATGGCCGCAGGCGTGCATCACGCCCTCCTTTTGAGAGGCAAACGCGAGCCCGGTCTGCTCCTGAATGGGCAGCGCGTCCATGTCGGCCCGCAGGGCCACCGTGGGGCCCTCTCTGCCGGAAGAGATCATGCCCACCACACCGTGCATACCGGGCAGCACGGTGTAGGGAATGTTCAGCCGTTCCAGTTCCCGGCAGACCAGAGCGGAGGTTTGCTCCTCCCGGTCGGACAGTTCGGGATGGCTGTGGATCTCACGGCGAAGGGCGACGGCATAAGACGCGGCCTGAGCGGCAGCGGATTTCAAAAAGCACAGATCCATGACTTATTCCTCTAAATGACAGGCGACGAAATGGTTGGGCGACACTTCACGCAGGAGCGGACTCTCCTGGCTGCACTCGGGGCGGGCATGGGGCAGCAGGCGGCGAAACGGCAGCCGGGCTTGGGGTTGATGGGGCTGGTAACTTCGCCCTGGATCAGGTGGATCTCCTTGTTGCGCATGGAAATGTCGGGAACGGGGATGGCGGACAGCAGGGCCTTGGTATAGGGATGGCGGGGATTGGCGAACAGCTCGTCAGAGGTGGCCCGCTCCACGCACTTACCCAGATACATAACCATGGCGATTACGAGTGCTAATGTCTTTCTCATGGTCTTACTCTCCTTTTTGTTTGGATTTGATTTATATGGGGTCTATTACTTACGTTTCAATACCTTGCCGGCTCGGACGCCAAGGGCTTTTCCGTCCCGGACGGCCAGCTTGCCGTTGACCAGAACGTAGTGGATGCCCTGACTCTGGCGATAGGGATGGGCAAAGTCGGCGGTGGCATGGAGCCGGTCATAGTCAAAGACGCACACGTTGGCGTCCCAGCCCTCTTTCAAAAGACCGTGCTCGGGAATGCCCATGGCCTGGGCGGTGTCATAGGTGAGGTTTTTCACCGAATCTTCCAGCGTCCGCAGGCGGAAGTCACGAACCAGTTCCAGACGGCGGACGGTGGATGCGGTGCCTCTGGGATGGCCGCCGCCGGCCTGTTCATAGTCCACCTTGCTGTCGGGGTAGTCCGACCAGTCGGAACCCAGGAACACTCTGGGATGGGCCATGATCCGCAGCAGATCGGAGGCGCACTGGTTGAAGTACACGCCCTGCATACTGGCGTCGTTGGCCAGCAGCACGTCGCACAGGGCGTCGATGGGCTCCTTGCCCTCTTCCCTGGCGATCTGGCCGATGGTTTTGTTCACATATTCGGGCGTTTTAGAGGCCCCCACAATGAGGGTGCCGTCAAAGCCGGCCGAATAGATGGCGCTTTCAAACTCGTCCACCTCGTGGAAGATGGAATACAGGATCTGCTGCCGGATCTCGGGATTTTTCAGCCGTTCCAGCAGCACCGGGATGCCGTCCACCAGATATTTGGGCGGGATCTGACTGGACAGCGGGGCCGAGCTGGCGGTATAGGGATACTGGTCGGCCCAGACGGTGGTGCCCCTGGCGTTGGCGTCGTCAATCTCCTTCAGAAGCTTCTGGCCGGTGCCTTCGTTGTGCTTGCCCATGACCTTCAGGTGAGAGATCAGCACGGGGGCCCCGCCCTCTTCACCGATGCGTATGGCCTCCTGCACCGAGCGGAGGACGTTGTCGCCCTCGCCCCGGATGTGGGAAGCGTAAATGCCGCCGTAAGGCTTCATGACCTTTACCAGTTCAATGAGCTCCTCGGTGGAAGCGTAAACCGAAGGGGCGTACACCAGACCGGAGGACACACCCAGATAGCCTGCCTCCATGGCCTCGATGAGATCCTTCTGCATGATGTCCATCTGCTCTTTGGTGGGAGCGGCATCGGAATAGCCCAGAGCCTTTTCCCGCAGGGAGCCCTGGCCGATGAAGAAGGCCATGTTGGTGCCGAAGGTCTGCTCTTCCGCCGCCTTCATAAAGGTGGTGGGGGTCTGCGCCTTGGCGGCCCAGCAGGCGAACTCTTCGGGATCCAGCTTTGCCTTGGCGTCGGCCAGTTCGGTTTCGGAATAGGGTGCCGGCGAGCTGCCGCACTGTCCGGCGACCTGGGTGGTGACGCCCTGCTCCAGATAGTTATAGCTGTCGCTGCCGGTGAACACCGAGCTGTCGCTGTGGCTGTGGTTGTCGATAAAACCGGGAGCCACCTGCAGGCCGGAAGCGTCGATGACCTCGTCCGCCGACTCCTGGATGGACGGAGCAATTTTGGCGATTTTTCCGTCCTTTACAGCCAGATCACCGTAAAAGGCAGGCTTTCCGCTGCCGTCCACGATCAGGCCGTTTTTGATGAGAATGTCATACATGGGCGTTCCCTTCCTTTGTCAGAAAATATACTGCCGCATGGGCTTTCCAATGGCGTTTTCACAGGGGACAAACAGTTCGGGCAGCTTCATGCCCCGTCCAAGAATCAGCTTTTCCCGGGGGACACAGACCACTGCCACATCCATGCCGGGCTTCAGCTGGGCCGAGCACACCGGCAGGCGCTTTTGGGTATCAATCACGGCGATCAGATCGGGGAAGGTCGCCAGTCGGGCGCCCTCCCGCTGGGCCGTCATGTATTCGTTCATAACGGTGACTTCCAGCGGCGCTCCCGCCGTTTCCAGCGTGAAGGTGCCCACATCAAAGCCGCCGGACATCTGCAGATCAATGGCCCGAATCCGGCCTTCGCCCAGCAGGGTGCAGTTCAAAAGCGCCTTCAGTGTCTGCAGCAGGGTGGGCAGATCTCCCATGCTTTGCTGCCAGTGCTGTCCGATCATCCGTGCCTGGGAAACCACGCCCACCGAGGCGTTTTCCCGGAAATAAGCAGCCGTTACCGGGTTGCGCAGGACGGTCACATAACCGCCGGCCTGTACCGCTGCCATCCGCACCATCTGAGAGGTGCCGTCCACCGTTCCGGTGGCGGTGATGCCGATCTCCCGGGGGCCATCGCCGCCGGCTGCCGTCTGCAGGCTCCGGTAATCGGGAATGGCGTTGAGGCCCATGGCGCCCATGACGCCTGTGGGGTGGGCACGGCCGTTGCAGGCGGCGTCCAGCATGGGCAGGCCGGTGATGGCCGAAAGCATCCAGCCGTTGGTGACGCTGTGGCCGCCCGGCTCGTTGGTGACCACGGCGGAAAGGGGCTTTTGATTGTTCAGACAAAACCAGTCATAGACTTGGCGGTAATGTACGTCCTTGATGCAGGAAGTGGTGCTGGCAGGCGAACCCACCAGAGAAGCCGTCACGATAACCTCGTCATCGGCCAGCTCCGCCACGTCCCGGAAGACTACCTCGCCGGTCTGCAGCACCTGCTCCAGAACCGCTTCGCCCCCTTCGGGAAGGCCACCGCCTCCGCCACCCAGGAACCAGCTGCCCAGCAGGATCTCTTTACCTATGGTTTTTGTCAGTTTCATCCTTGTCAACACCTCTTTTTTCCGCAGATCTCTCTGCAATGATTGAAAAACGACCGTGAAATGTTATAATAAGAATCTATAAGTTTTTGACTTACTCTGCGTTTTGGGAGGTCTTTCCATGATCGTTGACGATTTGACAAAACTCCACGCCAACATGACCTATCTCTGCGCGCCGTCCGGCGGAAGCCGGACCGTTCGCTACATTGATATTGTGGAAATCCCGGAGGGTTCCGCCTGGACCTCGCCCGGTGATTTGATCATCACCACCGGTTATTTTCTCCAGTCCCCCGCCGACTTTGAACGGTTGGTCACCCGCCTGATCGACAACCAGGTGGTGGGACTGGGCATCAAGATCGGAAAATATGTCCACCAGATCCCCGATTCCGTCCGGGAGCTGGCCGAGGAAAACCGCTTCCCCATCTTGTCCATTCCCATGGAGCTGAGCTACCGGGATATTCAGCGGATCTCGCTGCATTCCCGGGAGGATGGCCCTTCCGGCGCCGCCCAGACCACAGGGCGAAGCGACATCGTGGCCTTTTATTCTCAGGTGCTGCTGGGAGACGACCACAGTCTCCCCGGTCTGAAGACCCTTTCGGAGCGGGCCGGCCTCAGCTTTCGTTCTGACCGGCTGATCTTTGCGGCGGCCATGGATCCCGGCACTGCCAAGGATGCCATCGACCGGCTTTTGCTGCGGCCCTCACCTGATTTCTTTTTATTGTATGATGAGCTGCGTCAGCAAATCATCGGTATTTTCACGCTACGCCCCGGCACTTCCGCAGAGCAGGGGCTTCAATATGGCCAGCAGCTGTTTTACAGCTACTGTAATCCCGGCTGTACCGTGGGTATCAGCGAGCTTTCCACCACGGCAGCCACCCTTCGTTCGGCTTATGAACACGCGGGCGTCGCCCTGGAGATCGGCCGCTGCTGCGCGCCCCGAAAGCCGGTTTACCGCTACACCGATTACATCGAATACGCCTTTATCCGGGAAAACATGGACAGCGACACCCTTTTGCAGATGGTGGAGGAATATCTCCGTCCGGTAATGGATTATGACCAGCAGAAGTCGGCAGAACTGGTAAAGACCCTGCGTGTTGCCGACGAGTGCAGTTACAATATGCAGAAGGCCTGCGCCTTGCTGGGGATTCATCGAAATACCCTGTATGACCGTATCCGCAAGATCGGAAAGCTGCTGCGCCACGATCTCAATGCCAAGTCGGTGCGGGATGCCATCCATCTGGCCCTTATCTGGCGTCAGCTGAGTCTTTTGGAGTAATGTTCCGGAGGGCCGTCAGTTTTTCTATCAGAACGGTTCTGGGAAGAACGGTCTCCAGTCCGGTGGCATTTTGGACGTCGGCCTGCTGCCGGGTGGTATAACCAAAGCAGTCCAGACAAAGGACCCGGGCGCCGGCGGCTTTCAGTTCCAGCGCCGCCTCCACGATTTTTTTTGGATCTTCATAAGGATCGGCGATACCGAACAGAATGTGCCGCGCACCGCTTTCGCGCCACCAGCCGGCGATCTGTTCCCGCTGATGCTCCTTTGGGATCACCACGCCCATCAGCTGTTCTCTGGCCAGGTTCATGGTGGCTTTGCGCTGGGCCTCCCCCGGCAGAAGCAGGGGGATCTGATGTTCATAATCCGGAAATACACCGGTGCAGGCGATGAGGGCAGCGTCGGCGCCGTCTTCCTGGGCCCGGCAGATGCAGGTCTGCAGCTGCCCCATGATGCTGTCGCCGTCCACCTTGAGGGAGGATCCGCTACCGCCCATCCGGGTGATCAGCAGCTCTCCCCTGCCCCGATAACCGAATTGTTCTTCGGCCTGCTGACGGGTCAGACCGTCCAGCGCGCCGTATTCGGTCATGCAGACCCCTTCCGGCAGCAGTTTCCGCAGATCGGAGGTGATGTCCGGCCGGGGAGATTGCCCAATGGTTATAACCGCAATTGTGAACATTACTATCACCTATACAAGATATTTTCGTGTCTATATAATACAAAAATCTCCCTTTGCTTGCAATTAGGCACAATGTTCGACATTCCGCCTGTCCACTGTGCACTGTGCACAGCGTTTTTGCGGGAAACTGTGCAATTTCCATGACTTTCCAGTGCTTTTTGGGCGATTTGCCCACTTTTCCCCTTTCTCATGGCCAAATCAGAAAGCCCGGTTCCTTTCTGATAGTGTTCATAGATACAATTTGTGACCTATCCATTATTAGAAGCAGAGGCGGGCGGCGGAAGCCGTCCGCCTCTGTGCGTTCGGGCCGTTAGGCCAACATTTTTACAATTTCATCGATGCTTTGAGGGAGAGTGACCATGTGAACTGGCTGCTCTCCCTTCTCCATGTTACTGTCAACTACGCCGATGTCGCGGTAGACGATACGGATATCCTGTGCCGCAGAGTGCGAATACTTTTTGGCACGCTCACCGATCTCTATCCGCTGAATGAACAACCGCAGGAGTTCAGGCGTCAGCTCATCAATGCTTCTGAACCGCTTTGCCTTTTCAATGAAGGCCTCCACATTTGCTGCCGATGCTTTCAGCTTTGCCAACCGTTCCTGTTTTACGGGAATAGCTTCCTCCAGCGTTTTCTGTTCGGCGTTGTAGCCAGCAGATAGCCTGCGGAACTGCTCATTGGTAATGCGGCCAAGGACATTGTCCTCGTAGAGCCGCTTGAACAGAGCGGTGAGTTCATCGCTTCTTCTCTGCATGGTATCCAATTCTCTTTGCAGGGCATTGATCTCCTGTCGGAGCTCGGCGCTGTTCTTCGCGTTAATGTAGGACGCAAACTGTCGCTCCTTCATTCTGGCAAAGTGGGTAACTCTGCGCAGGTCATCCAAGACAACCTGTTTCAAATTAGATTCTCGGATCTGATGCGGCGTGCAGTATTTCTTTCCCTTCTTGCCGTAGGTGTAGCATTTGAGATGGAACTGGGAGCGCTTGATGGCCTCGGTTCGATACAGCACCATGGGCTTACCGCAGTCAGCACAGAAGACAAGGCCGGCGAACATATTGGGTTCGTCCATGTGCTTGGGCGGCCTGCGCTTGTGAGAACGCACATCCCGAACGATATTCCAGAGTTCCTGCGTGATGAGAGGCTCATGGGTGTTCTTAACAATGATCTGTTCACTTTCGGGAATGTCAACTCTGGTTTTATTCTTGTAGGAGATGGTGGAACTCTTTTGCAGATGGGTATGGCCGAGGTAGGTCTGATTCTCCAGTATGTGAGCAACAGAAGTACTGCTCCAACCATAGGGACGCTGCATGTCCATTCCAGCCTGTCCTTTGCCATACTTTCGGTAGTAGTAATGGGCGGGAGTGAGTATCTGCTCATTCTGCAGAATACGTGCGATCTGATTCGGACCTTTGCCGCCAGCACACAGTTTGAAGATATATTCTACAATGGGAGCAGTTTCTTCATCGGGAACAATCTCCTTGCTGTCTGCGGCACGCTTCTTATAGTCATACGGTGCCTTGCCGCCGTAGCGCTCACCACGCTCGGCCTGCATCCGCTTGATGGCACGCACCTTTTTACTGGTGTCCTTGGCATGGAGTTCATTTGCCCAGTTGCGGATGGGATTGAAATCGGTGCTGCTTGCCACCAGAGAATCTACACCATCATTGACCGCAATGAAACGGACTCCCTTTTGCGGGAAGTAGATTTCTGTATAGTAACCCACTTGCAGGTACTCACGACCGAGTCGGCTGAGGTCCTTGACGATGAGAGTTTCCACTTCGTCTCTTTCAATCATGTCAATAACCTGTTTCCAGGAAGGGCGCTCGAAGTTTGTGCCGGAGTAGCCATCGTCAGCAAGGAATATGACATTCTCAAATCCGTTATCTTTTGCGTACTTCTCAAGCAGAATGCGCTGATGCTGGATGGAGTTCGACGGGTCATCCTTGCCGCCTTTTTCTTTGGTGTC
>OHBD01000327.1_pt1 | contig 30025 bp, 28 predicted proteins | sample 1577291 | NCBI WGS metagenome assembly OHBD01 (sample SAMEA3879572, study PRJEB24766) | human gut metagenome | biome: human-associated habitat; feature: feces | place: USA | collected 1985/1987
CGGTGTGACGGTTCCCTTTCACACTATTCTTCCCTCCGGAACTTTCAACCAGATGGTTTTTTGACAGTCAGAAAAGCCGCCGGACATTCGGCGGCTTTTTCCCTATTTGTTGCAGCTTTATTGCATTGGGATCAGCAGCAGCGTGTCGGCCGGAACCACCGCGCCGGTAAGCGCATTGGCCTCCATGACCGCCTGTGTCGCCGTGTGATAGGCCTTGGCAATGTCCCAGACGTCCTGCTCGGCCTCCGTCCGCCGTAGGATCACCGCCGGGCGGCGCTCTGCCGACTGCGGCGGCTCGGTGATCTCCCCGCCGCAGACACAGCGCAGGCGGTGCTCCGCAAAGCTCTCAAGCTCCACGCTCACCGGGCAGCGCAGCTCCATTCCGTCGGCGCCCGCCGCGCTGAAAATCTCGCCTCCGCCCGTCACGCGCAGGCGGCAGCCGCCGTCCTCGGCCAGCTCCGTGGAGAAGTTCGCCGCCGGGCGCATGGAGCGTCCCTGCAATTTTCCCTCCCCATCTACATACAGAACGTTCACGGACATCGGAAGCTCCAGCAGCATCCGCTCCCCCTCGCGCCGGCGAATGGTCTCATCGGTGTAGAGCCATGCATCGACCACGCCCCCCGCGGGCGCGTCGCTCTGCGCAAGCGCCGTTTCCCGGAAGTTCTGACGGTCCAGAACTCCCGTGACCTTCCACTCCGCCCACTGCGGCGACAGCTCCGCATTGGTGCAGAACGCATCTTCGATCAGTGAGACCTCCTGCTCTCCGTAGGCGGTACACTGCGCGATCAGGTTCGCGCTCAGCAGCAGACGGCGGCAGTCCATCTGGCCGTCCGGCTCCGTTTCGACGGAGGTCATTGCCAGCACGGTGCTGAGCGCGTGGTCGTCCAGCTCCTGCTTCATGTCCACATACTGCGAGAAGGGCACACCGGCTTCAAAGCTGTGCAGCTTCCCCTCCGGACATTCGTAGAGCGCGTGGACGATCAGGTTTCCCTTGAACACCGCCTTGCTCCCCACCAGCTTCTGCTCCTCGACCTCCGTGCGATAGACGCACTTGAGCAGCCGCTCCACCGCAGGCTTTGTGCCGGGGATCTCAACTTCCTCGTTCAGGACGAAGCTCTTCTCCCCCAGCTCCAGCGGCAGCCGCAGCGGAATTTTCGTCCGCCGGAGCTGCAAGGTCGCCGCCGGTTCCGGAATATCATAAAGCGTCTGCCGCTGCCTCGCATAAACGCTCATCGTGCAGCGCACGCCGACGCGCACCAGCACCTTCCGGGAATTGAGCATCCGCGCATCCACGCTGCTGACCGCACAGGCACACTGCATGGTGCAGTCGTCGTAGTCTGTATCAAACTCCTTTCGCGCGGAAAACGGGATCTGTGTTTCCAGCCGTCCGATCTCGCCGTCCTCCGTTACGAACAGCACACCGACCTGCGCATTTCCACTGACGCCTGCCGCTCCCGCGCTGCATTCCTCCGAACGGATCAGCGCCGTCGCAAAAGCATCGACCACGCGGTCGGCATCCGGGTAGCTGTCCGGCACGATCAGCTCCGCCGTCTGCTCCTGTGTGACCGTTTCACACAGGACACGGCTGAGATAATTCAGTTCCCTTTCCTGAAAGACAAGCTCCATTCATTTTCACCCCTTGTTCGTTCTAGCAATACTTATGCGCCGTCGGACAAGATTATCACACTTTATTTGCAGCGCCGCGTGCAGCACAGACCGATCACCAAGAGGCCAATGCCGACGACTGCCAGAACGAATTCGGAGGAAAACAGCAGCGACAGCAGCAATCCCGCCCCCAGCGCCATGAGCACCGACCCCAATAACTCACTTTTTCTGCACATAAAAACCGCCCCCTGCCAGTTCTATGCGCAGGAGGCGGCTTCTATTCTCTATTTATCCTTCACTTGCCAGGGTTTGATCTCTTTTGCCGCTTCATAGAGGCGGACATAGCTTGCATGGCGCGAGGGCTGAATTTCTCCCGCCTGCACCGCTTCCAGCACCGCGCAGCCCGGTTCGCACAGATGCGCGCAGTCGTGGTAGCGGCAGCGACCGATGTACGGTGCAAAATCCGGAAACGCATATTGCAGGTTTTCCTTGAGGATCAGCTCCATCTGATCGGTATCAAATGAGGAAAAGCCCGGCGTGTCGATCAGGCAGGTGCCGTCCGGCAGGGCGCACAGCTCGACATGGCGCGTCGTATGGCGGCCGCGCCCCAGCTTTTCCGAAATCTCGCCGGTCTTGGCGGAAAAGTCCGGTGCGATCCGGTTGAGCACGCTGCTCTTACCCACGCCGGAGTTTCCGGTGAAGGCAACGGTCTTCCCCGCAATTCTGCGGTGCAGCGCCTCGACCCCCTCGCCGGTAGCGGCGCTGGTGCGGAACACCTCGAAGCCCGCGCCCGTGTAGATCGTATACAGGCGATCTTCGTCCGAAAGGTCGATTTTATTGATGCACAGCAGGACGGGGACGCCCTGATTTCCCGCGATCGCGCTGACGCGGTCAATGAGGAAGGGATCCGTGACCGGGTTGGTTTCGCTGGCGAAAATGACCAGCGCGTCGAGATTGCTCACCGCCGGGCGCACAAAGGCGTTGCGGCGCGGGCGGACGGCCTCGACCATGCCGCGGCCGCCCTCCATGGAGCACTCCACATAATCTCCGACCAGCGGCGTCAGGCGTTCCTTGCGGAATTTTCCGCGCGCACGGCACTCAATGACGTCCTTCTCTGCTTGAACATAGTAAAAGCCGCTGAGCGCTTTTACGATTCTGCCGCTGAATTCCATCAGCCCGCAGCTTCCTCGGTGGACGGCTCCGTGGAGGGCTCAGTCGGCTCCGTGGGCGGGGTCGTAGGCTGCGTGGGAGGATCGGTGGGAGCGGGGCCGTCGGAAACCTCAAGCACCACGATGGTATCCTTCGGCACCTGCGTGTTGGCCTTTTCACTCTGATGGATGACGCGGTCCTTTTCTTCCTTCTCGTTAAAGACGCGCTTGGTTTCATACTTCAGTCCGGCATCGCGCAGGAGCTTGATGGCGTCCATGACGTCCAGACCCTCGACGGGCGGGACATCGACCTTGCCGTTGCCCTTGCTGATATAGACTGTGACGTTCTGGCCCTTGCTCAGCTCGCTCTTGGAGGCAGGCTCCGTGCGGGTCACATTGCCCTCGGCCACGTCGTCGCTCTCCTCTTCCAGGAAGGTGTACTTGAGATTCAGGCCCATGGCATCGAGCAGTGCCTCGGCGTTGGCCTTGGTCTGGTTCTTGAGCTCCGGCATCTTCGTGGAGCCGAGGCTGACATAGACCGTGACCGCCTGATTTTTCGTCAGCTCCGTATCTGCAGCCGGCTCCGTGCGGATGACATAGCCCGCGAGGACGGTTTCGCTGGATTCTTCCTTCGTCGTGATCTTCAGACCGAGCTCCATCGCATTGAGCTGCGCGATCGCGCTACTGTCGGTCTGGTTGACCAGATTCGGCATCTTGTTTGTTTCATTCCCAAGGCTGACCTTCAGCGTGACCGTTCTCGTCTTGCCGCCCTTGACTCTGTCGTTTGCCTTGGGAGACTGGTCAAACACCTGTCCCTTGGGGTAGTTTTCATTATACTCGTAGGTCGCACCGGTAATGTCGATGTTCAGCTCCGGGTAGTCCTCGGGATTGATCTTCTCGATCTCCATGCCGACAAAATTCGGCACAACGATGGTATCGACCGTGTTGGACGGCTGCTTGCCGCCGCCGAACAGGCTGATTGCCAGCACGATCAGCAGGATCACTGCAAGTCCCGCACCGGAGAGGATCAGGATGAGCTTCAGACGGCGCTTCTTTTCCTCGGCCTGCTCCGCCTCGCGGCGCTCGCGCTCTTTGCGTCGCTCCTCCGCACTGCGGGGATTGTTCTGCCGGCGCGCAGCGGCATAGCGCTCCGCCTCGGAGCGAGGGGCAGCCGGGCGCTGCACCGGACGCTGCTGCACGGGCGCCTGCGGCGCGACGCCGCCGAAGTACAGGAAGGTCATGCCGGGATTCTTGCGGAATTCTTCCATGTCATGCAGCATTTCGGTCGCGGAGGCATAGCGATCGTCCGGGTTGACCTCCATGGCGTGCATGGTGATCTGCTCGATGCCGCGGGGGATCCCCTCGACCAGCTCGCTGGGAGGCGTTGCGCCGCCGTTGATGTGCTGGATGGCCACGGACACCGGCGTTTCGCCGTCGTAGGGTGTACGGCCGGTCAGCATCTCATACATGACGACGCCGAGGGAATACAGGTCGCTGCGGCAGTCCACATGGCCGCCCTTGGCCTGCTCCGGGGAGATATAGTGTACGGAGCCGAGCGCCTCGCGCGTCAGCGTGTTCTGCGCGGAGCCGATGCGGGCAATGCCGAAGTCCGCAACCTTGATGCTCCCGTCCTTCAGGATCATGATGTTGTGCGGCTTGATGTCGCGGTGGATGATGCCGCGGCTGTGTGCATGCTCCAGCGCCTTGGCGATCTGCATGGAGAAATGCAGCGTCTCGCGCCAGTTGAGCCTGCCCTTCTTTTCCAGATACTGCTTGAGCGTGATGCCCTCGATCAGTTCCATGACAATATAGTCCACATCGCCGGAGCGGGAAACATCATACACACTGACGATATTCGGGTGCGACAGCATCGCGACCGCCTGCGACTCGGCATGGAAACGTCTGCGGAACTCCTGATCGCGGGAGAATTCATCTTTCAGAATTTTGATTGCGACCAGCCGGTTCAGCCGGTGGCACAGTGCTTTATATACGACCGCCATTCCGCCGGTGCCGATCACATCCAGGATCTCGTAGCGATTATCCAGCAGTCTGCCTATGTAATTATCCATATTTACTCCTATCCGCTGTTCGTTCTCGTCGGTGAACGAAGACCGAAATACCCGCCGCTGCGCAGCGGCAAACTATATTAAAGTGCGATCAGCACCGAAGTGACATTGTCCGGCGCGCCGCGGTCCTTTGCGATCTGCAAAAGGCGCTGGCAGCAGTCATCCTTGTGTGCGCCGTGAACGACCTCAAAGAGGATCTCCTGATCCGCCATCTGGTTGGACAGGCCATCCGAGCACAGAAGCAGGCAGTCGTTTCTTTCAAGTTGGAGGGAGAACAGGTCGGCATTGACCTGCGCCTCCGTGCCGACGGCGCGGGTGATCAGATTCTTTCCCGGATGGTTTTTCGCCTGCTCCGGTGTCAGTTCGCCCCGCTGCACCATCAGTTCGACGAGAGAATGATCGACCGTTACGCAGCGCACGCCGTCGGAATTGAGAAGATAGGCGCGGCTGTCGCCGATGTTCAGCACGAGAGCATCGCGACTTTGCAGCACCAGCGCGGCGACCAGCGTGGTGCCCATGCCGGTGAATTCCTCGCTGAGCTTGGAGTGTTCAAAAACGGAGGTGTTCGCCAGCGCAGCCGCACCGCGGAGCATGGCCTGCAATTCCTTCGGCGTCTGATCCGGCCGGAAAGAGCGGCTGACCTCTTCGGTAAAAACTTCACAGGCAAGGCGGCTTGCTACATTGCCCGCCTTCGCGCCGCCCATGCCGTCGCAGACCACGGCCAGCAGGGCATCCCCTTTCAGGGGTTCAATGCGGTAATAGTCCTGATTCTGTTCGCGGACATTGCCGGTGTCCGACAGTCCCCAAGCTTCCATCTCAGCACTCCTTTCCGTTGGTTTGCTGCTCAAATTTTCTTCTCAACTGCCCGCAGGAGGCATTGATGTCGCTGCCGAGCGTCCGCCGCACCGTCGCCGGGATGCCGTGTGCCTCCAGCGTTTTCTGGAAGGCCAGCACCGTTTCCGGCCGGCTGGGCTTGAGCGGGCTCTCTTCGATGTTATTGAGCGGGATGAGATTCACGTGCGCCGCGATGCCCTTGAGCCGCCGGATCAGCAGCTCGGCCATCTCCTGCGAGTCGTTGACATCCCGGATCATCGCATATTCAAAGGAGATCCGCCGTCCCGTTTTCTCAAAATACGTCCGGCAGGCCGCCAGCAGCGTTTCAATGGGATAACGCCGGTTGACCGGCATGATCGTATCGCGCACCGCATTGTCCGGCGCGTGCAGGGAAACGGACAGCGTGAGCTGTAAATTTTCCTCCGCGAGCCGTTCGATGCGGTCGGCCAGTCCGCAGGTGGACAGGCTGATGTGGCGCATCCCGATGTTCATTCCCTTTTCAGAATTGACCAGCTCCAGAAAGCGGAGCACGGTATCGTAGTTGTCCAGCGGCTCTCCGATGCCCATCAGAACGATGTTGGACACCGGCAGTCCGGAATCTATTTGTGTAAAAAGCACCTGGTCGAGCATTTCCGCCGGCGTCAGCCGCCGCACAAGCCCGCCCTTGGTGGAAGCGCAGAAGGCGCAGCCCATCGGGCAGCCAACCTCCGAGGAGATGCAGACGGTATTGCCGTGGTGATAGCGCATCAGGACGCTTTCGACGCAGTTGCCGTCGGCCAGCCGCCAGAGGTATTTGATCGTGCCGTCCTTCGCGGAGACCAGCTTGCGTGCCACCGTCGGCGCGGTGAGGCTGTACGCCTCCGCCAGCCGTTCACGCAGGGATTTGGAGAGATTCGTCATCTCGTCGAAGCTCCGCGCGCCGCGGTGCATCCACTGGTACACCTGTCCTGCGCGGAAGGCCGGCTCGCCCATGGCGGCCATCTCCTGCGTCAGCTCGGCAAGGGTCATGGATTTAATGTCTTTCACGGCTTCCTCCTGAGTTTGCAGATGAAAAATCCGTCCGTTCCGTGGTCGCAGGGAAGCAGCGTCGTCATGGCGCCGTCCGGAATCCCGGAATTCTCCGGAAAATGTACCGTTTCCGCGGAATACTCCGGATGCTCCCGCAAAAATGCTTCCGCAACGTCCTCATTTTCCCGCCGCAGAACGGTACAGGTGCTGTAGAGCAGCACGCCGCCGGGTCTGACATAGCGCGCCTGCTGCGAAAGGATCGCAAGCTGGAGCGCGGGCAGGCGCTCCGTCTGCGTCAGATCCTTATAGCGGATGTCCGGCTTCTTTCGGATCACGCCGAGGCCGGAGCACGGGACATCCGCAAGCACGGCGTCCATGGCGCTCTCCCATTCCGGAACCGGCTTGGATGCATCCTGCAATCGCGTTTGCAGAATGGAAATCCCCAGCCGCGCCGCGCCGCGCTCGATCAGTTGTAATTTGTGCGGATGAATGTCACAGGAAGTCAGGCTGCCGCTGTTCTGCATGGCAATGGCCGCGGCAAAGCTCTTGCCGCCCGGCGCTGCGCAGCAGTCCAGCACGCGCATCCCCGGCGTCAAACCGGCGGCCTCGACCGCCAGCCGCGCCGCAGCGTCCTGCGCATAGAACATTCCGTCCCGGAAGGCCGGAAGCTCCTCCAGATTCCCCGTGCCGCGCACGGTCAGGCAGTCCGGCAGCCACGGGTGCGGCGCGCAGGAAATTCCTTCCGCCGCCAGCGCGTCCATGACCTCTTTTTCCGTCGCCTTCAGGCGGTTGATCTGCAAAACGGTTTCCGGCGCTTCGTTGTGGCTTTTCATCAGGCGCTGTGCCGTTTCCCGGCCGAACTGCTGTTCAAAAAGCGCCGCCAGCGCAGCCGGATGGCTGTATTTCACATTTGTCTCCTGCGGCTGCGGCAGCTCGCACGCGCGCAGAAGATTGCGCAGCACCGCGTTGACCAGCCGCGCCGCCTGCGGATTGGCAAAGCGCTTCGTCTGCTCCACCGCTTCGTTGACGGCAGCGGAGGCGGGGATCTTATCCGTCAGCATGAGCTGATAGAGCGCAAGGCGCAGGATCTCATGCACCGCCGGCTGCAATTTCTCCAACTTGGTAAACCGGGCAAGCTGCCAGTCCAGCAGCAGCCGGTTCTGCAAAACACCATAGCAGAGCCTGCTCGCCAGCGCCGCCTCGCGGCGATCCATGCCGCGCAGCAGCTCCTTGAGCGCGCCGTCCGACCACGCACCGGATTTCCGGCAGGCCAGCAGCGCGCGCAGCGCGGCATCCCGGCTGGTCATGCTCACAGCTCGATTGGATGGCCCCGGAAATAATCCGGTGCGCGCATCCGCTTGCCGCCGTCGGCCTGCAATTCCAGCACCTCGAGCACGCCGTCGCCGCAGGCGACCTCCAGTGCGCGCTTCGTCAGCGCCACGGGCGTTCCCGGTGCTTTTTCGCTCTTTTTCTCCGTCGGGCGGACGGAGTAAATTTTGAAATGCGTCCCCGCCAGCTCCGCCGTCGCGACGGGCCACGGATCCAGACCGCGGACGTGGTCCGTGATCTGACGCATGGTTTTCGTCCAGTCAATAGGGCACAGCGCCTTGGTCAGCATGGGCGCAAAGGTCGCCTTTGTGCCGTCCTGCGGCGTGCGCCGGGCGGTACCCGCCTCCACTGCGCGCAGGGTGTCGCAGAGAAGCTCCGCTCCGATGCCGGCCAGCCGGTCAAGCAGGCTCTGTGCGTTTTCAAACGGGTCAATGGGCGTTTTTCGAATCTCAATGATGTCGCCCGCGTCCATCTCCGCCGCCATATACATGGCCGTCACGCCGGTTTCCTCCATCCCGTTCAGGATAGCCCACTGCACCGGCCCGGAGCCGCGCAGCTCCGGCAGCACGCTTGCGTGGATATTGATGCAGCCGAGCCGGGGAATGTCCAGCACGCGCTGGGGAAGGATTTTTCCATAAGCGACCACTGCGATCACGTCCGGTCTCAGCGCGCGCAGCTCCTCGACGACCGCGTCGTCCTGGAAGGTCGCGGGCTGATAGACCGGAAGATCCTGCGACAGGGCGTAGGTTTTCGTTTCGGACATCACCAGCTTCATGCCGCGGTTTTTCGGCATATCCGGCTTGGTGTACACGCCGACGACCTCAAATTTTTCCTCCACCAGACGGCGCAGGCAGGTCGCGGAGATGTCCGGCGTTCCCATAAAAACGACTCTCATTCTTCGCTCTCCCCGATCGTGTGCATCCGCTCGATCTCCTCGTCCGACAGCTTGCGGTAGGCGATCTCCGTATAGAGGTGGCCGTCAAGGTGGTCGCACTCGTGGCAGATGCAGCGCGCGATCAGCTCTTCGCCCTCGATCTCAAACCAGTCGCCGTGGCGGTCCTGCGCACGCGCCTTGACATGGTTGGGGCGCTTGACCATCCAGTATTCGCCCGGAACGCTCAGGCAACCTTCCATGCCGTCCTGCTCGCCGGAGGTCTCCATGATCTCCGGATTGATCAGCTCAACGATCTCGTCGCCTACATCAATCACGACAACGCGACGCAGAATCCCCACCTGCGGCGCGGCAAGGCCGACGCCATTGGCATCCGCCAGTGTTTCCGCCATGTCGTCCAGCAGCGTCCAGAGTTTTTCGTCAAATTTCGTCACCGGGCGGGACACCTTGTGCAGAGTCGGCTCCTCGGCGGTCAGAATTCTTCTCAGTGCCATTTTTATCCCTTCATTCGTCGCTGTTCACGTCGGCAAAGACGCCGACGCCGCGGTATTTCCTGTCTTTTGCAAATTCCCGCATACAATATGCCACAAGCTGCCGCAACGTGCGGGTATTGACGCAGCTGAGCGTCAGACGGCAGCGATAGCGGTAGTTCACTTTTGCCACGGCCGCAGGCGCGGGGCCGAGGATGTTCGCCTGCTCCTGCCGGTAATAGGGCGAAGCAAGCTGGGCGGCGAGCATTGCGCGGAAGTCCTGTGCGCCGTGCCAGACCGCTTCCTCATCAAGCCCGTGAAAGGTGACGGTCAGAAGATCCCGGAACGGCGGACAGCCGCGAAGCTCCCGCAGCGGAAGCTCCTCTTCAAAAAAAGTGTCATAGTCCTGCTGGGCCGCGAGGGTGAGCACCCGGTTCTGCGGCGTCATGGTCTGAATGACCGCCCGTCCGCCGACCGCGCCGCGCCCGGCGCGTCCGACGACCTGCGTGACCATGCTGAACGTCGTTTCCGCCGCCTTGTAAGACGGAACATAAAGCGACAGATCCGCATCGATCACGCCGACAAGCGTCACATTCTCAAAATTCAATCCCTTCGTTACCATCTGCGTACCCAGAAGGATTGGGATTCTCTCCTCCTGAAACTGCCGCAGGAGCTTTTCATGCGTGTTGACCGCAGAGATCGTATCGGCGTCCATGCGCAGCACACGCGCGCTGGGCAGCAGATTTTCCAGCTGCTCCTGCACCTTCTGCGTGCCGAAGCCGATCTGCTTCAGGTGCCCGCCGCAGACGGGGCAGCGCGCCGGAAGCGGCTCGGAGCGCCCGCAGTAGTGGCACATCAGGCGGCCATTTGCATGGTGATAGGTATAGTTTGCGCTGCACGCCGGGCAGACCGGCACATAGCCGCAGTCCACGCAGGCGATCATCCGGCTGGTGCCGCGCCGGTTCAGAAACAGGATGGACTGCTGGCCGTTTTGCAGATTCTCCCGCAGCGCGAACAGCAGCGGCTCACTGATGGCGGTCGGATTGCCGCTTTTCAGCTCCTGCTTCATATCCACAAGCTCCACCAGCGGCAGCGCCTTCCGGTTATAGCGGCGGTGCATCGTGTAGAGCCGGTAAATTCCCTTTTTCGCGCGGTACATACTCTCCACGCTCGGCGTCGCCGAGCCCAGCAGCACCAGCGCCTTTTCCTGCACGCCGCGGTAGATGGCGACCTCCCGCGCGTGATAGCGCGGAGAATTCTCCGATTTATAAGTGTGCTCCTGCTCCTCGTCCACGATCAGCAGGCCGAGGTTCCGCGCCGGCGCAAACACGGCCGAGCGCGTCCCGATGACCACCCGCGCCTCCCCGCTGCGAATGCGCTTATAGGCATCGTAGCGTTCGGCTATGCTCAGGCTGCTGTGCAGCACCGCAACATTTTCTCCGAAATGCGCGGCAAACAGCGCCAGCAGCTGCGGCGTGAGCGCGATCTCCGGCACGAGCAGGATCGCCGATTTTCCCTCCGCAAGGCAGCGGAAGATCAGATGAATATACACCGAGGTCTTGCCGCTCCCGGTCACGCCGTACAGCAGGGCAACGCCCGGCGCTTCCTGCGCGGCCTGCGCCGTCAGGCCGTCACAGGCCGCCTGCTGCTCCTCGTTGAGAAGCAGCGGCCCGTCCAGCCTGACCGGCGTAATCTTCGTGCAGCGAAGCTCCTCCTGCGCACGCGAGGTCAGATAGCCCAGCGTTTCCAGACGGTTCAGCGTCGCCGTGGTCGCGCCCGTAAAGTAGCACAGCTCCTTTGCCGCGCACTCGCCCAGCGTGGCGAGCATCTCCAGCGCGGCACTCTGCATGGGCGCGCTGCGCTTTTTGCTCTGCGCATACCGCATGGCTTCCTCGGCGGAAACCGCCAGTGCCACGATGCGCTCGGTTTTATCCGACACACGGCGGCGATGCGCCGTATCGCAGGTAAGGAGCTTTTTTCGCAGAAGGTAGCGAAGCGCGTCGTCCAGCGCTTCCTCGTCAAACTGCCGGCGCAGCGCCTCTTCCTCCGCGCTGCCGCCCAAGGCTTCCAGCGTCTGCATTACGGCAAGCGCATCCGGCCGGCGGCTGATCGCGGTTTTCCAGTCCGCGTCCGGAACGATCGCGTAGCGGTTGCGTTCCCGGAACCAGATCCCAGCTGGAAGCACCGCCTTGATCGCATCATAAAACGTGCAGAAATAGCGCTCACGGAGAAACGCCGCCAGATGCAGCCCGCGCTCATCCAGCACGGGCGCGTCGTCCAATGCAGCCGCGACCGGCTTAAGCCCAGCTTCCTCGCCCTCAGCAAGCGCCAGCACGACGCCCTCGCAGGTGCGGTTGGCCCGTCCGAAGGGGATGCTGACGCGCATTCCCGGTCGGAGCTTCATGCCCTCCGGGACACGGTAGTCATAGGGCTTGTCAATGGCAAAAACCGCCGCGGAAACGGCAATTTTAGCAATCACGGGCGTGCGATTACTCGCGAACCTTTGCGGCCAGCTTGCCCTCTGCGACCTCGCGGATCGCCAGCGTCACAGGCTTGTCTTCCAGCGGAATGTGGAAGGTCTCAGACTCAATGGAGATCTGACGCGCGCGGCGCGCGACGACATTGACCATCAGGTAGCGGCTGTCGATGTGCTTGAGCAGCTCTGACATTGCGGGATACAGCATATTAAAGTTCCTCCTTGAGTGTTTGGAATCTATTTTCAGACCGGCATTCCTCCGCCGTCAGGATCGCGCGGATCTCCGCGGCGGCGTGTTCGACCGTATCATTGACGACGATGTACTGATATTTTTCCGCGGTGCGGCACTCCTGCTCCGCGATATGCAGGCGGCGCTCCGCGATCTCCGGAGCGGTATCGCCGCGGTTCAGCAGGCGGTAGCGCAGCGCGGAAAAGGACGGCGGCGCGACAAAGATGGAAATCGCGTCCCTGCGGCGCTCGATGACCTGCAAGGCACCCTGCACCTCGATCTCCAGCACGACGTTGATGCCCTGCGCCAGCGCGTCGTCCACGGCCTTCTCCGGCGTACCGTAATAGTTTCCGGCATAGCTGGCGTATTCCAGCAGCTCGCCGTCCGCGATCATTTTTTCAAAGCGCGGCTTGTCCATGAAGAAATAGTTCACGCCGTCGACCTCGCCGGGGCGGATGGGCCGCGTCGTCGCGGACACGGAAAAGCGCAGGCTCGGGTCACCGCGCATGACTTCCTTCAGAACCGTTCCCTTGCCGACGCCCGAAGGGCCGGAAAGGATGATGATCTTTCCCTGCTTCACAGTGCTTCCTCCTCCGTTTCCTCCTCCGGCTTTTCCGCAAAGCGCTTGGCGATCGCCTCCGGCGCAATGGCGGACAGGATCACATGATCCGTGTCCATCACGATCACCGAACGGGTCTTTCTGCCATAGCTGGCGTCGATCAGCATCGCGCGGTCCTTCGCCTCCTGCACCAAACGCTTGACCGGTGCGGAGTCCGGACTGACGATGGTCAGCAGCCGTTCCGAGGAGATCATATTTCCGAAACCGATATTGATCAATCTCATGGCTTATTCGATGTTCTGGATCTGCTCGCGGATCTTTTCCAGCTCCGCCTTGATCTCCACGACGTTGCGCGCCTGCTCAATGTCATTGCCCTTGGAGCCGATGGTGTTGGCCTCGCGGTTCATCTCCTGCAGGAGGAAATCGAGCTTCCGGCCGACGCTGCCGCCCTCGCAGAGCAGCTTTTCCATCTGCGCCAGATGGCTGCGCAGGCGGACGGTCTCCTCGTCCACGGCGATGCGGTCGGCAAAGATCGCCGCCTCGGTCAGGATTCGGCTCTCGTCGATGGAAGTGCTCTCCAGCACCTCGCGCATCTTCGCCTCCAGCCGTGCACGGTATTCCTGCACCGTCACGGGGCTGCGCGCTTCCACGCGCTCCACCACGGACAGGATCGTCGCAGCCCTGCTGCGAAGATCCGCCACCAGCGCGGCGCCCTCCGTGCAGCGCATCTGATCATAGGCGTGCAGCGCCTCCCGCGCAACGGAAACGATGTCGGCCGTGATCTGCTTTTCGTCCTCCTCCTGCTTCTCCACAACAAAAACATCGGGGAAGCGGGTCAGTGCCGTCGCGGTGATGTCCTCGCGCACGTCATAGTCCTTTGCGATCGTGCGCAGGGCTTCCAGATAGCCCTCCAGCACCGGCCGGTTGAGGGAAATGCGGACATTTTCCTCCGCCGTGACATTGACGGTGACAAACATGTCCACCTTGCCGCGGCTGACAAATTCCTTGACGCTCTGCTTCAGCGCGTCCTCCGCATAGGAAAAGGCGCGCGGCAGCCGGACGCTGCAATCCAGAAAGCGATTGTTCACCGAGCGGAGCTCCACCGTGATCTCCCGGCCGTTCAGCGTCTGCACCGCTCGACCGTATCCTGTCATGCTACGAATCAATTTGATCCTCTCCTTTTCCTTACCGGCACCCGCTGCAAAGGCAGTTCAGGCACATCAGCGAGCTGCAGCAGCCGCAAAGGTCGTCCGTCGCGTCGTACTGGGTCTGCCGGTAGGTATTGCCGCCGCCGTGAATACTGTTCAGGGCGCTGCGGTATTCGATATTGTTGGGGTCCATGTTCACTGCGATGCGGAAATTCTGTGCGGCTTCGTCCATCCAGCCGCGCCGCTGCGCGATCGCGCCGCGCAGGAAATACCATTCGGCGTTGTGCTGCGCGATCCCGTCGAGCTTGGCCTCCGCCTGATCGAGCGCACCCATCTGGATGAGCCGCCGCACCTCGTTCAGCTCTCCCCCGCCGGCATAAGAGGACTGGGAGGAGTAGCCGCCGTAGTTCTGCGAGGACGAGGAACTGCTCCCGCCGCCCTTGGTCAGCGTGTCGTAGGCCTCGTTGATCTCCTTCATTTTCTCCTGCGCAAGGTCGGCAAGCGGATTGTTTGCATAATTGTCCGGGTGGTACTTGCGTGCAAGCTCCCGATAGGCTTTTTTGATCTCTTCGTCCGACGCGCCGTGCGGCACGCCAAGGACCTCGTAGGGGTCTTTCATTTTTTACTCCTTTTGCAGAAGGTTCCCTCCGCAACGCTGTGCAGCACCGCGGGCAGGCCATAGTAGATAATATTCGTCAGGATCGCACCGTCCGTGCGCGGCGGAAGCAGCTCCAGTGCGGAGGCCGCAAGGCCGATGGAGGCGTCCATCGTTTCCAGAAGCTGCGCCTTGTCCTCCGGCGGAAGCGCGCCGTCTTTCAGACAATAACGGTAGATCAGCGGGTTGTAGCTGCCGGATTTTGCATCCTTCGGCAGATCGTCCAGTGCGTCGGCAAGGTACAAAAACCGGCCGACATGGTAGAGCAGCAGCTCCGCCGCGCGGCGCTCCTTTTCCTCCGGGAAAAAGTCTGCGCAGCCCTTCAGGAGGCTTGCAAAGGCGTCCGCCGTGCGGTCGATGCTCGCGCAGTGCGCTTCCTCCAGCCCGTGCAGCAGCTCCAGCTTTTCTCCGAACAGGCGGTCTGCTTCCGGATGGCGGCGCGCCGCCTTGCGGTAGCTGCGGCGGTAAAGCCCCAGCGCCATCCGCGCAGCCATGCGCTTCGGAAGATTCCCGTCGCGCTCGGCATCGCGCAGCTTCCAATAGGAGAGCAGCACACTCATATCGGCCGCATAGACCATGGCCGCATCCTGCGTCAGGCAGTCCTTTCTGCATACGATGCGCGCCGGGCAGAAGCATCGCTCCGCCGGAGCCTTCTCTCCGCCCTTCAGCAGGAAATAAAGGAACGTCATATCATAATTGACGAGGAACCGCGCGTGAAAACCGTAATTGCGCTTCAGGCTGCGGCAAAGGCCGCAGTAGGCCGCGCGGTAGCGTGCAAAATCCTCCTCGGACAGTTTGTCCTTTCTGGGAAGTACATAACCAAACATCTATTCCGCAAGCTCCACGATACGGTAAACGGGCGGTCTGCGCCGCACGCGCCGGTCATACCACACGGCCGGAAGCACGCCGAGCACAAACCCGGCCGCGCCGCCCCAGCCTGCGGCGATTCTCATCGCGCCGGCGGCAAAATAGCCCGCAAAGAGCAGAACCAGCGGAAGAACATACACCAGCGCGGCCGCGCACAGCACCACGGCGCTGCCCGACTCGATATAGACCACATCGCCGGGCCGGGCGTGGATGTCGTTTTCGGCCTGCACGGTAACGGTCTGCCTGACCGCGCCGCAGCCGGCGCACTTGTGGCAATCGCCGCTGCACGCCGACTCCCGCGTCACGCTGACCTCCGCGCGATTTTGAGGAAGGAGCCGCGTCACTCTCGCTTTTTGCTGCATTACGATTCCATTTCTCCGTTCAGAATGACCGGCACCGTATACGGCCCGCCGATCACACCAACGTCTGCCAGAGAGGCAATCATGCTGACCTCCAGCGTCACATTCTTCGTCTTGGAATCATAGCCGGAGGCCATGTCCGCAATGACGCGCAGGTCTGCCGCCGTGATATTTTCAAGTGCCGTGGCCTTGCCGCGGATCTGGATCTTGACGCTCTGGGTCCCGAAGGACATTGTCTGCTCCTCGTTTTTCCGCTCGATCTGGGAAACGGGAACGGTGATCTCCTTGGTCGTCAGCCCGGAGAGCTTGAGACGGATCTCCACGCTGTCCTCATCACTGAGGTTGATGATACCGCTCGGCAGGTTGAGCTTTGCGGTCATGGTCTGGGAATACACATTCATCTCGGCCAGATTGACCGTTGCAACGGACAGCTCCTCCGGCATCTCCTGCAAGTCCTTGTCGTTGCCGGTCACGCGGATGGCCTTCGGCTCGATCGTCCATTCCAGATCCTGCTCCGTCGCGCCGCCGCCGCTGACCACGTCGATCTTGAGCTTCACGTCCTTATAGTGCAGGATCGGCAGGCGTACATAGATCTTCTCGCTGGAAACGGTCGTGTATTTGCTCAGCGTCAGCTCGTTGCCGTCGCTGTCGTAAAGCGTATAGGGATATTCCTCGTCGATCAGCGTGGTGGCGCCCGTCAGATCCACCTTGACCTGCGCGTGATCGACCTTGTTCACCTCGTCTGCGGGGCCGCTGAGCTTCAGCGTGGCCGGCGTGAGGGAGGCGGTATTCTCCTGATAGGTCAGGCCGTCGGCCAGCTCGCCCGTGTATTCCACCTTCACGGGAACGTCCGGGTTCGTCTTGATCTCACTGACCCGCACCGTGAAGCGGGAGGGGATGCTGCTGATCTCGCTGACATCGCCCGTCGCCACGGTATCCGGCAGGACAAGATTCCATGTAAGCTGGTACTCGCCGCTTGCCGAGATGCGCGACACGTCGGCCGTGGCGGAAACGGTTTCGTTGTTCAGTTCTTTCAAATCGGAACGGCGCGCACGCATCTTCACGCTGACCTTCGTATCGTCGCCGCCCGTGAGCATCAGGCCGCGGGCCGTCAGCGCATCGAGGCCCTCAAACTGCACCGAAATCCCGTTGATGGTCGTCGAATCGTCCGGATTGACCACGGTCACGGCGTAGAACCAGAGGCAGATTGACACGATCAGCGCCAGCAGAAAAGCCAGTATCTTATGTTTCTGCATCCGAATCATCCTTTTCTTTCCGTTGTTTGCGCAGCAGCTTCAGAGGGTTGCGCGTCTTGGTTTCTTCCTTCGGCGCCAGCTCGTTGAGCAGCAGCTTCTCCAGCGTCTGCGGTGCCAGATGGCGCTTGAGCATTCCGGAGATCGCTACGGAAATGGTGCCGGTTTCCTCGGAAACGATCACGACCACCGCGTCGGACACCTCGCTCATGCCGATGCCCGCACGGTGACGGGTGCCGAGGTCGCTGCTGATGTTGCGGTTCTCCGTCAGGGGAAGCACGCAGCCGGCGGCAGCGATGCGCTCATTGCGGATGATGACCGCGCCGTCGTGCAGGGAAGCCTTGGTGAAAAAGATGTTCCGCAGCAGCTCCGAAGAAACGCGCGCGTCAATCACGATGCCGGTTTTCTGATAATCCTCCAGCGAGCTGGTGCGCTCGAACACGATCAGCACGCCCGTGCGCTCCCGCGACATAATCTCGCAGGCCTTGACCGTTTCACTGATAACATAATCAATATTCCGCTGCTCCTGCTTTGTCGAGAGGATCTCGCGGAAGGACTTGCTGCCGAGCTTCTCCAGGACCCTGCGCAGCTCCGGCTGGAACATAATGACCAGCGCCAGCAGGCCGATCTCCAGGATTTTATCCAAAAGGTAGTTCATCAGGTACATATGCAGTACGCTGGTGAGCGCCGTCAGCAGCAGGATGATCACAATACTTTTGGCGATCCGCGCCGAGCTGGTCGTCTGGAGCATCAGAATGATCTTGTAGATCACAAACGCCACGACCAGAATATCCACGATGTCCATGATCCGGATCGTCGGCACCAGCGCGGCAAACTCCTTGAAGAAATTGATGATAGCTTCCATAACAAAACTCCGCTCATTGCGCATGAAGTTCTCTCTCCGACCGTTCGGTGATAGAACCCCTACTTTATCTTTTAGATTATATCCGATTTTTACCGCAATAGCAAGTAGGAATCCGCGTATTTTCCCCGCCGTCGGAAAATACTTTTCCGCAGACCGCGGCAAAGCGGGCGATCTCCGCCTCCGTATTAAATGCGGAAAAGCTCAGACGGACCGTTCCGGTGGCAAAGGTCCCCGCGCTCTCGTGCGCCACGGGCGCGCAGTGCAGCCCTGCACGAACGGCAATCCCCCGCTGTCCCAGAAGCTGCGCGGCCTCCTCACAGTCCATTGTTTCCGTGGTGAAAGAAACCACCCCCGCCTGCGGACTTCCAAAGAAGGGCCGTACGCCCCGCATCGGTTCCAGAACGCCATACATCCGGCGCAGCAGGCGCTGCTCATGGGCAAAAATCGCCTCCGGCTTCCGGCGCTGGACAAAGTGCAGTCCCTCCGCCAGACCGGCAATGCCGCAGACGTTGTGTGTCCCGGCCTCCAGGCGGTCGGGCAGAAAGTCCGGCATTTCCCGGTCGGCGGAATTGCTGCCCGTGCCGCCCTGCATTAGGGGCTGGCCGCCGTTTCTGCACAGGAGCAGCCCTGTTCCCTGCGGGCCGTAAAGGCCCTTGTGTCCGGGCATTGCAATGAAATCCGCTCCGCTGTTTTTCAGGGAAAGCGGCAGTGCGCCCGCCGCCTGCGAGGCATCAAGAATCAGCGGGATCCCCCGCTGACGGCAGAGTGCGGCGATCTCGTCATAAGGCAGAATATAGCCGAATACGTTGGAAACGCAGGTACAGACCACCGCCTGCACCTCCGACGTGATCAGGCGGTCAAATTGCGCAAGCGTGTCCGATGGGTCAAACAGTCTGCGCCCGGCAATCTCCGTCTGTGCGCCCAGCGCATGGAGCGGACGCATCACCGCATTGTGCTCAAAGCCGGAAACAACGACGCGCCCACCCGGTCGGACCAGCGAACGAATGGCAATGTTCAGGCCGTGCGTCGCGTTCATCGTAAAGATCACCTGCTCCGGCTCCGCATCGAACAGCCGGCCCGCCAGCTCCCGGCACCGATAGACTGCCTCTGCTGCCGCCATCGCCGCGGGGTGTCCGCCGCGCCCTACGCTGCTGTAGCTTCCCATCGCCGCAGCCGTCCTGCGTGCCACCTCCGGTGGCTTTTGCAGGGTCGTCGCCGCGCTGTCAAAGTAGATCACGCCCGAACCTCCTCCCAGTTCCCGTCAGGCAGCCGGGTGTAGATCCTCTGGAATCCGGCCCCACCCTGTACCAGAAGCTGCTGCGCGGCGCGGTACTGCGCGGCGCGCACTCTCAGGCTGTAGCCGCAGCCCTGCTTCTGGAGATTTCTCGGTGTTCTGACCATCATGGCGGGAATTCCCGCCTTTTCCAGCCGTTTCGCCCCGCCCTGCGCCGCCGTGACCGAACGAAAGGTAAAAAAATAATCATACATAGAAGCTCCCTCCCACTTCATCGTATGATTTCCGTCCGATTTTGACACAAAACGGTCAGCATAAAATGCTGACCGTTTTGTGCCATTCCTTATTATTTACTCATATATTCCGACTGTGAGCGCCAGCCGGCCGCGGCGGGTCTCCCCGCCAAGGGAGAGCACTTTCATTTTTCCCTTACCGCGCAGAGCGATCACATCCTCCTGCGCAAGCTGGCGATCCGGTTTCAGGCAGCAGATGTCGTTCAGCATGACCCGCCCGGCGTTGACCGCCTGCGCCGCATCCGCCCGGCTGAGATGAAAAACCGCGGAAAGCACGCCATCCAGCCGCAGCGAAGAGACCGTCACCCGCAGCTCCCGCAGGCGCTGCTCCGGGCGCTGCACTTCGGAAAGCGCGATGCGCTTCACGCGCAGCGCCGCCCGTCCCGCGGAGGTCAAATTATCCAGAAGATACTGCACCAGCTCCGTCAGAATAAAAAAATCACACTGGCGCTCGCGCACATAAATATCTCCGATCGCGTCCCGCCGCAGTCCCGCGCCCATCAGCGCACCGAGGATGTCGCGGTGCGAGAGCGCGTTTTCCTCATAAAAGGAAGCGCGCAGACAGGCCACCGGCCCATCCTCAAAATAGTCCTCCGGCGTCAGATAGTCCGGCAGATAATACGCGACCGTGCGCTCCGCGCCCTCCGTGCCGCCGAAAAAGCCGGCCTGCGGCAGGATCTGTCCCACAAGTTCACGCTCACGCGGCGTCAGGAAAAAGGTCGACGCAGGCTGCCCGCGCCGTTCCGCCCGTTCCAGCCTGTCGCAGACACGCACCAGCAGCATCCGTTCCGCCTCGGTGACGGCAAACGCCGCAATGGTCTTTTCGTTTGCCATGGCTCATTCCTCTTTTCTGCCCTGAGCATACCACAGATCCCCGAAAAAGGCAACGTCCATAATTTTGTACAAAATTTTAAAATGCTGTCGCGTAATCAATAAATTGAGACATTTCTCACTTGCAATCCAAACAAAAATATGGTATGATCATGTAGTAAACACTTAACCCGCTGCAGGGAAGCGCTTGGCACTGTGTTTTCTGCCGCAAACCGCTATTTTTGAAAGGATGAAAGTAATGAAGAAAAGAATTCTGGCTCTGCTCTTGTCCATCGTTCTCGTACTGGGTCTGGTCACCGTTTCTTTTGCCGCCAACGGCACGGGACATAAGATCTCAGTTAAGATCTACAAGGTCGTTCTCGACAGCAGCAAGCCACTCGGCTATCAGAACCCTGAGCTGATCAACACGATCACGGTAACCTGTCAGGACTCGACCGGTCATTCCGGTTACAACCACAGTGCTAATCTGAAAGACTTCTATCCGACCAATGTCGGCGCAGCGACCACGGACTGGACCGGCTGGGAATTTGCCAGCTACTATACCAAGGGTCAGGAACAAAAGCCGTTCTATAACTGGATCAGAGACACAGTAAATGCTACCGCGAACGTAACCGGCAGCGAGCCGTACCCCTGCTCCAAGAACTTCTACCTTGTTTATAAGGACACAACCCCCAGTGTCGATACATACACGGTTACCTACACCGACGGTGTTGACGGCGAGGTCGTCTTCCCCGATCAGGTCACGAGCGGCCTGAAGGCCGGCACCGCAACGCCGGCGTTCGCAGGCGGCACCCCGACCCGCAGGGGCTATGTTTTCGCAGGCTGGAAGCCCGCAGTCGCCGGCACCGTAACCGGCAACGCTACCTACGTCGCACAGTGGAAGGTCGACGCAAACGGCAACGGTATTGCCGACGATGAGGAAACGAAGTACACCGTCATCTACACCGACGGCGCGGCCAATGGTGCAGCCTTTGCTGAGCAGAAGCACCCGAATCTGCTGTCCGGCACGCCGACGCCGAAATGGCAGGGCATGACCGACGAGCCTAAGTGGGAAGATCATGTCTTTGTCGGTTGGGAACCCAAGGTTGCCGAAAAGGTCACCGAGTCCGTGAAGTATGTCGCCCAGTGGAAGGATGACAAGAACGGCAACGGCACCCCCGACGACGAGGAAACGAAGTACACCGTCACCTACACCGACGGCGTAGAGAATGAGGAAATCTTCAAGGATCAGGTCTATGAAGGCCTGCTCTCCGGCGAGGCAACCCCGAAGTTTGAAGGCAAGGAGCCGACCCGCAAGGGCTACGTCTTCGCAGGCTGGAAGCCCGCAGTCGCCGAAAAAGTGACCGGCAACGCTACCTACGTCGCCCAGTGGAAGAAACTGGACGCTGCGCAGACCGGCGATACAATGAATCTGACGGTCTGGTACTGTTTGCTCGGCGCAGCCGGCATATGCTTCGTAGCGGCATTCGTTCTTGCAAAGAAAAAGCAGAGCGACAAATAATTGAAAGCCCGAAAACAGATCATGCCGCCCCGGCTATTGCCGGGGCGGCAGTTTTATCATAACCAACGGCCTGCATTTCCATGCAGGCCGTTGCTTTCAGGAAATATGATCCGTGATTTGTGTGCGCTCGGCGTCGGACTCCTCCATTGCCTCCTGCGCATAGCTGTTCGCAAAATCAAAAACAAGGTTTTCAAGATCAAGCTTTTCGTAGAACTTCGCATGCTCCGCCGGAGCCTCGACCGCGTACTTGGAAAGCCACTTATTCACTTCAAAGCGGGCAACCAGAATCAGCACGCCTGCAAATACCAGCGCCACACCCACCTTGATCCATGTAATCCACCAATAGCGTCCCATTGACTCCACCTCTTTGGTCTTTCGACGGAGAACTGTCAAAAAAGTTCCCGTTTTTTCTGTTTATTTTGCCTTTCTGTCCTGCTCGATCAGCAGTTTGAGCGCTTCCACGCCGACGTGCACGGCAGCGCTGGTGTCCTCGCTCATCTTCTGGTCAAGGCCGGCAGCCTCACGCTCCTGATTCCAGATCACATGGAAGCAGGAACCGCAGCGGCAGCCCAGCGCATCCGCGACGACAAACAGTGCGGCAGACTCCATCTCGCTGGCGAGAACGCCCAGGCGCTTCCATGCTTCCCACTTGTTCAGCAGCTCGTAGGAAACGGGCATCTTGGCCGGGCTGTGCTGGCCGTAGAAGGCATCCTTGCACTGCACGACGCCGGTGTGCGTGCGCTTGCCCATCGCAAGTGCCGCCTGACGCAGTGCGATGGTAATATCCAGATTTGCAACCGCCGGGTACTCAATGGGCGCATACTCGCGGGAGGTATGCTCATAGCGGATGGCGCCGGTGGCAACGACGATATCGCCGGACTGCACGTCCAGATTGATGCCGCCGCAGGTGCCGACACGGATGAAAGTATCCGCACCGATGTTGTGCAGTTCTTCCATTGCGATGGAGGCCGACGGGCCGCCGATGCCGGTGGAGCAGACGCTGACCTTTTCTCCCAGCAGCGTGCCAGTGTAGATATTGAATTCACGATTCTGCGCGACGTGCTTGGCGTCGTCAAACAGTGCGGCGATGGACTCGCAGCGGCCGGGATCGCCGGGCAGGATGCAGTAGCGGCCGACATCGCCCTCTACGCAATGAATATGAAACTGTTTTTCAAGTTTTTGCATAATTTAGACACTCCTTATGTAGTGATGTCTGATTAGTATAACCGATTTTCCGGAAAACGGCAATCCATTTTCCATTTTCTCGCCATTCTTTGTTGAAATATACGAAAATTAACATTGAAAATTGTTCATTTCTTTCAGAACAGCGTCATCTGGCTGGTGTCCGGCAGATCGCCGAAGGCGCCCGCCTGCTTGAGATTTTCAATGTGTGTTTTGGAAACCTTCGGGCAGGCGGCGGCAAACTCGTCGATGGAAACGAACTTCTGGCCCTTGCGGCCCTCCATAATGTCCCATGCAGCCGTTTCGCCCAGGCCGGAAACCGCAACAAAGGGCGGCAGCAGCCGGCCGTCTTTCATCAGGAACTTTGTCGCATGAGATTCATAGAGGTCGATTGGCGCAAATTCAAAGCCGCGCAGATAGAACTCGTAGCAGACCTCCAGCGTCGTCAGCAGGTCGTCGTCCTTGGCGGAGCGATCCGGATTGCCGGAGATCTCCTTGATGTGCGTCTTGACCGTGTCGATGCCATGCGTCATCATGACCGCGTCGAAGCCGTCCTTCTGGCTGCGGCGGTAGAAATAAGCCGCGTAGAAGGCCAGAGGATGATGCACCTTGAACCACGCGATGCGGAAAGCCATCATCACGTAGGCTGCGGCGTGCGCCTTCGGGAAGAGGTACTTGATCTTCCGGCAGGACTCGATGTACCATTCCGGGACGTTGTGCTCCTGCATTTCTTCCACGATGCCGTCCGGCCATGGCTTGCCCTTGTGGATCGCGCCTTTACGGACGGCCTCCATGAATTTGAACGCACGCTTTTCCGGCAGGCCGCATTTGATCAGATAAAGCATGATGTCGTCGCGGCAGCCGATGGCCTGTCCGACCGTCGCCGTACCGCTGAGGATCAGATCCTTTGCGTTGCCCAGCCACACGTCCGTGCCGTGGGAGAAGCCGGACAGGCGGATGAGCGTATCGAACTGCGTCGGTTTGGTGTCCATGAGCATTCCGCGGGTAAAGCTCGTGCCGAATTCCGGGATGCCGACCGTGCCAACTTCGCTCAGGATGGGATCGTGCTCATAGCCCAGCACCTTGCTGGAAAGGAAAATGGACATTGTGTCCTGATCGTCCAGGGGGATCTTCTGGGCGTCCACGCCCGTCATATCCTCCATCATGCGGATCATCGTCGGGTCGTCGTGACCCAGCATATCCAACTTCAGGAGGTTTTCCTCCATGGAGTGATATTCAAAGTGCGTCGTGATGATATCGGTGTCCGGGTCGTCCGCCGGATGCTGCACCGGGCAGAAATCCCAGATCTCGTTTTCCTGCGGGATGACGACCAGACCGCCGGGGTGCTGGCCGGTCGTCCGGCGCACATCGACGCAGCCTGCGGCCAGCCGGTTTTCCTCCGCGCGGGAAACGATCATCGACCGATCGGAGAGGTACTTTTTTACATAGCCGTAGGCGGTCTTTTCCGCGACGGTGCCGATCGTTCCGGCGCGGAACACGTGGCTCGCGCCGAACATTTCAATGCAGTACTGGTGCGCGCGCGACTGGTATTCGCCGGAGAAGTTCAGGTCGATATCCGGCACCTTGTCGCCGCCGAAGCCGAGGAAGGTCTCAAACGGGATGTTGAAGCCATCCTTGTCCAGCTGCTCGCCGCACTCCGGGCACTTGGCGTCAGGCAGGTCGGCGCCGCAGTTGATTCCCTCCGGCACCTCAAAGGTGCAGTATTTGCACTTCGGGCAACGGTAATGCGGCGGAAGGGAGTTGACCTCCGTAATGCCGGACATGAAGGCCACGAGCGAGGAACCGACCGAACCACGCGAACCGACCAGATAGCCGTTTTCCAGCGAATTCTGCACGAGCTTCTGCGCGGACATATAGATCACATCGTAGTGGCAGGTGATGATGTCGTGCATCTCCGTATCCACGCGCTGGGTGATCAGCTCCGGCGGGTTTTCACCATAGAGCCGGTGCATCTTGCCGTAAACCAGAGATTTCAGATCTTCCACCGAATTTTCGATCTTCGGGGCAAACAGATTGTGCGGCACCGGGCGGATGGTATCGCACATGTCGGCGATGAGGTTGGTGTTCATCACCACGACCTCGCGGGCTTTTTCCTCGCCCAGATAGGAGAATTCCTCCAGCATCTCGTCCGTCGTGTGGAAGTAGAGCGGATTTTCGCGGTCGCAGTCCGGGAAGCCCTTGGTGGCCAGCAAAATGCGTCGGTAAATTTCCTCCTCCGGGTTGAGGAAATGGACGTCGCCCGTCGCGCAGACCGGCTTGTTCAGTTTCTCGCCCAGCCGGACGATCGTGCGGTTGAAGCCGCGCAGCTCCTCGTCGTCCCGCGCCATGCCTTTGGCGATCATGAAGCGGTTGTTGCTCAGCGGCTGAATTTCCAAAAAGTCATAGAAGGACGCGATGCGCAGCAGCTCTTCCTCCGGTTCCTGCGCCAATATTGCCTGAAACAACTCGCCCGCCTCGCAGGCGGAGCCGACGATCAGGCCCTCGCGGTAGCGCTCCAGCTCGAAGCGCGGGATGCAGGGCGCTTTGCGGTAGAAGTATTTCAGGTTGGAATCCGAGATCAGATGGTAGAGGTTCCGCAGGCCCGTCTGGTTCTTTGCAAAGAGAATAATATGCCGCGGGTGCAGGCGGCGGCCGGTGAGTTTGAGTTCCCCAGACAGCGCCATCATTTCGCGGTTCAGGCCCGCAAGGTCGGTGATCCCCTTTTCCAGCAGACGCTTTGCCAGCCGGTCATAGATCAGACCGCAGGTCAGCGCGTCGTCCGAAGCGCGGTGATGGTTGAATTCCGGCAGCTTGAGCGCTTCGGCGACGATGTCCAGCTTGTGCTTTTTCAGCTCCGGCAGGAGCTTGCGTGCCAGCACCAGCGTGTCGATGTACGTGGGATGAAATTCGATGTTCAGGTGACGCGCGGCAGCTCTCACGAAGCCGATGTCGAACTCCGCATTGTGCGCCACCAGCGGACGATCCCCGCAGAAGCGAAGGAACGCCGGCAGTACCTCGGAGATCTCCGGTGCGCCCTCCAGCATCGCGTCCGTGATACCGGTCAGCTCGATGTTTTTCTCGTCGAGCCTGCGCTTCGGATCGACGAAGGACTGGAAGGTGTCCAGCACCTCGCCGTCCTTGATGATCACCGCACCAAACTCCGTAATAGCATCCTTTGTGTTGGAAAGGCCGGTCGTTTCCAGATCAAATGCGACAAATTCCCCATCCAGCGGGAGGCTTTCGTTGCCGTGCGCCGCAATGCGGTCGTCGGTAATATCGAGGAAATAGCCCTCACAGCCGTAAAGGATCTTGATGTTCTGATCCGTTCCGGCGACCTTGTTCTTCGATGCCTTGAGCGCGTCCGGGAAGGAGGAAGCCACGCCGTGATCGGTGATCGCGATAGCCTTATGGCCCCAGCGGGCCGCCGTCGCGACGGCATCGCCGGTCTTGGTCAGTGCGTCCATCATGGACATCGTGGTGTGCAGGTGCAGCTCCACGCGCTTTTCGGGCGCGGTGTCCTCGCGCTTCGGCGCCTGCGCCGGCTGGATGGCGATAGGCTCAAGCACGATGTCGTTTTCAAAGCGGCTGAAGCTGACCTTGCCGAACACGCGCAGCCACATACCTGGCTTTGTGATTTTTTCGATGATAGGCTTGGCCAGCTCCGCATCCATATAGCGATTGATGCGCAGAGAGCCGGTGTAATCTGTCATGTCAAAAGACACAACCCATGCGTTGCTTTTTTTGAGCTCCTTGTGGTTGACCGCAAACACCCGGCCCTCGACGACCACCCTGCCCATATCGTTTTCCAGCGACACCTCTCGCATCGGCACGGTCGTCCCGCGGAAGGGCTTGCCGAAAAGCATGGACGAAGCCGGCTCCGCGGCTTTTTTCTGCGGTGCGTCGCTGCGGAAGGCCGGCGCGGGAATGTCCTTCATCGCCGCCTGCCGGAGCTTCTCCGTTTCCTCGAACAGCGCCTCGCCCTCCACGGTGCTTCCCGGCACGACCTTGATCTTCGTCTGCAAGGAAAAGCGCTCCATGAGCTGACGCTCCGCCACCGGGAGATAGGGTGCCAGCGCGTCCTTGCCGTTGGCGCGCAGGTAGAGCATTGTTTCCCCTTCCGCGATCTCCCAACGGCAGCCCGCCAGTGTCGCGGCGGCAGGAGAGTAGGCGGCGATCAGGCAGCGGTTCAGCTCAGAGTCCTCCATCTGCGCCGCACTCTCCTTGGGAAACCGTGGGGAAATGGCCACCGTGCGGATGCCATAGCGCGCCTGCAGGCCCTCGCTGAGCGCCTGCAGATCCTGCGCGGGGACATAGCGGTCGAAGCGCACCTCCAGCGAAATGCGCCGCTCCTCCCTGCTGATCTCCGCACGGCAAACCGCCGCCTGCTCTAAAACGGCACGCAGCGGTTCCTCCGGAGAATATTCAAAAAACATCTGTAGCAAGGGGACAGAATTGGTCATTTTTTGCTCCTAAAGTTTCTCTATGTAGGTAAGCAGCGCCGGCAGAAGCTCATCATAGGGCAGCTTCTCGCGCAGCTCGCCCTTGACGAACAGCACGCCGCAGCCGTCGCCGCCGGCAATGCCAACATCAGCCTCGCGCGCCTCGCCGGGGCCGTTGACAACGCAGCCCATCACCGCGACGGTGATATTCTTATCGCAGTCCTGAAGCGCCTGTTCCACGCGGTTTGCAAGCCCGATCAGGTCGATCTTCGTCCGGCCGCAGGTCGGGCAGGAGATCAGGTTCACGCCCTGCGGGCGCAGGCCGGCCGCCTTTAAGATCGCCTTGGCGGCGTAGACCTCGCGCACGGGGTCAGCCGTCAGGGACACGCGGATGGTATCGCCTATGCCCATGCACAGAAGGCCTCCGATGCCCATGGCGGATTTGATCGTTCCCATGTACTCCGTGCCGGTCTCCGTCACGCCGACGTGCAGCGGATAGTCGCTTCTCTCGTGCATCAGGCGGTAGGCCTGCATCATGAGCGGCACGCTGCTGGACTTCATAGACACGCAGATGTCGTAGAATCCATACTTTTCCAGCAAAGCAATGTGGGAAAATGCACTTTCCACCAGCGCTTCCGCCGTGGGATGGCCGTATTTTTCCAGAAGTATCTTATCCAGACTGCCGCCGTTGACCCCGATGCGGATGGGGATATGATGCGCGCGACAGCAATCCACCACGGCGCGCACATTGCTCTCCCCGCCGATATTGCCGGGGTTGATACGGATCTTTGCCGCGCCGCCCTCGGCCGCGGCGATCGCCAGACGGTAATCAAAATGGATGTCCGCGACCAGCGGCAGCGGAGATTTTTCCGCAATGCGCCGGAAGCCCTCAGCCGCCTGCATATCCGGGACGGCAAGACGGGCGATCTCGCAGCCTGCCTGCTTCAGCGCGGCAAGCTGTGCGAGGCTGCCCTCCACGTCGGTGGTCGCCGTATTGAGCATCGACTGGATGGAAACCGGCGCGCCTCCGCCGATCTTCACTCCGCCGACTGAAATCTGTCTAGTCACAATCAGCCTCCAAAGAGTTTGAAAATATCCTTGAACGTAATAAACGCCATGAACAGCAGCAGGATTACCATGCCTGCGCCGTGCAAATAGGCCTCATACTTCGGATTGAGCTTGCGGCGGATGATTTTTTCCACCAGCGCCGTCAGCAGCAGGCAGACCACCCGTCCGCCGTCGAGCGCCGGAATGGGCAGCAGATTCATCACCGCAAGGTTGATGGCAATAAAGGAGAAGAAATACAGCACATTCAGCACGCCGATGCCAACCGTCGCCGACTCCTTGCCCGCCTGCGTAACGACGGACACGATCCCGACCGGGCCGGACATTTCATTCAGCCCCGCCTTGCCCGTGATCAGATCCTGCAAACCCAGCCGCACCAGCCGCGCAAAATCACGGCACTGATTCCAGGAATAAGCCAGCACCGAGCCGACCGTCTTTTCCCTGACCGGGAAGGTAAATCCGTAGCGCTCTTCCCCGTTGTAGTCGCGGGTCTTGAGCTCCAGATCCTTCAGTTCGACCTTTTTCCCGTCGCGGATGACCACGACGTCATACACCTGCGTCGAACTGCGCGCCAGCAGCATGGAAATATCGCCGCCGATATAGACGCGCTCGCCGTCGATGGAATAGATGGTATCTCCGACCTGAAACGCGCTTTCTGACTCATAGGGGCAGCCCTCGGCAAAGGTACCGAAGGTCGTGCCGGGCAGCACATCAAAACGGATGCTCACGAAAAGAACGGCAATCAGAACGCCGGTCACGAAGTTCATAAAGGAGCCGGCCACCAGAATGATCAGCCGCTTCCAGAGCTTGGCGTTGCCGAAGGCGCGGGGATTGTCGCTATCGCCGTCCTCACCCTCCATGGCGCAGTAGCCGCCGATGGGGATGCAGCGCAGAGCGTAGAGTGTTTCGCCCTTTTGCTTTTTGATCAGCGCCGGACCCATGAACAGGGAAAATTCGTTCACCTGCACGCCGGAGAGCTTCGCGGTGATGAAGTGCCCCAGCTCATGCACGAACACCAGCACGCCGAAGAGCAGAACTACCAGAACAATATAAAATGCGGTCAAACAAGCCACCTCACATTCTTTCCAGAACGGCGCTGCGCGCCGCGCGGTCACTCGACAGGATCTCTTCCAATTCCGGTGCATCTACGAACGGAACGTCGTCCATCGCGCCGCGCACCAGCCGCGGAATGTCATAGAATCCGATTTTGTCCTGCAAATACAGGGCCACGGCGGCCTCATTCGCACCGTTCATCACCGCGCAGGCGTTGCCGCCGCGCTCCGCCGCCTCCCGCGCAAGAAGCAGGCACGGGAAAGCCTCCATGTCCGGCCGGTCAAAGGTCAGCGGCCCGCAGGTCAGCAGATCCAGCCCCGGTGCGGGGTTGTGCTCGCGGGCGGGATAGGTCAGCGCCAGGCGAATGGGCACGCGCATATCCGGCACGCCGAGCTGCGCCAGCATCGCACCGTCGCGGAACTCGACCAGAGAATGGACGATGCTCTGCCGGTGGATGACCACATCCACCTGTGAAAGCGGCATGGCATACAGGTGCATCGCCTCGATGATCTCCAGTCCCTTATTCATTAGTGTAGCGCAGTCGATGGTGATTTTATGCCCCATTTTCCAGTTTGGATGCTTGAGGGCGTCGTTTTTCGTCACGTTCTTCAGTTCTTCCGGGTGTTTCCCGAAGAACGGCCCGCCGGAGCAGGTCAAAATCAGG
>OHBD01000329.1_pt1 | contig 30019 bp, 33 predicted proteins | sample 1577291 | NCBI WGS metagenome assembly OHBD01 (sample SAMEA3879572, study PRJEB24766) | human gut metagenome | biome: human-associated habitat; feature: feces | place: USA | collected 1985/1987
TTGCGGCATCACTGGTTTTCAAGACCAGCTCCATAAACCACTCGGACATCTCTCCATATTCAAGCTTTATAATTATAGCAAAGGTTTTTCCCACTGTCAAGCGGGGAGATTTTCCCCAGGCAGGTATATTACGCCGCGGTGCAGGGAATTACTACCTTATAGCACGATAATGCGGGCGGCAAGGCCGCCAATTTGCGCAAAAGGAGCGATTTCCATGACTGACGAAAACAGAAGCCTAAAGGATAAGATCAGGGATTTTTTAGAGGAAAAGGGCGTTTATGTCGTGCTGCTTTCCTCGGTGGCCATAGTCGGCATCGCCGCGGCGGCGGCCTATTGGCCAAAGCAGCAGCCTCAGCCCTCCATAGAGCCTTCTCCCGCCCCCGTTTCTCAAAATGAGGACCAGACACTCAGTGAAGCGCTGCTCTCCACGCCTGTCCCTACGCCCACCGCTTCACCCTCGGCGCTGCCCGACATAACTCCCAATCCTTCACCTGCGCCCCCGGCTACCCATGCCCCCGCCTATGACAAGGCCCCCGCGCCGCTCAAGGGCAAGGTGCAGTGGCGCTTTGCCGTGGATGAGCTGATCTACTCCCGCACTATGGATCACTGGACCACACACCGGGGCATCGATATATCCTGCGCAAAGGGGGCGGAGGTGCATTGCCCATGGAACGGCAAGGTGGAAGAGATATACGAGGACGACAGCCTCGGCATCACCGTTCGGGTAAGTCACAGCGACGGCCTTGAATCCCTCTACTCCAACCTGCGCACAGGCTGCCCCGTAAAGGCTGGGCAGAGGCTCAACGCCGGCGACCTTATTGGCTATGTTGGCGAAACTGCCGTTGCGGAGTGCGGCGACGGGGCCCACCTCCATTTTGAGGTGCGCAAGGACGGCAGATCCGTAGATCCTGCGGAGTACGTGACGGTGACGGAGTAGGGAAACGGCTTCACTTTCCGTTTGAAAAAGAGAATCACCACAGAAATACCGGGAGAGTCGCAAGGCTCTCTTTTTTTCTGCGCGCTTGTTTTTTTTCGCGTTTCAGGCTACCATCAGTTGACAAGGACACACAAGGTTTCAGGAGCCAAACAGCACGGCATGACTGCGTCGTCCTCATTTGAAATACAACCAGTATTTCTGCACTCGTCCTCCTTGTTCTGCCATACTCTTTGGCTTCTAAAACTCAAAGACCCTAAAGAGCTTGTTTTGAGGGCGATCCAAGGCCGAGGAGCGCAGTACTACTGGATGTAATACAAGCGACGAGAACGCAGGAGCACCCCAAAACAAGCCTTTCGGGCTTGTGTGCTCTTATCAACTGATGGTACCATATACACATGAAAGTCATCGAAGATCTTCAGCTCAACGGCCTGTCCATAGTAGTGGACAAGGCGGGCTTCACATACGGCAGCGACGCGGTGCTGCTGGCTAACTTTGCAAGGCCCGGACGGGGGGACAGCTGTCTCGACCTGGGGGCGGGCACGGGCATTTTGGCCATACTGGTAAACGGCAAGACCGGCGCCCGCTTCACCGCCGTCGAGATACAGCAGGCCGCCTGCCAGCTTATGGAGGAATCCATCGCGCTCAACGGCCAGGGCGGGGACATAACCGTGCTGCATGCCGACATACGCAAGCTGGGTGAGCTTTTGCCGGCCGGCAGCTTCGACGGGGCAGTCTGCAACCCGCCCTACTTTTCCGGCGGCACGCGAAGCGAAAACCCCGCCGTGGCCCTTTGTGTCCATCAGGACGAATGCGGCATTTACGACGTGGCCCGGTGCTCGGGGCGGCTGCTGAAAAACGGCGGCAGGCTATGGCTGTGCTATCCCGCCTCCCGCCTTGCGGAGTGCTTCCACGCCATGGTGGAAAGCAGGCTTCAGCCAAAGCGGCTGCGGCTCATCGATGGAAAAAACGGCCCCTACCTCGCCCTTATGGAATGCGTAAAGGGCGGCAAGACAGGCCTTATTATAGAAAGGAATTGACGAAAAACCCACATGCTTCAGCCCAAGCTTTACCTTTGCCCAACCCCCATAGGAAACATGGAGGACATGACGCTGCGCGCCCTCAGGGTACTGAGGGAGTGCCATAGGATATACTGCGAGGACACCCGCAACACCGGGACCATGCTGTCAAGGCTGGGGATATCCAAGCCCCTCATATCCTGCCACGAGCACAACGAGGAGGGCAGGGCGGAGGAGATCGCCGATCGGGTGGCGGGGGGCGAGGCCGTCGCCTTCGTGTCCGACGCGGGGCTGCCCGGCATATCCGACCCCGGGGAGCGGCTGGTGGCCGCCTTCATAAAAAAGGGCCTGCCCTTCGAGGTGCTGCCCGGGCCCTCCGCGTCCCTTACTGCGCTGGTTCTTAGCGGGCTGCCCGCGAAGGAAGCCTGTTTCGTGGGTTTTTTGCCTCGCACCGGCAAGGAGCGCCGGGAGGCCGTCGCCCGTCTGGCACGGCATAAGGGCACGCTGATAATATACGAAAGCCCGCTCAGGGTGGCCGAGACCGCCGCCGAGCTTGCCGCAGCCTGGGGCGACCGCAAGGCTGTCCTGTGCCGGGAGCTTACCAAATTATACGAGGAGACGGTGCGCTCCACCCTTTGTGGACTTGCCGGCACGTATGCTCATAAGCCCCCAAAGGGCGAGACGGTGCTGGTCATCGCAGGGGCGGGGGATGAAAGCTCCGGAGCGAGCCTTGAAGATACGCTGAAGCGGCTGCTGGGGGAGGGGGTCAGCGCCAAGGACGCGGCAAAGCAGGCCAGCGCCCTGCTGGACGTTCCCCGGAACGAGGCGTACAGGATGGCGATGAGGATAAAAGAGGATTCAGACGATTGATCTTTATCTTTGTCACTTTTCTTTTGAAAAAGAAAAGTAACCAAAAGAAAACCAACGAAAAAATTAAAAACCTTTATCCATACTCCGATCGACCCTCGCCAGCCGGAATTCTTGATAGGACGGCGCAAGCAGAATGAAGCAGGGAGCTTGAGGAGCGAAGGCGCACCATAGGGCGGCGTAAGCGACGATGAGCGACCCATGCTGAATTCTGAGTAGCGACGGGAAAGAGATACCGAAGGATGTAAAACCGCAGCAGATACTTTTTGGTTCTTTGGGAGCTTTCTTCCAAGAAAGCGGGGGCCTTTGGGTACTTTCGGCCCACGAAAGTACCGCGCCGCAGGCAAAGAAAAGCAGGATATGATTCCATAGTTAGAGTTTAACAGCAAAAGCAGGTATCCCTACATTTCCCAAAAACAAACCATCTTATCTGCTTGCGCCGTCCTTTCAAGGTTTCCGGCTGGCGGGAATCCGGCGGTGATAGTTAAACTCCAACACAAACAAAACCCTGCCGGTGAAGCTCCGACAGGGATTTTTCATCTGTAATTGTATTTTTTCTTTGGGCTTTTCTTTTCTCTTTGCTTCTTTCCTCTTTTCTTTTCTCCCGAAAAGAAAAGAGAAAGAAGAGAAACGTCACTCCCGATTCGCCAGCATTTCTTTGGTCTTCATAAGGCGGGTGGTGTTGCCCCTGTCGTTCTCGTCCAGCTTCATCTTGATCTCCCTGATAGCCTCGTCGAACTGGGGTATCATAACGTACTCCAGGGCGTTGACCCGGCGGCGGGTCTTTTCTATCTCGTCCGCCAGGGAGTTGCATATCTTTTCCACCTCTGCAAGCTCTATGAGCATGGGCAGCACCTCTGCGAAGGCGGCCACGGCGGAGTCCAGCTCCGCAGAGGTGTTCATGAATCCATAAGGGTAGTCAAAGGTATCGGAAGTCTCAAGGGACAGCTTTGGCATCTTCAGCGACAGCACGTGCTGGGTATCCACGGATACCGTGGCGGGGCGGGCGGGGTAGGCGAGGGCTTCTTCTATTGCCTCTCCGCTCATCTCGGCCCTTGCCAGCACGAACTGCCCCATTGCGGCGGAAAGCTTTTGCTCCACCTGCTCCCGCAGCTCCTTATTGCGGCGGGCGTAGGCTATGAAGCGGCGAACCATCTCGTCCCGCTTGTCTTTCATAAGCTTATGACCCCTGGCTGCCACCTTGCGTTTCTTCTTAAGGTTGGTCAGCTCCATGCGGGTCGGCTTTACTTGAAGCTGTGCCATAGGCTATTCCTCCGCTTTGGGCAGGTACTTATCCAGATATTCGTCCCTTATGCGCTTAAGCTCGGCGCGGGGCAGTATGGAGAGCAGCTTCCATCCCAGATCCAGAGTTTCCTCTATGGAGCGGTTGGTATAGAAGCCCTGTGAAACATACTCCTCCTCGAAGGCGTCCGCAAACCTGGCGTACAGCTTATCCGTATCGGACAGGGCCGCGTCGCCCAGTATTACCGCAAGCTCCTTTGCGTCCTTGCCCCTGGAATACGCGGCAAAGAGCTGGTTCATGGTGTCGGCGTGATCCTCCCGGGTCTTGCCCCGGCCTATGCCCTTATCCTTCAGGCGGGACAGGGAGGGCAAAACGTTTATAGGCGGCGTGACGCCCTTTCTGTGCAGCTCACGCCCCAGTATTATCTGTCCCTCGGTTATGTAGCCGGTAAGGTCGGGTATGGGGTGGGTGATGTCGTCCTCCGGCATGGACAGTATGGGTATCATGGTGATGGAGCCGGGGTTGCCCTTTATGCGGCCCGCCCGCTCGTACATGGTGGCAAGGTCGGTATACAGGTAGCCGGGGTAGCCGCGGCGGCCGGGAACCTCCTTGCGGGCGGCGGATACTTCACGGAGGGCCTCCGCGTAGTTGGTTATATCCGTGATTATTACCAGCACGTGCATGCCAAGGTCGTATGCAAGATACTCCGCGGCGGTGAGCGCCATGCGGGGAGTGGCTATGCGCTCTATGGCGGGGTCGTTGGCAAGGTTTATGAAGGTGACGGTACGGTCTATGGCGCCGGTGGCCCTGAAGTCGGAGGTGAAAAAGTCCGCCTCCTCAAAGGTTATGCCTACGGCGGCGAATACTACCGCGAAGCCCTCGCCGGTGCCCCGCACCTTAGCCTGACGGGCTATCTGGGCCGCAAGGTTTGCGTGGGGCAGGCCGGAGCCTGAGAACACCGGCAGCTTCTGGCCGCGTACCAGCGTGTTCAGGCCGTCTATTGCGGAAATGCCGGTCTGTATGAACTCGTTGGGGTAGTCCCTCGCGGCGGGGTTTATGGGCGCGCCGTTGATGTCCAGCCGCTTTTCGGGTATGAGCTCGGCGCCGCCGTCTATGGGCCTGCCCATGCCGTCGAATACCCTTCCCAGCATATCCGGCGCAACTGCCAGCTCTATGGAGTGGCCAAGGAATTTCGCGCTGGAATCGGTTATGCGCAGTCCCTGACTGCCCTCGAAGAGCTGCAGCAGCGCCTTATCCTGATTTATCTCAAGCACCTTGCCCCGGCGTATCCTTCCGTCGGACTGCTCTATCTCCACCAGCTCGTCGTACTTTACGCCTTCTACCTGATCCACCAGCATAAGGGGGCCGGCAACTTCCCTGATGGTCTTGTATTCCTTGCGCATTATGCTTCGCCTCCTTCCGTAAGCTCCCGGATCTCCGCGTTGAGCTTTGCGGTTATCTCCTCATACCTCTCGGCGCACTTATCCTCCTCGGTATACTTGAAGCGGCCTATGTCCTCCCGGACGGGCAGCGCCGCAAGCTTATTGAAGGAAGCGTCCTTTGAAAGGGCGTCCAAGCTCTTTTCGTAGTAGCCTATTATCAGCCGCAGCAGCATGGCCTGCTTTGCGGGAGAGGTGTAGGTATCCACCTCATGGAAGGCGTTCTGATGGAGGTAGTCCTCTCTTATGGAGCGGGTGGCCTCCAGGGTGAGCCTGTCTTTGTAGCTCAGGGCGTCTATGCCCACCAGGCGGACGATCTCCTCCAGCTCGCTCTCCTCCTGCAGCATGTTCATGACCTTCTGCACCATGGCGGTCCAGTCGGGGTCCACTTCCTTATTGAACCAGGGCTCCAGACGGTCCAGATACAGGGAATATGAGGTCAGCCAGTCTATGGCGGGGAAGTGGCGGGCGTATGCCAGCTTTGCGCTCAAGCCCCAGAACACCTTTACGGTGCGGAGGGTCGCCTGGGATACCGGCTCTGAAATATCGCCGCCCGGAGGGGAAACGGCGCCTATAGCCGTGACCGCGCCAGTGCGGCCCTCCGTACCTAACGTCACAACGGAGCCCGCCCTCTCGTAGAACTCCGCCAGACGGCTGCTCAGGTATGCGGGGTAGCCCTCCTCGCCGGGCATCTCCTCCAGACGGCCGGACATCTCCCGCAGCGCCTCTGCCCAGCGGCTGGTGGAGTCGGCCATTATGGCCACCTTATAGCCCATATCACGGAAGTACTCCGCTATGGTGATGCCGGTATATATGCTGGCTTCACGGGCCGCAACCGGCATATCCGAGGTGTTTGCTATAAGCACCGTGCGCTTCATGAGCGAAAGGCCCGTGCGGGGGTCCTTCAGCTCCGGGAACTCCATCAGAACGTCGGTCATCTCGTTGCCCCGCTCGCCGCAGCCCACGTATACGATTATGTCCGCGTCGGCCCACTTTGCGAGCTGATGCTGAACCACCGTCTTGCCGCTGCCGAAGGGCCCCGGAACAGCCGCCACGCCGCCCTTTGCTACCGGGAACAGGGTGTCTATAACCCGCTGTCCGGTTATCATGGGCTCGGTAGGGGCCATCTTCCTTGCGTAGGGCCTGCCTATACGCACCGGCCACTTCTGCAGCATGGGCAGCTCTACCGTCTCCCCCTTACTGGTGACGAGCTTGGCTATGGTCTGTACTACGTTGGCCTCGCCGGAGTGTATCCATGTGAGCTGGCCCTCCACATTTGGAGGCACCATTATCTTATGGAGCACCGCTTCCGTCTCCTGTACGGTGCCCAGGATATCGCCGGGCTTCAGTATATCGCCTATCTGTGCCGCAGGCTGGAAATCCCAGAGCCTTTCGTGGTCTATGGAGTCCACCCGGATACCTCTCGTTATCCTGTCCCCGGCCAGCTCCTGAATTTTATTGAGCGGGCGCTGAATGCCGTCGTATATGGATTCTATAAGCCCGGGGGCAAGCTCTACCGACAGGGGAGCGCCGGTGGATTCCACAGGCTCCCCGGGGCCTATGCCGCCGGTCTCCTCGTATACCTGTATGGAGGCCTTATCCCCGCGAAGCTCTATGACTTCGCCTATGAGGTGCTTTTCGGATACGCGGACCACGTCGTACATGTTTACGTCCGCCATGCCGGAAGCCACTATCAGGGGGCCCGATACCTTAACTATGGTTCCTTTAACTGCCATATTTATTTATCCTCCGAGAATAGTATATCCGCGCCTATAGCCTTTTCCACGTTGGCCTTTATGGCTGCCATGGCCACGCCGGAAGGGCCGTGGGAATCCGGAATGGGTATTATTGCGGGGAATGTCTCCGTCTTGAATTTGTTTATGGCCTCGCTGCACTGGGCGTATACCGGCTCGGTCAGGAAAATGACCTTGCAGCCCTCCCTGGCAAGCCTGTATATAAGCCTGTTTGCCCTTTCGCCGTCCGTCTCGTCAAACACGCCGAGGCCTACGGCCTTGCCTATGAGCACCGAGTCCCTGTCGCCTATCATGGCGATATCCGTGCGTTTATCCATACAGTTCACCCAGCCTTTCGGTTATCACCTTATCCGGCAGGTTATTGCGCTTTGCGGTGATTATGAGCCTAAGGCACTTTGCCTCCTGCTCCCGGCCCAAAAGATAGCCTATCAGCGGCTCTATGCCGCCCTCGGCGAACTTTGCCCCTTTAAAAAGGGATATGAGGTAATTGTCCCGCTGGCGCTCCAGCTCTGTGAGCCTGCCGCTCCTGCCGTATTCCTCCAGGCCCTTGAGTATGCTCTCTCGTGCGGGGCCTGTGGCCGCCGCCCTGGCTATGCCCTCCTCCGGCCCGTCAAAGCACTGTATGAGCAGCCTGTGGGATACGTATCCCTCCGGCATGAGAGAGTTTTTCAGCTTATCCGCCCCCGCGCCCATATTGCGCATGCGAAGCATCGTCAGCAGGTTGGTAAAATCCGCCAGGCTCTTGAAGTACTCAAGGGAAACCCCCTTTGCGTTGTTCAGGCAATGCTCAAGGTATGCCCGGTCTATCTCGGTGGATATCCTGCCCGGGTCTATCTCCCCGGAGAAGGACTGCTCAAGGGCGTTGAGCCGCTTGGTAAATTCCTCCGGCAGCTCCCTGTAATCCGCGTTGTGTACCATGCGGATAATGTCGTCCTTGGGGTATACTCCCTTCATGAGGGCGGGGGAGTCCGCTGTGCCGGTAAGCCGCTGCTTTATGAGCAGCTTCAGGTTGTTGGCGTCCCCCTTGAGTATGAACAGGTCGGTCTGCTCCGGGCTGAAGGTAACTTCGTTTATGAGGGCGTAGGCGTCGGAAAGCTCCTTTGCGATCATCCTGTCCCCGTCAGAAAGCTGAGGGTCGGAAATCCCGCCGTAGCCTATGTCCCCCAATGCCCTCATCACCTCGGCGGGGCTGGCCTCGGCCATTCTCGCCATGCGTTCGGGCTTTACCATGTCCTTTTCGTGCACCCTTATGCGGGTAACTGCGTAAACAGGGCTTTTCTGTGGCATACAGGCCCTCCTTTACTCGAACAGCACGCGGGCCGCTTCGCTTTCGCGCCTTTCACGGAAGTCACGGAGCATGGCCTCAAAGGTGCAGTCCGTCTCGTATCCGCAGCCCAGCAGCCTGAAGCCGCCCCCCGCCTCTATATCCTCGCCCAGCTCCACGGGGCGGGGGAGGGAGGGGTTCTGCTTTTCTATAAGCGAGGCTATACTTGCCCTGTCAGGCTTTGCCGGGCGCAAGGTTTCTCCGCCCTTTACGTTTTCCCTTATCATAAGGCTGAGCAGCGCTTCCCGCTTTTCGCCCTCCAGGGCGCAAAGCTCCTTTTCAGCCAGCTCGAAGGCCGCGTCCAGCACCCGGCGCTTTTCCCTGAGGGCGGTCTTGCGGCTGTCCAGCGCGCCGTTGGTACGGCTGCGCTCTATTATATCCGCCGCTGCCTTTTCAGCCTTTTTCGCGTATTCTATATTGAGCCTCTCAGCCTCGGCCTCGGCCTGGGAGCTTATGGCCCCGGCCTTCGCCTCCGCCTCCATTATGATGCGGCCGGCCTCGGCTTCCGCCTCCTCCACTATGCGTGAGGTGAGCTTTTCAGCCCCGAAATTAGTTTCCTGTGCCATAAGCCGCTCCGGTTTAGACCTGTACGCCGTTTACAAGCAGGAAGGAGAACAGCAGGGCCAGCACCGCGTAGGTCTCGACCATGACCGTGAAGATTATCGCCTTGCCCGCCTCGGAGGGGCGCTTGCCCACCATGGCTATGCCGCTCGCGGCCACCTTGCCCTGCGCTATGGCGGAGAGCAGGCCGCCGAAGGCTATGGGCAGGGCCGCAAGGAAGAGCGACATGCCCGCCTCGGGGGATATCGCGGAGCCCGCGCCCAGAAGGTTAGCCTTGCTGGCGATAACGAAGCCTATGAGCAGGCCGTATATGCCCTGGGTGCCGGGGAGGAGCTGGAGCACCAGCACCGAGCCGAACTGGTCGGGATCCTCGGCTATCACCGCCGCGCCAGCCTGGCCGGCGTGGCCCACGCCCACCGCGGAGCCTATGCCCGCGAACAGCGCCGCAAATACCGCGCCCAGCCCCGCGAGGAGCTGACCGTTCTGGTTCAGTGAAGCGAAAAATTCAGAAAGACTCATTGTGTTTAACCTCCGAAAAAATGTTGATTGTTATTCTTTTTTTATTATAAGCGGCCTCCCGCTTTATTTGACGTTGACGTACTTTGTCTCGTACCTCAGCGGCGTGAACGCCTTGCCGCCCGCCTCGTAGAACTTGCCGAAGAACTCCACGTACTGGAGCCTCGCGGTATGCACGAAGCAGCCCAGGGTGCTTATGAGCATCATAAACACGTGGAGCGCCACGGACAGCACCGTGACTATTATAAAGCCCACGAGCATCAGCGCCGGGTTCCCCTTGAAGGAAGCGAAGAGCATATCCCAGCAGAGGGTGTTCAGCACCATGCCTATGACGCCGGTGGAAAGGCCAAGGGCGAATATACGGGCGTAGGAGAGCACGTCTCCCAGCCACGAGGTCACGTCGTACAGCTTGCCCGCGCCGGATATGAGCCTTCCGGCGATGTTCTTCTTTGACCGCCCTGCGAACAGGAACACCAGCACCGCAGACACTATGGCCAGCCACTTGCCGAACTCCGCAACGCCCTGGGGCAGCCCTGCCATGGGCGCCGCCTGCATGATGAGTCCGGAGACTATGAATATCCAGCACATATTGTCTATGAGCGCGCCCATGTAGTCCTTGTGCTTCAGGCAGTTCCACGTGGCTATGAGCACGGCGTAGAACATGTGTATTATGCCGAAGGCGGCGCACACCATGAGCATACCCATGGGGTTCGTCGAGGAATCTATGAGGGGGAAGGTATTTTCAAGGGCGGTGCCCCTGAATATCACCGGCCAGCCCACGCCCGCGCAGGTTCCGAACAGCAGCCCCATGAATATCGTGGAGATGCCGCCCTGCATGAGCACGCCGGCAAGGTTCTTCATCATGCCGGTGGGCTTTAGGTATTTCAGAAACGCCCAGGCGCCAAGTGCCAGCACCGCGCCGTAAACGCTGTCCGAAAGCATCATGCCGAAGAAGATGAAGTAAAAGGGTGCCATCAGCGGCGTGCCGTCTATCGTGCCGTAGGCCGGCAGGGAATAGAGGTTTGTAACCGCCTCATAGGGGGTGATCAGCCTGCTGTTTTTGAGCACAGTAGGCACCGCGTCTCCCTCGGAGGGATCCTCAAAGGCGAGATAATAAACGTCCGTGATCTTTTCGATCTCCCGGCGCACCTTTTCCGTCATGTCCTCCCTGACCCAGCCTGTGAGCAGAAACGCGGTATTGGTATGGGCCAGCGCTTCCTTGCTCTGCTCCCTGTCCCGGTCTATGGCCGCGCCGTCCAGCGCCCTGCGTATTTCCTCCCGCTTGGGTGCGAAGGCTGCAAGCCGGGCTTCCAGCTGTGCCCTTTCCGCCTCCAGCGCTTCTATCTCCGTCCTGAGCCTCTGTATATTCTCCGAGGCGGTGCCCCTGATATCCCCGAAGCCCTTCTCCTGAAAGCCGGTGGCCCTTATGGAGGGCGCTATTCCAGCATACTCCTCATTGGGGCATATCACCAGAGCCGCCCGCTCCTTATCGCCGCCGTAAAGCTGCACCAGCGCGCCGGTTTCCATGAGCGCCTTAACGCCCTCTGCCGGAACCGTGCCGGTCATCACCTTTATGCTTGCGGTGGAATGCACCTTCTCCAGCGGGTCTGTCATATCCGCCCAGGGAAGCAGTGAGCCGAGCTGTAATCTGCGCTTCTCGGTATCGCTGCCGTTCTGGGCTACGCGCCTTTGCAGCCCCTCCAGCTCGGCACAGATCTCCAGTGCCGGCTGTATGTCCTCCTCAAGCTCCTGCCGCGTAGCCTCGGGCTTGGGGCCGAAGCCTGCCTTCCCGGCGTAGGGCTTGAGCAGCTCCTCGGCGCTTTGCAGCCGCTGGACCCTTCCCTCGGCCGCGGCCGAGGACTGTTCCCCTTCGCCTATGGAAATGAGCTGTACCGCGCAAATTGACTGGAGGGCCTGCAATATGGCCTCCCGGTGCTCCAGAAGGGCAGCCAGAGTCAATTTCTTCATTGGTACTATCATGCCTTGATTACCTCTCTGACAATGTATTCCGCGGCAGCCTGCAGTTTTGCCTCGGCCCTTCCGCATTCCTCCGCCGCCTCTTTATCCGCCCGGGCAGTCAGCTCCGCCGCCAGCGCGGCTCCCTGCTTTTCCGCCTCGTCCTTTGCCCTCTGTATCATGGCGCGCCCCGCGTCATGGGCCTCCTTTATGGTCCTCCCACGGCGCGCCTCCGCATCGTCCGTTATTTCCTTTGCCCTTGCGGCAGCCTGTTTTTTCAGCTCCGCACCCTTCGCCTCAGCCTGGGTTATACATTCAATAATGGTCGGCAATGTACCTTACCTCCTTCTTATAATGTGTATGTTAAAAAGCTCAAGCTTTAATATATTTTCTTATAAAACCGCGTTTAACGGCAAATTTTTGACTTAAAATGCAAATGACAGGTTTTATATTTTTTTGTTTTACATAATTTTATCCCATTGATGAAGAATCTGCAATAGACAATTTTAAAATTTTGTTATAAAAATAACAAATGAAATTTATGAGAGAGGGTACTGTTCATTTTTTGAAATATATAAATAAATATGTAGAGTAGTGGACGGACATTAATGAATAATTACAGCATTAAAGTCCAAAAAACGCCCGGCGGAACCGGGCGTGTCAGAGTGTCAAAAAAGTGGCTGAATGCCACTTTTTTGAGTTTTACGGGTTTTGCCTCTCGCATTCGCTCCCGGGCGGCAAAATCCGCAAAGTACGAAAACCTCTGGGTTTTCATCCGTTCTGACGCACATGTCGTCAGAGCCGGATTAAACATAAGGGGCTGCGGCCCCTTATCAACCCTGGGGTTTTTTGACAGACTGAACGCCCGGCGGAACCGGGCGTGTCAGATATACCTTTTTCTGAATCAGCTGCGGGCCTTCAGCAGCACGTACAGCTTGCTGGTGGCATTGCTGTTGTTTTCGTATTTGTCGCCGCAGGTGATGAGCATGGCGTACTTGCCGTCGTCGCTGTAGCTGACGTTAGGATTGATCCAGCCCTTGTTGGCCTTATCCGCGGCGTAGCTCAGCTGGGTGCTGACATAGCTGGAGGCGCTGGTTCCCCAAGGCCTTGCATTATAGGCGAGTATGCCGGTGCTCTGGTTGGGGCCGATCTCGTACAGGCACATTATGTCCCATTTACTATACCCGTCCAGCTTCATGGTTATGCTGGTGGTATTGAATTTGCTGCCGCAGGAGCCGCCGCAGCCCTCGCACCTGCTCTTACCTATTAGGGCATTCTGCACGTGATGCAGGTTGTGGAAGTATTTGCCCCTGCCGCCGCGGACGTTGTGGCCCAGCACGGAATGCACCTGCGAGCCCTTAGCGGTGAGGGTATGGACGTATTCATAGTGTCCCTTGCGGTTCTCGGCGGCGTAGTAGTATTTGGTGCCTGCGCTGTTGGTATAGTTGCCGTATATGGTATAGGTTTTCGCGCCGGGTATCTTTATGCTGCCCCACTTTTCGCTTGCCGCGCCGTGCCCTACCTCGGTTGCGCCGCTGGTAGCTCTGTTCAGCCTGCCGGCGCTTTCGGAGCTGTTTGCCCCGGTATCAGCGCTGGAGTTGGGAGCCTGTATGGTAAAATCGGCCTTCTTTACGAAGCCCTTAGTCCCGTCATATTCCGCATAGTACCAGTCGCCTGACTCGCCTAACAGCGAAAACGCCGCGCCCTTTGCGTGCTTTACCTTCCTTGCGACGTTGGAATCGCTATCGGCGGGCTTTTCGGGTATATTGGGCGAGGTTCGCATATATATGGCGCTGTCGTTGGATATGCCGGTCTTGGGGGCGCTGAAGTATTGTACGTTGTTGGCGTTGGCGCTGGGGGCCGGGGTGGCTGCCGGGGTCTTGTCCGTCAGCTCAAAGTCCTTGGCACGGACAAAGCCCTTCTTGCCCTCGTATTCTATATAGAAGTACTTGCCCGTAGCGTCCTCTCCCAGCACGCTCACGGTTTTGCCTTCCATATGCCTGAGCTTTACCGCACCGTCGGTATCCTTTGCAGGGATGTCCCGCAGGTATATTGTGCTGTCCTCGGATACCGCAGTCCTTGGTGTGGGGTAGGGGGTGTAACCTGCCTCCGCAAGCGCATGGGCAAGGGACAGCACTGTAAACAGCGCCATTGCCAGCGCCGCGAGCCTGAGTGATGTTCTTTTCATCGTTTTTCTTCCTTCCGTATAAAAATTTCTCCCGAATTGATTTTAAAGGCCGATTGTCGGTCGGCCCTTAAAAATACATTATTTTGCTCTATTTTGTTCCGAACAGCCTGTCGCCTGCGTCGCCGAGGCCCGGCACTATATAACCGTGGTCGTTAAGGTGATCGTCCACGTGAGCTACGAATATATCCACATCGGGGTGAGCCTTCTGTACCGCCTCGATCCCCTCGGGGGCGGCTATGAGGTTGACCAGCTTTACATTCTTGCCCCCTGCGCGCTTAACTACGTCAATGCCCGCGTTGGCGCTGCCGCCGGTAGCCAGCATGGGGTCTACTATAATGATATCCCTCTCGGAAATATCGGAGGGCAGCTTGCAGTAGTAGTCCACGGGCAGAAGCGTCTCGGGGTCCCGGTAAAGGCCTATGTGGCCTACCTTGGCGGCGGGTATGAGGTTCATCATGCCGTCTACCATTCCCAGGCCTGCGCGCAGTATGGGAACTATTGCCAGCTTCTTGCCGGCCAGTACCTTGGTATGGGCTGTAGCTACGGGAGTTTCTACCGTAGCGTCCTCCAGCTGAAGGTCACGGGTCGCTTCATAGGCCAGCAGGGTAGCCAGCTCCTCTACCAGAGCGCGGAACTCCTTGGTGCCGGTGGTCTTATCCCTGAGCAGGGTCAGCTTATGCTGTACCAGAGGGTGGTCGATTACGACGAGTTTACCCATTTTTGTGTATTGCTCCTTTCGGTTTATAGGTTAGTATATTGAATCAAAAATCCAACGCGATTTTATTTCGCTCTTTCCAATTCCGTTATTTTGTTTATCCTGTCAATGTGTCTTTTTCCGTTGGAAAAGTCAGTCTCAAGAAATGCCTTTACTATTCCCCTGGCAAGCTCGCCGCCTATGATGCGCGCCCCCATCGCCAGCATGTTTGCGTCGTTGTGCTCCCGGGTCAGCCGGGCCATTACCGGGTCGGTGCAAAGGGCGCACCGCACGCCCTTTATCTTGTTTGCGGCAATGGAGATGCCTATGCCGGTTCCGCATATCACTATGCCCCTGTCCGCCTCTCCCGAAACCACTGCCCTTGCGCAGGGGGCGGCGTAATCCGGATAATCCACGCTGTCCTCCGAATAGGTGCCGAAGTCGGTCACGGTGTGGCCGAGGCTTTCGATGTATGGCTTTATTTCTTCCTTGAGCTTGTACCCGCCGTGGTCGGCGGCAATGGCGATCTTCATGGCAACTCCTTTGGTCATATAGTTTTAAATCCCGCGCTCCTCAATAACCTGTTCATGTACGCAAGGCCCATGTCCGTCTCCGGCAGCGCCTCGCAGAGTATTACGTCCGCTTTGCCTTCCTGGGCGCGGAACTGTGCAAAAAGGCTCTCGCAGAGGGTAAGGGGATTTTTTCTCTCGCCTATTATAACATACCTTTTCCCCCTGTAGAAACAGTGAGTTTCCTCGGTGGCGAAAATTATGCAGGTCAGGCCCTCCGCCTCCCGCCTGTCGTACTCGGCTATGAGCTTTGCCGCCATATCCGGCAATGAGCCTGTGCCTACGATAACCTGGGCGTCGGGGGCGTAATGCTTGTACTTCATGCCGGGGGAGGCCGCGGCTTCCCCCTGCTTCAGGGGGGCTAAAACGGCGGGGGAAAGGTTTACCGGGCCTATTACGGCCTCCAGCATTTCCCGGGTAATACCGCCGGGGCGGAGTATGGTGATGGCGCCTCCCATGAGGGACACCACGGTAGACTCCACGCCTATATTGCAGGGGCCGCCGTCTATTATTACGTCTATTTTCCCGTTCATGTCCGCCTTGACGTGATCGGCGGTGGTGGGGGAGGGCTTGCCGGATAAATTCGCGCTGGGTGCGGCTATGGGCACCCCCGCAGCGCGTATGAGGGCCAGCGCCGTCCTGTTGTCGGGCATACGTACGGCAACCGTATCAAGACCCCCCGTGACTTCCTCCGGAACCCTGCTGCTTTTCAGGTATACCATGGTCAGCGGCCCGGGCCAGAATTCGTCCATCAGCAGCCTTGCCCTTTCCGGAACCGACTTCCACAGATCCTTCAGGTCGCTCTTTTTTGCGATATGCAGTATCAGCGGGTTGTCGTTGGGCCGGCCCTTGGCCTCGAATATCTTATTTACCGCCGCGCCGTCAAGGCCGTTGGCCCCAAGACCGTAGACTGTCTCGGTAGGGAAGGCCACCAGGCCCCCTGAGCGTATTACGCTGCCTCCCAGCTTTGTGCCTGCCTCGGGCTGTTTTACGGCGTTGAAGTAGAGCGTCTCCAATTATTCCGCCTCCCCGGTGAGCTGGGCTGTGCGCTCCGCAAGTATCAGCGCGTCTATCATCTCGTCCATGTCCCCGTCAAGGAAGGACTCCAGCCGGTAGAGGGTCATGTTTATCCTGTGGTCAGTGACCCGCCCCTGGGGGAAGTTGTAGGTGCGTATGCGCTCGCTGCGGTCGCCGCTGCCCACCATGCTGCGGCGGGCGGAGGCCTCCGCGCTCTCCTTTTCCTTGAGGAAATGCTCGTATATGCGGGACTTGAGCACCTTCATGGCCTTGTCCTTATTCTTATGCTGGCTGCGCTCGTCCTGGCACTGCACCACTATACCGGTGGGTATATGGGTGATGCGTATGGCGGATTCCGTCTTGTTTACGTGCTGCCCCCCCGCGCCGCCTGAGCGGTAGGTGTCTATCTGAAGGTCCTTGGGGTCTATCTCCACCTCCACATCCTCAGCCTCCGGCATTACCGCCACCGTGGCCGCGCTGGTGTGTATGCGGCCCTGGGATTCAGTCTCCGGCACGCGCTGCACCCGGTGAACGCCGCTCTCGAACTTGAGCCGCGAATAGGCGCCCTTGCCTATGATGTTGAGCACTACTTCCTTTACGCCCCCTGCCTCGGTGGTGTTTTCGTTCATGTATTCCATTTTATAGCCGTGGCGCTCTGCGTAGCGCTGGTACATGCGCAATAGATCCGCGCCGAAAAGCGCCGCCTCGTCGCCGCCTATGCCTGCGCGTATTTCCAATATTACGTTTTTCTCGTCGTTGGGGTCCTTGGGCAGCAGCATTATCTTCATATTCTCTATGAGCTTCCGCTGCTTTTCCGCAAGCTCAGCCATCTCCATGTGCACCATTTCCTTCATCTCTGGGTCAAGGTGCTCCTCCAGCATGGCCTTGCAGTCCGCTTCGGACTGCACTGCGGCGGTATACTCGTCAAAGGCGTTGACTATCTCCTCAAGCTGGCTGTGCTCCTTTACCATCTCCCGCCAGGCGGCCTGATCGTTCATTGCGTCTGGGGCTGAGAGGGCTGCGGTCAGCTCCTCGTAGCGTCTTTTCAGTGCGTTAAGCTTGTTTATCATATTCCTCCGTCCATTCTATAAGCCCTGCGTTCTCAAGGCCGCATATTTTCACAACGTGGTCGAATGCCCTTTGGGTCTTTTTAAGCTCGCCCTCGGTCAGCGGCTCCAATTCGCCGCGCCTTTGCTCCTGCTCCCAGCAGGGTATGGGCTGATGCACCCGCCTGCCGCCGGCCTTCTGTATTATGCAGGCGGTGGGCAGGTAGCTCATCCCGACGCTCACGCCGCCCCCGTCCTTTTTCACATCCAGCCGCAGAAACAGGCCGTACTCGGTATTCTTCCCCGCCATATTGGATATGAAGTTGCTCATGGAGTAGGCTACGAGTACTCTGCGCCCGTCCTCCGCCGTTATCCATTCAAAGGGCTCGGCGCAGTGGGGGTGGCTGCCTATCACAGCGTCCGCGCCCCAGTCCGCAAGGCTTTGGGCGTACTCCCGCTGCCGCCTGACCGGCTTATCCATATACTGCTCGCCCCAGTGGGGGAAGGCTATAACCATATCCGCGCCGGCGCTCCTGCAGGCCTTTATCTCACCTTGTATGCGCTCCCGCTGGGATACCCGCCCCACGGCCCAGCTGTCGCCCCCCAGCCTCGCGTCATAGCTGTTCACGCTCTCGGTCATGGCGACAAAGCCGAAGGTGATGCCGCCCGCCGCCATTATGCAGGGGGCGTCCCGCTCCTCCTCGCTCAAATACGTCCCGGTCTGGACAAGCCCGGCGGCTCTAAGCGTCTCTATCGTGCGGAAAAGCCCCTCCTTACCCCTGTCCAGGCAGTGGTTGTTGGCGGTGGTCAGAAGGTCGAAGCCCACTGCCCTTAGATCCGCCGCAAGCTCGTCCGGCGCATTGAAGGTCTGGTAGGGCTGCCTGGGGTTGGGATCATCCTCGGTTGGGGGCGGCGCGGCGAGCCGCCTTTGGGTATAACCCGCTGCCTCCCCCGCAAGGGTACATTCGAAATTGCCCGCCATTATATCCACGGAGGAAAACAGGGGCTCCATGGCGTAAAAGCTGGGCCTGAAGTCGTACCCTTCGGCGGTTTTCGCCCCCTGTATCTGGCTCGTCATCATCAGTATGTCCCCCACTATGCCCACGCTGGCCCGGTATACCTCCGGCTCCGGCGAGGGGGAGGGGGAAGGCGCGCTTTGCACTTCGCTTATGGGAGGCTCCGGCTGGGTATCCAAGCCATCCGGCAAGGCCGCGCTTACGGCGCAGCCGGTGAGGAGCATCATCGAAAGCGCGATAGGTAAAAGCCTTTTCATTCTCTCACAGCCACCACCCTTTCTATTCCGCAAATATCCTTTATTATCTCCGCTTTCGGGAACATCGCCGCCACGTCCTCCGCCTGCCCCGCGCCCACCTCCATGAGCAGCGCGCCGCCGGGGGAGAGATGCGCGGCATGATCGCGGGATATCCGGCGGTAAAAGTCCAGCCCGTCCGAGCCGCCGTCCAGGGCCAGCCTTGGCTCCCGCTTCACCTCGGCCTGCAATGAGGCAAGCTCCGAGGTGGGTATATAGGGCGGGTTTACGCAGATAAGGTCGAAGCTATCGGATATATCAGAGAACATGTCCGTCAGCAGGAATTTGCCCGATACGCCGTTGAGGGCGGCGTTTTCCCTGGCAAGCGCAAGGCAGTCCGGGCTTATATCCCCGAAGGTCACCTCAAAGCCCCCAAGCTTTGCCAGCGATACCCCTATGCAGCCGGTGCCGCAGCAGAGGTCAAGAAGCGTCTTGCCGCCTATCGACAGCGCCTCCTCGCACAGCATCTCGGTGTCCTGCCTCGGTATCAGAGCGCAGGGCCGCGTGTAAAAGGGCAGCCCCATAAATTCCCATTTGCCCAGTATATATTGAAGGGGCTCGCCGGATTTCCTGCGGGAAACCAGCTCCTCCAGCCTTGGCATAAGGGCGGCGGGAAAGGTTGAGGCCTTATATTTATTCAGCCTGTTGTACGGTATTTCCGCCATATCCGACACCGCCAGCCTTGCCTCGGTAAGGTGTTCATCGGTGACGGGGGAGAGCCCGGCGCTGAGATATTCTATTGCCCCGGCAATATTCATGCCTGTCCCGAGGGGGCTTCGGCTGTCTCCGCCTTGTCCGCCGTTTCCTCGCGGTTTTTCCTTACCAGCTCCATGGCGTCCTTTGGCTCTGACATGGCAAGGTTAAAGGAAGCTATGGCCACCTCCAGCATGTCCGCCGTAGGCTCCTTGGTGGTGATGTACTGGAGCGCCATGCCGGGGGCGCGGATTATCTTTGTGAATATGTTTTCGTACTTCGCGGCGAGCTTGAGCACCTCGTAGCTTATTCCTGCCACCAGCGGCAGGAACACTATGCGGGAAAGCAGCCTGAGCCAGAAGCTTTCGTTCCAGCCCACCACGGCGAAGAACACTATGGATACCGCCATCACGAGGAAGAGGTAGTTTGTGCCGCAGCGGGGGTGGAGGCGGCTGTGCTTCATGGCGTTTTCCGGGGTGAGTGGGTCGTCCGCCTCATAGCAGGCGATGGTCTTATGCTCCGCCCCGTGGTACATGAACACCCGCTTTATATCCTTCACGCTGGCGCAGAAGAATATGTAGCATATAAAAATGCATAGCCGCACAAGTCCCTCCACCAGGCACTTTGTGGCGGAGGCGGCGGCGCTGCCCCTGAATATAAGGCTGCTTATGAACTGGGGAAGCAGGAAGAACAGGCCCACGGACAGCGCCACGGCCAGTATCACCGCAAGGCCCATTACAACCTTTTCTACCGACTTGCCCAGCTTTTCCGACAGCCACTTCTCGAATTTTGTGGGCTCCTCGTCTATGGGGTCGCCTATAAGCTCCGCGGATCTGGTGAGGGTATTCATGCCTATGGTAAGGCTCTCCACGAAGGCCACCACGCCCCGCACTATGGGCAGGCCGAGGAATGTGCCCTTCTGAGCCTTTGTCTGATATTCTTTATAATCCAATATTATGCGGCCCTTTGCGTCCCGGACCGCCATGGCGATGCCGCCGGGGGCCTTCATCATGACGCCCTCCATAACGGCCTGACCGCCGACAGAACATTTCTTCATTAAATTACTCCTTCCGGCGCCTATTCCACGCCAAGATACATTATAACATAAGAATTATTTTAGTGGATACAAAAAAAGCGGCTTTTAAGCCGCTTTATTTGTATTTGCGCCGTTTAGCCTACCGCCTTGAGCAGCATGTACAGCTTTGCGATGCTGTCGTTGTCGCCGCTGTCGCCGCAGGTGACGAGCATCATGTACTTGCCGTTATCGGTAAGGGCGGAGGTGTTTGCCCAGCTCTTGCTGGAGAAGGTGTTCACATAGGACTTCACGTTGGAGAGGTACTGGGCGGTGGTGTAGTTCCAGGGCTGCGCCATCTGGGGCAGTATGTTCTTATACGCCTTGTTCTTGGGTACCTCGAAGAAGGCCACTACCTCCCAGCTGCTGCTGCCCTCCCAGCTTGCGGAAATGCTCTTTCCGTAGCCTGAGCAGCTCGCCTTGCACTTTTCGCAGGCGGACTTGCCCAGTATGGCGTTCTGGATGTGGTGCAGGTTGTGGAAGTAGGAATTTGAGGTGCCTACCTTCTTGCGGTTGTTGTGGCCCATTACCACCGCTACCTGAGAGCCCTGGGCCGTGGTGGTGTGTACGTAGTAGTAGCTCTTGCGGAGCACATAGTCATAGTAATAGTATGTCTTGCCCTTCTTTTCGCCGATATAGTTGCCGTAGATGGGGTAGGTGCCCGCGCCGGGTATGCTGATGCTGCCCCACTTTTCGGAGCTGGAGCCGGTGCCCTTGCCTGCGGGGGTGCCTATGGCGGCCATGCCGGTGTTGTTGGAGGTCACGCCGCCGCTGTTAGTGTTGGTATTGGTATTGTTATTGGGCTTCTGCTCAACCACGTTGCCGCTGGTGAAGGTGAAGTCCTGAGCCCGGACGAAGCCCCGGGTGCCGTTGTAGTCCACATACAGGAAGCTGCCGGTGCTGTCGGTGCCCAGCACGGTGAAGGTCTTGCCCCGCATATTGCGCAGCTTGGTAGCGCCCTTGGTGGAGCTGGTGGCGGTAGAGCGGACGTATATGTTCTTGTCCTTGGATACGGCGCTCTTTGCGGTATCGTATGCCCTTACCTCGGAGCCGGTATTGCCGCCTATGGCGCCGCCGCTGGTGGGCAGGTTGGCTACGTTGATGGAGCCGGAGCTTGTGCTCCTGAGGTTGGAGATGGCGCTTGCGGGTACCCAGCCCGCAACGCTGCCTATGGTGACGAATACCTGGGAGCCGGAGGCGTCGCGGTAGTTGACGGTGACGTTGCCCGCGTTCTGCACGATGCCTACCGTCTTGCCGTTATTGGTAATAGCAGTGCCCGCAGCGAGGTTGGCTGAGAAGGTGCCGCTGGCGGTGTTCTGGTTCTGGTTTACATAGGGGGTGGGGGCGGGGGTGGTAGTGCCGCCGATGATACCGCCGGTGGTTCCGCCGCTGGTGGGCAGGTCGGAAAGGCTTATGGAGGAGCCGTTCCTTCTAAAGCCGGAGAGGGAGGAGGCGGCTACCCAGCCGGTGACGTTGCCTACGGTCACGTTTACCTGAGTGCCGGCCGCGTCGCGGTAGTTGACGTTGATGCTGCCGCCTACGCTTACGGGGTAGTTGGTGCCGTTGACGTTTATGGCCGCCCCGGTGGCGATGGTGGCGGTATAGGTGCCGGTAACGCCGGAGGTCGTGCCGCCGGTGGTGCCGGAGGTGGAGCCGGAGGCAGAGCCGCCGGTGCTCTTGTCATAGCCTATGCCGGAGATGGCGGAGGGGTATACCCAGCCGGTGTAGGTCTTGCCGTCATAGCTGACGGTGACGTTGTACATGCCGGATTTGTTATCCTGCCTGTTTATGGTGACGGGGCCGCTGACATACAGCTCGACCTTCCTGCCCTTGGTGTCCTTGTAAACAGGGGTCTGGGCCGCCGCCGTGCCTACGATATTATAAGCGAAGGCGGGAAGTGCGGTCAGCACCATCAGTGCCAGCATGGCCACTGCTACGATGCGGATAATAGTCTTTTTCATAAACGCTTTCCTTTCAGAGTGATTTCTTATTTTTCTTTCTTTTGGGATACTTCCTCATCATCGTCGAACACGAAGGCGGCGCGAAGAGGGTCGTAATCCTTTTTTTCGGCGGACGCGGCGGTCTTATGCCCCGCCGCCGCAGCCTTTCTGTCGGTCTTTTTCGAGGAGTACACCATCATGACTATCAGGCTTGCAAAGCCCAGCGCCCAAAGCGCGATGGCTATGGGGGAGCCGTAGGCTATGACGCCAAGATACTCCAGAAGGTTGGATACCGTCAGCAGCACGCCGGATATGGCAGCCAGTATGCGCAGGCCCTTGACGTATTGCTCCCTCGGACAGTTCAGGTACTCGTTCTCATACAGCTTGCCGCGCCCGACTATGGCGGCATATATGAGGTACACGCCTATTATAAGGCTAAAGAGCGAAAGCATATCGCTTCCCAATGATTATTTCCTCCTGATTCTATCAGCCGTTATGCCTTATTTCAAGGCATATGGCAATGATTTAAAATATTGTTCAAAAATGTATTGGCTGAATCCGTGGATTTTTTAGCAGGCGCGCCCTTTACAGCCTCTTCAGCTTTGCGCCCTCCTTGCTGTCCTCCACCGCAAAGCCCATTGCCTTCAGCTCCTCGCGGATCTGGTCTGCCCGGGCCCAGTTTTTGGCCTTGCGGGCTTCTGCGCGCTCGTTTAGCAGAGCGACCGCCTCTTTGGGGAATTCCTCCGCCTTTTTATGCTGGAGTATGCCCAGCACGTTGGTCATATCGTCAAAGAGCTTTGCCGCCCTTTCCAGCGCTTCCTTACTTCTGGGCTCTGTTACGAAGGTGTTGACCGCCCGGGCGTAGTCGAACATTGCGCCCAGCGCGTCTGCGGTGTTCAGGTCGTCGTCCATGGCGTCGCAGAACCTCTTTTCATGCTCCGCAAGGGAGGCGATGAAGCTTTCGTCCTCTGCGGTAGCGGGGCCTTCCTTAGCTTCGGCAAGGCGTTCCCGGGCGGTGCGGATACGGGTGAGGGCGGTGTTGGCCTGCTCGATAAGCTCACGGGTGAAATTGATGGGGTTCCTGTACTGGGCGGAGAGCAGGAACAATCGGACGGCCTCAAGGTCGAATTCCTGAGCTATGTCCCGCACCAGGCGGAAGTTGCCAAGGGACTTGGACATCTTCTGATTATCTACATTTATATAGCCGTTATGCATCCAGTACCTTGCGAAGGACTTGCCTGTGGCCGCCTCGCTCTGGGCTATCTCGTTTTCATGGTGCGGGAATATGAGATCCTGCCCGCCCGCGTGAATGTCAAAGGTGGGGCCTAAAAGCTCCATACTCATGGCGCTGCACTCTATATGCCAGCCCGGGCGGCCTTTGCCCCAGGGGCAGTCCCATGCGGGCTCGCCGGGCTTGGCGCCCTTCCAGAGGGCGAAGTCCAGAGGATCCCTCTTCAGGTCTCCCGGCTCTATGCGGGCGCCGGACTCAAGGTCGTCTATGGACTGGCCTGAAAGCTTGCCGTAGCCGGGGAAGGAGCGGACGGAGAAATATACATCGCCGTTTGCTACGGGATATGCATGGCCCTTTTCTATGAGGGTCTCCACCAGCTTGATTATCTGGGGTATGTGCTCGGTAGCGCGGGGATTGCAGGTGGCAGGCTCGGCGCAGAGGCCCTCCGCATCCTGCCTGTATTCCTTTATATACTTATCCGCAAGCTCCGGCACCGTGGTGTGCTCCTCGTTGGCCCGGCGGATGAGCTTGTCGTCTATATCTGTAAAGTTGGATATGAACCTTACCTTGTAGCCCTTATATTCCAGATACCGCCTGAGGGTATCGAACACCACCAGCGGCCTTGCGTTGCCTATGTGAATAAAGTTGTATACCGTCGGGCCGCATACGTACATGCTTATCTCGCCCGGCACCAGCGGCACCAGCTCCTCCTTTTTGCGGGTCATGGTGTTGTATATCTTCATAAGTATCCCTCCTTGAAAAATTGCGTTCAAACTTTACCAAATTACATTTTAGCATAGAGTTTCTAATATGGCAAAGAGTTTTGAGGTGAAAAAGCCGCCCCGCCGGGGCGGGTACCCTTCTTCTTTCTCTTTTCTTTTCGAGAGAAAAGACACCATCAGTTGACAAGAGCGCACAAGCCCTAAAGGCTTGTTTTGGGGTGCTCCTGCGTTCTCGTCGCTTGTATTACGCCCAGTAGTACTGCGCTCCTCGGCCTTGGATCGCCCTCAAAACAAGCTCTTTAGGGTCTTTGAGTTTTAGAAGCCAAAGAGTATGGCAGAACAAGGAGGACGAGTGCAGAAATACTGGTTGTATTTCAAATGAGGACGACGCAGTTATGCCGTGCTGTTTGGCTCCTAAAACCTTGTGTGCCTTTGTCAACTGATGGTACCATATGCTGGGAATACTTATACCCTTTTCTGCCTGCTTATAGTATAATACCAGCAGCGGGTGATAAAAACACGGCCCCGTCGGGTAGTCGTGGGCGTACCCATCAGGGTATCAGTAACCTGCCTCCTTGGTTGTCCCTTCCCCGCAACAAGCTGTTTTAAGGAGGCCAAAACAATGCAAGACCCATCACTTACCCTCACCCTGTTTCATGACGGTCAGTTTTATGTGGGCATATTCGAGCGCCGGGAGGGAATGCAGCTCTCGGTCTGCCGCGTAGTATTCGGCGCGGAGCCAAAGGACGGGGAAATAATGGATTTCCTGAATAGGGATTTCCGCCGTCTCTCCTTCAGCCCCAAGGTAAAGGAGGAGCGCAAGCCGCTGCCCTCCAACCCGAAGCGGCTGCAAAGGGAGATAGCCCGCCAGGTGAGCTCCATAGTCACCGGCACAAAGTCTCAGCAGGCGCTTCAGCTCCAGCGGGAGCAGAATAAGCTTATTCGTCAGGAAAAGACAAAGGAACAGAAGGAAGCGGAAAAGCGGGCGGCCTTTGCGCTGCGTCAGGAAAAGAAAAAGGAAAAGCGCCGCGGGCATTGACCCACGGCGCAGCCGTCAACGGAGGTATCAAAAATGGAAGAGGCTCAGGATAACGCCCTCATCGGCGTCGATGAATTCAACAGAGTCGAAATGCGTGCGGGCACCATAATCGAAGCAGGCCCCAACAAGAAGGCCCGTAACCCCGCGTATAAGCTCAAGATAGACTTCGGCCCAGAGATAGGCGTAAAGTCCTCCTCCGCCCAGATAACAGAGCTTTATACCGCAGAGCAGCTTATAGGCATGCAGGTAATATGCTGCACCAACCTCACTCCCATACACATAGGCTCTGTAAAGAGCGAGGTACGCATTCTTGGTACTGAATCTGAGCAGGGAGTGGTGCTGCTCAGGCCCACCGCTCCCGTAAAGAACGGAGACAAGGTATTCTGATATGCAGTTCATAAAAGCCACATCCGGGCACATTGATGCCATCGCTGCCATATACGGCCGCATAATTGACGCACAGGAGCAGGGCCGTCTTACAGTAGGCTGGCAGCGGGGAGTTTACCCCACCCGCCAGACCGCGCTGGACGCGCTCGGGCGGGGCGACCTTTTTGTCTGCGTGGACGGCGGGCAGGTCGCTGCCGCCGCCATAATCAACCGCATACAGGTGCCGGTATACGCGGAGGTAAACTGGCTTTACCACGCTGAGCCGGATGAGGTCATGGTGCTTCACACCCTCGTGGTAGACCCGCTCATGGCGGGGAGGGGCTACGGCACCGCCTTTGTTGCGTACTATGAAAGCTACGCGAAAAACAACGGCTGCCCGGTGCTCCGCATGGACACCAACGAGAAGAACGCCGCTGCCCGCAGGCTGTACGCCCGCCTGGGCTATCGCGAGGCCGGAATCGTGCCCTGTGTGTTCAACGGGATAAAAGGCGTTGGGCTGGTGTGCCTGGAGAAAAAACTGTAAGCAGGGGCCGTTCCCTTTGCATTCAGAGCCTTTCTTCGCTGCTGCCGTCCTCACCGTTTTTTTCTATTACGACCGCGTTGCCGTTGGCGGTGACCGCAAAAACGTATGGCTGGTACGATATTCCCCCCGTTGCGAGCAAGTCCTTCGTCTGCGGATCGAGCGTGATATAATCAAAGTCAACCCCTATTACGGCGTTGCAGCCCAGCTCGTATGCCGCCTCCTTCAGCTCCCGCAACGCATTCCGGCGTATTTCCACAAGCGAGTTCAGCAGCTTATCCTTTACCCCGGTATCCGAGCCGAATACCGCCAAACCGCGGTCTACCGATATGGCGTCGTCGCCGGATATATATCCCGAATACTTCGTTATAGTGTAGCCATCGAAGCTAAAGCCCGAGGTTATGAGCATCTTAGCCATAGCCCTCTTCTTTTTTTCCGCCTCCCTCCTTTCGGCGGCCGCCTCTTCCTCCTGCTGCGCCTTAAACTCAGCATACATTCTCACAGCTTTGTCAACATTACTATCTTCGATCACATAAGAAGTCCACGTCTCTTTGAGCAGCTTTTTTTCTTTTAAAAACGCCTTTAAGTCATTTTCGTCAAATCCATATTGCCGGCAAACATCTGATATCTTCATAATTATGCCCCCACTATTAAATATTTATTTCAGGTACTTCAATGCTTCAGGATTATCAGGGTCGATGTCCAGTATTAGGTTTGCGTATTTCCGTGCCCTTGCGGGGTTTTCCCTGCACTTTCTCAGCAGCTCCGCCACATCGTCATCAAGGCCTATGCTCGATGTATAGGCTATCCTGTACCTTGCGCCGCAATAGCGGCAGGTCCTTATTCCGTTTTCATCATAAAAATCTGATGCGCCGCATTTTTCACATACAATAGCTTTCATGGAATAGCCCTCCATGCGTGAAATGTATTCTTTTATTTCTTTTATTATAGTGTAGGCTCTTGCGTATTGCAACAAAAAAGCGGAGCCGCCTTCGCGGCTCCGCTCAGTCTGTCGAAAATCTCAGGGTTGTTAAGGGGCCGCATCCCCTTGAGGCTAAACCCGAAAAAAACTCGAAGAAGTGGCGCTTAGCCACTTCTTCGAAAGTCTTACTCCTCGTTAAACGCGTCCTTGCCCAGCCCACAGACGGGGCATACCCAATCCTCCGGGACGTCCTCCCAGGGGGTGCCGGGGGCTACGCCGTTATCCGGGTCGCCCAGCTCGGGATCGTATACATAGCCGCAGGGGCATTCGTATTTTTTCATCGCTGCGTTCTCCTTTTTTTGCTCTGTTATTCGCCGAAGTAGCGCTTGAGCAGGCCCTCGAAGGCCTTGCCGTGACGGGCCTCATCCCTGGCCATCTCGTGTACGGTGTCGTGGATAGCGTCGAGGTTCAATTCTTTAGCCCGCTTTGCAAGCATAGTCTTTCCTTCGGTCGCGCCATGCTCTGCCTCTACACGCATCTCAAGGTTGCGCTTGGTGCTGTCGGTCAATACCTCGCCCAGCAGCTCCGCGAACTTTGCCGCATGCTCGGCCTCTTCATAGGCAGCCTTCTCCCAGTACAGGCCGATCTCGGGATAACCCTCCCGGTGAGCTACGCGGGCCATGGCCAGATACATACCGACCTCGCTGCACTCGCCGTTGAAGTTGGCGCGGAGGCCTTCGATGATCTCGGGATCTACGCCCTTAGCAACGCCTACCACGTGCTCGGCGGCCCAGCTCTTTTTGTCTTCTTCTACGGGCACGAATTTGTCCTTTGGAGCCTTGCAGACGGGGCAGAATTCGGGGGCCTCAGGTCCTTCGTGTACATAACCGCAAACTGTGCAACGGAACTTCATATTAATAATACCTCCTGATAATTAAGAATGATTATCGTTCTCATTTCTGATGGTCTTATTATACCACCCTTTTCCTCTTTTGGCTATACCCTATTCCAACTTTTTTTATATTTTTTTGGCTTTAATATGACTACCATCAGTTGACAAGAGCACACAAGGTTTTAGAAGCCAAACAGCACGGCATAACTGTGTCGTCCTCATTTGAAATACAACCAGTATTTCTGCACTCGTCCTCCTTGTTCTGCCATACTCTTTGGCTTCTAAAACTCAAAGACCCTAAAGAGCTTGTTTTGAGGGCGATCCAAGGCCGAGGAGCGCAGTACTACTGGATGTAATACAAGCGACGAGAACGCAGGAGCGTCCCAAAACAAGCCTTTAGGACTTGTGTGCTCTTGTCAACTGATGGTATACTCATTCATTGCCTGAACTGTTTTTTTACGCTATAATCAAATATGCACATTTATTTGGAGGAGAATATGGAAAACAACATAAAAAGGCGCGGAATGAAAGAAATCAGGGCATATGCAAAACAGCGGCCTAAGGTGTTTACAGTATACGTAATACTGCGTCTTCTGGTTGTCGCGGTGCTGGTGCGCTCCGCTATGCTGAAGGAATATGAGAGCATGTTCGTGTGTCTGCTGGTACTGGTGCTGTTTATGCTGCCTTCTTTCCTTGAGAGGAAGCTGAAAATCGAGCTGCCGGACACCCTTGAAATAATAATCCTCGTATTTATATTTGCGGCGGAAATACTGGGCGAATTGGAATGCTACTTCATTCAGTACCCCAACTGGGATACCATGCTGCACACCACCTCCGGCTTTCTGTGCGCCGCGATCGGCTTCTCTCTGGTAAACCTGCTGAACAAAGACAACCGAATCAGCCTCAGTCTTTCCCCGCTGTATATGGCAATCGCCGCATTTTGCTTTTCCATGACCATAGGCGTGCTGTGGGAATTCATAGAGTTTTCCGCTGACCGGCTGTTCCTGCTGGATATGCAGAAGGACACCGTCATAACCACCATATCCTCCGTGGCGCTGGACGCCACCAATTCAAACACACCCATCGTCATCCGCAACATCAACGATGTGGCGGTGAATGGTCAGAGCCTCGGCCTTGGAGGTTATCTTGACATCGGCCTGTACGACACTATGGAGGATCTGTTTGTTAACTTCATAGGCGCGGTGGTGTTCAGCCTGTTCGGCTATTTCTATGTGAAGCACGAGGGCAGGGGCAAGCTGGTGAGCAGCCTTGTGCCGCGGGTGGCTAAGGGGGAGGACGAGGAATGAAGGCAATAGATCTTACCCACATCATAACCGAGGATATGCCGGTTTACCCCGGCACGGAGCCGCCTAAGCTCACCCCGGCCAACAGCTACGAAAAGGACGGCTTCAAGGAGACGCTGCTAAGCCTCTATACCCATACCGGCACCCATATAGACCCGCCGGCCCACATTTTCCCCGATGGGCGGACGCTGGACGAGTTCCCGCCGGAGCAGTTCATCGGCAAGGCGCTGGTCATAGACTGCCGCGGCATTAAAGCGGGCGGGGCCATCACGCTTTCGGATATCGAAAGATACGGCGAGAAGGCGGGTAAGGCGGATTTCCTGCTCTTTAACCTGGGCTGGGACAGGCTTTGGGGGACGGAGGCGTATTTCGGCGACTATCCCTGCCTTGACGATGCGGCCCTCGGCCTTATAATAGGCGGCGGCTACAAGGGCATAGGCTTTGACGTGATAGGGCTGGACCCCATATCAGACGTAAATCTCACCCGCCACAGGCGGCTCTTTTCCTCCTGCGACATTATCAATATAGAAAACCTCTGCAATCTGGACAAGTGCGGCGATGGCCTTTTCAATTTTGCCTGCCTCCCGCTGAAGCTCCGCGATTGCGACGGCTCCCCTGCCCGCGCCGTGGCGTGGTTTGAATAATAAATAATTACAGAAGGCCTTCCGGTTGGAGGGTCTTTTTTTGAGGTCTTTAAGGGCATTTTTAAAAAAAGGATGCCGGAAAGTTGCCAGAGCGAAAGCACAAAATGAGCACAAGCAAGCAAAAAGCCTTGAATACCTAAGAAAAACGCCCGTGCAACACGAGCGTTTTTGATGTTTGGTATCCGGCGGCTACCTATTTTCCCGCCCGAGGCTCCCA
>OHBD01000347.1_pt1 | contig 29479 bp, 24 predicted proteins | sample 1577291 | NCBI WGS metagenome assembly OHBD01 (sample SAMEA3879572, study PRJEB24766) | human gut metagenome | biome: human-associated habitat; feature: feces | place: USA | collected 1985/1987
GGCGCCTGCCGGATCATCACGCCGATCTCCACGCCTTCAATGTCGCGTCCGAAGCCGGAGATGTCGTCGATGTCGTCCTCCGTCAGCCCCAGAGAGGCGATCAGATCGGAGGGGATCGCGCTGACGGCGACGATACCGCCCGCGTAGAACTCGGTGGTCTGCGTCAGATAGGCGTCCAGCTTCAGCCGCGCCAGACGGCGCGTCAGGAACATCACGCGGTTGATTGCGAAGGTATCCGCGCCCGCGTCCTTGCAGACCGCCGCCGCGCGAAGCGTCTCGGCGGTGGTGTTGCTGTAGCGGAAGCAGCCAGTGTCCGTGGAGATGGCCACATAGAGCGCCTCCGCGATGCGCTTGGTCAGGGGAACGCCCATCGCCTGCAAAACGCGCAGGACGATCTCGCCGCAGGCGGCGGTCTGCGGCTCTACGAGGCCGTTTGCGGCATAGGCGGAGTTGCGGCCGTGGTGGTCGATCACAAGCTCGACGCGGCTCGGCAGCTCCGTTGCGTTATAGGCAAAGATGCACTCGGTCGCGATGTCCACGGCGACGATGCAGTCGCCGTCCTGCACGGCCGGGCAGGTCAGGCCCTCCAGATAGGGGCGGAATTTCGGGGTGAACTGGGGATTTTCCAAAATTGCCGCCTGCTTGCCCAGTGCGCGCAGACCGCCGCAGAGCGCGGCGGCGCAGCCGATCGTATCGCCGTCGGGGCGGCGGTGCGTCAGAATGACAAAGCGGTCGCGCGCCAGAAGAAAGGCTGCCGCCTCACTGACCGTCAGCTGCTTCATCTTCGCCGTCCTCCGGAATGTCGAGCTTGGACAGAATGTCCAGAATATGTGCGCCGTGGGTGATGGAGTCGTCTGCCTGCCATTGCAGCTCCGGCGTGTAGCGGAGCTGGAGGTTTTTGCCCAGTTCGCGGCGCAGATAGCCGGAGGAGGATTTGAGCCCCGCCAGCGTTTCCCTGACGCAGTCCTTGTCCAGCATGGACACAAAGACCTTTGCGTAGCGCAGGTCGGGGGTCGTTTCAACATGGGTGATGGAAACCATGGTTTTATGCACGCGCGGGTCCTTCAGCTCCCGCAGAAGCTCTGCCAGCTCGCGCTGAATTTCTTCGTTGATGCGTCCAAGACGATTGGATGACATAGTAAAGTTCCTCCTTTTTGAAAAAACGGGGTTGTTGCCGGTGCAACAACCCCAGAAACATGTCAGCGGGGGATTTCCTCCATGACGTAGCACTCAAAGACATCGCCTTCCTTGATGTCGTTGAACTTCTCAATGGACATACCGCATTCGTAGTTCTGCGCGACCTCCTTGACGGAGTCCTTGAAGCGCTGCAGGGAGCCGACGACACCGTCATAGATGACGATGTTATCCCGCAGGACGCGCACCTGCGCGTCGCGCGTGACCTTGCCGTCCTTGACATAGCAGCCGGCGATGGTGCCGATGGCGGAAACCTTGTAGGTCTGGCGCACGACGGCGTGACCGATGATGACTTCGCGGTACTTCGGGGCGAGCATACCCTTCATGGCAGATTCGATCTCGTCGATCGCGTCGTAGATGACGCGGTACATCCGCAGATCGACGTTCGCACGCTGTGCGGAGGCGGCGGCAGCCGCGTCCGGACGGACATTGAAGCCGACGACGATCGCGTTGGCGGTGGAGGCCAGCAGGATGTCGGATTCGTTGATCGCGCCGACGCCTGCGTGGATCACGCGGACGCGGACCTCGTCGTTGGAGAGCTTTTCGAGGCTGGCCTTGACCGCCTCGGCAGAGCCCTGCACGTCGGCCTTGACGATGAGGTTGAGTTCCTTCATCTCGCCCTCCTGCATCTTGGCAAAGAGGTTATCGAGCGTGACCTTGCTCGTGAGCTTCGCGGCGGCATCCTTCTCGGCCTGCTTGCGCTGCTCGACGAGCTGACGCGCCATGCGCTCGTCCGCGACGGCGTCGAATTCATCGCCGGGGGTGGGCGTTTCGGCAAGACCGGTGATCTCGACCGGGATGGAGGGGCCTGCATCGCTGATGGCGCGGCCCTTGTCGTCCGTCATGACGCGCACGCGGCCGACGGCGGTGCCGGCGATGATGAGGTCGCCCTTGTGCAGCGTGCCGTTCTGGACGAGCAGCGTTGCGATGGGGCCGCGGGTCTTATCCAGTCGGGCCTCGATGACCGTACCCTTGGCGGCGCGGTTCGGGTTGGCGCGCAGTTCCTGCATCTCGGCGGTCAGAATGACCATCTCCAGCAGCTGGTCGATGCCCTGGCCGGTTTTCGCAGAGATCGGGCAGACGATGGTGTCGCCGCCCCATTCCTCCGGAACGAGATCGTATTCGGTGAGCTGCTGCTTGATGCGGTCGGGGTTCGCGCCGTGCTTATCCATCTTGTTGACGGCCACGATGATGGGGATCTTAGCGGCCTTGGCGTGGTTGATGGCCTCGACGGTCTGCGGCATGATGCCATCGTCCGCAGCGACGACCAGAATGGCAATGTCGGTGCACATGGCGCCGCGGGCGCGCATGGAAGTGAAGGCGGCGTGGCCCGGCGTGTCCAGGAAGGTGATGGGGTTGCCGTTGACCTGCACCGTGTAAGCGCCGATGTGCTGCGTGATGCCGCCGGCCTCGCCGGAGGCGACGTTCGTCTTTCGCACGGCGTCGAGCAGGCTCGTCTTGCCGTGGTCGACGTGGCCCATGACCACGACGACAGGGCTGCGCGGGACCAGTTCGTCCGCGGTGTCCACATGGTCGTCGATCAGACGATCCTCGATGGTCACAACGACCTCGTGCTCCACGCGGCAGCCGAGCTCGGTCGCGACAAATTCGGCGGTGTCAAAGTCGATGGTCTGGTTGATGGAGGCCATCACGCCGTTTTTGATCAGGGTCTTGATGACCTCGGTCGCGGTCTTTTTCATGCGGGAGGCCAGCTCGCCCACGGTGATCTCGTCGGGAATCTTGACGGTCAGCGGGGTCTTCTTGATGACCTCCAGACGCAGGCGGCGCATCTTCTCCTGCTCCTCGTTGCGCTGTTTGTTGCCGAAGGGGGGCTTCTTCGCGCCCTTGGTTTTATTCTTGTTCTTGCTGGCGATCTTCTGCTTGCCGCCGGAGAAATTCTGCGCGCGCTCGGAGATCAGCTCGTCGACGCGGTCGTCAAAGCGGTCGGCGTTGACGGTGACGGCCTTCGTATCGACCACGCGGCGCTCACGCTTACGCTGCTCCTCCTTCGGCTTTTCGGGCTTTGCGGCAGGGGCATCCGCCTGCGCGGCGGGTGCCTGCGCCGGAGCCTCGGCCTTGGGCGCTTCCTTTTTGGGTGCGGGCGCCACGGCAAAGACCTGCTCCAGAGAGCTGATCTGATTGTGCTGGGTGATATAGTCAAACACCACGTTGAGCTGCTCGTCCGTCAACACCTGCGTGTTGCTGCGCGGCTTCTCAAAATATTTTCCGACGATCTCGGCGATGTCCTTCGGCGTCTTGCCGAAGTCCGCTGCGACTTCCTTTACTCGATACTTCACTAAACTCATAAAGCCACCTCCATGTTACTTCTTTCCATGCCGGATGTTGTATCTGTGCGCTTTTTCTTCCTCGCGTCGCTTTTCCACGCGCCGGACGCGCACATCCAGATCTCCGAGAAGCTCTGCATACTTTTCCGGCTCCCCCAGTGTTTTGACAAAGGCCTGCGCCAGCCGCACGTCCGTGATCGCGGCCATCGCGCAGCTTGAAACGCCAAGCGCGTCGCCCAGCTCGTCCTTGGTGAACGGCAGGCGGAGCAGCGGCTGCGCCGTTCCTGCGACGAAGCTGCGCGCCCGGCGCACCGTATGATCCGATGCGTCCGAGGCCACAAGCAGCAGCCTTGCGCGTCCCGCTCTCGCCACCGCGCCGACCTGCTCCTCACCGACCGTGAGGTTGCCGCCCTTGCGCGAGATGGCGAGCAGGCCCAGACTTTTATTCTGTTCCATTTGCTTCCGCCTCCAATTCTGCCAGCAGGGCGTCGTAGATCTCCTGCGGGATCTCCACTTCCAGCGCGCGTGCCAGCGCCTTTGTCTTGATTGCCTTTTTCAGACATTCCGCCTTGGGGCAGAGGTACGCGCCGCGGCCGTTTGCCTTTCCGTTATGGTCGATGCCGACCTGCCCCTCCGGGCTGCGCACGACGCGCATCAGCTCCCGCTTCGGCTTCATTTCGCGGCAGCCGAGGCATTGCCGCATCGGTATTTTCTTCGGCACGGTACTTCCTCCCCTCGGATGTAAACGGGATCACGCCTCGACGGGCGCTTCCTCAAACAGCCCCGCCTGAGAAGCGGGCTTGATGTCGATCTTGCAGCCGGTCAGACGCGCGGCGAGGCGTGCGTTCTGGCCTTCCTTGCCGATGGCCAGCGAGAGCTGATCGTCCGGCACGATGACGCGGCAGGCCTTGAGGCCGGGCAGCGGCGTGACGGAGATGACGTCCGCCGGAGAGAGCGCGGAGGCGACAAACTGCGCCATGTCCTCCGACCAGACGACGATGTCCATCTTCTCGCCCTGCAATTCGTCCACGACCGCGCCGACACGGGCGCCGCGTGCGCCGACGCAGGCGCCGACGGGATCGATATTTTCCTCCGTGGCATGGACGGCGATCTTGGTGCGGGAACCGGGCTCTCTGGCGATGGAGCGAATCTCCACCGCGCCGGAGGCGATCTCCGGAACCTCCAGCTCAAACAGACGCTTGACCAGCGCCGGGTGCGTTCTGGAAACGAGGACCTGCGGGCCGCGGCTGCTGCGGCGGACTTCCACGACGTACACGCGGATCATGTCGCCCTCGGTAAAGTGCTCGGTCTTGACCTGCTCGCCGGCGGCCAGCAGCGCGTCGGTGCGGTCGGTGCCCTGACCGATGCGGATGGTCATATCGCCGGAGCCAGGCTCGATGCGCAGCACGGTACCGGTGAGAATCTCGTGTTCCTTGGAGGAGAAGCTCTCAAAGACCATGCCCCGCTCCGCCTCGCGGATGCCCTGAATGATGACCTGCTTGGCCGTCTGCGCCGCGATGCGGCCGAAGGCCTGCGTCTGAATTTCGACATTGACAAGGTCGCCCTCCTGTGCGTTGGGGTCGATCTTTCGGGCGGCGTCCAGCGTGATCTCCGTGGCGGGGGAGATGACCTCGTCGACGACCTCCTTCTGGGCGTACATCTGCATTTTCTGCTCGGTCAGCTCGACGAAAACGTTGTCCGTGTAGCCGTCCTTGTCCTTTTTATAGGCCGCGACCAGCGCCTGCGTGATGCGCTCGACCATGTAATCCACGGGGATGCCGCGCTCTTTTTCCAGCTGGCGCAGAGCCGCAAAAATCTCAGCGTTCGAGTTCATGTTGTCCTCCTTAAAATTCCACGCGAAGCCGCACCAGAGCGACCTCCGCTTTTTCAAACGTGATCTCCTGCCCACCGGCAGAAATGGTGACGTCGCCGTCCTTGTAGCCCTTCAGCACGCCGGGGAATTCCTTCCGGCCGTCCTTCGGGCGGTAGAGCTTGACGAGAACCGGCTCGCCCAGAAAGCGCTCGAAGTCGGACGGACGCTTGAGCACCCGCTCCAGACCGGCGGAGCAGACCTCAAAACGGTAGCTCTCCGGGATCGGGTCCTTCTCGTCCAGCACGGGATCCACCGCGCGGGAGACGGCTTCGCAGTCGTTGATGTCCACGCCGCCGTCCTTGTCGATGTACAGCCGCAGGAACCATTCGCCGCCCTCGCGGACGTATTCAACGTCCCAGAGGCTGCATCCCTGTGCCTGCACCAGAGGCTCGGCAAACTGCCAGACCTGTTCGGTGATCTTCATTCGTTGTTCCTCCAGAAAAAATCAAAAAGTCAAGAAGAAAGAGAGGGGAAATCCCCTCTCTTTAGTAACATATACTATAGATTACTGCTATTATAGCACGCAGTTTCTCATTATGCAAGTGCTTTGAGCCACTTTTTCCTCCAAAATGCAGAACTTTTTCCGAAAAAACAGGCTTACAGGGCTGATTTTTTGTCGAACGGATTTTTTTCCTCTGCGCTATGTAATTTTCCTCAGGAATATGGTACAATAGGAACCAGATGATTTCCGGGAGGCGATTTCATGAAAAAACTCCTCAATTCTCAGGGGCTGCTGCTGTTTCTGACCCTTGCCGCCGCGCTTGCGGGCGCGCTGCTGCGCCGCTATCAGCTCGCAAACGAGCTTCTGAGCGACGGGACGCTTGTCCCCGGCAGCAAAATACACATTGTACTGATCGTCCTTCTGGTGCTGTATGCCGCGGCAGTGATCGCGCTGCTGCGCCCTCTGCGGAAAAAGCGGAGCTGGCAGGAAGTTTTCCCTGCCAACCGGCCGCTGAATCTGGCGCAGATCGTCTGCGCGCTGACGCTGTTTGCGGGCAATCTCTTCGTGCTGTTGCAGGGAACGGTGACGGGACAGTCGGTCGCTTCCGCTTTCTCCGTTGCGCTGGCAAAGCTCCTGCCATGGCTTGCCTTCCTCGCTGCGGGCTGCATGGCGGCCTTCGCCGGAATGCGCATGAGCGGGCAGAAGCCCTCCGCGCTTTTGTACATGGCCGTCAGCGTCTATCTGGTCGTGCGGCTGATCCTCAATTTCCAGACGTGGAATACCGACCCGTCCATCCATGACTACGGCTTCCGCCTGCTGGCTGCGATTTTCTGTATGCTGGGCACCTATCAGCTTGCGGGCTTCTGCCTCGATCAGGGACGCCGCCGCATGACGGCCTTCTGGACGCTCTGCGCCGTGGTCTGCTCCGCCATCGGCTTTACCGACGCCGTTTTTGCGGGCAATGCGGGCGAAGCGCTTGTGAGCGCGGCGCTCGGCGGCTTCATGTTTGTCAACAGCGTGCAGGTGCTCTTTGCCGCCGGCCGCCGCAGCCGCCCGCTGACCGACGTTACACCACCCAGCGATACTGCGGAAACGGCTGACTGAACAGCAGCCGCCGCATCCCGTCTTCCAGGAAGATCGCGATGCCGGAGAGGGCGAACCAGAACAGTGTGAAGGGCAGGCAGATCTGCCCCATGAGGTTCATGGGAGCGTCGGAATAATCCCAGACGTTTAACTGGAGGATCTCGTTGACGAGCACGCCCGTCCAGAATTCGCAGAAGGTGACGATGAGCGCGCCGAGCACCATCTGCCACAGAACCGGCAGATGCCAGTGCCGGTCGAGGCTGCCCACCAGATAGAAGCACACGGCGCCGAGCAGGAACATACTGCCGTGCGTCCAGCCGCGCCAGAGCAGCTCCACGCCGCAGTAGAACATCCCGCCAAAGTAGAAAATGACGGTTTCCTGCCAGAGCGTGTAGAGTTTTTTGCGCATAGTTTGAACTCCTTTTTGCAGAATTTGCGGTCGAAACCGCAGCAATCTGCCATAAGAATACCCATAACGCGAAGAATTCAAACCGAAAACGCCTGCCACAGAAAAAAGTGCGCGGAATTTGCGGAAACCCCTTGACAAATCGGGGATGTTTCTATATAATTACTATTGCTGTTTCGGCAGCGCAAAATATGGCGGCATAGCTCAGTTGGTAGAGCACCCGGTTCATACCCGTGTTGTCATCTGTTCGAGTCAGATTGCCGCTACCAGGCCCGTTGGTCAAGTGGTTAAGACACCGCCCTTTCACGGCGGTAACATGGGTTCGAGTCCCGTACGGGTCACCACGCCGGTGAAAGCACTGCTTTCACCGGCGCTTTTTTATAGAATTTGCCCGGAATTGGTTTTCCAATTCCGGGCTGGCTATTTAATTGTTGACCCTATGATGCGCGGTGGGGCTGGTTGCGTCCAGCGGCAGGAAGGTGTAGCCGTTGGCAAGTCCCCAGACGATGATGCGCTCCACGGCGGCCACGCTGAAGCCCTTGATGTCGTGCTGCAAAACGATGGACACATTGTGACTGCGCATTCCGGAGGTGACGTTTTCAAACACCTGATCGGTGCTGGTCGTTTCGCCGGCGTCGCCGCTGGAAACGTTCCAGTCGAAATACTGGTAGCCCATGTCGGTCAGCGCCTGCGTCAGGCGCGTCATGATGCCGGGGTTGAAGCGGCTGACGGTGTTCGAGCTGCCGCCGGGGAAGCGGACGAGTGTCGTTTCCTTGCCGCTCAGCGCGACAATTGCATCCTGCACCTTCTGAAGATCGGCAAAATAGGCCTCCTCGCTGGCGTAGATGGTCGAATACTGGTGCGTTGCGCTGTGGATGCCGACGCTGTGACCCTCGTTCAGCTCGCGGGAGATCAGATCGGTGTAGCCGATGTTTACGATGAAAAAGGTTGCCTTGACGTTGTACTTCGCCAGAACGTCCAGCAGCTCGGAAGTGTACTTGCTGGGGCCGTCATCAAAGGTCAGATAGGCGACTTTGCCGTCCGGCACGACCGTGTCCGGCTGGCGGATGGGCGTGATATGGACCGTGCGCTTGGCCTCCGACTCGTTGCCGAAGCTGTCGGCGGCGCGGTAGGTGATGGTGTAGTCCCCGGCGCGGTAGACATCCACGCCGCCCTCCACGGTCATCTTCTCCGTGACATCGCCGTCGCGGTTGTCGATTGCGGTGGCGCCGGGGTCGGTGAAGGGCGTTCCGGCTTTGAGGGTGATCTCCGCGTCGCCCTTGAGGGTGATCTCCGGCGGGGTGACGTCCTTATAATTGATCGTGCGGACGCGCTCGGTGGTGTTGCCTGCGCGGTCGGAGACGGAATAATAGACCTTGCCGTCCTTCTCCACGCGCCGAACCTGATCGGTCAGATCGCCGTCGCACAGGTCGGTGGCGGTGTAGCCGTCCTCCTGATAGGGCGTGCCGGGGGCGGTGTAGCTGTCCTTTTTCTCGACGAGCGTCAGCTCCGGCGGGGTGGTGTCCTGCACCGTGACGGTGCGGCGGATTTTGCCGTGCCAGAGCAGAAAATCTGCGGTGTAGGTCACGGTCTGCTTGCCCGTCCGGGCGTCGTCTATGCTGCCGGATTTGCGGACATCCAGCGCAAAGCCCTTGCGGAATACCAGCGAGCCGCAGAAGCGCGCCCGCGCGCCCTCTTCGGTATAGGAATCCACACCACATTCAAGCGTCTGCTCGGCTTCGCCGACAAGCTCCATCCGGACGGAAAAGCGGTTCACTCCGAAGAAAAATCCGGCAGCCAGCAGCAGTGTCAGAAGCGGCGCCAGCAGACCGATCACAAGACCCTTATGAGATTTCTTTTTCATGGAATTTCCTCTGTTTCTATATGGTACTATTTTTGACGCAGGAAAAGAGCATTCGTTCCGCAGCAGGGGCTTTTTCCCTGAAGCAGAACGAATTTTCCTGCGTTATCCGTTTTCTGCCGCCTGCCAGACGTAGCCCTCGGCAAGCAGGTCATCCGCCGTCAGAAGCGTCAGGTCTGTCTGTCCGAGCTCCAGCGAGCGCATCAGATCGACGTAACATTCCTCGCCGTCTATCGTCAGGCAGTTCCATGCCCGGCTCTCGCCGCCGCGCGTACCCTCAATGATGCGGCAGGTCATTTTCGACTGCTCACATTCCGCGTACACGACCGAGGCAAAACCAAGGCTGCTTGCCAGCCGGTCTTTCAGCAGCTGATAGGCGGGGCGGTCGGAGGGAGCTTCCGCGATGGCGTAGTCCATGCGGGAAAGGAGATACCGCTGGAGATTCTGCATCCGTTCGCGGTCGTCCTGCCCGGAGCGGACATAGGCCGAGGCGGAGGAGAGCAGCGTCGCGGAGGATTTCTGCATGGTGCGCATCTCGTCTCTGCTTGCGGCATAGTTGAAATGCAGCTCCAGGATCCGCGTTTCACCCTCCTGCGGGTAGACGCTGGCAGACACCTCCGGCAGGACCGGAAGCTGCGCGGGTGCGCACAGACAGAGGTTCCGAATCTCCGCGGGGAAGTCTGCTTCTTCATAGTCGCGGATGCGCAGCGTCAGCGCGGTATCAAAATTGAGCAGGGAACTGCGGATCTTCTCCATTGCGCCGGAATGGCCGCTGACCGTGACGATGGCGTCGATCTCCGAGGCCGAACGGCGAAAAACCAGCCGCACCTCGATGGTGCCATAGGTCGGGCTGCCGCTCAGCTCCGCGTCGGCGTAGTCCACGGCGTAGGCGCCGATGGGATCCTCGTCGGAGAGGTAGCGCATGGTCTCGTCCAGATCGGTGTAGAGGTCGCCTGCGTAGTTGCGGACGTAGATCGTCCCAAGCTCCGTCCAGTTGCGGACGAAGGAGAGCACGGTGCCGCGCAGCTCGTTGCGGTTGGTGACCACCGGCGGCGTTTCCTCCTCCGGCGGCTGCGTTTCCGAGGGCGCGGATTCGACGTGGGACTCGACGGAAAGATAATCGTTTTTGATGAATTTCTCGCAGCCGGACGCGGCCATCAGCAGCGCCAGCAGCACAAGCACAAGTGCGGTATGCTTCATAACCGCGCCCCCTTTCGTTTGTTACAGTTCGTTGCGATCGTAGCGCTTGAAGCCGTCACCCAGCACCTGATGCGCGTCCTGCAGGATGATGAAGGCCGACGGGTCGATGGACATGACCAGATCCTTGAGCTGGGCGAGCTGCTTGCGCTTGACCGCGCTCAGCAGTACGAATTTGTCGCTGCGCAGATAGAAGCCCTGCCCATGCAGGAGTGTCACACCGCGGTCAAGCTGCGTGTCGATGGCCTGTGCGATCTCCTCGTAGCGGTCGGAGATGATCAGAGCGACCTTGGCATAGTCCATGCCGTAGACCACCTTGTCCAGCACGAAGGAGGACAGCACCAGCGTGATGACGCTGTAGAGCGTGTTGTTGAATTCACCATAGACGATGCCCGTGGCGACGGCGGTGCACAGGTCCATGCACAGCAGAATTTTACCGATGGGGAAGTTGCGGAATTTCAGCTTCAGAAGCCGGGCGACGATGTCCACGCCGCCCGTGGAGGCGCCGGCGATGAACACGATGCCCAGTCCTGCGCCGATGATCACGCCGCCGAAGATGGCCGCCACCAGCGGCTCGGTCTTGGGGATGGGGAGGATCCGGGCAAAGAGATCAAAGCCCACGGAGGTGACGACCATGCCCAGAAGGCTTCCGAAGAAAAACAGCTTTCCGATCTTGTGGTAGCCGAAGAAGAACAGCGGCAGGTTGATCAGCGCGCTCAGGATGCCGACGGTGAGGAACTTGGATTTCGTGGCATAGACGATGAGCATCGCAATGCCGGACACACCGCCGCAGCTGATGCCGGCCGGCTCCAGAAAGAGGTCGAAGCCCAGGGAGAAGATCGCGCTGCCCACGGCGATCATGAGAAGATTGCGCAGCAGAAGGCGGACGTTGTTTCGTTTTTCCATCTGTCATATCTCCATTACGATCTGTTTTTCCTCCGCGTCCTCCTCACGCAGCAGCGCGCCGGCGGCGGGGATGGTGCGGGTGCGGTAGCGTGCGGCGTTGACGATGCCGCTGTCCTCCAGACGCACGGCGCGGTCGCAGACGGCCTTGCGCTTGAGCGTCAGCACGGCCACGCCCTGCGTGCTGCGGGTGGTCTTGGCGGCAAGCTGCGCCGTGGAGAAGATCAGTGCGCGTCCCTCGGTGGAGTAGAGCGCAAGCTGTGTGTCCTCCTTGAGCAGGAACACTGCCTTCAGGGGGCTCTTGTCCGAGTAGGCGCCGGTGAGCTTGCGGCGGTTGGACTTGGTCTGGTAGGCGGAGAGCTCTACCTTGGCGACCTTGCCGTTTTCAAAGACGAACACAAGGCTTCCGGTGTAGTCGCCGGGGAAGCAGACGCCGATGACGTTTTCGCCCTCGTCGAAGCCCAGCTTCGTGGGCAGGTAGTCGCCCAACAGCGAGGCCTTGCCGTCGTCGAAGTCCGCGCAGCGGGCCTTGTAGACCTGATAGCGGTCGGTAAAGACCAGAAGCTCGGCGGCGTTCGTGGTCTCGCAGGAGAATTTGAGGCCGTCGCCCTCCTTGAAGCGCTGCTCGCCGGACATCCGCAGCGACTGCGCCGTGATTTTCTTGAAGTAGCCCTCGCGGGAAACGAACACCGTGACGGGGTAGTCCGGAACGGCTTCCTCTTCTTCCGGCTCGTCCAGCTCGTGGTCGTAGACGATGCCGGTGCGGCGGTCCTTGCCGTACTTCTCCGCGATGGCGTTCAGCTCGTCCACGATCACGCCGCGGATGCGCTTCTCGCTTGCCAGCAGGTCCTCCAGATCGGCGATTTCCGCCGCGAGGGAGTCGACCTCCTGCGTGCGCTTGAGGATGTATTCCTTGTTGATATTGCGCAGCTTGATCTCCGCGACATACTCGGCCTGGATCTGGTCGATGCCGAAGCCGATCATCAGATTGGGCACGACCTCCGCGTCGGATTCCGTTTCGCGGATGATGCGGATGGCCTTGTCGATGTCGAGCAGGATGCGCTTGAGGCCCTTGAGCAGATGCAGCTTTTCGGCTTTTTTGCGCTTCTGGAAAAAGACCCGGCGGCGCACACATTCCGTCCGCCACGCCGTCCATTCCTCGATGATCTCGCGCACACCCAGCACGCGCGGCATCCCGGCGATGAGAATGTTGAAGTTGCAGGCAAAGCTGTCGAGCAGCGGGGTGGAGCGGAAGAGCTTCTGCATGAGCTTGTCCGGGTCGACGCCGCGTTTGAGGTCGATGGTCAGTTTTAAGCCGGACAGGTCGGTCTCATCGCGCATATCCGCGATCTCGCGGATCTTTCCGGCCTTGATCAGCTCGGAGACCTTGTCGATGATGGCCTCGGTCGTGGTGGTGTAGGGAATCTCAAAAATCTCAATGAGGTTGCCCTCCTTGATATAGCGCCAGCGGGCGCGCACCTTCACGGAGCCGCGTCCCGTGCGGTAGACCTCCGCCATCTCGGCGGCGTTGTAGAGAATTTCGCCGCCCGTCGGGAAGTCCGGTGCGGGCATCAGCTCCAGAAGGTCGCAGTCGGGATTTTTGATCCACGCGGTCGTCGCGCGGCAGACCTCGCGGAGGTTGAAGCCGCAGATGTTGCTGGCCATGCCGACGGCAATGCCCGTGTTGGCCGAAACCAGCACGTTCGGGTAGGCCGTGGGCAGCAGCACCGGCTCCTTCATGGTGTTGGAATAGTTGTCCACAAAATCGACCGTTTCCGAGTCGATGTCGCGGAAAATTTCGGCGCAGATGGGCTCCAGTTTTGCTTCGGTGTAACGCGAGGCGGCGTAGGCCATGTCGCGGGAATAGACCTTGCCGAAGTTGCCCTTGGAATCGACGAAGGGCGCGAGCAGCGCCTCATTGCCGCGGGCAAGGCGCACCATGGTTTCATAGATTGCGGCGTCACCGTGGGGGTTTAAGCCCATGGTCTGGCCGACGATGTCCGCCGATTTGCGCCGCGCGCCGTTCAGAAGCCCCATTTTGTACATCGTGTACAGCAGCTTCCGGTGCGAGGGCTTGAAGCCGTCGATCTCCGGGATCGCGCGCGATACGATGACCGACATCGCGTAGGGCATATAGTTCACGGTCAGCGTGTCCGTGATGGGCTGCTCCAGCACCTCCGCGTGCAGACCCTCTACATTGGCCGGGGCGAGCTTCTTCTGCTCCGGTTCTTTTTTCTTTCTTGCCATAAAGCTCCCGCCCCTCCTTTACGAAAGATCGGCCAGATCGAGATACTGGCTGCCGTTTTCTGCGATATAATCCTTGCGCCCGGCGAGATTGTCGCCCAGCAGCAGGTCAAAGTAGAGGGCGGTTTTCTCCGCGTCCTCCGGCATGACCTTGATGAGCCGCCGCGAGGCGGGGTTCATGGTGGTCAGCCACATCATTTCCGGCTCATTTTCACCAAGACCCTTCGACCGCGCGACGGTGCTTTTCTGCCCGTCGAGCCGCTTGAGGATCTCCGCCTTTTCCTTCTCGGTGTAGGCAAACCACGTCTTGTCCTTCGTCGTGATCTCAAAGAGCGGCGACTCGGCGATATACACGTAGCCCTCGCGGATGAGCGTCGGCACAAGCCGGTAGAGCATGGTTAAAATCAGCGTGCGGATCTGATAGCCGTCCACGTCGGCATCGGTGCAGATGATGATCTTGCTCCAGCGCAGGGCGGACAGGTCGAAGGACGCAAGATCCTTGACGTGTTTGTCCTTGACCTCCACGCCGCAGCCCATCACGCGCAGAAGGTCGGTGATGATCTCGCTTTTGAAGATGCGCGCGTAGTCGGCCTTGAGGCAGTTGAGAATTTTGCCGCGCACCGGCATGATGCCCTGAAATTCCGCGTCGCGCGAGAGCTTGACCGCGCCCATGGCGGAATCGCCCTCGACGATGTAAAGCTCGCGCTTTTCCGCGTCGCGGCTGCGGCAGTCGACGAATTTCTGCACACGGTTGGAGATGTCCAGATTGCCGGAGAGTTTCTTTTTGACGGTCACGCGGGCGCGCTCGGCGGTTTCGCGGCTGCGCTTGTTGATGAGCACCTGCTCGGCGATCTTGTCCGCCTCGCCCTTGTTTTCAATAAAATAGACCTGCAAACGGCTGCGGAAAAACTCCGTCATGGCCTCCTGAATGAACTTGTTGTTGATGGATTTTTTCGTCTGGTTTTCGTAGGAGGTCTGTGTGGAGAAGCAGTTTGTCACCAGCACGAGGCAGTCGGCCACGTCCTGGAAGGTGATCTTGGACTCGTTTTTGACGTACTTGCCGTTCTGCTTCAGATAGGCGTCGATGGCGTAGACGAAGGCGTTGCGCACGGCCTTATCCGGTGCGCCGCCGTGCTCCAGCCACGAGGAGTTGTGGTAGTATTCCAGCCGGCTCATGCTGCGCGAGAAGCACAGAGAGGCCGTGATCTTCACCTTGTATTCCGGCTTGTCCTCGCGGTCGCGGCCCTTGCGCTCGGTTTCCCAGAACTGCGGCATGGTGAAGGCGTTGCCCTCGGTCAGCTCGGTGATATAGTCGAGGATGCCGTGCTCGTAGCAGAAATCCGTTGTTTCAAATTTCCCGCCGGCCTGATTGCGGAAGCGGAAGGTCACGCCCGCATTCACGACGGCCTGCCGCTTGAGCGTGTCGAGGTAGTATTCCACGGGGATGTTGATGTCCGTAAAGACCTCCAGATCGGGCAGCCAGCGGAAGCAGGAGCCGGTTTTTTTGCGGTCAGCCGGCTCCTTTGTCATCTTGCCGACGATGTTGCCGCGCTCAAAGTGCAGCGTGTACTTGAAGCCGTCGCGGTAGATGCGCGCGTCAAAATATTTGGAGGCATACTGCGTGGCGCAGGTGCCGAGGCCGTTCAGGCCAAGGCTGAATTCGTAGTTGTCACCTGCGGTGTTGTTGTACTTGCCGCCGGCGTACATCTCGCAGAAGACCAGCTCCCAGTTGTAGCGCTGCTCCTTTTCGTTCCAGTCCACGGGGCAGCCGCGGCCGAAGTCCTCGACCTCAATGCTGTGATCCTCATAGCGTGTGACGATGACCAGATTGCCGTAGCCCTCGCGCGCCTCGTCGATGGCGTTGGAGAGAATTTCAAAAACGGCGTGTTCGCAGCCGTCGAGCCCGTCCGAGCCGAAGATGACCGCCGGGCGCTTGCGCACGCGGTCGGCGCCTTTGAGCGTAGTGATGCTTTCATTTCCGTAGCTTTGCTTTTTTGCCATAACCCAATCCCTCACGACATTTTGCGTACTTTTTCGCACAATTATCCATTATATAGTATAAGTATAGTCATTTTCCGGGAGCTTGTCAACCATGCGCTTGTAATTGCGCGGCGCGTGCGGTATAATGCAGAAAACAGGAGGTGGCAGTATGAAACGAATTTTGGCGCTGTTTCTTTGCGGCCTGATCTGCCTTTCGGCGGCGGGCTGCGGCAAGGAAGAACCCTTCCCCTCGGTGGCGACGGAGCCGTCCGTGACGCAGGAGCCTTCGACCGAGCCGCCGGAAACCGAACCGACCGAACCGCCGACGGAGCCGGACCCCGACGCGCCCTACCGCGCGCGGGCAGAGGAAATTCTGAGCGGCATGACGACGGAGGAGAAGGTCTACCAGCTCTTCATGGTCACGCCGGAGGCGCTGACGGGCGTGAATACCGCCACGCGCGCGGGCGAGGCGACGCAGCAGGCGCTTTCCGAGATGCCCGTCGGCGGTATCGTCTATTTCGCGGATAATCTGGAGACCGGCGAGCAGACCACGCAGATGATCGCCGCGACGCAGAGCTACAGCAGGCTGCCGCTTCTGATCGGTGTGGATGAGGAGGGCGGCCGGGTTGCGCGGGTGAGCACGAAGCTCGGCACCACGGCCTTTGACCCGATGGCAGACTACGGCGCAGCGGGCGATGCGGAGGCCGTGCGGCAGGTGGGCGCGACCATCGCGCGGGACATCTCGCAGTTCGGCTTCAATGTGGATTTTGCCCCGGTGGCAGATGTGGTCACGAATCCCAACAACACCGAGATCGGCGACCGCTCCTTCAGCAGCGACGCGGACGTGGCGTCGACCATGGTCGCGGCGATGGTGCAGGGCCTGCAATCCGGCGGCGTGCAGTCCTGCCTCAAGCATTTCCCCGGCCACGGCAGCACGGAGGCCGACTCCCACAAGGGCGCATCCGTGACTGGGCGCACGCTCGATGAGCTGCGCGGGACGGAGCTCAAGCCCTTTGCCGCCGGGATAGCGGCGGGCGCGGGAATGGTCATGATCTCGCATATGTCCGCGCCGAACGTGACGGGCAGCGACGCGCCCTGTGATCTGTCGTCCGCGGTCGTGACCGACCTGCTGCGCGGCGAGCTGGGCTTCACCGGCGTGGTCATCACGGATTCGCACGAGATGGGCGCGATCACGGACAGCTATTCCCCTGCAGAGGCGGCGGTGCTGGCGATTCAGGCGGGCTGCGACATCGTCCTCATGCCGGCGGATCTGAAACAGGCGGCGCAGGGGGTGCTGGACGCGCTGCAAAGCGGCGGCCTGACGCAGGCGCGCGTGGACGAGAGCGTCCTGCGCATCCTGACACTGAAGGTCCGTGCCGGAATCTGCGAATAAGAACGGAATAAAAATTCCTGCGAAGATTCTTCTTCGCAGGAATTTTCATATTTATGGTTCTTCCGGTGTCGGTTCCGTCGGCTCCGTGGATGGTTCCGTCGGTGCGGTCGTCGGGGCGGTGGAGGGCTCGGTCGGCTCCGTGGACGGCTCCGTCGGCTCCTCCGGCTGGACAATCTTCACGATCTCCTTGTCACGGCGGGCATAGGAGGAATTGTCGATGAACTCGCAGGCGATCTCCTTGCCATCCTTGTCGTACTTGTATTTATAGGTCTTGACCTTGGCGGCGCTGTAGGGATCGACGATGACCTGACCGTCCTTGTAGCCCTTTTCGGCGGCTTCCTCCGGGGTCATTTCGACAATCTTTTCTTCCCAGCGGCTGGTGATCTGGGAATCGGAGTCGAACTTGAGCGTGTAGTCACGGGTTTCCGTGCCGACAAACTTCATGATGACATAGCGGCTGTTGCACTCGGCCTCGATGCGGATGGGATAGCTGGAATTGTTGCGGAACTGGTAGTCCAGACTGCCCCAGTAGACCGTGGCGTCCATGCCCCAGGGGATATACGCGGGAACATAGCGGTGCTCGGTGCGCTCGATGACTTCCAGCTCTGCCTGCAGGGTGCAGTAGTAAACGGTGGAAGCGACCTGACACACGCCGCCGCCGAGCTGATCGACGGTGTCCGCGCCGACATACACGCCGGCTTCCTGGAAGCCGCGCTCCGCGGTGCGCTGACCGACAACCTTGTTGAACGAGAAGGTTTCGCCCGGCTTGAGAATCAGACCATTGATCTGCTCGCAGGCCAGCTCCAGATTGCGGGTACGGGGCGGGTTATAGGAGTGCGGGCTTTCCACATAGCCGAGGACGTCGTGGAACAGCGTGGCCTCCAGCTTTTCGCGGGTGTACTGCGGCTCCAGCGTGCCCATCGTGATGGTCACGGACTCGCCGGGCTTGGCCTTGTCCAGCAGCTTGACGGCATCCGCCATCTCAAAGCCGTAGCCTGCCGCGCCGTCGGTGATTTCATAGGTGCCCTCATCGCAGACGGCATTGACCGGCGCGGTGCAGTAGCTGCTGTAGAGCTTGTCCAGATCGACGGGGGCGGGGAAGGTTTCCTCCATGGTGTACTGCTGGTGGAATTCCGCCGCGATATAGGCGTCAAGCAGCTGCTGATAGAGCGCGGCGACGTCGAGCTTGCTTCCCTTGGTGCCGAAGGCGATATGGATGGCCTTGTCGGCACCGGCAGTGGCGTTCACGGTGCTTTCCGTGAGGGTGCTGCCGTACTTGTCGGCGGCTGCCTGCAAAATGGAGCGGATCTTCTCCTCATTCACGGTCAGATAATCCGAAGCCTCCAGATCATGGCGCTCGGAGAGCGTCTTGACCTTCAGCTGTGAGAAGAAGAGGATGGATTTGCGGCCGTACTTGAAGGCGGCGTTCACCGCGGCATCCACATCCAACGCGACGTTTGCATCCGCCGGGGAGATCGTGAGCTGGCCCAGATACTCCAGCGGCTTGCCGTCGGCGTCCAGCGGGGCGTCCTCCGGGGTTTTCTCGGTCGGCTCGGTCGCTTCGGTCTCCGGCTCCGTTTCGGAGGATTCCGGCTCGGTTTCCGAGGATTCCGAGGACTCGGAGGGATCCTGTGTCGCTTCCGTGGCTTCGCTCGGGTCCATCGGCTTGCCAAAAATATCCACAAGCTGCACATGATCGGGATCATAGGTGGTGGTGTAGAGCGGGAAGCTGCGGCCGTAGAGGTCGACTTCCATGGTGTTCTCGCCATAGAGCTTCAGACGCTCGGTGATGGCCTGCTTCGCCTCCTCCTTGGTCATGCCGCCGACGTCCACGCCCGCGACATAGAGGTTGCCGACGATCTTGCCGTCGTCACGCAGCAGAAGGAAGGCGGCGAAAACGCCGACAACCAGAACAACTGCAGCGATGACGCTTACCAGCAGCACGGTTTTTTTGCTGCCGGATTTCTTTTGCGTCCGCTGCGGCTTTTTTTCAAATTTGCCCATTGATTTTCTCCTTTGTATCTTATCGCCAGAAGGCGATTGCTTGCAATCTACACATATTATATCGAAAAAAAACCAAAAAGCAACAACGTTTTCGTAACTAACTTATGTCATTTCTGTCAATTCAAAAAAATTGTCTTATTTTGCAGACTGCATGAAATTCAGGAACTGCTGCGCCGCCGCCAGCGGATTCTCCCCGGCGGCGAGATTCAGCGTCAGCAGGGGCTTTTCCGCGTTCGGCGAGAAGAATACGCGCTTTTTGTATTCCGGTGCGCCGCAGACCGCCGCGACGGATTCCAGCGTGAACTGCGCGTAGGTGAAGCGCAGTGTCCGGCCCTTCTGGGAGATGTCGCAGATGCCGAGAGACGCGGCTTTCGCGCGCAGCAGCGCGATGGCGATCAGGTTCATCACGCCCTTCGGGGGATCGCCGTAGCGATCGACGATCTCGTCGAGCAGCTCGTCAGCGTCCTCCTGCGAGCGCACGGCCGCCATGCGGCGGTAGAGATCCATCCGCTGCTCGCCGGAGGGAACGTACTGCTTGTCGATGTTGGCCGTCACGTCCAGATCGGCGGTGCAGGCGACCTCCTCGGCGGGCTTTTCGCCGCGCTCCTCAAGAACGGCCTCTTCCAGCAGCTTCAGATAGAGGTCATAGCCCACGGAGAGCATATGACCGGACTGCGCCGAGCCGAGCAGATTGCCCGCACCGCGAATTTCAAGGTCGCGCATGGCGATCTTGAAGCCGGAGCCGAACTCGGCGTAGTCGCGGATAGCGTTCAGGCGCTTCTCCGCGACCTCGGTCAGGACCTTGCCGCGCCGGAAAGTGAGATAGGCATAGGCGTGACGGCTGCTGCGGCCGACGCGCCCGCGAATCTGGTGCAGCTGGGCAAGACCGAGCTTGTCGGCGTCCTCGATGATGAGAGTGTTGACGTTCGGAATGTCGATGCCGGTTTCAATGATGGTCGTGCAGACGAGAATCTGCACCTCTCCCTCGTCCATGCGCTGCATGACGTCGCTCAGCTCCTCCTCGGACATCTTGCCGTGCGCCACGGCGATGGAAGCGTCCGGCAGCGCTTTTTTGATGCGCGCGGCACACTGTGCGATGGTTTCCACTCGGTTGTGCAGATAATAGACCTGACCGCCGCGCTCCAGCTCGCGCCGCATGGCGTCGATCAGCACCGGTTCGGCATATTCCAGCACGAAGGTCTGTACGGGATAGCGGTCGTGCGGCGGCTCCTCGATCGTGGACATATCGCGCAGACCGGACAGAGCCATGTTCAGCGTGCGGGGGATGGGCGTTGCCGACAGGGTCAGAACGTCCACACCGCGGGAAAGCTCCTTGAGCTTTTCCTTGTGTGTCACACCGAAGCGCTGCTCCTCGTCCACGATCAGAAGGCCGAGATCCTTGAAGGCGACGTCCTTTTGCAGCAGCTTGTGCGTGCCGACGACGAGGTCGAGCATTCCGGAACGCAGGTCGGCCAGCGTTTTGCGCTGCTGCGCGGGGGTGGAAAAGCGGGAGAGCATGCCGATGTGCACCGGGAAGCCCCGGAAGCGGCTGACGGCGGTGGTGTAATGCTGCTGCGCCAGAACGGTGGTCGGCACCAGGATCGCTACCTGCTTGCCGTCGAGGATGGCCTTCATCGCCGCGCGGAGCGCGACCTCGGTCTTGCCGAAGCCGACGTCGCCGCACAGCAGGCGGTCCATGGGCTGGGGCGATTCCATGTCGCTTTTGATCTCGTCGATGCAGCGCAGCTGGTCGTCTGTTTCGGCATAGGGAAAGTTTTCCTCAAATTCCGCCTGCCACGGCGTGTCGGCGGCAAAGGCGTAGCCCATGCGCCGCTTGCGCTCGGCATAAAGCTGGATGAGGTCGGCGGCCAGATCCTTGGCGGCGGATTTCGCCTTTGCCTTGGCTTTCTGCCACTGGTCGCCGCCGAGCTTATTGAGCTTGACGGGTGTGTCCTCGCCGCCGCCGATGTATTTGGAGATCAGGTCGAGCTGCGTGGCGGGGACATAGAGCGTGTCGCTGCCCTGATAGGCGATTTTGACATAGTCCTTGACAACACCGTCGATCTTCATCTGCTCCATGCAGACGTAGCGGCCGATGCCGTGGTATTCATGCACGATCAGGTCGCCCGGCGTCAGGTCGGTGAAGGAATCGAGCTTCTGGCGGTTCGTGGCCTTGGCGCGGTGCTTGCGCGGCTTGCGTTCGCCCGCGGAGAGCAGCTGCCCCTCCGTCAGGATGGCGAAATGCAGGTCGGGATATTCCATGCCGAAGGGCAGCGCGCCGTCGGTGAGCAGGATCTGCCCCGGCTGCGGCAGCTTCGTCAGAGGGAAGGCGAGAAAGGCCGAGAGCTTCTTTTCACGAAGCAGCTGGGCAAGAATCTCTCCGCGGCGGCGGTTGCCGCACAGAACGAGAGAGGAAAACTCGTTTTTCTGGTAGAATTGCAGGTCGGCTGCCGCCGCGTCCAGATTGCCGCCATAGGAGGGAAGCTGCTTGGCCGTGATGCTGACGAGCGTCTTGGGCTGCAAGCCCTGCGGATAAGAGGCGGCGAGGAAGGAGTCGAAAAACGCGGCTGCGCGGCCTTCAAAGCGGCTGCACAGGCTCTCCCAGTCCGCGGAGAATTCGCACAGCTCCCCACAGAGGATGCCCGATTGCAGCAGGCTGTCGAGCATCATGCCCTGCTCCTCGGCCTGACGCTGCGCGGTGCGGCGCAGGTTGCCATGGTCGCAGAAAAAGATCATGCTTTCCGCCGGAATGTAGTCCGCGGCGCAGGCAAATTCCGGATAGATCAGGGCAAGATAACGGTCGGCGGCGGAGAAGCTGGCCTCGCCGCGCAGCAGCTCCGCGTCGGCGGCGAGCGTTTTGATCAGCGCCTCGTTGGGGACCTTGCGGCGCTTCTGCCGCGCGCAGAGCGCGTCAAGCTCGTCCGCAAGACCGGCCGCGCCCTGCGGATGCAGCTGCGGCAGTGTTTCCGCGACGGGCAGCAGCACCAGCTCGTCCGTATTTTCCGTGCGGCGCTGAGTGACGAGGTCGAAAAAGCCCATGGCGTCCACCTCGTCGCCGAAGAATTCGACGCGGACGGGCTGATCATAGGCGGGAGAATAAACGTCCAGAATTCCGCCGCGGACGGAGAACTGCCCCACGCCCTCGACCAGCGCGCAGCGGGTATAGCCGGAGCGCACCAGACGGGCCGACAGCTCCTCCGGCGGGCAGGCCGCACCGGGCTTTAACGTGAGTGCAGAGGAAAACAGGAGGGGTTTCGGCATGGTGCGCAGGGCGAGCGCTTCCCATGTGACGATCTGCACGGGCGTCGCGCCGCGCGCAAGGTCGTAGAGCTGGCGCAGGCGCTTGTGCTCCCAGCCGCGCGAGATCGCGGAGGCGTTGTAGAAGGTCAGATCGCGCGAGGGGAGGATGGGCGCTTCCGTGCCGAGAAAGGCGGCCAGCTCCGACTGTGTGCGCCGCGCGGCCAGCTCATCCTGACAGAGAATGACGGCGGGGCGCTTCGTGTCGTGCAGCAGAGAGGCAATCAGGTGTGAACGGTTGATCTGCGCCGCGCCGGAAACACCGGCAACCTGGTTTTCGTTTAGGGCGGCCAGCAGACGGCCGTACTCCGGCAGACGATTCAGTAGAGAGAGTAAAAGTTCCATGGGCTGTCAGCAGACCTCCAGTTAGTGGTTTTGCGGGGCAGAGAAACGGGACGGGATTTCAAAACCTGTCCACGCAGGAATACGGAAAGCGGGCCAAGGCCCGTTTTCCGTAGAAATATCCTGTTATTCGACAACTCAAAGCTGCGCGCCGTTGAACTTCGCGGCGGCGTCCGGCACGCCCTGCGCGATCACGGTCAGCGCCGCCTCTGCGGCGGCCCCGACGGCGCACTCGATGTGCGCATCCTCGTCCTTCGTAAAATTCGACAGCACCCAGTCGGCCAGATCATAATCCGGATGCGGCTTCTGTCCGACGCCGATCTTGACGCGCGGGAAGCTCTGACTGTTCAGGCAGCCGATGATGGACTTGATGCCGTTGTGTCCTCCGGCAGAGCCGTCCGCGCGGACGCGCAGGCGGCCGACCGGAAGCGAAATGTCGTCAAACAGCACGATCACGCGCTCCGGCGGCAGTTTATAAAACCGCGCCGCGTCCATGACGGACAGGCCGGATTCATTCATAAAGGTTTGCGGCTTGACCAGCAGGAGCTTCTGCCCCTGCCAGACGGCCTGTGCCGTCAGCCCGCGAAACTTCGCCCGGTCGATCTTGACGTTCAGCATGGCTGCAAGGCGGTCGACTGCGCGGAAGCCGGCGTTGTGCCGCGTGCGGGCGTAATTGTCCCCCGGATTTCCGAGGCCCACGACGATCCAGTCGCAGGCAGGCTTACGGAACAGCATCAGAACAGATTGGAGATGGAGGTTTCGTTATAGATGCGGGAGATCGCCTTGGCAAAGATGGGGGAGGCATCCAGCTGGCGGATCTTCTTGCCGGTGTAGTGCTCGGGCAGCGGGATGGTGTTCAGGAGCATCAGCTCTTCGATGCAGCTGTCCTCCACCTTCTGGCAGGCATCGTTGGACAGCACGCCGTGAGAGGCGCAGGCATAGACGGCCTTGGCATGGCCGAGTTCCTTGATGGCCTTGGCGGCGTTGCACAGGGAACCGGCGGTATCGACGATGTCGTCATAGAGGATACAGGTCTTGCCCTCGACGTCGCCGATGATGTTCATGACCTCGCACATATTGGCGCGCTGGCGGCGCTTGTCCACGATGGACAGACCCATATGCACCTTCGCGGCGAAGGCGCGGGAGCGCGCGACGGAGCCGACGTCCGGCGAAACGACGCAGAAGTCATCGTGATTGTAGGCCTTCTCGTCGAACTTGGACATATAATATTTGGTGAACAGGGGATTGCCGAGCATGTTGTCCACGGGAATGTCAAAGAAGCCCTGGATCTGCGCGGCGTGCAGGTCCATCGTCAGCACGCGGTCGGCGCCGGCGCGGGTGATGAGGTTGGCGACGAGCTTGGCGGAGATGGGATCGCGGCCCTTGGCCTTGCGGTCCTGCCGGGCATAGCCGAAATAAGGAATGACGGCGGTGATGCGGCCTGCGGAGGCGCGGCGGAAAGCGTCGATCATGATGAGCAGCTCCATCAGGTTGTTGTTGACGGGCTTGCAGGTGGACTGGACAACGAAAACGTCGCAGCCGCGCACCGATTCGTTGATGGATACGGAGATCTCGCCGTCGGCGAAGGCGGTGACATAGCTGTCGCCCAGAGTCAGGCCCAGCTCGCTGCAGATGCCTTCCGCAAAGGGCTTGTTTGCGTTGGCGGAGAATACCTTGATCTCTTTTCCGTGTGCAATCATTTCATGTACCTCTACATTTCCGAGCCGCGTTGAATCCCTGCGGCTCAAATTTCTATGGCTTTCGCCGGGATTCCTATTTCTTGTGTTTTGCCGCCCAGTCACGCTTGTTGGACTGACGGCTGCGGGCAATGCCCAGCGCCTGCGCCGGGACGTCCTCCGTGATGACGGAGCCTGCGGCGATATATGCGCCGTTTCCGACGCTGACCGGGGCGACAAGGGAGGTGTTGCAGCCGATGAAAGCGTCGTCACCGACGGTGGTGCGGTGCTTTTCCACACGATCAAAGTTTACCGTCACGGCTCCGCAGCCGACGTTGCAGCGTGCGCCGAGGTCAGCGTCGCCCACGTAGCTCAGATGCGACAGCCAGGTGCCGCTGCCGACGGAGGCGTTTTTCAGCTCGACAAAGTTGCCGATGTGTACGGCGCTGTCCAGCCGGCAGTTCTCCCGCAGATGGGCGTAAGGCCCGACGGAAACATCCGCGCCGACGCGGGAGGCCTCGATCTGCGAAGCGTTGATCATGCTGCGCTCGCCGATCTCGGAGTCTGTGACGGTGGACCACGGGCCGATCACGGCGCCGGCGGCGATCTTCGTTCTGCCGCGCAGGATGGTGCCGGGCAGGAGCTTCGCGCCGGCGGCAATCTTTACGGTGGGTTCGATATAACAGCTCGCGGGGTCGTAGATCTCCACGCCGTCCCAGCTCAGCCGCAGATAGCGGTCGCGCCGCAGCAATTCGGAGATCGCGGGCAGGGCGGCGGGGGAGCTCACGCTGTACATTCCGTCGGCATCCGTCAGCACCTCGCCCTCCTCGCGGAAGAAACGGCCGAAGGGGACGCGCGCGTCGATGACATTCATCAGCTCCTCGCGCACCACGCGGCGCACGCAGGCGGGGCGGGACTTTTTCGCGGCCAGCGACGGCAGGAATACCGCCGGGCCGGTGACGACAAGCACGGTGCGCTCGGCGTCGTCCGCCGTGGAGAGAAAAACGTGCAGAAGATCGGCGGGATTGGTCTCGCTGGCGCAGGTGACCTCCGCACCCTCCGGCATACACGCGCAGACCGCGTCCGTCCGGTCGGGGTGGCAGGCCAAAAAGAAGCGCCCGACACCGCTGTCAAACAAGCTGCTTGCCAGCCACGCGAGCAAAGGCGCACCCATGACGCGCGAGAGCATCAAAGGCTGCGGATATCCGGTTTTTGCAGTATCGTCCGGGACGAAGATGACGGCGGATCTTCCGGGCATGGCACGCACGACCTTTCCTTCAGAGTGATACAAATACATTATAGCAGATGTTTTTGCTTTCGTCCACCGGTTTTGTGGAGGAAAGCAGACAAATTCTGTACAGGTTTTTGAGATTTTTTTGGCGAAAGACGCAAAATCGCCGGGAAAGGGGAAAACGGCGCTCCTCCCGTGCTATCCGACGGCGTACCATCGCTGCGTGACCGGGCCGCGTGTAAAGCCGAGCCGGTCATAGAATGCCATGGCGCGGGTGTTTTCCATCGCACAGGTCAGGTCGATCTTTTGCAGGCCGCAGTGCCGCGCGAGTGCAAAGAGCGTCCGTTCGCCCGCGCCGGGGCGGAGCGAGGCCAGCGCCAGCAGACGGCTTCCCCGCACGCGCCCGAGGCCAGCCGGCGCGCCGTCCTCCAGAACAAAGAAGCACTCGCCCTGTTTCGCCAGCCGCCTTGCCTCAAAGGGACCGCAGCTCTGTGCGGAGGGGACGGCGGCGAAGCGCTCGTTGTACCGCTCCGCCCAGCGAAAGGCGCTTTCCTCCGTGACGGCTTCGACCGTGCAGCCCGTTTCCGGAATCTGCGGCAGGAGGAGCTGCCGCTCCATCAGCCGGGCAAAGACCGGGTAATTGGAAAAATCCGCCTCGCCCCCGGCGTAGACCTTCTGTGCGCCCGCGCCGCGGCAGAAATTGGCACATTCGCGCAGCAGCCCGTCCAGCGTCCCGAATACGCCGCGCACCAGAATATAGCCTTCGCCGCGCGCGGGGATTTCATGCAGGATCAGCGTGGCAATGCCGTCCGCGGCGGTAAAAACGGGAAGATCGGTCATAAGAAATCACCTCTTTCCTGCATTGTAGCAGCCCGGCCGCCCCGGCGCAAGGGAAAAAGGGGCTTTTTTAGAGAAAACAGAAATCCCTTGCGGCGGACGGCGAATCTTTTTCGCCGATCCATCCTTGTTGATTTCATCAGAGCTTCCTTAAACTAAAAAACTGTGGTATTATAATAAATGAGAAATTCCGAAGAAGGTGAAAAACCTGTGATCCTGACCCATACGGCCCAGCGGGAAACGCGCCTGCTTTCCATCCTGCGGCGGGAGCTGGGGATGTCCTCCGGCCTTGCCAGCCGCCTGAAGTTCGGTCATTCTTACACCGTCAACGGCCAGCCGGTGTTCACCAATTTCATCGTGCATCCCGGCGACGAGATCTGTGTGCGTCTGGACGAGCCGGAGCCGGACTACCCCGCCGAGGACGGTCCGCTGACGATCCTGTATGAGGACGAGGCGCTCATCGCGCTGGAAAAGCCGCCGGGGCTTCTGATGCACCCCTCATTTTCCCGTAATGAAGGGACGCTGGCAAATTACCTCGCGGGATATTACAAAAGAACCGGCCAGCGCTGTGCGGTGCATCCCGTCAGCCGTCTGGACCGCGATACCTTCGGCGTCGTGCTGCTGGCGAAGAACGCCTATGTCCACGAGCTGATGCGCCGGCAGCACGCCGGGGGCGGCATGGAAAAGACCTATCACGCCCTCACCTGCGGCATCCCCGACCCGCCGGAGGGCGAGATCGACGCGCCTATTGCCCGCGTGCCGGGCGACAGCCTGCTGCGCGAGATCCGCCCGGACGGCAAGCCCGCCAGTTCACGCTACCGCGTGCTGGAGGCGCGAGCCGGCTGCGCGAAGCTGGAGCTGTCGCCACTCACCGGCCGGACGCATCAACTCCGTCTGCACTGCGCCTATCTCGGCTGCCCGATTCTGGGCGACCCGCAGTACGGCACGCCGGGATCGCTGACGCTTTCCGCCCGCTACGGCATCGCGGGGCAGCAGCTCTGCGCCGTGCGCCTGCGCCTTTTGCACCCCATGACGAAAAAAACGGTCGAAATCCGCGCCGCAGGGGACGTATCTCTTGATTTTTTGGAGCGGACGGTTGTATAATATAGGGCGAACTACAGACATTCGTCTGAAAACGGAGGAAAGATCATGTTTGAACGACTCGTTGATATTCTGAAAGCCAATCCCCGCAAGATCGTCTTTACCGAAGGCCCCGATGCCCGTATTCTGGACGCTGCCAGCCGCCTGAAGAAGGACGGCTTCCTCACCCCGATCCTCGTCGGCAACGTCGAAGAGGTCAAGACCGCTGCCGCAAAGGGCGGCTACGACATCGAGGGGCTGGAGATCCTTGACCCGGCTACTTATCCGGAAATGGACGCCATGGTCGAAAAGATGGTCGCCCTGCGCAAGGGCAAGATGACCGCCGAGCAGTGCCGCGAGGCGCTGAGCAAGGGCAACTACTTCGGCACCATGCTCGTCAAGATGGGCTATGCGGACGCCCTCCTCGGCGGCGCGACCTACTCCACCGCCGATACCGTCCGTCCGGCCCTGCGCGCACCTCGTGTCCTCCTGCTTCATCCTCGTCCGCGGCGAAGAGAAGCTGGCCATGGGCGACTGCGCCATCAACATCTCCTATGAGGACACCGTCGACAAGGACGGCAACGTCGTCGTTTCCGCTGCGGACAAGCTGGCGGAGGTCGCCATTGAGACCGCGCGCTGTGCGAAGATCTTCGGCATCGACCCGAAGGTCGCCATGCTGAGCTTCTCCACCAAGGGCTCCGGCAAGGGCGGCACGGTGCAGCTCTCCCGCGACGCCACCGCGAGAGCCAAGGAACTGGCTCCCGAGCTTGCCATCGACGGCGAGATGCAGTTCGACGCTGCGGTTTCCCCGGTCGTCGGCCAGCTCAAGTTCCCCGGCTCCCCGGTCGCGGGCTATGCCAACACCTTCATCTTCCCCTGCATCGAAGCGGGCAACATCGGCTACAAGATCGCACAGCGTCTGGGCGGCTACGAGGCCTACGGCCCCATCCTGCTCGGCCTGAATGCGCCGATCAACGACCTCAGCCGCGGCTGCAACGCCGACGAGGTCTACAAGATGGCCATCATCACCGCCGCGCTGGCATAAGAGAACAAAATGAAAAGTCCGTCCCCGTTGGGGACGGACTTCAGCTTGTCAAAAAAGTCCAAAAGGACTTTTTTGACAAGCTGAGCAAAACCGGATGGATTTTTCAACCGTCGCGTAGGGAAAGGTCTTTTGCGCAGCCGTTCGCGACGAAGGAGCGCTACGGATGCGGCATACCCCTTGCGGGTAGACCATTCCGCCGCTGGCGCTATTGTCATTGCGGGTGCCTACACGCGGAACAGTCAAGACTGTTCCCTACAGATGCAGGCGAAATTTTGAACCATCCCGTGCGGCGCGGCGGCACGCGCAGAATTGCCGCACCGCGGCATTCTCTTTCCGCGTCTTTACCGTCCGGCGCGCAGGACGCGGCCGGCGGTCTCTCCCGTCCACCGGCCGTGCAGGATGGCCGGCCGTCCGGCGACCAGCACGCAGTCCATGCCCACGCTCTCCTGCCGCGGCGCGGCGTAGGTCGCCTTTTCGTGAATGTCCTCCAGACGGAACACGTTAATGTCCGCGTCCATCCCCTCGCGCAGCAGACCCTTGCCGTGCAGGCGCATGGCCTGCGCCGGGAGAGAAGTCAGCTTGCGCACCGCCTCCGGCAGGGTGAGAATCTTCTCCCGCCGGACGTATTTCTCCAGAATTCTCGTGCACGTCGCATAGACGCGGGGATGCGGCAGGCCCACCGTCGGGTAGGTGCTGTCGGAGATCACGCTGGAATACGGGTCGCGCAGGATGGTGCAGATGTCCTCCTCGCAGGTGATGCGGTCGATCATCGTCACGCCGCAGTGCTCGTCCGCCAGAAGCTCGCAGACGCACTCCACCGGGTCGAGCCGCATCCACTTGGCCGCCTGTGCGACGGTCATGCCCGTGAGCGCCTGATGCTCCGGCAGATTCAGGGTGGACAGGACGATGTTGTCCCAGCCGACCATCTGGGCAATATTGTCAAAATCATGGCCGGAGCGGATGCGCTCGCGCAGAAGCTCGCGGTTTTCCTGCTTCCGCAGCCGCGCGGCGATCGCCTCCGTGCCGCCCTCCAGAAAGCCCGGCGGCAGGATGTGCAGCAGCTGGGTGGAGCCGGCGGTGTAGGGGTACACGTCGCAGCCCACGTC
>OHBD01000353.1_pt1 | contig 29009 bp, 26 predicted proteins | sample 1577291 | NCBI WGS metagenome assembly OHBD01 (sample SAMEA3879572, study PRJEB24766) | human gut metagenome | biome: human-associated habitat; feature: feces | place: USA | collected 1985/1987
GTGTTGACCTTGTTCCGGCAAACCTTGAGCTTTCAGCAATGGAATTTAACCTTGTCAACGCAATGAGCAGAGAGACGGCATTGAGAAATTATCTCAGCGAAGTGAAGGACAAATATGACTATATCCTTATAGATTGTATGCCTTCCCTCGGAATGGTAACAATCAATGCTCTATCTGCGTCAGACAGCGTTATTATTCCTGTTCAGGCTCAGTATTTACCGGCAAAGGGTATGACGCAGCTTGTTCAGACCATTTCAAGAGTTAAGAAGCGTATCAATCCGAACTTGAAGATTGACGGTATGCTTCTCACTTTGGTGGATAGCCGTACCAACCTCGCCAAAAGCACGGTAGAAGCTCTGAGAGAGAACTTCGGTAGTCAAATCAAGATGTATCGAACATATATCCCGATTGCCGTAAAAGCCGCAGAGACTTCTTCCAAAGGCAAGAGCATTTTTGCCTACGAACCGGGCAGCACGGTGTCAAAGGCGTACACAGAATTTACAAAGGAGGTGTTAGCCGATGGCAGGAAGAAAGAGCGACTTCACTCTCACGAAGCTCGATGACTTATTCTCAACGCAGGAACAGAGAGATGAAGAAAAGCTTTCCAAAATCCGAGATATTCCCTTGACTGAGATTGACGATTTCCCCGACCACCCTTTTAAGGTGCGTGATGACGAGGATATGGCACAGCTCATTGAGAGTATCAAGGAACGAGGGGTAATCACACCGGCGACGGTAAGGCAGAAAGAGGACGGCAGATACGAACTCATATCGGGACACAGACGAAAGCGAGCCTGTGAGCTTGCCGGGTTTGATACTCTCCGTTGTGAGGTCGTTGAACTGAACCGAGACGAAGCCACGATTTTAATGGTTGAGAGCAACTATCAAAGGTCGCAAATACTTCCCTCTGAAAAAGCCTATGCCTACAAAATGCGTTTGGAAGCGATGAAAAGGCAAGCGGGCAGACCGCGCAAAGATAATTTAGTCCCAGTGGGACAAAATTTTTCAAGGGAAGAACTTGCAACTCAAAGTGGCGAAAGCCAAACGCAAATTCAGCGTTATATTCGCCTTACAAACCTTGTTCCCGAACTTTTGGATTATGTTGATGAGGGGCGAATAAAAATGCGACCGGCGGTTGAATTGTCTTTTCTCGATGAGGACAGTCAGCGTGATGTGGTTGATGAAATCGACCTGAACGACGCAACCCCGTCCCACGACCAAACAATCCGTATGCGAAAGTTCTTTGAGGAGGGCAAGCTCACAACCGAAGCAATCCAAGCGATTATGTCGGAGGAAAAACCAAACCAAAGGGAGAAAATTGTTTTAAGGGGCGACAGGGTTCGACAGCTTATCCCGAAGAATATTCCCATAAGCCAAACGGAGGATTTTGTGTGCAAGGCATTGGAGCATTACAACAAGTTTCTGCGAAGCAGAGCCGACCGTGACAGCCGATAGCCTTCCCCCTTTCTCACACTCTAACCCCTATATATACCGGCTATTAACCTGCTGAAAAAATATACTCTATCTCCCTTGAGTATATCTATCTCAATAACATATAGCTGTCTATTAAAGGGTTTGCACATTTGGAGCAAAAGCAAAATGTCTGCTACGATAAAAAGTTCAGCCAATCGCACCTTTGATGTTTTGACCGGTTTTGATTACGATTAAAGCAGAAAGGAGCGATGGATATGAAAAACAGGCTGATACCTTGTGTTCTTGCCTGCCTGATGATTTTCCTCGTAGGTTGTAACGGTAACACAGCCAAAGAAGCTGCACAGGAGATAACGAAAACGGAGACTTCTTTTCCGGCTGGTAATACCGAAACAAATTCTCAGGAAGATACGGCAAAAGAACCGGAAAGCACGGCAGTTCAGGAGGAAACACCGATTACGGCAGAAGAAAGCAAATCAACCGCTGAAAGTCAGACGGTTACGACGGTACAGACAAAACCGGCGGAAGAAAAAACGGCTGATACTCCTGCAACCGAAAAGCCAAAGGCAGAGCCACCGAAGCAGACAACCACGCAGGCTGAACCCGAAAAACAAACGGAACAGCCAAAAGAACAGACAACTGCCGAACAAAAGCCGGTTGAAAAGCCGACTGAAAAGCCGGCAGAACCGAAACCGACAGAGCCGCCCAAGCAGACATTCGATGTCAGCCCTTATGTTAGTTACGCAAAAGAGTATGCGGTAAGCATAGGGCTTTCTCTTGACAGCACGGCGACAGAATGTTGGGACAACCCCATATCCGCAAATCCTAACCGAAGCGGTATCAAGTCTGATATTGAAAGCAGACTGAACCGATACAAGAACAGCGAGGGTTTTACCGCTGTGTGGATATGGACAGAAAAGCTATCCGATACGGATTACAACATCTATATCGGCTACTGCTAAAACAAAATAATTTTAAGCGGACGCACTGAGTAAAATCGGTGCGTTTTTGCATTTCAAGGAGGAAAACGCAATGGTTAAAACAAAATTCAAGAAAGCCGTCTCGCTTATGTTGGCGGCGGTTATGAGCCTTACTGCTTTTATGGGCATTGGGGCAACGACAGCCTTTGCAGCCGTAGGCGAAAAAGCCGATGTGTACCTCGTCGATTATCCCCGAAGCGGAGATACCAATAACAACGGCGAATGGGGACACGGCAATCTCAACTATATGAACGGTTGGAAAGGCTTGTCCACGAAATATACGGGACTTCGTGCAATGGGTTCGTATTCGGGCAATATCGCCTACTGTATCGAGCCGGGTACAGGTCAGCGGACAGGAGATACTCTCACCGAAAAGGACGAGAACTTCTTCAACAACATCAGTCCGAACGGTACGATTTCCGGCGATGATATTCGCCTGCTTATCGGTCGTATCTTGCAGTACGGCTACCGTGGAGGTATTTCGACAAGCTGGAAGTCGCAGAATGAAAGCGACGCAAACTGTATCGCACACGCTTATGCCACTCAGATTTTGATTTGGGAAACGATTGTCGGAGAAAGAGACGCAAGCTTCAATCACGTTTCTACCGGAGGGTACAATGCCGTGCTTGAATGTGTAAGCTCAGCACACCCTCTCCGCAGCAAAATCTTGTCGTACTACAACAGTATGGTAACAAGCGTTCAGAACCATACGAAAGTTCCGAGCTTCTGCACAAGGTCAAGCGGTTCTGCCAAGGTGAACGAGCTTGAATGGAACGGAAGCAAGTATGTTGCAACTCTCACCGATACAAACGGTGTGCTTGGCAATTACAATTTCTCGGCAAATATTGACGGCGTTTCGTTCTCTGTCAGCGGAAACAAATTGACTGTTTCGATGGAGAAAGCTCCGAGCAAGGAATTTACCATCACAGCCGCAAAAAAGAACGGTGTCCGCAGAGGTGTTGTCGTATGGTCTGACGGTATCCATCAGAATGGCAACGGCATTCAGGATGTGGTCACTTATGCTCAGGAGGTCAGCGACCCTGTCAGCGGCTTTGTCAAAATGAAGGTAAGCTACGGCTCTTGTCAGATTGTAAAGACAAGTGAGGACGGAAAGGTTGACGGTATTCAGTTTACCATCAGCGGTAACGGTGTCAATCAGACTGTAACAACCGCAAACGGCGGCAAATTCCAACTGGATAACCTTATGCCCGGTGTTTACACGGTAACAGAACAGTCTATCGACAAATATGTACCGCAGGAGGTTCACAGAGTTACTGTTGTTGCCGGTCAGGTGGCAAAGGTCAACTTCAATAATGTTCTCAAGAGAGGTAATCTTCAGGTTATCAAATCTTCGGAGGATAATCTGGTCGAGGGTGTAACTTTCCACCTTTACGGAACTTCGCTTGCGGGTATTGCCGTAGATGAATATGCAGTGACAGATAAGAACGGTGTTGCTTCTTTCGATGATGTGCTTATAAGCGGCACTACCCCATACACCATTGAGGAAGTGGATACCGCAATCCGTTATGTTGTGCCTGCAAATCAGACCGCACCGATTAACTGGAAAGAAGCAACCACAAGAAACTTCACGAACATTCTCAAAAAGTTCAGCGTAACAGTAACAAAGAGCGACCGAGAGGAAGGCACACCGCAGGGCGACGCTACCCTTGCCGGAGCAGTTTACGGCATTTATAAGGGCGAAACCCTTGTGGACAAATATGTTACGGATAAGAACGGGCAGTTTACCACAAAGGAATATATATGTGATAATGACTGGACAATCCGTGAAATCACGCCGTCCGAGGGTTATCTGCTCGACGGTACAATCCATAAGGTCGGTGCTGAACCGCAGCTTTATACGGTGGAACACAATCAGACCGCAAATGATGTTACCGAACAGGTTATGAAAGGCAATATCGCCATTATCAAGCACACCGATGACGGCGAAACAAAGATTGAAACACCGGAAAACGGAGCAACCTTTGAAATCTATCTGAAATCTTCCGGCAGCTTTAATTCAGCAGAAGAAGATGAAAGAGATGTGATTGTTTGTGATGAAAACGGTTTTGGTCAGACAAAGGATATGCCTTACGGCGTATATACCGTTCATCAGACCGCAGGCTGGGAAGGTCGTGAGCTGATGAAGGACTTCGATGTGTTCATTTCTCAGAACGGACAGACCTACCGCTATCTCATCAACAACGCAAACTTTGAAAGCTATATCAAGGTGGTTAAGGTGGACGCAGAAAGCGGTAAAAACATTCCGTATGCCGGTGCAGGCTTCAAAATCTTTGACCCTGACGGTAATCAGGTAACAATGACCTTCACTTATCCTACTCCGACAACGATTGATACTTTCTACACCGATGCAAACGGACAGCTTGTTACACCGGAGAAACTGGAATACGGCAAGGGATATTCTCTTGTTGAGGTTCAGGCTCCTTACGGATATGTGCTTGACAGCACACCGGTGTACTTTGATGTGGCAGAGGAACATTCTTCCAATGAGGGTGGTATTACCGTGATTAAGGTCGATAAGCCTAATATGGCTCAGAAAGGTACTGTCAGCATTGAAAAGACCGGCGAGGTATTCTCAGGGGTAAATATCTCTGGAGAGGAAAATGCCGATGTGATTTATCAGCCTGTCTATGAAGTGAAAGGTCTTGCAGGTGCGGTATATGAGATTACCGCAGCAGAAGATATTATCACTCCCGACGGTACACTCCGTTATGCAAAGGGCGAGGTCGTAGATACTGTTACCACAGATGAAAACGGACTTGCCAAGAGTAAGGAGCTTTATCTCGGAAAATATACGGTGGTTGAAATTACCGCACCGGAGGGTATGGTTATCAACAAAGAAGCTCACGAGGTTGAGCTGACTTATGCCGGTCAGGAAGTGTCTGTAACCGAAACCGCCACAAGTTTTGTAAATGACAGGCAGAAAGTAACGGTAAGTCTTGAAAAGACTATTGAAAAGAACGACATCTTCAACATCGGTAACGGCGATGAAATGAAGAATATCAGCTTTGGACTTTTTGCCGCCGAAGAACTTGTTTCTGCAAGCGGTACTTCTATCCCGGCAGACGGTCTGATTGAGATTATCTCTCTTTCCGAAAACGGTAAGGCTGTTATCAAAACCGAAATTCCTTTCGGAAGCTACTATGTTAAGGAGCTTGCCACCGATGAGCATTATATTCTCTCCGACGCCAAGTATCCGTTCACTTTCAGCTATGCCGGTCAGGATACCGCAAATGTTGAGATTGCAGTCAACGACGGAAAAGCGATTGAGAACAAGCTCATTTACGGTTCTGTTTCCGGTAAGAAGATTACCGAAAACGGCGAAGCACTGGGAGGTGCTGTAATCGGTCTGTTTAAGGCTGATGAAACTGAATTTACAAAAGAAAATGCTTTGATGACTGCTACCTCTGAAAATGACGGTAGCTTTTCTTTTGACAAAGTACCGTATGGAAACTGGCTTGTAAAAGAAATCGAGCAGCCGGAGGGCTTCGTGCTTGATGAAACTTCTTATGAAGTTAAAATCTCCGAGGTCGGTCAGGTCATTGAGGTTGAAATCGTCAATGAATATGTTCACGGCAATATCAAGTTGACTAAGGTCGATGAAGATTACCCGGACAACAAACTGACGGGTGCAATCTTTGAGGTTTACAAAGATGTAAACGGAGACGGCAAATTGGACGACGGCGACGAGCTTATCGGTACGCTCAACGAAACTTCTACGGGTATTTACGAGATGAAGGAGCTTCTTTACGGAAAATACCTTGTAAGAGAAACCAAAGCACCGGAAGGCTTTGAACTTGATAAGGGTGTGTACTCCGTATTCATTGAGGAAGATGAAATGACCTATGAGGTTGAAAACAAAGCGGGCGTCGGTTTTATTAACACGGCAATGAAAGGAAGCCTGAAAATCGTAAAAACTTCCTCTGACGGTAAGGTCGAAGGTTTCACTTTCAGAGTAACAGGAGTAAACGGTTACGACCGAAGCTTCACGACCGATAAGAACGGCGAAATCATTATCGAGGGACTTCGTATCGGCGATTACACCGTTTCCGAGGTTCAGGATACTGTTTCTGCTTCCTATGTGCTTCCTGCGGATAAGATTGCAACCGTAAAGGTCGGCTCTACTACCGTTGTGGAAATGCACAATGAGCTGAGAGACACACCAAAGACCGGAGATAACAGCAATGTCGGCTTGTGGACTGCACTTGCGGGACTTTCTGCCCTCGGTATTGTAGGCACAGCCGTTGTTGCGTACAGAAAAAAGAAGAAGGAGGACAATGAGTAATGGACGCTAAAACAATCGTAGCAGTTGTATTAGTCGCCTTTATTATCGGCGGCTTTATCTTCTTGCAGATTAAGAACAGAAAGAAATAAGGAACGCTTATGTGGGCGGAGTGAAAACTTCGCCCACCGTTCTTTTACGGAGGTGCATTATGAATAAGCAAAAGACGGTTGACAGCAAGGTGCTTGCAATACTCAGAGAATGCCCCGAAACGAGGTATGATGATATGCAGCTTATCCTTTGCTATTACAACCGATACAGCTATATGAGAGTCGGAGATTTACCGCTTGAGGATATAGTCAACAACTATAAAGGCTACGGCTTGCCGTGCTTTGAGACTATCCGCAGAGCAAGACAGAGAGTGCAATCCCTATTTCCCGAACTGTCAAGGCAGTGCAGTGGCTGCGACTGCGGAAACATCAGAATTGTGATTGAAGTAAGCTGAGGTGTGGGTATGAACGAGGGAAAAAGAAAAATCGGTGAATACACTGTTCTTTGCTCGGTCAATGTGGGCGAAAAGGAAGTTATCTTGGCTTCCAATGAGCAAAGCACAAACGGCGATAAATTTATGTGCGGCTTTGCAGAGCGAAACGACCTGTTTGAACTGTGTTCGGAATGTATGGTAAGCGATGACTATATCGAAATCGTACACCTTTTCGGAAGCCGTGTGGCAAATGAAGCGGAGCTTTTCAAGGAACAGGTCGAAAAACTGGATATTCCAATCACACTCATAACAGAAGCCGACTGTATCCCCGACCACTATTCCAAAGACATCAACGGCAAAATCATAGCCATTGACCCCAAGGTATTAAAGCCTGAATTTCAGAGAGCCGACAGACAGCTCTACTATGTTACAGGTGGTTTCGGTGCGTCGGCAAACAGCCGTGGAAGCGCCGTGTTTTGTACCAATCTTCACACCGGCAAATCAACCCGATATGAAAGAATGGATGTTATGGGCGAGGTAAAGCCTGAGCGTCTGCCTGAATGGGCAAAGGAAAAGGCACAGGAGCTTTCAAACAAGAAGCGAAACAAAGACAAAGAACGATAAGGAGGACAAAGCAATGAAGGAAAATTTCACTTTTCAGCAAAAGACAAAGCTTCTGACGAAACTGTTTGACGCAGGCTGCAATACCGAAAAGAAATTGCAGCAGCTTGATATGGAGAGCATTTTGAAAATTCCCGGTATCACTATTCCGGATATGAGCCTGATTATCGAGTTTCAGAAGCAGACCAAAGCAAATAAGCTGTTCTCTTATTTGGGAGGTGGCACTGATGAGCAGGCAGGAACAGAATGACCGCCATATCATTTGGAGCGATATTAGCCGTGACCTTGATGATTGGCGAGAGTCTTTGGAGGAACTGTATCCCGGATATTCCGATGATGAGCTTTACGACATTATGGTAAAATCCAATGCCGAAAATCTTTATGATGAACGAGCAAATCTCAACATTCAGCTTTCACAGCCGATTATCGTAATCGGCGACCTCGGCCGATGGAACGGCAGAGTGTCGGGATACAAGATGATTGATTCAGGCAACATTAAGGACTGCCTTTATTCTGACACCGACTACACAGAATGGTATGTTGACAAATACGGAGACCTTCGAGCCGACGCTGTTCATCACGACGGTACAAACCATTATCTTTACCGTGTATTCAAAGACGGTGTTACCGATACGCAGATTGAAAATCTGCAAGTTAAAATCTACAACGGGAAAGCCACAAGAGCCGACATCACACGAGTTACCAAAAGACTCGGCGATGATATTGCCGGCGTATATGGTTTTTCTATTCCAAAGCAAAGACAACCAAACGAACAAGCGAGGTGATGAAAATGGATTACAGAGTATTGACCGAAGCAGAGCGTAAATACACCTTCAGCCAAAGTCAGCAGCTCTCTATGCAGACCGGTCTTATCGGATATTTGCGTGCCGACTTCGGTTCTACCGGGAACGAGTTTTGGACGACTTGGAACGATTTCAGAAAAGACCTGAAAACCGATGAATTTAAGGCTGAATTTGACGATGTGATAAACGGATTGCGTGACGGCGATGTTTTGTCCGGCAGAAAGGCTATGTCCTCTTACTGTTATTCCACTCCCGACAGTTCCTTTAATGATGACCGCAACCACTACGGCATTCGTCTTGATACGGAAAAGTACAGCTATCTTATGAGGTTTAACCCCAATAGGGGCGAGTACAATCTGTACTGCTATTGCTATCAGAAAGAGTGGCTGAACAGCCACTTGAAAAATGCCGAGCGTGGTATCCGATTTATCGACCCGCACTATCAGGAGCAGTTTCGCATTGCGGACGGAGAGAAAATCTCAATTAAGCTCGGCGACGGCAAAACAATGGAGAGGACTTGCAGATATATTGATGACTACCATTTGGAGGTCGGCACAAATCTCTACCATATCTGCGAATTTGCCGAGCTTTGCGAGAGAAACGGTCATACCGTAGAACCAGCCGCAAAAGAAAACACGAAATCCGCAAAGGACAAAGAAAAAACACGATAAGGAGGTGCGGACGAGGTGGCAAGGAAATTTGACCTGATTTCGGAGCTATACGAAAGAACCTGTTTTGCAGTTACAGACAATCCGGTAAACTGGCAATCGTTTCTGAAAACAGCAGGCAGAAATTTCAGGCTCCGATTTGATGAACAGCTTCTCATTTATGCCCAAAGACCCGATGCAACAGCCGTGCTTGAAATCGAACGATGGAACGGCACTTTCGGTCGCTGGGTAAATCGAGGAGCAAAAGGTATTGCCGTATTTGAGGACGCAGACAGAAGCCGTCAAAGGCTGATTCATTACTTTGATATATCGGACACCCACGAAAGCCGACATTCCCGCACTGTTCCTATTTGGGAGATGAGACCCGATTATGAAGCAGAGGTTATCGAAACGCTTGAAAACACTTTCGGTGCGGTAAACGATACAACGAGTATTGAAAATGTCGTCAAAGAGAGCATTGCCAATGCCGTCGAGGACAACATCGCAGACTATATCTCCGACTTTATGAGTTTGGGTGCAGGAAGCGATATTGAGTATTTGTCTGCCGACGAAGCAAATGCCTTGTATTTGGAGCTTGTCAGAAACAGCGTATCATATATGGTTATGGCACGATTGGGACTGGACGCAGACAAGGTTTATTCTCCCGATGACTTTGTCGGGATTTCAAACTTCAATTCACAGGAAGTTCTCAATGCGGTGGGTATTGCTACAAGCGACATTGCTGAAATGGCGTTGCTTCCTGTCAGCAGAACAATCAGCACGCTCAGTAAGGAAAATCGCATAATTGATGAACAGGGGCAATCCGAATACAATAAAGACATCAAAGACGAAAGGAGTCAAAGCGATGAGCGAAATCACATACACGATGGTGGGAGACTACAATCTTCCGAACCTGAAATTGCCGGAGCAGACGGAAGTGACTCTCGGCAGATGGTCGCAGATGAGGAGAACTTATCTGAAGGAACATCACAAAATCCTGTACTACAATCTTCTGACGAAAGGGATTATGAACAGTCACTTGGCGGAGGTTCAGCAGAGAGCGAGCGAACTGGAGGAAACTCTCGTGAAGCAGATGGCACAGAAAGCCGGGCTGACGGAGCAGATGAAAGCGGAAGATATGATGAAGTGGGTTCGCCTGATGAACAACATCAGGAACTCGGCACAGGAAATCGTGAAGAATCAGGTAATATTCGCTTAGAGTATTACGACAGAAACCACGAGGACAAGAGCCTGCCGTTTTTCGGTGGCGATGATACTATCCGAGAAATACTCGGCACTACCCCGCATTTGTCCGCTTCAAAGGAAGAAATCAAAGACTTCTATGAGAGAAATACGGACAATGCGACCCGTACCGAATATATCAAGGGTATTTTCAACAACGATTACACCCAGCTTACCTTAAACGACGGCAGACTTGTGGGCTACAAAACATTTCAGAATGTCCTCCACTTGTGGGAGGGCAAATACGAAAACAGAACCGCTCAGAGCTTCTATGACTGGGGCGTTATCGCACAGCATTTTGAAGCAATGAGACTTTTGGGAGAATTGACCGATACAATGAAGCCGCTTCCGTCTATGGACGGTCAGTTGACTCTCATAATGGGCAATCAGGCAGAGGAACAAAAAACCTCTGCCTTTACTTTTTCTCAGGAAGTCATAGACGCTGTATTGACCCGTGGAAGCGGAGTTTCCGAGGGCAAAATGCGTATCTATGAGCAGTTTGAAAAGAGCCTTTCCGTAAAGGAAAACGCCGACTTCTTGAAAAACGAATACGGCTGGGGCGGCTCTTATCCTGTCATCATCGGTGCAGGCATTGACGAACAGCACGACGGAAAAGGTATCACAATTTCAAAAGGTATCGGAAGCGACAAGCCGCACATTACACTTTCTTGGTCTCAGGTGGAAAAGCGTATCGGAGACCTTATCCGAATGGACAGATACTTAAATCCAAAGGAAAAAGAAAAGTACCCGGAATGGCTTGAAAAGCAGGAAGAAAGGCGAGCCGAGCTTGCAGAGCAGAGAAAAAACCGTGAGATACTCTCTACTGCACCGCCTGAGCCTGAAAACAAAGTGGACGAAACGGAAGCACAGTATGAATATCATCTCGGCGACAGCGTGTATATCGGGGCTTCTCAGTATGAGATTTTATCCTTTGACGAAAACCGTGTAATGCTCTATGACTTTGATATGCCCCTTTTCAACAAGGAGCTTCCAAGGGAAGAATTTGACCGAAAAGTGCGTGAAAATCCAATGAACGACCACTTGAAGGTCAGTGTATTACCGTCGGAAGAAAAATCCGTTACAGGCGAAAACGAAGCTCAAAACGATACCGAAACCGTACAGGATTTCAGTCCGAAAACCGGTTATGACGATGCCTTCTTTATCGACCGGGACAATGAAAGCGTAACTTGGATGTATTATAACCCCGACAGCAATGCCGGAGGTCAGTATGTTACAAATACGCTTTCTTTTGACGAGATACAGCAAGCTGCAAGGGAGTATGACTCGGCTGAGGATTTCTTTGATTATCTCGGCAGTATTGCAAATCAGGAGCTTGCCGATGTAGGTACGGAATGGTTTGTGGATGTAGACCGAGAATTTCACAGGACACCGGATTTGACCGACTGTACCTCCGCCACAATGGAAGCACTCATTGAAAACGCTGAAAGAACTGATATGGTGGCAACGAACATCGGAAATGTACCGATTGAGGATTACAGAGAAATCGTTGCTACTCAAAACGGTTTTGACAGTTATGAGGAAATGTATAACGAGGGTGTTCGTATCGGCAACGGTTACGACAAAGAGCCTGAACCGATTGTCCCCGCTTGGGAGCAAAAGAAAAAGTCAAAGGTAAAGAGCTTTGACCTCCACCCGGATATTCCGATGGCAGAGCGACACAACTTTGACCTTGCCAATAATCAGGTTGAAGAAGTGAACAAGAAAGAACGCTTCCACCGAAACTATGCAGCGATTAAGGTCTTGAAGGATTGTCAAAACGAAAACCGTTTTGCAACACCCGATGAGCAGAAAATCTTGTCGAGATATGTCGGTTGGGGCGGTATTCCCGAAGCATTTGACGAACGAGCCGGAGCTTGGCATACCGAATATGCAATGCTAAAAAATATCCTGACGCCGGAGGAATATGCGTCGGCAAGAGAAAGCACCTTGACCGCCTTTTACACTCCGCCCGAAGTATCTACTGCCATTTACAAGGTGTTGGAACAGATGGGATTTCAGGAGGGCAACCTGCTTGAGCCGTCCTGCGGTATCGGTAACTTCATCGGTATGCTGCCTAAGTCAATGGAAAACGCAAAGGTTTACGGCGTGGAGCTTGATACCGTTTCAGCCGGTATCGCTCAGCAGCTTTATCAGAAATCTTCTATTGCGGCACAGGGCTTTGAGGAAGTAAATGTCCCCGACAGCTTCTTTGACGGCGTTATCGGCAATGTGCCTTTCGGAGATTTCAAAGTCTCCGATAAACGATACGACAAGTACAATTTCTTAATCCACGATTATTTCTTTGCAAAATCGCTTGATAAGTTACGCCCCGGCGGTGTGATGGCTCTTGTGACAAGCAAAGGAACTATGGATAAGGAAAACTCCAATGTGCGTAAATATATCGCACAGAGGGCGGAGCTTCTTGGAGCAATCAGACTTCCGAACGACACCTTTAAAGGCAATGCCGGAACAGAGGTTGTATCCGATATTCTGTTCTTGCAAAAGCGAGACAGGCTAATAGATATTGAGCCTGACTGGGTTCATCTTGACACCGACGAAAACGGTATAAGGATGAACTCATATTTTGTTCAGCACCCGGAAATGATACTCGGCGAAATGAAAATGGTAAGCGGTCGTTTCGGACCGGAAGCAACCTGTGAGCCGTTTGAAAACGCCGACCTTTCGGAGCTTTTGAACGAAGCTGTTTCAAACATTCACGGAGAAATCTCCGAATACGAAGTAGCCGATGAGCTGGAGGAAGAAGATAATTCTATCCCGGCAGACCCTACGGTAAGGAACTTCTCTTACACGGTTTTGGACGACAAAATCTATTTCCGTGAGAACTCCCGTATGTCCCCGGTGGAGGTATCGGCAACCGCCGAGAACCGCATTAAGGGTATGATTGGGATAAGAGATTGCGTCCGCAATCTGATTGAACTGCAAACCGAGGATTACCCGGACAGCGAAATCAAACAGGCACAGGAAAAGCTGAACACACTGTATGACAGCTTTACAAAGAAGTACGGACTTATTAACAGCCGTGCCAATACTTCTGCCTTTTCCGACGACAGTTCCTATGCTCTGCTCTCTGCTCTTGAGGTCATCAACGAAGATGGCGAACTGGAACGCAAGGCAGATATGTTCTTCAAAAGGACGATTAAACCGCACAAGCCGGTAACGGAGGTTGACACCGCAGACGAAGCTCTCGCTGTCTCTATGGGTGAAAAAGCAGCCATTGATATGGAATATATGATGGAGCTTTCCGGCAAAAGCGAGGAGGAATTATTCGCTGACCTAAAGGGTGTAATCTTTTTAAATCCTCTTTATGAGTACGGTAATTCTTATGAGCCGAAGTATCTGATGGCGGACGAATATCTGTCGGGCAATGTCCGTGAGAAGCTGGCGACAGCCAAAAGGTCTGCGGCATTGTATCCCGAAGATTACACCGTCAATGTGCAGGCACTTGAAAAGGTGCAGCCAAAGGATTTGACGGCAAGCGAGATTTCCGTAAGGCTCGGTGCGACTTGGATACCGCCCGAAATATTCCAACAGTTTATGTTTGAGTTTCTCGACACGCCACGCTATGCACAGTGGAATATCAAGGTTCACTACTCCCAGTTTACCGGCGAATGGAACATTGAGGGAAAGAGCTATGACCGTTCCAATGTAAAAGCGTACAGCACATACGGTACTTCCCGCATCAACGCATATAAGATAATTGAGGAAACACTGAACCTGAAAGATGTCCGTATCTTTGACTATATCGAAGATGAAGAAGGCAAAAAGAAAGCCGTCCTCAATAAAAAAGAAACGGCAATCGCACAGGCAAAGCAGGAACTCATAAAGCAGGGCTTTCAGGACTGGATATGGGCTGAGCCTACCCGCCGAGAAAAACTCACGAAGATGTATAACGAAAAGTTCAACAGCATAAGACCCCGTGAGTACGACGGAAGCCACATTGTTTTCAACGGTATGAATCCGGAAATCGAACTCCGTGAACATCAGAAAAATGCGGTTGCACACATTCTGTACGGCGGCAATACGCTGTTGGCACACGCAGTCGGTGCGGGCAAGACCTTTGAAATGGTAGCCGCCGCTATGGAGTCCAAACGACTCGGACTTTGCAATAAGTCGCTGTTCGTAGTCCCGAACCACTTAACCGAACAATGGGCGGCTGAATTCTTACAGCTATATCCGGCAGCGAATATTCTTGTGGCGACAAAGCGAGATTTTGAGACCAAGAACCGCAAAAAGTTCTGCGGTCGAATTGCTACGGGAGATTATGACGCCGTAATCATCGGTCATTCTCAGTTTGAAAAAATACCGATGTCCATTGAAAGACAGAGGGCAATTCTTGAGCAACAGCTTGAAGAACTGACAGACGGTATTATGGATTTGAAGCGAAACCGTGGAGAAAACTTCTCCATTAAACAGCTTGAAAAGTCTAAAAAATCCGTGAAGCAAAAGCTGGAAAAGCTCAACGACCAAAGCCGAAAGGACGATGTTGTTACCTTTGAAGAACTTGGTGTGGACAGGCTTTTTATTGACGAGAGTCATTATTACAAGAACCTCTATCTTTACACCAAAATGCGTAATGTGGGCGGCATTGCTCAGACGGAAGCACAGAAATCCTCCGACCTGTTTATGAAGTGCCGATACCTTGACGAGCTTACAGGCGGTCGAGGAACGGTATTTGCAACCGGTACTCCTATCTCAAACAGTATGGTGGAACTCTATACCATTCAGCGATACTTGCAGTACAACACGCTTGTAAAAAACAACTTGCAGCACTTCGACTCGTGGGCAAGTACCTTTGGAGAGACAGTAACTGCGGTTGAGCTAACCCCGGAGGGAACGGGTTACAGAGCGAAAACCCGCTTTGCAAAATTCTATAACCTTCCGGAGCTTATGGCGATGTTTAAGGAGGTTGCCGACATTAAGACGGCGGATATGCTGGAGCTGCCTGTGCCGGAAGCACACTTCCACAATGTTGCGGTCAAGCCGTCGGAAATGCAGAAAGAAATGGTTGCTTCTCTTGCGGAACGAGCCGAGAAAGTCCGTGGCGGCGGTGTGGATTCGAGTGTGGATAATATGCTCAAAATCACAAACGACGGCAGAAAGTTAGCACTTGACCAGCGTATGCTAAACGATATGCTGCCTGATTTTGAGGGTAGTAAAATCAACGCCTGCGTCGATAACATCTACCGTATTTGGGAGGAAACAGCCGATAAAAAATCGGCACAGCTTGTGTTCTGCGACCTCTCAACACCAAAGAACGATGGCACATTCTCGGTATATAACGACATCAGAAAGAAGCTCATAGAGCGTGGTGTCCCCGAAAGCGAAGTCCGCTTTATCCACGAAGCAGATACCGATGTGAAGAAGAAAGAACTGTTCCAAAAGACCCGCAAGGGCGAGGTCAGAGTGCTTCTCGGTTCTACGCAAAAGATGGGAGCCGGCACGAATGTTCAGGACAGACTTATTGCACTTCACGATGTGGATTGCCCGTGGAGACCGTCAGACTTGGAACAGCGTTCCGGTAGAATTATCCGTCAGGGTAACTCAAACCCCGATGTAGATATTTACCGCTATGTAACGGAGCAGACCTTTGACGCATATCTTTATCAGCTTGTAGAGGGAAAGCAAAAGTTCGCCAGTCAGATTATGACGAGCAAATCCCCGGTGCGTTCTGCCGAGGATATTGATGAAACCGCCCTTTCCTATGCAGAGATTAAAATGCTTGCCACCGGCAACCCGTATATTAAGGAGAAGATGGATTTGGACATTCAAGTTCAAAAGCTGAAGCTCTTAAAATCCAACTTTCTATCTGAAAAATACGCTTTGGAAGATAAGATAATCAAATATTATCCGCAGCGAATTACAGCTTTGGAAAACCGTATTGAAGGATTGAAGCAAGATGTAGAAACTGCGAAACAGCACCCGAAACCAACGGACGACCGATTTGTCGGTATGGAGGTTAAGGGTGTTTTTTATTCCGAAAAAGCCGACGCCGGTAAAGCAATCATTGAAGCCTGTAAGCAGATGAACAGCCCCGACCCTATTCCTCTCGGCAAGTACCGAGGGTTTGAAACGGAGCTGCTTTTTAATACCGCAGAGCGAAATTATGAGGTTCGACTGAAAGGTGCGACAAGCAGAAATGTTCCTCTCGGCGATGACGCACACGGCAATATTATCCGTCTCGATAACGGTATTGACAGATTTGCCGAGAGCTTATCGCTTGCGGAAAACGACCTTGAGAACACCAAAAATCAGTTGGAAACCGCAAAGAAAGAAGTCCAAAAACCGTTTATCCAAGAGGAAGAACTAAAGACAAAGCTTGCCCGCTTGGACGAGCTGAATATCTTGCTCAATATGGATAAGCGAGAAAACGAAATTGTCGGCGGCGAACCCGATGAGGGCGAAGTGCCGAACACACGAAAGGAGAAAACCTATGAACGATAAAATGACACCCGATAAGGAAAGAGAAAACTGCCCTTGCAGAAAAGCAATCATTAACCCTTTTGACGCAATGATGATGGTTGTGGTCAGGAGACTTGATAAAGCATATCTCGAATTGAAAAGAAGCAAACCGCCCGCAAAGGAAGCAGAATTTGCCCTTAGAAATGCAAAGCTTTCTTTCTACGGAGAGTTGGTTCGACAGAGCATTGAAACGGTGTTTTCGCCGGAAGAAATCATTGCTTTGTATGAAAACGACGACCTTGCGGGAGGTGCTTGGACTGTTTGGAATGACATCGGCTGCCCTGTTGATAAGATACTCATTATCATTGCAAAGCTCAGTATCAACGAACCGATACAGAAAGCGGTTGCCGATTTGCTGATGTAGAACGGCGGTGATAATTATGCCGTATATTGCACCGGAAGTCATAACCGAAGCCAAACGAATGGATTTATTAACCTATCTTAGAGAGTATGAACCGGGCGAGCTTGTTAAATTTTCAAGTAACACCTACACCACAAGAACCCACGACAGCTTGAAGATTTCCAACGGCAAATGGATGTGGTGGTCGAGAGGTATCGGGGGCAAATCCGCTCTCGATTACCTTATCAAAGTCCGTGGAATGGATTTTGTGGAGGCGGTTCAGACCATTATGGGGAACGGTTCAGTCAGCTTTCCGACTTGCGAAAACATCAAAAGCTATGAGGAACAGCCTTTGCTTCTGCCCCAAAAAAGCCCCACTACCGAGGTGGTATTTGATTACCTTTTCGGGCGTGGGATTGATTATGAAATCATCAACCACTGTTTGGAACAGGAGCTAATCATTGAGTCGCTCCCATATCACAATGCTGTTTTTATCGGCTATGACGAGAACAAAGAACCTAAATACGCCGCTTACAGAGCAACAAACCAATCAAGGATTATGGGCGACTGCACCGGCAGTAAAAAGCAATATTCTTTCCGCCTGACTGCCGAAAACACCGGAGAGGTTCATCTTTTTGAGTGTGCCATTGACCTGCTTTCCTATGCAACTTTGATGAAGCTGGAGGGCAAAGACTGGCGACAGTTTAACCTTGTTTCTCTTGCGGGAGTGTATTCCCCAAAGCAGAAAATTGAGGACTCGAAAGTGCCTGTTACACTCGGCAGGCTGCTTGAAAAGGACAAAACAATCAGGCGAATTGTTCTTCATTTGGACAATGATATTGCCGGAAGAAAAGCTACCAAAGCGTTGCAGACTATTCTCTCAGATAAGTATGAAGTCGTTGACGACCCTCCCCAATACGGGAAAGATGTCAACGATTTTCTTTGTAAACGCTTAGGGATAAAGGATAAAACCGAAAGGAGTTTTGCACGATGAAACTAAAAGAAATCAGAGAAATGTACCCGAAGGGTACGCAGATTGTACTCACTGAAATGGCTGGCGAAAGGCAAATGCCATACGGTCTGAAAGGAACGGTTAAGTTTGTTGACGACGCCGGACAGATTCATATGAGTTGGGAAAACGGCAGCTCTCTTGCTTTGAATATTCACGAGGATACCTTTGAAAAGGTCGAAGCACCGGAGAAGATTTCCGTCATTCTTGTTGAGCCGGGCAGGTATCCGAAACTTATTGAAATCGAGGATACCCTTGAAGCAATGCAGTCTCTTGTGGAGGGAGATATTGAAGAATATATGCCCTTTGAGGACGAGGTTGCCATCATCTGCAACGAGGAAGGAAAGATGAACGGTATGCCTCTGAACAGGGCTGTTTATTCCGAGCCTGAAAATGTTGAGATGAGTTATCCGCAGTTGAAAGCTCATTTCCGGCAGGCAGAAAAAGAAAGAAACCACACGACCGGATATATTGTTTTTACGGATGACAGCTTTGACAAGCCTTACACAGAAGAACAAAGAACCTATGTTGTCAGCAGTCTTTATTGATGAAATCTATCTCCTTTTCCAGCACGAATACTCCGCAAACTTCCTGTTTACTCTTTGGAAGCGTGTAAGAAAGTACGGTGCTTATGCTACTGGCATTACGCAGAATGTGGACGACCTTTTGCAGAGCCATACGGCGAGAACTATGCTTGCAAACAGCGAGTTTTTGATTATGCTCAATCAGGCGTCAACCGACAGAATTGAGCTTGCCAAGCTCCTTAACATTTCCGACCTCCAGCTTTCATATATCACGAATGTTGACGCAGGACACGGACTGATTAAGGTCGGCAGTTCGCTTGTACCGTTTGCAAATAAGTTCCCGAAGAATACGAAACTGTATAAGCTGATGACAACCAAACCGGGCGAGGGTGTATAACCCTTGCCCTATTCTGTATATGAGAAAGGAAACACCTATGAAAAACAAAATCTATATTGCCATAATCTGTGCTTTCAGCATTGTATTTGCCGTCAGTTCAGGTTTTCTCATCAAGCACTATTACGACTCTGCAAAGCAGGCGGAGATGTACGACAATCTGATTGAGGTTGTGGAGACCGAGCCTGAAGAAACCAAAGAGCCGATGAACTACTCCGAAGAAAAAACCCTTATCCCAGAGTATCAGGAGCTTTATCTGCAAAACAACGATATGGTCGGTTGGATTAAGGTTGAGGACACAAAAATCAATTATCCGGTTATGCAGTCAAAGGACAACCCGAACTTCTATCTGAAGCACGGCTTTGATAAAGCGTACACCGACTACGGCTGTCCCTATGTTCAGGAAAACTGCGATATGGAGCTGCCAAGCGACAATATCATTATCTACGGTCATCATATGAACGATGGCTCGATGTTCGCCGGTCTTATGAAATTCAAGGACAAGAACTTTTGGGAAAAGCACAAAACAATATCCTTTGATACGCTGACCGACAGACAGACCTATGAAGTAATTGCCGTGTTCAAAACCGTGGTTTATACGGACAGTCCTGAAAGCTTCAAATATTATCAGTTCGTCAATGCGGAGAATGCCGAGGATTTCACAGCCTATGTTGAGAAGTGCAAGGAACTGTCGCTTTACGATACCGGCGTAACCGCCGAATACGGCGACAAGCTCCTGACCCTTTCCACCTGTGAGTATTCCCGGACAAACGGCAGACTTGTTGTAGTGGCGAAGCTAATAAACGAATAATGCAACAGATATGGTTCAGCCTGCATAGAAAGGAGGGATTGTATGGCTGATATTAAAACGAAAGACAATGCAAAAGGTACGATACGAACCATAGATAAGGCTGCCGTTGCAACCCAACGAATGAAGCAGGCGTATATCGCTACAAAAGAAAAGGCAGAGCGGTCGGTAAATGCCAACAGCAGTTCTGCCGAGGAATATGCTTCCGATAAGCTGGAAAGCGGTATTGACGAGGTGGTTCACGATGGTGCTTATGCGTTCGATAAGGCGGGACGAAAAGGTGTAGAAACCACAAAAGAGAATATCCGCACCGCAAAGGACGGTATTCAGCGTTTCAAGCAACAGCGAGCCGAGCAGTCTTTACGAAAACAGGCTTCGCAGAATACAAGCTCGGCAATTAAGACTGTCGATAAGGCGGAAAAGACCATAAAGCAGTCTGCCACTTCCTCCGGAAAGAAAACCATTAAGTTTGCCGGAAAAGAAGCAACAAAGACTGCACAGAAATCGGTTAAGACGGCTGAGCAGACTGCAAAGACTGCGATAAAAACCAGTCAGCAAGCGGCAAAAGCGGCACAGAAAACAGCTCAGGCGACAGTTAAGGCTTCGCAGAAAGCGGCACAGGCGGCAAAAGCCACAGCCAAAGCAACTGCCGCTACGATTAAAGCCGCAGCCAAAGCCACCGTTGCCGCAGTAAAAGCAATCATTGCGGCGGTAAAAGGTCTTGTTGCCGCCATTGCTGCCGGCGGCTGGGTTGCGGTGGTGGTTATTATTGTTCTGTGTCTTGTCGGATTAATTGCCGGTTCTGTGTTTGGTATCTTCTTTTCGGGAGAGGATTCCGGCACGGGAATGTCTATGCAGACAGTCGTTCAGGAAATCAATCAAGAATATGATGACCGATTGGAACAGGAAAAGAACTCTGTAAGCTATGATGTGCTTGAAATGAGTGGAAGCCGAGCTGTGTGGAAAGAGGTTCTTGCGGTCTATTCTGTTAAAGTAAATACCGACCCTGATAATCCGATGGAGGTTGCCACGGTTGACGAAACCAAGAAGCAGCTACTGTCGGATATTTTTTGGGAGATGAACGATATTTCTTCCCAAACGGAAACGAAAACCCATACCGAAATCGAGGAAAGCGACGACGGACACGGCAATATCGTACAGACTGAAACCACGGTAACCGAAACATTTCTGTATATCACGGTAACGCACAAGACTGTTGATGAAATGGCGGCTATGTACGGCTTTAATCAAGAGCAGAAAGATTATCTTGCCGAGCTGCTAAAGGACGAAAACAACCAGCTATGGTCGCAGGTACTTTACGGTATCGGATACAGCGACGACCAAATCGTAACGGTTGCTCTGTCTCAGGTAGGTAATGTGGGCGGTCAGCCTTACTGGTCTTGGTACGGGTTTGACTCCCGTGTAGAGTGGTGTGCCTGCTTTGTTTCTTGGTGTGCCAACGAGTGCGGATATATCGACGCTGGTATTATTCCGAAGTATGCCGGTTGCGTAAACGGCGTACAATGGTTCAGAGACCGAGGACAATGGGCAGACGGTTCGTATGAGCCTTCGCCCGGTACAATCATTTTCTTTGATTGGGAGGGCGATGGTGTGACAGACCACACCGGTATTGTTCAAAGATGCGAGAACGGTACAGTCTATACCGTCGAGGGCAACTCAGGCGATACTTGCAGAACCAAAACATACCCTGTCGGAAGCTCTGTTATCTACGGATACGGTATTCCGGCATATTAAAAAAAGATGGCTGCTCGATTGAGTAGCCATCAAGTACATTATTCAAAATCAGTTATTTCTTTATCTTTCAGATAGACATTGTGCGTGTGATAAGTAAAACACATCAACAAATCGCTGTCTCTATTATCTTTTGCTTTGAACATAGAAAAATCGTCGGACAGAATAAAAATAAGTCCCAGCAGTTTCTTAATATATCCAGTATATGAAGCATAGTTCATATAGAGAGATGCGGTATATACGTCATCGTCCTCTTTCAAATCTGCGTCAATTTCAAAGGTTTCCGATAACTCACGGACTGCCCATATAAATTTATCTTTATTTGCTATACGCTTTTCATTGGGTACAGTCCTTCTGTTTTGTTTCATAAACTCAAGAAATTCTTCCGCTGACATCAAGTTTTCGTTATCATCGTAATTCTCTTTTTTCATTTCTTCTTCAATTTGTTCAAGCGTCGGTCGGTCAAACCGATTACTGAATATCACTCTTTCTTTCCCCATCCTCTTTTGCTCCTAAGTTGATTATTTGGAGTTTTTTCTTCTTGGCTCTCTCATAGGTCTTGGCAGCACCGCCCCAAGAATGAGTGACGAAACAGATTGCATAGCCGGAATTATCCACCATATATCTGTTTCTTGCGGGAATGGCTGATTTGAAATTGTATTTTTCAAATCCGTCGGGATATATTATCGAATCGAAAAGCTCTTTGTCATAAACATTGAAAGAGAGATAAGGGATAACGATATAGTTCTTGATGTGCGGATACTCCTTTTTGAGTTCATAGACACAGCGACCGCACAACCTGTCAAAGCCGCCTTGCCCTCCGCTCAGAAAATCTGTAACGCCTTTTTCGATAAGCTCTCTTATTGTGTTTTTGAGCTTTTCTGCGGATAATCCAAAGCATTCATTATGACCTATAAAGGTAGCTGTTGTTTCCAAAGCCATTGTAAATCACTCCTGACATAAGACATTATAACACAAAATTCTTTGAAAATCATCACTAATAGTTGTTTTATCTTCCGTGAGGTTGGTGTATATCGCTTTCAGCATAATCTATACTAATAGTTATAGAAGTACACCAAAGGGGGTGATGTGATGCAGCTTGATACAATCGGCAAGAATATTAGAAAGTATCGTCTTATGAAAAAGTTCCGTCAGGAGGATTTAGCTGAGAAAGCCGGACTAACAACAAATTATATCGGTATGGTCGAGCGTGGAGAGAAAATTCCATCACTTGAAACCTTTATTAAGATACTAAACGCTTTGGAAGTATCGTCGGATATGGTTCTTACTGATGTTTTGGAAACGGGATATACCGTCAAAAACTCCATACTGAATGAAAAACTTGCCAAGCTTGCTCCTGAAGATAGAAGCAAGATATATGAGGTTATTGATACCCTATTAAAACATTCAAAGCAAATCGCACCATAAATCACGAAAGTTCGCCTTAATCAGCGGGCTTTCTTTTTTTGATGAGAAAAAAATTATACTTTCGACAAGTATTGCGGGACTTCGACAAATCGGTTGTGGTATAACTATAACTGTTAGTGATAGACAATCACCACAAGACATAGGAGGAAGTATATTGAAGAACATAATTAAGGAAGTTGCAAAAGCACACGGAATAAGCGAACAGGAAGTAAGAAATGAAATGAGAGTTGCTATTAGGGCGGCGATGAAAAGCACAGACTCTACGGCACAGGCGTTTTGGAAACAAATTGCCCCGGACGGGAAAGAACCTCCGGTCGAAAAGGTCATTGCTTCTATCTCCCTGATGGTTCAAGAGAATAAGCTATGTAGTTGAGGTGCAATCGCACCTCATTTTTTATTTTCCAAATATGTACTCACACTGATGAAGGGTGATAAGGTTGTCGAGCTGCTTGAAAAATACTCCTATCATTTGCTGTTCTTGAATAGTAGATGGTAACATTAAGTCCATAGCAGCCATTTGTTTGCCAGACACTTCGACGAATGTTGAACCAGCTCCAACCAACTCTCCGTATCGCTTTAATTCCTCTGTTCGAGAAAAAATGAAATAAGTGTCAAGCTCATTTTTATGAGGGACAATAGACTGAAAACCTTGATTAGTACAGCCTTTTCGGGCTAAAATAGCGGAGTTTCCCAAAGTTAAAGATACCACATCAATCCCACGCGGACTTTTGCTCAACCGATACAGCCGGAGGGCTGGATAACAAGAAAAGGCGGTATGCGCCCCGTGGAGGGGTAGCGTACCGCCTTTTCTTGTGGGGGTTTCCAAAGGGGGCAACGCCCCCATTTGGCACACGACTTTGCGAAGCAAAGTGTAGTGTGTTATACGCTCTGCCGGCGTTGCCGTGAAAATGCCGTTGCCGCCGGGGAGGGCAAGGGCATTTGAAGCGGCAGGAAAACAGGGCTGTGCTTGCGTGGCGTGGAGCCGCAAGCGCAGGTCTGGACTCATCAGCAGACAGGGCGTATATGAAAGCCCCAGTTCCTCGTCCTACGCTCCAACTTGTGGACAAAGTGTCCCGAAGTTGTGGCCACACTCCCGGAAAAGTAGCAGGACAACGGGCAACCGTCAAGGCTGAAATGAACGGGTTTACACCCGGCCTTGACCTCCGCCCGCTGTCCCGCTGGATGGGTGGACAAGGCGGCCAATCCCTCAAAGTGCTTGGCCGCTCTCTTTCTGATTTTGAGGTATTCAGTTTTTCAAAATTGAATAATCAAAATAAATTTTTTCGATTGAAAAAATTTTATTTGTTATCATCTTCAATGCCATATTTTTTCTTTTGCCGAATCACATAATTACTGATTTTTTCATCATATAGTGGATACTGGTAATCCAACTGGCATGCCACTTCTGACGAAACCTCCCGGAACAATGCCATACATTGTTCAAAGGATTCCCACATATGGGGATAGGAATCCATATTATAAGTGGACATAAGTCGTTCCCACAATTCCTCTGGGACATATTGCTTCATAAATTTATAGTTTTTTCCCAAACTGAAATGAAATCCCTGTTTGATACCAATCAGCCAGGAAATCATGCGAAGCAATTCTTTTCGTACTATATCATTCATATGGTCAATAGCAAAAAGAATTTCTTTGCGGCATAAGCCCTTTACTACATATGTTGTAGTATTCCAAAATTCATTACAGCAATCGTCAAACATTCTTTGAGTAGGCTTCTGCAAGTGGTAGTCTATATCCGTTGGTATTGGCGGCTTTACGATACGGTTGTCTTTATCCAACAGTAACTTTACCAGTTTATCCCATGTAAAATACTCGTCTATCAGTTCCAGCGGCAGCAAAGTTAAATCTATCTTAACATCATCAGTAAACAGCATTAAATATGAAAATCCCTTTTCTACAGCTGGAAATAATTCCATATCTTCCGGCTTTTGCAGAATCAACCTTTCACCAAATATATCTAGCCATTTATCATCACTTGTGAAGCTGTCCATATCCGTAACAAAAAAAGTAATATCAAAATCCTGAAAATCATCAGGCGGAATATTTGTATTTGTTCTAGATCCTTCCAAAGTAACCATGCGAATGCGTTTGTCTGTTTTTGCAAAATTCAAAACAATATCATAAACTTCCTTTTCTGATCTCATTTTTATCTCCTCCAATTATTGAAATAGGTGTGAAGCCATTTTAGGGCTTTCCCGCCTTGATTACCCTTTAGCAAAGACGGGCGGGACTGTCAACGGCGGCGCATGAAATGCGCCGTTCATCTTGACCGTTGACTGGCTCGGCTGGCTTTGCTATCTTCCTGACAAATGGGAATGTCTAAGATAGTAAAGACGTCCCACATGCAACTCTTTCTTTTATTGCGGAAACCGTATCTTTAATTGTGAATGTAGTTGTGTCTATGACATTTGATTCATATACTCCCAAACCGGAAAATTGCTCCCACATTGTTTCCACTAATTCAATATTTGTTTTTCTATCTAATTTTGAGCGTTCCACAGCTCGCTTCATAGTTTCTTTTTTACTCGCTCTTAATACAATATAGTGTACCTCGTAATCTTCTTGGGCAAGAGCTTTCCATGGCTCCAAAAACCATGGCCCGACAATCCCATCTACAATTACATCATATCCGCCACGAGCATATCGCTTTGCAGCTTCTAAAAAGGCTTCAATGACAACCAGATTTTGCTCGTTGGATTCTGGCAAATGTGGTGGTATTGCGCCTTTGCTTAAGTAATGAAAAAAGTCATCGGTGTGCATATGCACTGATTTATCCATATCTGATTCCTTTGCGACAATTGACGCAGTTGTTGTTTTTCCTGTCCCCGGTGAGCCTGTAATCACAATAATTCTTCCTTGATTCATCTGTATTTTCCCTCACAATTCAAATTTATCACTTTGTTCCTGCCTGCTCAATCATCTTCTTCGCAAACTGGTTTTCCCTGACCCTGATTGCCCACCAAGTAAAAAAGCGGTTGGCGATTCAACCGCTTTTTTACTTGAACCAATTCTTCTAAATTATCATTTAAGCGATTCTCAAACTGTTTGTCAGTAAAATTGACTATATTTGCCATATTAAGCCACTTTCTCTTTATTCAAAACTTGTTTTGAGTAACGATTCATTGACCGCCAATACTCATGAACGGCTTGTAATTCTTCTAAAGAATAATCAAAAAGATTTACACGTTTTGCAAGCTTTAATTGGTTTAATAAATTGACTTCCAATAATTGAGAGTCATTTTTATTTAATTCATGGTTCAAAACATAGTTTAATACTCGATTATAAACGCTTGCCGATAATTCGTTAATGATCTCTATTTCAAATGTTTTTTCATACGTAACTGCCATTTCATTTTCACTCCTTTTAAAGTTTGTCAGGTAAATATTTCCGTATATATTCTTCTAAGGCTTGATCCATAACTTCTTTTACGTTTCCGCCATTCTTTGCTGTTTCGATTTTTATGATATGGTGCAAGTCAGCACGAACACGAACCGTCTTATCTCCCATTATATCTTTTTTTGCACTGATTGGTGTATCATTTCGTTTTGCTTTTTGTGCGCCTAAATTTCCCACAATCACTCACTTCTTTCTATTTCTTCTTATTCTTATTTTATCATCAACAATCACAAATCACAAGTGATTTGTGATTAATCACTTGTGATTTGTGATTCTATTCTTTTTCGTTTTCTAATTGAATGATTCGCTCAAGCATTTCAAAAAATACGTTCTCATACATGGATAAAACTTTTTTGTCATAGCCTTTGTGTTCTGTAATTCCGTTTTTAGACCAGGTACTTACTTTATTACTTCGCTTGATAATATTTTGGAAAACCAAGTTATCTTCTTTATGTTGCTTGTACAGTTCTTCCAGGTTTGATTTTATCGTTGCGCTGTCCGTATCAACTAAATAAGGAACAAAACCGATCATATCTAGTCCAGGGTTAAACTGTTCTTGTAAATCAATCAAATAGGAAATATAGTTTTGAATGTTGTTTGTACTTTCTTCTTCTGCTTGTAAAGGGATCATAACGTAATCACTTGCCACGATTGCATTATTTGTATAAACGCTTGGCGTTGGTACAGTATCAATAATAATGAGATCATAGTCACTTTTTAAAGGTGCTAAAAGAGTAGCAAGCAATCTACTTTCATTTTCAAAAGTCCATGAGCGAGTTAATTTTGGCAGTAACATCAAATCAAACGTGCCAGGGATCAAGTCTAAATTATCAGTCAAATGAACAATAGAAGAAGCCAAGTTTCCATTTTTCAGTCCTTCATAAAAATTAACACGTGGCAATTCTACCTTAAATGTTTTTGCTAAGTCTTTTGTCAATGTTGCTTGTAAGTCCTTATCGATCATTAAAACTTTTAAATTAAATTTGTCTGTCAAGTAAGCAAACATAGTCGATAATTTTGACTTTCCAACACCACCTTTAAAATAATTGTTTAAGATAACAATCGCTTCATTTTTACTGTTTAAAATACGTCTTAATTCTTCAAGTATTTTGAGTTCTTCCTTCTCCATAACTACGCCCCATTCTTTTTTTGTATAGTAATATTGTATCATTAGGAATCACTTGTGATTTGTGATAAGTGATTTGTGATTAATATATAAAAGCCCTCTTTAAAGGGCTTTTATGCTTATTTTGAAAAAGAGATAAAATCAATATATCCCTTTTCTCCGATTTTTACAACGGCATTGTAGGACTTTCTATCTTTCGTTTTGATTCCTTTTACCAGGGTTTCTTTTCCCTCTAGTAATTCTTTTACATTTGTTTTGGTGAGTTTTTTCTTTCTAAAATGTTCAGCTAAAGTGAAGGTACATTCAGGATAATTTGAACAACCATAAAACGATTTTTTTAATACAATATTGTTGCCACACTTAGGACATTTTCCTACAAGGGGTCCCGAGCGCTTAGTGGGAATTTGTACCCCTTATCGATACAAATTCCCCGTAGGCGCTAGGGACCTCTTTAGCTCCTTGGAAGCTGTCAGTAGTATACCTAATAATTTATCTACATTCCCTTTAGTAACGTGTAACTTTCCAAATTTACAAAAGCGACTCATAGAATTATTTCCTCCCGTTAAATAATAGATAACTATTAAAAATAGACAATACTTGCTCATAAGTAACGGTACTTAAATTGTTTACTTTGGCGTGTTTCATTGCTTGATGAAACTGATTTTTAGTAAACAGTTGACGATATTCTCGATTGACCCATTTTGAAACAAAGTACGTATATAGCTTCCAATATTTATCTGGAACATCTGTGGTATGGCGGGTAAGTTTTATTAAGACACTGTTTACTTTTGGTTTAGGATGAAAGCATTCCGCTGGCAGCTTAAGCAATTGCTGAATCGAGACTTGAGTGTGCAAGAGCAACCCTAGTGTTCGGTGAATATCCAAGGTACGCTTGTAGAATCCTTCTTCAACAATCAGATAGATGTCAGACGCATGGCTTTCAAAAACCACTTTTTTAATAATTTGTGTGCTTAAATGGTAAGGAATACTCCCAACAATTTTATACCTCTGTTTGTTAGGGAATTGAAACTGTAGAATATCTTGGTGAATTAAAGTGACACGAGTATTCAGTTTTAATTTTTCTGACGATAAGTTGAATAGATGACTGTCTAATTCAATAGACGTTACCTGTTTACTTATTTTAGCCAGTTTCGTCGTTAAATGCCCTTTACCTGTTCCAATTTCGTAAACGGTATCGGTTTCTTTTAAATTCAATTGTTTTATTATTTGGTTGAGTACTTTTTCACTCGTTAAAAAGTTTTGAGAATATTTTATATTTTTG
>OHBD01000361.1_pt1 | contig 28643 bp, 32 predicted proteins | sample 1577291 | NCBI WGS metagenome assembly OHBD01 (sample SAMEA3879572, study PRJEB24766) | human gut metagenome | biome: human-associated habitat; feature: feces | place: USA | collected 1985/1987
TGAATGTAAAAAAGGAATTATTGGAACAGTACTCTTCCCAATTAGCAAATATTTTGGAGCAAAAAGAAAAGATAACAATTGAGGCATTGGATGAAGGTTTATTAGATGAATTAAATATGCTTAATCGTAAAATTGAGGATATGTCATTAAAGAAAGGAGAGATAAAGCAGTCTATTCAGTTATTAGAGGAGCAAGAAGCGGTTAGACAAGATTTGAATAAAGAGTTATTGGTTATTCAAAATCAGATGGAAAATGATGGTATAGATGAAAAAATAAAAAAGTTTAATCAATTTTTTTCTGACTATTGTGACAAATTATATGGTGAGAAATATTTGTTGGCATATAATGAAAATTGGAAAGACGAGAAAAAATTTCCAATTAGTATTGCGTCGCTTGGAGGAAAGGTAGGGACAGGAAAAAAGAAAGCCGTTATTGTGGCTTTTGATTTAGCATATATGCAATACAGTATTCATATGGGTATAAAAGTTCCTCAATTTGTAATTCATGATAAGATGGAGAATACTCATATTAATCAGATCAAGACTATTTTTGAGATATGTGAAGGAATTGATGGTCAATATATAATTCCTATTTTAAGAGAACGTATTGATAAAGTAGAGCAAAAATATGTTGAAAAAGCAAAAGTTTTGGAATTAAGTACAAATAATAAGTTTTTTGGAATATAGGTAACGTAGAAAAGCCGATTGGGTTTCAGTAACATGAGAATCAATCGGCTTTATGTTTGAAACCGATGATATTTTTCGTGTTTTTACATTTATTTACACCGGTAAGGGAGAAAGGAGATAGGAGTAAATTGCAGAAATTGAAACGAATTAAAGCAGTAATATAGCAACGAAAAAGTAAATAGATTTATTGGCAGAAGGCAGTCCATAGCGGGCTGCCTTTTGTCGTGCAAAAAATGAAAATATGGAGGTTTATTATGGCAGACGAAAGAACAGAAAAGCAAAAGGTACAGGAAATCACAGACAAGCTGGAGAAAGGATTAAAGGAATTATTTGAGAGCGAAAAGTACAAGACTTATCTTTCCACTATGTCAAAATTTCATAATTACAGCTTTAACAACACTTTACTTATCGCCATGCAAAAGCCAGAAGCAACACTTGTAGCCGGATATAAGGCATGGCAGAAGAATTTTGAGAGACATGTCAATAAAGGAGAAAAATCAATCCGTATTCTTGCCCCGGCTCCTTATAAAATCAAAGAGGAACGGGATAAATTAGACCCTGTGACCGGAGAGATGATGTTTGACGAAAACGGTATGCCACAAAAAGAGGAGGTAGAGGTTACGATTCCGGCATTTCGTGCGGTATCCGTGTTTGATGTATCACAGACAGATGGAAAGCCGATTCAGGAGCTGGAAGCACAGGAGCTTTTGTCTGCGGTGGAGGGATATGAGGATTTTGTGCAGGCACTTATAAATGTTGCCCCGGTTCCCATTGGCTTTGAGGATATTCCCGGCGATTCCAAAGGATATTTCCATACAGAAGAAAAGAGAATTGCGGTACAGGAGAATATGAGCGAGAGCCAGACTTTAAAGACAATGGTACATGAGGTAGTTCATTCCATGCTTCATAATAAAGAAATCAACCGGGATGATTTGATGGAAGCACCTGCAAAAGACAGAAATACAAAAGAAGTAGAAGCAGAAAGCGTTGCCTATACGGTATGCCAGCATTTTGGCATAGATACCTCTGATTATTCCTTTGGTTATATTGCAGGGTGGAGCAGTGGCAAGTATAAATGTCAATATTAAAATGTACAAAAGTTCCAAAATAATAATGTACATTTTTCCTAATTTTCAGTTTTTATATGATCCTTCAATCTATAAGATCTTCCGGATATCGTGATCACATGTGCATGATGCAGAACTCTGTCTAAAATAGCATTTGCTACAACTGCATCATAAAATACAGAGTCCCAATCACTAAAGTTTATATTTGTTGTCAAAATGGTACTTTTCTTTTCCTATCTCATATCGATCAGCTGGAAAAACAAATTGGAATCTTCTTTGTTGATGGGAAGATAACCCAGTTCATCAATGATCAGGAGTCGATATTTGCAAAAATGTTTTAGTCGGTCATTCAGACGGTTTTTTGATTTTACCTTTTTTAGTTGTTGCAGCAAATCATTACATTTTATAAAATAAGTACTGATACGTTTTTTTTGCTACTGTAATTCCTATAGATGTGGCCAAATGCGTTTTCCCAACCCCGCTTGGACCAAGGAATACAAGATTTTCATTTTCTTCCAGGAAGCGCAAAGTGTTATATTCGGATATTTCCTGCTGATTTATCCCCGGCTGGAAAGAAAAATCAAAATCTTTTAGTTCCTTATGGTGCGGAAAAGCACCGGCCTTTATCATGGAGCGTGCTGCATTTTCTGCTTTATAATCCCCCTCCTAGTTTGTCAGTTTTAATAATCCCTCTGAAAAAGAAAGATTGTTCGTGGCTACAAAATCTGCAACTTCGCTAAGATGTAAGTGCATCTGTGGCAATTTTAAAGTCTCAAGATTATGGCACAATTGTTGATAAGTGCTATTCATAACGGTATACATCTCCTATCACTGATAGATTTCCCTTTGCACGGCTTTCTATATCCTCTTTTTTAAAGGCCCCCGATTGTCGTGCAATTGCAATATAATGTTTTTCATGATAATTCAGTTTTTTTGAACTCAGGCTGTGCAAAGTCACAAGTGTTGTGTTATAAATAAATATGTATGTAATTGTCATATACCTGTAATTTCATCTCCTTTTCAATGTATTCCGGTGGTACGGAATACTGTGAAGTTTTGTATGTTACCATACTGGATGGATTTACTATGGAACGGTGTGTGGCAATCCGATAATGCTTTCTTATTTCTTCTGTAGGAAGGGGATGTAAGAAAGCTTTTTCTTTTTCAAAATAAAGCAGTGGTATCCTTCCTGTTCCCTGGTTTACCTGACTGTTTACACGATTGTTGATCCGTGATTATCAACCAGATACTGCCACAGTATCCTTTTGTAATAAAAGACCTGTGAATGTTGTTCAGAGAGAAGTTCGTTTATTACATCATAATATTTATCCAGACGGGACCGTTTTTTTCTTTTTTTGGCCTTTTGAAAACCGTTTAAATACCTGTCAACCGTTCTTCTGTCAACACCAAGTTCCCTGGCTATCTGGCTTTTATTGATGTTTATGGAAGAATTTTCTTTTAATGGTTTCAATTTGTATAAGTCCTCCACTGAGTTAATTTTTAAATTTAAAATAATGTTGCTTTTTATGATCATACTGTTTACCTCCACGGTAACAGTATAACATTTGTACATTTTTATTTTGGATTTTTTGTACATATTTATTGTACCATTTATACAAAGACCAATGAATTGTTCCATGACATTAGTGAAATGAATACGGCAGAAATTGAAGAAACCATAAAATGCCATGTACAGGCAAAGATTGATGAGTATGATATGGATGCCACAATCATTGATGCTGTTGTTGTAGGAAGTCGGTGCAGAGGTCTGGAGAAGGAGAGCTCTGATCTTGATGTGGTGGTGGAGCTTTCCACGAAAGAGAGAGAGGATGATTTGTTCAATGCGTTTAATGAGGACGGGTTACATATTGGTGAGGTAAAGGTTGACATCAATCCGATTACTGCCCAGCGTACCGGGACGCTGGAAACGTATCTGCCACAGGCTGAGGAGTATCTGGAAAGTATCCGACAGGAAAGGGAGCAGGAGCTGACACAACAGATACAGACACAGGGAGAAATGGAGAAAGAAGATGTTGAAGTAACATTGATGGTATCCGAGTGTGGAGAGTTTCATAATTTGGGTGAGCTTTATGAGAATATTCACACAGTAGAGGAGGCAATCGCTATCTGGAAACAGATACCGCCAGAACGAATGCATGGCATTCCTGCAATCGGCATCAATGTTCACAGACCGGGAGAAGAAAACTATATGGATGATGAAGTTGACCTGTTATCAGGCAACCGAATTGATTTGGAGATATTAGAACATATCCCAAGTATAACCAGTGAACCGAAGGCTATGGAAGTCATTGCAGAGCTTGTAGCAAAGTTACCGGAAATGGAGATAGATGGTGTCATGTCTGAAGATATGGAAGCAAAGGTATGGGAGAAACGTATGCCGGATTTGACACCTGCAGAACAGCTTGCTGTGGAAATTGACCGTTTCAGCCATGATTATGATATTTATTCCTACCGCAACAATAACCCAAATATGACGGAAAGCGTGTCAGAGATTTCCGAGATGATAGTTCAAGGGAATACGGAGCCTATTACAGACTGGTTGAACGAGGTTATTTCCGAGGGAGCTTTGCCGGACGAAATGCAAAGGGCAAAAGTATTGCTGGAAAAATTGGCTGAATACAAGCCTCTTGCCAAGATTGAAGAAATGGAAGAACAAAATTATAACATGATTGACAATGTGCTGAATAATGGTGCAGAGAAAGCACAGAGGGAAGCAAACAAAAAGGATCAGGAACAACCTGCGGTAAAAGTTTCCTTAAAAGCTCGATTGGCTGAGAAAAGAGCACAGGTAGCTGGTTCTGGACAGGAACATGAAGTACAGGAAAATACAAAGAAAAATCAGAGGGAGATATAAGCGATGAATAATAAATTTACAGTAGAAGAAGTCAATTTAATCAGTATCTTTACGGAAGAAGATGCAGCTCCTGATTTGGGGAGCAGGGAAAAGGTCATAAAGGGTATCAGTGATACAATGGAACATCTGGAAGATGATGAGATGATTGAATTGTCATTGAGGGTGATTGTAAGGCTGAATGATTTGACAAATCAGGAATTTGCGGAAATGGAGTTTGTAGCGGCAGAGTAAAAATTAAGTGTAAGGCAGAGCATGGCGGTGGCTATGTTCTGCTTTTTTGTGGGAACCAATTATGATTTGAAGATTTATTCTGTAGAAACATGGATAATATATTGAATGGCTATACAGGAAATTAGAAGTCTTGCTGATCTATGGTACAATGCGACTTGTATATTTCGAGCATAAGAAATATAATAGAGGGCAGTACAAAATCAGGAGGCCAGTCATGGATGGATATATGACACTTAGGGAAGCAAGTGAAAAATGGGGTATCACGGCCCGGATGGTAAATTATTATTGCTCATCGGGCAGAATCAAAGGTGCGGTAAAGGTATCGACTTTATGGCTACTACCAGAGGATGCAGAGAAACCCGCAGATAAACGGAGGAAAGACGATACAACGATGGAGGTGCAACCGTGAAATTATTATTAGTGGAAGATGATATTGAAATAAGCCAGATGCTGAAAGACTATTTGAAGGCTGAAAACTATGAGGTGATTTGTGCTGCGGATGGAGAAGAAGCGTGCGAGAAATTTGACAGTGACTCTTACAGCCTTGTTTTGCTGGATTTGATGATTCCCAAAATCAGCGGTATGGAAGTTATGCAGCATATTCGGCAGAGCAGCACGGTTCCGATTATTATTGTGTCTGCAAAGGATACGGATGCGGATAAGACTCTCGGATTGGGATTTGGGGCAGATGATTATATTACGAAGCCATTCTCAGTGACAGAAGTGTTAGCCCGTATTAAGGCAAATATCCGAAGAAGCACCCAATATTCGAAACCTGCAGAACCGGAGAATGAAATGCTGGTGATTGGAGATTTGATTATGAACCTGACAGAATATACCGTAACAAAAAAGAATGTAAGAGTTGATCTGACAGCAAAAGAGTATGAAATACTGAAACTGCTACTCCAGAACCCAAAGAAGGTATATACCAAAGAGCAGATGTATTCTCTGATCTGGAATGACGCATATCTGGGAGATGAAAATGCGGTTAATGTCCACATCAGCAGGTTAAGAAACAAGATTGAGGATAATCCAAGAACTCCGAAATATGTCATTACTGTTTGGGGCATCGGGTATAAGTTAGGAGATTTATCATGAGTGATGCAACGATTATCTTTTTCCTGTCTGTTTGTATTGTAGTGCTGATCTGTATTGTTTTGTATCAGCAGTTTGCTTTCAGGACAGGAACACAGAGCAAGTTAAAGAAAATCGGTCAGAAGCTGGAGGAAATTCAGGATACGGACAGTGATGAGAATGTCATGGTTTTTACGGACAATAAGGTTCTTATGGATTTAGCGGCACAGATCAACCGTCTGTTGGAGAACCAGAGAAAGGTCAAGGTGGATTTCCGGCGTTCCGAGATTGCCTCAAAGAAAATGCTGTCCAATATCTCCCATGATATAAAAACGCCTATGACAGTCATATTAGGATATTTGGAGATTATGCGGCTGAACGGTTCAGAAGAAAATGAAATGCTTTTGAAAGCGGAGCTGAAAGCGCAGCGAGTCATGGAGTTGATTAACCAGTTTTTTACGCTGGCGAAGCTGGAGGCCGGGGATACGGATATTGAGATTTCAAAGATTGATGTCTGTGAGGTTTGCCGAGAGAATGTGCTGGATTTTTATGAGCTGTTGACACAGAAGGAATTTGAAGTAGAAGTTGATATTCCCGAAGAAGCGGTCTTTATCCAGGGAAACAAGGATGCACTGCAGCGGATTTTGTTTAATCTCATTTCCAATGTTGTACGGTATGGAACCGATGGAAAGTATATGGGAATATTCCTACGGTCAGATAAAAAATACGTCTATATAGAGATAGTGGATAAGGGAAAAGGGATTGACAAGGCATTTGCACAGAATGTATTTGAGCGGTTGTTTACCATGGAAGATTCCAGAAACAGGGAGATACAGGGGAACGGCCTGGGGCTGACCATCGCACAGAATCTCGCACACCAGCTTGGCGGGGAGATTACCCTTGACAGCGAGCCTAATGTAAAAACTACTTTTACGTTAAAACTGCGGAAATTCGCCTATTAAATATCCAAGAAAGAAATTTGTAAGAATTAGTCAAGAGTTTTGAAAACCTTAGCTGCTAGAATGGTTAGCAGAAACACCCTCCGGGTATACCTTGATTCCCATGAAGATGGGCGTTTCTAAGGAAAGGAGGCAGACAATATGCTATATATTTTACAGACAGACAGGCTTACAAAAGCCATTGGCGGCAAAAATCTTGTAACCAATGTGTCTATGCACGTCAAGAAGGGCGAGATTTATGGTTTTCTGGGTCCCAACGGTGCCGGCAAAACCACAGTGATGAAGATGCTGACGAACCTATGGAAACCGACAGACGGCAGTATTGAACTGTTTGGACAAAAACTTACGCCGACTTCTTATGAGGTGCTGAAGCGGATGGGAAGTATCATCGAGTTCCCAACCTTTTACGATCATTTAAGCGGAAAAGAAAACCTTGCTCTCCACTGCGAGTACATGGGATATTACCATTCCGGAAGCATAGAGAACGCTCTGGAGATGTTAAATCTGGCAGATGCAGGGAAAAAACCGGTACGTAGCTACTCATTAGGTATGAAACAGCGGTTAGGGATTGCCCGTGCCATACTTAGTAAGCCGGAATTGCTCATTCTGGATGAGCCGACAAATGGACTTGATCCGGTGGGTATGAAGCAGATCCGGGATTTACTGAAAATGCTTTGTACGGAATACGGTATCACGATTGTTGTATCCAGCCATATTCTTTCTGAGATTGAGAGCATTGCGGATACGATTGGCGTCATCAATCATGGCGTGCTTATGAAAGAAGTCACCATGAAAGAAATATCAGAAATGAGCCTTGCCTATATTGAATTAAGTGTGATCAATACAAAGAAGGCTTCCTATGTGCTGGCTGATAAGATGGGCCTTGACAATTTTAAAATTGTGGAGGATGGAAAAATCCGGATTTATGACCATCATGTATCCTCACAGGAATTGTCAAAGGTTCTGGCACTGAATGATGTAGAGATTGTTGCCATTGGTAAAAAAGCAGAGACTCTGGAAGATTATTTCCTGAAAATGACGGCGGAGGTGTAGTAGCAATGTTAAAGTTAATCAAACTCGAATGGAAAAAGAACAATATCGTAAAATATGTCCGTAATGCGGTGATTCTTGCAGGACTCCTTTGCCTTTTCATTTTTGCACTGGCTTATTTCGGAATTGCTAATGATCCGGATACGGGGGTGCCGGATGCGGCACCGGGGAATGAAATGATTTCATCCTCCATCGAACTGTTTACCAGTATGTCCTTTCTGATTTTTACCAGCGTGATGCTGGCATCCTTTATTGTCACGGCATATAAAAACAAAACGATGAATCTGATGTTTTCCTATCCGATCAAGCGGCAGAAGATACTAGTTTCGCAGATGCTGGCAGTATGGATTTTTAACTTTATCGCATTGATTCTGACAAAAGTGCTGATCTATGGATGCGTTCTGGCAGGCTCCCATTTTATGACATCTGCGTTCCCGCTTGATTTTAACATGGCAAGCCTGTCATTTTATGTGCAGCTTATCCTAAAGTCAGTGGTAATCGTAAGCATGAGCTTTATTGCTCTGTTCATTGGCCTTGCTATGAAGTCATCAAAAGCAACGATTATTTCGTCTTTCCTGCTGATCTTTTTGACACAGGCGAATATAGGTGATTTTACGATGAAGAATAATCTGGTTTTCCCGGTAATCCTGACTTTGATATCTTTGGTATTTGCAGTCCTATCAGTATACAATGCGGAAACCAAAGATTTGATGTAGCGGGAGGTGCTTATGAAAATGAAAATACTATTGTGTATGAGCCTGCTGGCAGTATCCTGTTTATGCGGATGCAGACAAAAGGAGAAGGTCAGCTTTTCGGAAACATACGATACTGAAAGTATATCCTCCATCAATATGCAGATTGATTCTTGGCAGCTTAAAATCATGGCTTCTTCCGATGAGGATGTCCATATCAGCTTAGATGGAGGAACAGAAAAAGGAGCAAAAGCTCTGTCAGTAGAGGTACAGGATGGAATGCTGGATATTATGCAGATAGATGGTGAAGGAAGTGCTGTGGGCCGGTTTTCCATTTGAAAAGAGGGTGAAGTAATTGTATATATTCCGGTTGCTCTGAAGGGAGCAGTTACGATTAAGAACGGTTCAGGGGATATGGAAATAGACAGCCTTGTTGCTTCAAAACTCGCTATTGATAACGATTCCGGTTATGCCGAGCTGAATCATGTGACAGCGGAGGAACTTGAGATCTCATCTTCATCCGGGGATGTGAAACTGTCCAATGGCAATATTGCGGATTTTCAGATCGGCACATCATCCGGCTATGTAACATTGAAAAATATCGAGTCAGAGGATATTTCCATTGCAACGAAATCAGGAGAAGTAAATATATCTGGTTTGGGAGATCAGACTAATGTGGGAATTTCTACGGGTTCCGGGGATATAGGTGTTTCCTATAAAACACAGCAACAAAACCTTTCCTTTAAAATCTCATCCGGTTCAGATGATGTTACTGTAAGATTGGACGGTGTTTCTTATACAACGGAAACTTCTGCGTGTAAGCAGGGAAAGATTGGCAGTGGCGGCTACAGTTTGACTGTGAATAGTGACAGCGGCACTGTGGTAATTCACTGATGAATTTATTTAAGATAAATGGACGGTTGCTGGAACTACTGCTCCTGAATGCATTAAAGGAGAATAAAGCATATGGGTATGAATTGACGAACCGATTTGCTCCCGTTTATAGAATCTCATCGGGAGTAATTTACTTAGCATTGAAATCTTTGTGCGAGAGAGGTTTGATTAGTAGGGACAGTGAATTATCTGCCGGAAAAATCAGAGTCTACTATACGATAGACAAAAAAGGAGAAGTTTACCGGGATAACCTTCATGGAAAATTGGAACAAGAATTAAAAGACCTGTACACTTTTCTCAATAAATAGATACTGGGCAAGATGAACTGTAGGATGGGATAGATGTTATGCAGCTTAAAGAGTGGATATTGTGCCCTGTTTGCGGAAGTAAAACGAGATTGAAAATACGGGAAGATACGGTACTTGAGAACTTTCCGCTGTATTGCCCGAAATGCAAACAGGAAACGCTAATCAATGTACGAAAAATGAATATGGCCGTTATCAAAGAGCCAGACGCTAAGACGCAGAGCCAATAAATTTGCGAGCAATCGCAGGTTGTTGGCTCTGCTTTTTATTGATTGCAGGATGAAAGGAAAAAGTGATGGTATTGAGATATAGGGGAGGATATGGCATGGCGGCAAAAATTATAGAAAATAAGTAGGGTGGTGCGGCTGCACCAACCTACTTTGAAGAAATTAAATTTTTGAAAATTGAGAAAACCAATAGCTTCGCAAGGGATTCTATTGGTTTTCTCATAGTGTTGGATGGTCTTGCTTACGCATCAAATCTAGCAGATAACGAACCATAGGAAGCAAGTCATGAGCTTCCTGTTCTGTGCAGTCATTTAGCAGAGTTAAGAGCTTTTGAAGGCTAGGAGATATATCCTTATATGGATAGAAAATTCTGTCAGCCGGTATCTTCAGATATGTAATTAAAGGATAAAGCACCTCAAATTTCGGATTGCCACGCCCAGCCTCTATGTTCAGTATGGTACGTTGATCAAGATTAAGAATTTCTGCCAGCTTTTCCTGTGAAAGACCGAGTTCTGTGCGGTATTCACGTACTGCGTTGGCAAGATTTTGTTTTATATCCTGCATTGTAATTCACCGCAATAGTAGTTTACATTACACATCGGCATGAGTGAATTGTATTAGAATACAGAGCAAATATGGAGTACAGTACATGATAAAACGAAGGTGGAAAATACGAGAAAAAAAGAATATCAGTATAAAAAGCAGCAAGAGCTTACTACACATATCAAGGTGTATCGTAACGGAGTGAAAAACTTCAATGCGATACACCTTTTTTGATGGGCAAAATCAGCGAGTAGTTTGGTCCTTTTTCGGATTCCGGTCATTAGTCTGCTGAACTGACGAATTACGGTTAAGATATTGATTCAGATTATCTAATTTTCTGTTGAGAGCATTGATTTCTTTCACAGCAGATTTATAGGTTTTTTGTAAGGTTTCTTTCTTCGAATACAAAGAATTGTATTCGTTACGGAGCTTTTCAATATCAAGAGTTTTGGGGGGCATTCCAAGGCGTTTCAACATATTTTCTGCACCGTCATGGAGTAGAAGTTCTGTTTCGTGATTTCGCAGGTAAGCATCTGGATTTTTAGATTTTTGGTACCGGACATGATAGATATGATTGGACTGATATTGTTCGGCATATTTCAAAATCTGTCCTAAATCCTTTAACTGATGCTCGGTTTCCACAAGACTGTTTCGTGCAGTTTTGGCAAGAACCGACTTAGATGCAAGCTGTTTTTCCAGCTCGGCAATGGAGCCTGTTTCACTGTAACTGCTGGCAGCAATCTTTAGGTTTTGGATGTCCGCCCAAGCTTTAAGACCGGGACTTTGTTCAAACTTTTCTTCTGAGGTGTCAATAAGCTTTTGGGAAGAAAAATCTTTGACAAGCTGCTTCTTTCTTGTAGGAAATGGAATACGTTTTTTAGGCTGTATCAATGCCTTTGCTTCGATCCGTTCCTTAATTCGTTCTTTGGTGTATTCCGAACCTAAAGAGTTGGCTCTGCCACGGATAAAATGTGCACAGTCAAGTGGTCGGAATGAGATATATTTTAAAGATTTTGCATCAAAGGTTTCGCCTTTTATCTCATATCCTTTGGCACGGATAAGGTCAAGAAAGTCCTCATAAGTATCAGCAGTTTGGATGGCTTCGTCAATGTCATTTTTGAGCCCGGTTTTCCATGAGGAATTGATTTTATTGGAGAGCCATTCCTTGTATGTTTTTCCACGCTGGTCAGTTGGTGGCAGAACGGATAACTGATGCTCGGAACACAGCTCATCATTCATATGCCGGATGTGATAGTAAGTCTTTTTACAGTCATGGTATTTCTCATGCTTGATGTTATCTGCAGCACAGAAAATGATGTGGTTATGAACGTGTCCTTTGTCAATGTGGGTAGCCACAATGTAAGAGTATTTTCCTTCCAGAAGTTTATCGGCAAGCTCTATGCCGATTTGATGAGCTTCCTTATAAGATACTTCTCTGGGCATAAATGCCTGTATCAGATGAAATGCTTTGTTTGGGTCTGCCTGATTGGTTTTTGACAGGGCAAACTTGAAATCAAAAGCAGCAGTTTCCGGACTGCATCCAAAGGAAGAAATGAGAATGCTTTCATCTGTCTTTGCTGGGTTGCAGATGTAATCTACTGCTTTATTGACGGTTGCTTGGATAGCATGGATTTTTGTGATTGCCATACCTGTTTCATCAGCTCCTTTACTTCTTTTACATCGGCTTCATAGACGTTGCCCGTGGCGTTCATACGCTTGGCAATCTGGTTTAAATTGTTCCCGATGCGAGAGAGGATTGTGTTGTATTCCCGTAGGTGTTCATAGTTTACATCATAGACATATCCGTACAAAATCAGATGCCGGATAAAGGCGGATTTGCTTTTCATATTGGAGGCTTTCCACTTCTGCTCTAGGATGTACTGTTCATCATCGCTCAGATATATTTTCAATTCATTTTGTCTTTCTCTTTTTGCCATTGCTTTGTCCTTTCCCTTCCTTATTTATAAAGAAGATTTCGTAATATGCCGTACCCGGCGGTGTGCTTTTTGAACGTAAAAATTCAGAAATTCGCGTGGAGTAATTGCTGAGTTTTGGAGTGCAAAGGGGGTCAGGGGGATATGCCCCATGCAAGCCAATTTTCTCAAGTTTCTACTTGGAAGAAACTTGGGGAAATGGTGCCTGTGAGGGAACACAGGCAGTGCTTGCTATCTTTGGCAAATTGCCCGAAGGGAATTTGCGAGTTTTAGGCTGAATAGGCAGCCTGTCCAAAACTCATACGGGCGTTACCACCCATTTATGGACAGCGTCCGGCTGTCCGTCTCCGTAGAACGGTATAGGTAATAAAAAAACTGCCACAGCTCACAGTAGGTATCAGATGCCCGTGAAGCTCCATAGCAGTTTGTGTGTCTTTTTATGAATTTGTGATTTTATCCATAAAAGATTTTAGCAACCAGAAGCTACAAAGTCAATAAGAGAAAGCAGGAGAGAAAAGAGTATTTATTTTGGGATAAGTTGAGTTGATTGGGTCAAAAGCGGTTGCGGAAAAAAGCCTGTTTTAATATGAAAGTTTTTTTCCGGTTCGTTTTTTACAATGAGATTGGAGAATTTACAGAAAGGAGGTAAAGCATGAATACAGCAGATCGAAGAGCTGAAATAATAAATATTTTGCTTGTCAGACGTCGCATTACGGCGAAAGAATTGGCAGACGAATTTAGTGTTACGGTTCGCACAATACAAAATGATATTCAGGCTTTATCTCTTGGTTTTCCAATCTATACGAAACAGGGAGGCGATGGTGGAATTTTTGTGGGAGAGAATTATAAGCCGTACATGAATACGTTGACTCCTCTTGAACTGAAAGTTTTGCAGGAAATATATGAACTGGCAGAGGGGATACATAAGAAAATTTTATTTCAGATTTTATGCAAGTATGGACCGGAAAAGCTGGAACTCTAATCTTGTCATTCCGCTAAAGCACATAATTTTACAATACCGTTTATAGCAGACGGAAGTGTGCTTATGTGCTTTTTGGACTGATAAGTCCAGAGTTGATTTTATCCAAAATGCAGGCAGAAGCCTGTGAATGTACCTTGACAATTTCATATACAAATGCATACAGGACGTGTGGAATATGTGGAGCCACTATGCGGACACGCCAAGAGATACCTGCTTTCTTTTATAGAGAAGGTTCATACGAAGGAATACTGAAATCTGGTATTGAAGTTAAGGTAAGTAGCGAGGGATGTATGGCAAAATGTGCAGCAGTTGCACGGGGCAAAGATACATATTTTTGATAATGATACTTCCGGAGAAATCCGGTCAATTTGGATGATGGTGCGATACCGATGTGGGCAGAGTAATGACCTGCCACCTGTATGGATTTTTTTGTTATCTGTTGATGAGAGATAGGAGCTGAGTTTCTATTTGTCATGGGCAGATAATGTGCTGCCTATTTTGAAGATATGGAGGTGTTCATAATAGATAATATAGAAGCAAAAATGAAGGGAAAGATGGTTCCGATTTGGGAAAAATATATGTTAACGGTCGATGAGGCTGTTCAATATTTTGGAATTGGTGAAAAGAAGATAAGGATGTTGATTTCTGAAAATACTGATACTGATTATTGTTTTACGGTGCAGATTGGGAATAAATCGTTGATTAATCGGCATAAATTTGAAGAATTTCTTAATCAAACCACTTCCTTGTAGAAATGAAAAATACAAAACTTTATCGCTTTAAAGTGGCAAATGTTGCCCTGGTATGATATAATATGATTGTCGTGCTAGGGCTTCTTCGTAGAAAGGAGCGAAGACGTTTGAGTGAAAGAAATCGCAATCAGAAAAGACGTGATAAGAAAGGACGTATTTTACGAAACGGAGAAAGCCAGCGAGCGGATGGAAGATATGCATTTGTTTATACAGATTGCTTTGGAAAGCAGAAATTCCTTTACAGTTGGAAGCTAGAATCGACAGATCCACTTCCTGCAGGGAGAAGATCTTGTCAGTCGCTTAGAGAGAAAGAAAAAGCCATCTTAAAAGATATATATGATGGTATTACTTCCTATGGTGACAATTTGACAGTTCTTGAGTTGGTAAAAAAGTATATCGGTCAAAAGACAGGTGTTCGTCATAATACAGAAGCGAATTATAACTTTGTTATCAACATAATTAAGAAAGAGGAATTTGGTGCCAAAAGGATTGATAAGGTAAAACTATCAGATGCAAAAGCATGGTTGATTAAGCTTCAGGCAGATGGTAGGGGATATAGCACCATTCATTCAGTCCGAGGGGTGGTAAGACCTGCTTTTCAAATGGCTGTAGACGATGATTTGATTCGTAAAAATCCGTTCGAGTTTCAACTATGTACAGTAGTTGTTAACGATAGTGTAACAAGAGAAGCCATAACCAGAAAACAAGAAAGAAAGTTCTTGGAATTTATTAAGAATGATGAGCATTATAAACGATACTATGATGGTATGTTTATCCTCTTTAAAACCGGACTTCGTATTTCAGAGTTCTGCGGATTGACACTTTCCGATATTGATTTTGAAGAAAAACAAATAAGTGTAAATCATCAGCTTCAAAGAACCAGAGGAATGAAGTATATTATTGAGGATACGAAAACATCAAGTGGAACCAGAATCATTCCTATGACCGAAGAAGTGTATGAATGTTTTAAGCGTATTGTTGAAAATCGGAAAAAACCCAAGAAGGAACCTGTGATTGATGGATATAAGGGATTTTTGTTTTTGGATAAGAAGGATATGCCGGAAGTTGCCTTGCATTGGGAAAAACATTTTGAGTGGGCATTGGCAAAACATAATCGAATCTATAAGGAACAATTACCTAAGATCACACCTCATGTTTGCAGACATACTTATTGCAGTAACATGGCAAAAAGCGGAATGAATCCCAAGACACTTCAATATCTAATGGGGCATTCTGATATAGGAGTTACCCTGAATACATATACGCATCTGGGAGCAGAGGATGCCAAGGAAGAACTTGGCAAATATGCTAAAATGGCTTAAAATTTAAAAGTATTGATACAACTAAAAGATAACCTAAGTGGAAAAAGTCTTTAGTAAAATGAGAAAATCGAGCTGTTTTACTAAGATTTTTACTAAATTTGGATGACAAAATATACGAATTTATGCCACGATATGCGACGAAAACGAAGAAAACAATCTATCACAGCAAATCGTAGAAAGTGGTGTAAAATCAAGGAAAATCAGTATTTTCAAGGAGTTTTTAAGGCATGATAAAAATATTATTCATCTGCCACGGCAACATCTGCCGCAGCACCCTTGCCGAAAGTCTTTTTATCTACATGGTAAAACAGCGTGGCATCGAAAATTTATTTTACATTAATTCCGCGGCTACCAGTCGGGAGGAAATTGGAAATGGTCCACATTATGGGACTGTGAGAAAGTTACAGGAGATGGGGATACCAGTTGTTCCGCATCGAGCTGTGCAAATGACAAAAGAGGATTACAAGAAGTATGATTATTTAATTGGTATGGATACTGCCAATATTCGAAATATGAATCGGATTGCTGGTGGAGATTCAGAGAACAAAATATATAAAATGCTTTCCTTTGCAGGAAGTGGTCGAGATGTGGCGGATCCTTGGTATACAGGGGATTTTGATGCTACCTATAAAGACGTGTTAGCTGGTTGTGAGGGATTTTTAGAATATTTAGTTTCAGAGAGAAAGATTAAAATAGATTAGAATATAAATTTTGAATGAAAAAATCAATCCCCCCGCTAGGCGGGGGCGAATAGAGTAATCTGTGGTGGGTATGGTGAAATTAAAAAGCCTCCTATGTTAAAATGATAATGGTGTCTCAAGCCATATCAAGAATAGGAGGCGGTACAAATGTACAGTTCAAGTTTAGCACATACTAAATGGAAATGCCAATACCATATAGTATTTATTCCAAAATATCGTAGGAGAGTATTGTATGGAAGGTTGAAAAGTGATATCAGAGAAATAATAAAAAAACTTTGTGAATACAAAAAAGTGGAAATAATAGAAGGAGCAGTATGTTCAGATCATGTACATATTTGCGTAGCGATTCCACCTAAGTTGAGTGTTTCAGATTTTGTTGGATACTTAAAAGGAAAGAGTGCTTTGATGGTGTTTGACAAACATCCAGAATTGGGTAGTAAGTGGGACAGAACTTTTTGGGCAAAGGGATATTATGTTTCAACTGTAGGTAACATCACAGAAGATGCAATCAAAAAGTATATTCAGGAACAGAAAGAAGAAGACCAAAGAAAAGAAACAGAGCGGGACTAAGTAAAGGAACCACTTTAGTGGTGAGCAGGTAGAGGGTGCTTGAGGCACCGCCTTTTAGGCGCGCATGTAAAATGCCCTTATAGGGCGAAAATCAAACCACCACTTGAAGTGGTGGTTGCTGACTTAGCAGGAACAAAATAAACGCACTGTTTTTGAGAAAAAAGTACATAAGTTAGGAAAACATCGACCAATCATAAGGAGGTATAGCAAATGGCATTATTAGATATCATAGGACCAATCATGGTTGGACCTAGCAGTTCTCATACTGCTGGAGCGGTTAGAATTGGACAGATGACAAGAAAATTATTAAATGATAGACCAGTGAAAGGTGAGATTTTATTGCATGGTTCTTTTGCAACAACAGGAAAAGGACATGGAACGGATAAGGCACTGGTTGCGGGAATATTAGGGTTTTCTACGGATCAGTCTATGACAGCGATGGAAAAAACATTTACAGTTATGTGCGAAACGATTGATACCTATCGTTCGGGACGTATGTCTGCTAGTGGATTGGTTGGAGATGAAAGTGGAAAATTAGAGAAATATCGAACCCAAAGTGTGGATAAAGTGGAAGAAAATGGAAAACAATCACCACTTTGTGGAAATTTTATGGGGGAAGCGATGGTGATTGCTTTGAAAATGGCAGAATCCAATACTTGTATGCGACGAATTGTGGCAGCTCCAACGGCTGGTTCCTGTGGAGTGTTACCAGCGATGTTAATTCCATATTATCGCATGAATATGGGAGAAAAAGAGGAAATTGTAAAAGTGTTGTATGAGGCAGGGAACTTCCTTGCATCAGGAGGGGTACACGACTCTTCTGATTTCTTTTCAATAACAATATCAGGATGAGAAGCAAAAAAATCTTTGTTGTAAAAAGAAATGTGTCACACACTCCTCTATTTTGGTTAAGGTTATTTCAATTTTATGCCAAATAATTTTTCTCTCCAGCTAATATAAAGTATTTCAAATGCATACGAAAAGACAAAAGCAGTGTAATAAGTTCTGCAACAGGTATGGCAATCCAGGCACCATTGATTCCTAAAAAGTTAGGTAAAGTTAGAAGTGCCAGTACCGTAAATACCAGGGTTCTGCAGGAAGAGATAATAGCAGAAATTTTGCCGTTTGATAGGGCGGTAAAAAAGCCGGAACTGGTAATATTTAGTCCGCTGAATAAAAAGTTTATAGCAAATAGTTTAAATCCAAAGTCTGCTAAGGCAAAGGTTTTAGCATCTTTCGTAAAAACATTTACTAAAGGTGTTGATAAAACAATCGATAGAACAGTAAGGACTATAGAGGAGATTGCGACAAATAGGAAGGAAACTTTGTAGGTGTTTTTTAATTCCTTTTTGTTGCAAGCACCATATTGGTATCCTACGATTGGACTAATGCCAATGGAAAAACCAAGGTAAAATGCATTAAATAGAAATTGGCCATAAAGAAGTATGGTAATAGCAGCTACGCCGTGTTCGCCAGCCAGTTTCATTAGTATAATATTGAATAAAAAAGTAACAATCGCATTGGAAAGTTGCGTTATCATTTCTGAGGAACCATTATAACAGGCTAGGACAAGTTCTTTTGCATGGAAAGAGAATTTTGTAAAATGCAAGCCTTCTCTTGAAAAGAAAAAGAAACATAGTCCAGCAATGGCAGGGATGGATTGTCCAATTCCAGTGGCGAGTGCGGCACCGCCAATTCCCAAATGGCAGATAACGATAAAAAGGTAGTCCAATACTGCATTTAAAATACCTGCTCCTACAGTAAGCAGTAATCCAAGGGATGGATACCCAGCAGTAACCAAATAGGATTGAAAAAGTGTTTGCAACATACACGCAGGAGCAAAAAGAATAGCTGTGGACAAATATTGCTTACAATTAGGCAAAAGAACATCGTTAGAGCCTAGAAAATAGGCAATTTGCGTCAGAAAAAATTGCGTTAAAATTAAGATAACGATACTAACGAATAAGCCAATGATTACAAACTGTGTCAGACACTCGTTTGCTTCTTTTTTACGGTCCTGTCCAAGGTATTTACTGATAATAGCGTTGCCGCCAGTAGCAAGCATTGTAGCAATTGCAATGACAATATTTATAATAGGATATACAATATTTAAAGAAGAAAGTGCATTACTTCCGATAAAACGGGAAATAAAGATTCCATCTACAATTGTATAAAGTGACATGAAAATCATCATGGCAATAGATGGTGCAGCAAATTTTAAAAGAGTCCATGGTGTAAAGGTACGACCGATCTTATTATTCATAATTATAAAAATCCTTTCCTATAGAATTACAATTAAAAGAGTGAGTCAATGTCCAAATTTTTTGGGGACAACTGTTAGATAAAGTGTATGATATACTATAGGGAGAGTTATCGTCAAGGGGGCAGTTAAAAATAAAAAGTTGAGAAAATCTATATTCTAGTGCTATAATAATAGAAGTGTTGGCAGATGCTTTAAAGTTACACTTTAGATAGGGGGAAGATATGTCAAATTTATATAAAGTAGTGGATATAGAGGAACCAGATTTTGGCTGTGAAGGGTTGCCAGAACATATGGAGAGAATGGATAAGGTAACCATAAAAAATGCAGAAAATAAAAAGCAAACTTTGAATGTCGCAGATAAATATTTATATGAGCAGAATATTGACGTGGGCGATATGGTAAATTATATAAATGGAAGTATTCAGAAAGTATTGCCTACGGAAGTATAAAGCAGTGATGTATACAAAGAGTATTAAATAGGAGAAATTTCTATTTTTAATGCATTTATTCCTATTATAGGTGCAGTGTTATCTTGTTTGATGTTGAGAGAACCATTTTATGGACGTTACATTGTAGCAGGATTGCTCGTTGTAGTGGGCGTGTATATAATAAATGCACATGATTATAGAACGGATACATTGTAGTGAAAAAGTCCGTAATTCCTGTAATAACGGACTTTTTTAAAAACTTCTAAAAACCTATTGACATAATAGGAATTGTAAAGTATAATATGAGCATAAATTAAATCCGATATGAAAACTAGGAAAAAGAAACGAACAGAAAAATATAAGTCGAATGGAATATTCGCAGAAAGAGGTAGAGCATATGGCAAAGTTAGAAAGAAAAGATAGAAACTTCAAATTTGAAACATTACAGCTTCATGTGGGACAGGAAACTCCAGATCCAGTTACAGATGCAAGAGCAGTACCAATTTATCAATCTTCATCTTATGTTTTCCGCAATTCACAGCATGCTGCAGATCGTTTTGGCTTAAAAGATGCTGGAAATATTTATGGTCGTTTGACCAATCCTACAGAAGATGTATTCGAACGTAGAATTGCAGCATTAGAGGGTGGTGTAGCAGCTTTAGCAGTAGCTTCTGGTGCAGCAGCAGTTACATATACAATTCAGAATTTAGCATTGGCTGGGGACCACTTAGTAGTTGCAAAGAACATTTACGGTGGTACTTATAACTTATTGGCACATACATTAGTAGATTATAACATTGAGTCAACTTTTGTGGACCCATTGAATTTAAGTGAAATTGAGGGTGCAATTAAGGAAAACACAAAGGCTGTTTATATTGAAACTCTTGGAAATCCCAATTCAGAAGTAGTCGACATCGAAGCAGTAGCAGAAATTGCACATAAGCACAATTTACCATTGGTAATTGATAACACATTTGGTACACCATACTTAATCCGTCCAATCGAATACGGTGCAGATATTGTGGTACACTCTGCAACAAAGTTCATCGGTGGACATGGTACTACAATTGGTGGTGTTATCGTTGATGGTGGAAAATTTGATTGGAAAGCATCTGGAAAGTTTCCACAGCTTACTGAGCCAAACGAAAGTTATCATGGAATCAGCTTTGTGGATGCAGCAGGTCCAGCAGCATTTGTTACAAGAATTCGTGCAATTCTTCTTCGTGACATGGGTGCAACACTTTCTCCAATTCATGCATTTATCTTTTTACAGGGATTGGAGACGTTATCTCTTCGTGTAGAGCGTCATGTGGAAAATACAAAGAAGGTAATTGAATTTTTACAGACACAGCCATTAGTAGAAAAGATTAACCATCCTTCTGTATCTGATGATCCAGAGCAGCAGAGATTATATAAGAAATATTTCCCTAATGGTGGTGGTTCTATCTTTACATTTGAAATTAAGGGAGATGCAAAGAAGGCACAGGAATTTATTGACAACTTGGAATTATTCTCCTTGTTAGCAAACGTTGCGGATGTAAAATCACTTGTTATTCATCCAGCATCTACTACACATGCAGAGTTAAATGAAAAAGAGCAGGCAGATCAGGGAATTAAGCCAAATACAATTCGTTTATCCATTGGTACAGAGCATATTGATGACATTATCGAGGATTTAAGTGAGGCATTTAAGGCAGTACAATAATTTTATGAGATTTCTATTTTGAGCAATTGTTTTTATCAACAACAGTTCTAAATAATTATGGCAAGAGGCAAGTTACATGTAGGTGTGACTTGCCCGTTTGTGTTTATGATGGTACAATAAACTTAATTAAGAATTAATAGGAATAAAAGATGGAGGAAACAGATGAAAACAGGGCTGATTATGGAAGGCGGCGCTATGCGTGGCATGTTTACCTGTGGTGTCACAGACGTATTGATGGAAAATGACATTACGTTTGATGGGGCAATTGGTGTGTCAGCAGGAGCAGTATTTGGTTGTAATTATAAGTCAAGACAAGTTGGAAGAGCCATACGTTATAATAAGGCATATTGCAAGGATAAACGTTATGCCAGTTTTGAATCTCTCATAAAGACTGGAAATTTATACGGTGTGGAATTTTGCTATAATACGATTCCTTTTGAATTGGATTTATGGGATGTGGAGACATATCGTAAGAATCCTATGGAATTTTATGTCACTTGTACAGATGTAGAGACAGGAAAACCTGTGTATCATCTTTGTAAAGATGGCACAGGAAAAGATACAGAATGGATGCGGGCATCTGCATCTATGCCGTTGGTGTCTCAAATTGTAGAAATTGATGGATACAAGCTGTTAGATGGAGGCGTAGGAGATTCGATACCGCTTCGTCATTTTGAAAAATTGGGTTATAATCGAAATGTAGTAATTTTGACGCAGCCGTTTAATTATATAAAGGAGAAAAATAAATATATGCCAGTGGCAAATGTTGCATTGAGGAAATATCCAAAGATGTTGGAGGCAATGGAGAACAGACATATTCGTTATAACAAAACAATAGAATATATTCGTGAGAAGGAATTGCGTGGTGAAGTGTTTGTGATTCGACCACCGCGAGCATTAAATATCGGAGGTACGGAAAAAAATCCTGAGGAATTAGAGCGTGTTTATCAGATTGGCCGCAGGACGGCTGTTCGCAAACTGGATGAATTGAAGGCTTTTTTGAAAGCAGAATAAAATGCAGGTGTTTGGATAGACTAAGTTTTGAGGAAAAGGGGCGAAAGCTCATGGATGAAAAAGAAATCTGGAAGCTTGTGTTCGAATATGGAAAAGATATTCTTGCAACAGAAAGTATGAAGTCAGAACGGGGCTTCATGCAACATGGAAGGGTATCGGTATATCGGCATTCCCTAAATGTAGCATTTGCAAGTCTGTATCTTGCCCGTAAATGGAAATGGCGGGTGAATGAGAGGACGCTTGTTCGGGGAGCATTATTACATGATTACTTTTTGTATGATTGGCATGAACCGAGCGAAGAACACAAGTGGCATGGATTTATTCATGCGGAAATTGCCTTAAAAAATGCGGTTAGGGATTTTAATTTAAACAGGGTAGAGCGTGATATTATACGAACGCATATGTTTCCACTAAATCTTAGATTGCCAGCGTATAAGGAAAGTGTATTAGTTTGTATTGCTGACAAATATTGTGCGGCGAAGGAAACAGTGTTGGAACGAAAGAAAGCAGAAGAATGAGTGTCGTACGGATGCATAAGGATAAGTATGACACTTTGTTGCTTTATGAAATGAGGCTGAATTTACATAAAAATGGATGAGATAGTGTAGCATGTACTCTCAGAATCTCCCTTGCACCCACTTTTGCGACTGTTTTTCCGCCAGCTATACACAAATTTAATCAACGTACGCTCCACGTACGCCTCATAAATTTGTGCATATCTGACAAAAAACCATTTTGCAAAATCAGGCACAAAGAGACTCCGAGAGTACATTAGCTTTAAAAGGAGGAACAAGGGAAGAATTCTGTGATAAAATGCAAGATGTTAAAAAATATCAACCAAACTGATTAAATATAATCATGTTCCTTATGCATATACTATGTTAAAATAACATCATAAAAATTGATATAATTTAACTATATGAGTTCGGTTTATTTCAAAAAACAAAAATTTATAGTTAGGAACGTTGAATAGAAGGAAGGATGATACCATGAAAAATGTAGAAAAATATACAAGACAATATTTTATGCCACCAGTATTAGATTTAGAATGGGCAAAGAAGGACCATATTGAAAAGGCACCAATTTGGTGCTCTGTTGACTTACGTGACGGAAATCAGGCATTGATTGAGCCAATGGGATTAGAAGAAAAGATTGAATTTTTCAAAATGTTAGTAGACATTGGTTTTAAGGAAATTGAAGTAGGATTTCCTGCTGCATCAGAGACCGAATTTGACTTTATGCGTGCATTGATCGACCGCAATATGATTCCAGATGATGTGACCGTACAGGTATTGACACAGGCAAGAGAGCATATTATCAAACGTACTTTTGAAGCGGTAAAGGGGGCACCACATGCAGTAATTCATTTATACAATTCCACATCTGTAGCACAAAGAGAGCAGGTTTTTAAGAAAGATAAAGAGCAGATTAAGAAGCTTGCAGTAGACGGTGCAGAACTTTTAAAGAAACTTGCGGATGAGACAGACGGAGATTTCTCCTTTGAATATAGTCCAGAAAGTTTTCATGGTACGGAAGTGGAATATGCATTGGAAGTTTGTAATGCAGTGTTAGATGTTTGGAAACCTTCTAAGGAAAGAAAGGCAATTATCAATTTACCAGGTACCGTAGAGACTGCAATGCCACATATATTTGCTTCACAGATTGCGTATATGAGTAAAAATTTAAAATACAGAGAAAATGTTGTATTAAGTCTTCATCCACACAATGACCGTGGTTGTGGTGTTTGTGATGCAGAAATGGGTATTTTAGCGGGAGCTGACCGTATCGAAGGTACTTTATTTGGTAATGGAGAGAGAACAGGAAATGTAGATATTATTACGGTTGCGATGAATATGTATTCGTATGGTATAGATCCAGAATTAGAGTTTTCCAATATGCCTAAGATTAGAGAGGTGTATGAACGTCTTACAAGAATGAAAGTTTCTGATCGTCAGCCATATGCAGGTGATTTGGTATTTACTGCTTTTTCTGGTTCACATCAAGATGCCATTGCAAAAGGAATGAATTGGAGAGAAGAGAAAAAGTTAAATACATGGACGGTTCCATATTTACCAATTGATCCAGTAGATGTAGGAGGAACCTATGATGCAGATGTAATCCGTATCAATAGTCAATCTGGTAAGGGTGGTATTTCTTATATCTTAAAAGAAAACTTCTCAATTGTTGTTCCTGAAAAAATGCGTGAGGCAGTAGGATATACGGTAAAACAGGTTTCCGATGAGGAACATAAAGAGTTATCACCAAAGTGGGTATATGAGATTTTTGAAGAGAACTTTTTAGATTATACACCTAACTTTACAATTTCAGATTGTCACTTTAAACAGGACAATGGAATTATGGCAGAAGCAACAATCTGCTCTGGTGAAAAGAAAACGATTGTGGATGCAAATGGAAATGGTCGTTTAGATGCAGTAAGCAATACGATTAAACAGTATTATGGAATTAGCTATGAATTGACAACCTACGAAGAACATGCGTTATCCAGAGGTTCTTCTTCAAAAGCTATGGCTTATGTTGGTATTAACTGCAATGGAGTATCTTATTGGGGAGCTGGTATTGATGAGGATATCATCAAGGCATCTATTCATGCATTAGTAGTAGCGGTAAATAAAATTCCTGAAGTACAGGATACGGAAGCTGGAAAAGATGATCGCCTGATGGAAATGATTAATTATATTCAGAGCAATTATCAAACTGTTACATTAGAAGATATGGCCGATGCGTTCCATTTATCTACACCATATATTTCAAAGTATATCAAAGATAAATCAGGAAAGACCTTTGGTGCACATGTGACACATGTAAGATTAAAGAAAGCGAAAACCTTATTAAAGAATGGAAATATGACGGTAGAAAATATATCCTATGCAATTGGTTATCCAAATGCAGAGCATTTTATCCGAGTGTTTAAAAAGGAATTTGGAGTGACACCAACGCAGTATAGAAACGAAAATCAATAAAATATAAAAAACAAAAATGGTTATCTTGTTTAGCAAGATAACCATTTTTTTGAATCTCTTAAAAAATAGGTAACAGTTCAGCCGGGTACATTCATAAAGTGCCAGAATATACAACATGACTAAAAATATCCTTTTTGGCTGGACACTTCACTCTGTACGCTTTCTCACTAGGCTCAAAAATACTTCGCCAAGTGTTCAATGTGTATTCATGTTTGGCGTTAGCCAAATAGAAATGATTGTGGAAATTGCACTTAGCCTGCTAGCAGTCATGTGCAATTTCCACAATCATTTCTGTCCGGCTGAACTGTTACAAAAATAGAGATAAAATATTCATAAATCTATGGAAGTGTTTATAGGTGAAAACAAACCATATAAAGCTATTTAACGCTCCTCAAAAGGTGTATATGCAACATGTGTTCCAACATATTTGTAAGCTGGTCGGATGATCTTATTTCCATTTAGAATCTCTTCTAAGCGGTGTGCACTCCATCCGGAAATTCTTGCAATAGCAAAGATAGGAGTAAATAATTCTTCTGGAATACCAAGCATTGTATAAACAAATCCGCTGTAAAAATCTACATTTGCACAAACGTTTTTAAAGACTCTGCGGCGGCTCATAATTAACTCGCTCGCAAGGTGTTCGATACGGTCATAAAAGTCAAATTCGTGCGTAAGACCTTTTTCAGCAGCAAGTGCTTTAGCAAATTTCTTCAGAATAACCTTTCTTGGGTCAGATAAAGTATAAACAGCATGTCCCATACCATAAATCAAACCAGAGTGGTCGAAAGCTTTTTTATCCAAAATTAAATTTAAGTAAGAAGAAATTTCGCTTTCATCGCTCCAGTCACTGATATTTTTCTTCATATCTTTGAACATTTCCTGTACTTTTAAGTTTGCACCACCATGTTTTGGTCCTTTTAAAGAACCAATGGAAGCAGCTAAAGAAGAATAGGTATCTGTACCAGAAGAAGTAACTACATGTGTAGTGAACGTAGAGTTGTTACCACCACCATGCTCAGCGTGAAGAATTAAAGCAATATCTAATACTTTTGCTTCCAATTCTGTATATTTTCCATCTGGACGAAGCATGAGCAGGATATTTTCTGCTAAAGAAAGTCCTTTTTTTGGATTGCGGATTAAAAGAGTATCATTCATACGAAAATGGCGATAAGAATGATAAGAATAAACGGCAATCAAAGGAAGCTTACTGATTAATTCCAAAGATTGGCGAAATACATTTTTAGGTGTAATTGCATCCGGACAGGAATCATAACTGTAAAGTGTCAAAATACAACGTTCCATAGCATTCATAATATTAGGATTAGAGGCCTTCATGATAACATCACGAACAAAGTGACCGGTCAAAGTCTGCATTTCAAAAAAGACATCCAGAAAACGCTTCAATTCTGCATCGGATGGAAGTTTACCAAATAGTAGGAGATAGCAGGTTTCCTCAAAACCAAACTTTCTACCATCTAATCCATTAATTAAATCAATCACATTGATTCCTTGATAATATAACTCACCGTCAATTGGTACGTGTTTTCCGTCTATGGTGTTGTAAGAACAAACATCGGAAACTTCTGTCAGACCTGTTAATACACCTTTTCCGTTTTTATCGCGTAGACCACGTTTTACATCGTATTTCTCATATAAATCCGGATCAATGCGGTGATTTCTCATAAGTGTTTCTTCCAGATGATCTACGTTTTTTCGTAATTCACCTGTATCTTTTACATCCATAATTCTTCTTGTTGGCATAGGTATAACCCTCCTTATATTTTATCACGTTCCATTTTGAAGTATATAAATTGTATTGGGGTAAAAATAGATACTTATAGAAAAGGAACAGATGTTATCTGTAGCAAAGTATCTCTAAGGTGAACCCGTTTATTCTACAGGTACAAGTAAAGATACCGTTGTAAAAATCCGTGCTGGCGAAACTTTTTAATCCATAATCAAAGTATTGTGATAGTTTTCTATACTGTGAGACGTATGGATATAAAAAAACCGACTACGCTTATTACCTCCTCGTAATCGGTGTTGGTTCGCAAACTTACTCATCTATAATTATACATGAATTTGTATTAGAAAGCAAGTAGCAAAATGTTATTGATATTTTTTCCAATGTGTTTTATGGATGGCATAAAAAATTGCACCTACAAATACCATACCGCCAATGATGTTACCCAATGTTACAAAGAAAAAGCATTTGGTACTGGCAACAGATAAGAGCTGTTCACATTGTTGTGCGGTAATGCCATACAAATTTTTTGCCTGTTCGACATAAGAACTGTTTGTGGCAGCAAGCATACCAGCTGGAATATAAAACATATTTGCAACGCAATGCTCAAATCCACAAATTACAAAAGCCATAATAGGGAAAAAGATTGCTAAAATTTTTCCAGCTACATCTTTTGCAGCGCTTGCCATTAAAATAGCAAGGCATACTAAAATGTTACATAAAATACCACTTGCAATCGCAGCACCTGGTGAAATCGTTGTTTTGGTAATTGCAACTTTAATCGTGTAAGCACCAAGACCGCCATTTGTATAGTTAAACTGACCTGAGAAAAATAGTAAAGCATCAATGATCAGTGCACCTACAAGGTTGCTGATGTAAACGATAACCAGGTTTCTTATAAAAGATAATCCACTGATTTTTTTGTCAAAATATGCCATAAGCATAAGACAGTTACCTGTGAATAATTCTCCGCCTACCAATACAACTAACATTAATCCTACTGGGAAGATGGCACCTGCCAGTGTTCTTGCCAGACCTACATTTGAAATATCGTGTACAGCAACATTACTTGCGGCACCACCGATGGCAATAAATGCCCCCGCTAAAAGACCAAGCAAAATCATTTTTCCAAGAGGAAGATTTGCCTTTGTAACCTCTCCGTTAATATTGTTATCAAGTACTTCAGATGGGGTATACAAACTGTTTTCCATACATCTATTCTCCTTATCCTAAGCATTCTGCATTTTATCCTACTCTTTTGCAAAAAAAAAGTCAATAAAGTATGAAAAAAAATACAATAGGCTCGTTTTTTCCTTTCATTTTGTGATAGAATAGATGGGGATTGCTTTTATTATGTCAGATAAGAGCAGTTATCAAGAAAGAAATAAAAAAATTCTAGAAAAGATGGGAAAAGATTTGGCAAATTTGAAAAAGCCATTTATAATAGATAAGTTAAGACAGATATGATGTAAATGGTAGGATGCTACTTATGAAAGAGAATGCATAGAGTAGAGAGCATGTTTTCAGTTTGTATAAACATAAATTTTAGATAGATGTAGGAGGCCAAGTTTGAAACAAATAAGTAGAGGACAGCCAAGAAATAAAGGGCATAGCAAATAAACCGCCTAAGTAGTCGGTTTTAAA
>OHBD01000365.1_pt1 | contig 28351 bp, 30 predicted proteins | sample 1577291 | NCBI WGS metagenome assembly OHBD01 (sample SAMEA3879572, study PRJEB24766) | human gut metagenome | biome: human-associated habitat; feature: feces | place: USA | collected 1985/1987
TGCCGCGAACTCGCCTTTGGAGGTGTGATAGTACAGCATCCGGCTGCGGGTCTCCAGATAATAGATATCAGCAGTATCCAGCAGCTGGATGCCGCCGCCCGCCAGCTGCAGCACCACCTGCCCGCCTCTGCGCCGCTGCACCCGCTGGATGGCGCGGGACAGTTTGGTGCAGAACTGATAATAGTTCACCGGCTTCAGCACATAATCCAGTGCATCTACCTCGTAGCCCCGGATGGCATACTGTGCCATGTTGGTCACAAAGACCAGCACCACATCCGCATCCACGGCCCGGATGGCTTCGGCTGCTCCAAAGCCGTCCAGCCGTGGCATCTCCACGTCCATAAAAATGATGTCGAATCCCGGCGTATAGTGCTCTGCGATCTCGGCACCGTCTGTGATGAGACTGATCTCCACCTGCAGGCCCTGCTCCTGCGCATATTGCCGGACGAATCGGTTCAGACTTTCCCGTGTTTCTTCCTGATCCTCTACGATCGCAATTTTGAACATCCTGCACCCACCTTCTCTCTGCGTCTGATCGCCGTATCACTCTTTTTATTGAAACATACTTTTCGCCGAAATGCAATGGAAAACCTTGCGGGGAAAACAGATGCAGTTCCCATCCTGTACCATCCACCACAAATAAAAAATCCCCAGACAACCGTCTGAGGACTTTTGCGGCAGTGCATTGTCAAGGGCAGGCAAACCTGGATTGTCTTACTTCTTGTCATTGAAGTAGATGATAAAAGCACCCATTACTGCAATAGCAATGAGCAATCCAAACTCATACCAATTACCTAAAAGTTCAAGTCCTACGACCGTACCTAAATAACCAACAATCAATGTAACGATTGCTGCCAAAATCGCTTTACCCATATAATCACACTCCCTTGTCAAATTCCGATTTGTTGCTTAATTTCGCATTCAAACTATACCATAAAACCTGTGAACAATTCTACCGCAACTTTGGAATATATGAGAAAAGTCCGAACAGTTTTCTGCCCGGACTTCCTCACTCAATCGTAAATCAATTCGATTTTCACAATTTCCTCTGCCTGTGCCTTGCAAGCGTTCATCTGCCGCACCCATTCCATTTGGTTTTCGGCTTTCAGTTGCTCGGTCACGCCGTTTTGCTCTGCCAGTGACCGCACGATCAGCTCCATGCGGTTTCGTGCCGCTTCGTCAATCTTAGCGCAATACTGTCTTACGTACACCCAGCTATACACGGGGGATTTTATTGTTCTGAAATTACTGCGCGAGGCCTGTTCCGCCTGTCCCGGCGCCCTCGACGGTGCCTGAGGCAGCAGCGCCGGGGTTTGCAAGGCCCAACGTCCCGTCCTCGTTTGCTTTCAGCTCATACTGAGGGTCGAGGGGCTCTCCGGCGTAGCCGGGCCATACATAGTAGCGGGTGGGATGCATTTTGTACTCGGTGTTGCCTATGGACTTGGTCTCTACAACCTTGCCCTTGAGCTTGTAGGTCTTGAAGGATTCGTATATGGAACCCTTGACCGCCTTGTTCTTGAGCATCCAATAGGGGGAATACAGGCTGTTCTTTACCTCGTATTCGGGTACGCCGGGCTCAAGGGGCTCTACCAGCGTGGAGCTGAGCTCTATCTCGTCAAAGGTATCCGGGAAGGGCTGGCCGTAGATGGAGCAGTTCACGGTGTAATTCTTGGTGTCTATCCAAGTGAACACGTAACAGGGGGACTCGGTATTGTTTTTCCACTTGAAGTCGATATAGCCGGTTACGGTGTTTATGGTAGCATCAAGACCGTTGGGATAGCCGCTGGGGGTGGAATGAGGACGGCGCGCCGTAACCTCAAAGTCCCCGTACAGAACCGCCATATATGTGGTAGTGGCTATCTGGCATACGCCGCCGCCGGGCTGGTCCTCATGGTCGGCACCGCCCGCTATTACGGCAGGGGCAGGCTTCCAGCCATTACTGAGGGTGCGGTCTCCCAGTATGGTGTTGGCGGAGAATTCCTCGCCGGGCTGGAGCACTGTGCCGTATACCATGCCGCAGGCCTTCTCAAGATTATGGCAGCGGTTGGTGTTGCGGCGCTTGCTCTTATAGGTGGTGGAGGCCGTGCCTCTGAGGAACAGGCTCTCCTTGAGCTTTTCTACGGTAACATCTGAATGTATGGGGGCCATGGCGACCTCAATGTCGCCAAAGTCCTTGCTCTCGCACCGTGTACGCACGGTGGCCATAAGCGCGTCAACGTCTACTCCATAGCCGTCTACAGGCTCGGTAAAATCGAAAAATACGTCCCGTGGATCGGTTATGGCCTGCCTGTCAGCGCCAAGTCCCGCTTTTTTTGCCTCCTCGCCTACCAGACCAAGGTTGGAAGTATCATAAGCGTTGGTCTTGGTGCTCTTCTCCGGGTAATGCACGGTGAAGCTTGCAGGAGTTGCAGGAGTTGTAACTTCGTCTGCGAAGGAATGTATAAAGCTCTCGACGCCGGTAGGCTCTACGGTATAATCAATGGTATAAGCCCTGCCGTTTTCCTTTATGTCCTTAAGCTCGGCGGTAAGCGCCTGATAATCGCCTTCGCGGGCGAGGGACATGGCCTCGTTCAGTATTTCCTCGGTGTTGCAGGTTATGGTGAATTTAGAGGAATCAGCCGTATAGCTCTTGCCGTTGCAGGTGAACGTCAGATGAACGCTGCCGGCTATCTCCTTTTCGGCGGTACCGGCCAGCGTGGCTTTTGCTTCATTAAGCGTTTGGCCAGAAATATCAACTCCGTTTACCGTTACGCCATCATGGAAGGTGGTGGAATTCATTATTTGCTGACGCTGCTGCTCGCGGTAAATAATAAAATAGTACAGCGTGCCCAGCACCACGAGAAGAGCCGCCAATACTATAAGCAGGATCCTTACGATCTTGCCGGAGGATTTTTTCTTGTTTTTCTTTGACGTCTTCGACGTCCTTTCGCGTGTCCTTGTTTCCATTTTATCTCCGCTTTATCCTTAAAATTATCTCTTGCACTAATGCCTTTCCGTATCCGGCGTCAAAGCTGCTGGCACGGTATCCTTAATTATATGTGATTGTGGGACATAATGTAAAGCCCCGTAAAACATTTTAGCAGGTATATTTGCCAGAGCATTTGTACCATCAGTTGACAAGGACACACAAGGTCTTAGAAGCCAAACAGCACGGCATAACTGTGTCGTCCTCATTTGAAATACAACCAGTATTTCTGCACTCGTCCTCCTTGTTCTGCCATACTCTTTGGCTTCTAAAACTCGAAGACCCTAAAGAGCTTGTTTTGAGGGCGATCCAAGGCCGAGGAGCGCAGTACTACTGGATGTAATACAAGCGACGAGAACGCAGGAGCGTCCCAAAACAAGCCTTTAGGGCTTGTGTGCTCTTGTCAACTGATGGTAAGGGTCCCTGATAAAGCTTTGGTTGCAAAGTATAGCACTATGATGCTAAAATTAACCTTTAGCAGGGAAATAACAGGAGGAACTGTCATGCGAAGTATCCAAACCAGAACGATAGTGCTTTACGGGCTGTTTATCGCCGTGATTTTTCTTCTGGGACTTACGCCGCTTGGCTATATAAACCTTCCCATAGCAGCAATAACCACGGTGCATATCCCGGTGATAGTGGGCGGATATGTGCTGGGCAAAAAGGGCGGAGCGGTACTGGGCTTCTTCTTTGGCCTTACCAGCCTCATGCGCTGCTTTACCACACCGGACGCCACGGCGGCGGTGATACTTGGAACAGGCACAGGATTTGGAGCGTATAACCTGCTTCTTATTCTGGTGGTCATATTTCTTCCACGTATACTCACCGGACTGTTTTCCTCCGCGCTGTATGAGCTTATAGGCGGTACCGGCAAGAGGCAGATAGCTGCCATGGGTGTAAGCGCTTTCGCAGGCAGTATGACAAATACGGTATTTTACCTCGGCGGCCTGTATCTTCTGGCCTTCGAACAGACCGCAAACATAATGGGCGTGGCGGGCAGCGCGCTGCTCAAGACGCTCATGGGCATAGTGGCTTTCAACGGCGTGCTTGAGGCAATGGCCGCGGTGATACTTTGTACTGCGGTAGGCAAGGCGTTGAGCGCGTACATCAACAAAAAATAAATATACGGAGATAATTACAAACAATGCTTCTGGTAATGGACATAGGCAATACCAATATAAAGACCGGCCTTTTCAAGGACGGCAGGCTCCAGAACTCATGGCGTCTGCGTACGGATTCTCTGCGCACAGCGGACGAGTACGGCACCCAGATGGAGGGCTTTTTCGGTCATTTGAATATAGATACCCGCGAAGTAGACGGCATAATAATGTCCTCTGTCATACCGTCCATGAACTACACCATGGAGCATATGTGCGAGCTGTACTTTCATCAGCAGAAGGTCATGGTGGTAAACAGCGAGATGAACCTGGGAATATCCATACGCTACGATATGCCTTCGCAGCTGGGCTCCGACCGTATCTGCAATGCGGTCGAAGCTTACCATATCTACGGCGGCCCCTGCACAATAGTGGATTTCGGCACTGCAACCAACTTCGCCGTGGTATCGGCTGAGGGCGAGTTCCTGGGCGGCCTCATATGCCCCGGCATAATGGTATCAGCAGACGCCCTCATAGAGCGGGCTGCCATGCTGCACAAGGTGGAATACATAAAGCCCGAGAAGGTCATAGGCACCAACACCCGCGACGGCATACAGTCCGGAGTCATACGGGGCTATGTGGGCCAGGTGGACTACATACTCCGGCAGATAGAGAAGGAGCTGGGCGTAAAGCAGACGGTAGTGGCTACAGGCGGCATGTCCAACATGATAGCCAGCGAGACAGACAGGATAAACTACGTCAATCCTACCCTAACCCTGGAAGGCCTTGCACGCATATACGACATGAACCGTTAGCGGGAGAACCACTCAACAACGTAACATGCGCTGAGCATCAGCTGGAGAAAAAACAGAACATAGCATACGCTGCGCCGGGTGTTATCATTCCGGCGCTTGTATATTTCTGCGCCTATGAGCGGCACGGCGGGTATTATCCCCGCATAAAGCAGAAAAAGCACAGTCATATCGATACCTTCCTTTATTGTGATAGATAACCGTGTTGCACGTATATACAGCATAACATCCGGGTATAAGCTTATTCGATAGTGGAAGTTTGGCAATATGGGAATAATATAGTACAAACATTTGTGCGATTGTGCTATAATGCTATACAGGTGGGTAATGCGACCAACAACCCCCAAATTATCGAAGGAGAATAAAACCATGGTAACTCATATCGTTTGCCACAAGTACACCGACAGAGAAGAAGCAAAGAAGATAGCCCCAATGCTCAAGGGCCTGGTAGGCAAGGTTCCCGGCCTTATCAGCATGGAAGCCGGCGCCGACTTCATGGGCAGCGGCAGGAGCTATGATTTGGCGCTTATCGCAAAGTTTGCGAACCGCGAGGATCTGGCGGTTTACGCCGACCATCCGGAGCATGTAAAGGTAAAGCAGTATATCCATAAGGTGCTGGTAAACGGCATATCCGTGGATTTCGAGGATTGATTTTTTTCGGGAGTTTAAGGTATCAGCATGGGAGAGTTCAAAGTAGTATCCCCCTTTGAGCCGCAGGGCGACCAGCCCGAGGCCATAGCCGCCCTGAGCGAGGGCGTAAAGCGGGGGGACAGGCTTCAGGTGCTTTTGGGCGTCACCGGCAGCGGCAAGACCTTCACCATGGCGAAGGTGATAGAGCAGGTGCAAAAGCCTACTCTTGTCATCGCCCATAACAAGACCCTTGCAGCGCAGCTTTGCGGCGAGCTGAGGGAGTTCTTCCCGGACAGCGCGGTAGAGTATTTCGTCTCGTACTATGACTACTACCAGCCTGAGGCGTACATAGCCTCGTCGGATACATATATAGAAAAAGTAGCCACAGTAAACGACGAGATAGATAAGCTGCGCCACAGCGCTACCTGCGCCCTGAACGAGCGCAGGGACGTTATAATCGTGGCTTCCGTAAGCTGTATATACGCTCTGGGAGACCCGGCGGAATACCTTAAACTCTCCATATCCCTGCGCAAGGGCATGGAGATAGACCGGGACGAGGTAATGCGGCGGCTGGTTGATATACAGTACCAGCGCAACGAATACGACTTTGTCCGGGGCACCTTCCGGGCAAAGGGGGACGTGTTGGAGGTGTTCCCCTCCAACTGGTCGGATAAGGTGCTGCGCATAGAGTTCTTCGGCGACGAGGTGGAGCGCATAAGCGAAGTAAACTGTACTACCGGCGAGATACTTCTGGACAGGAGCCATGTGGCAATATTCCCCGCCTCCCATTACGCTACGGGCAGGGACAAGCTGGTAAAGGCCCTTGGAGAGATAGAACATGACATGCAGGTCAGAGTAGAGGAGTTTAAGGCGGAGGATAAGCTGATAGAGGCACAGCGCATAGAGCAGCGCACTACATACGATATGGAGATGATGCGTGAGATAGGCTACTGTCAGGGTATAGAGAACTACTCCCGCTACTTTGACGGCCGCAAGCCGGGTCAGCCTCCGTATACGCTGCTCGACTATTTTCCAAAGGATTTCCTGATGATAATAGACGAGTCCCATGTGACGCTGCCGCAGATACGGGGTATGTACAGCGGGGATTTATCCCGAAAGACAGCCCTCGTGGATTACGGCTTCCGCATACCGAGCGCCTATGACAACAGACCCCTGAAGTTTGACGAGTTTAAGGAGCGGGTAAATCAGCTCATATGCGTATCTGCTACACCCGGCGAGTATGAACTGAGCCGGGCCAGCCAGGTGGCGGAGCAGGTGATACGCCCCACAGGACTGTTGGATCCCGAGATTGAGGTGCGCAAGGTAGAGGGACAGGTGGACGATCTGCTGGGCGAGATAAAGAAGACCGCCGCCAAGGGGGAAAGGGTGCTGGTCACTACCCTTACAAAGCGAATGGCGGAGATGCTTACGGAATACCTTGACGGCATGGGCATACGGGTGCGGTACATGCACTCGGAAATCGAGACAATAGAGCGAATGGAGATAATACGCGACCTGCGCCTGGGGGAGTTTGACGTTCTGGTAGGCATAAACCTCCTCAGGGAAGGGCTGGATCTTCCGGAGGTGGGCCTCGTTGCCATACTGGACGCGGACAAGGAGGGATTCCTGCGCTCCGCAACGTCGCTGATACAGACTATAGGCCGCGCCGCGCGAAACGCGGACGGCAGGGTAATAATGTACGCGGATACCATAACGCCTTCCATGAAGGAGGCAATAGACGAGACTGCCCGCCGCCGCCAAAAGCAGCAGGCATATAATAAGGAACACAACATTACGCCGAGGACAATCACAAAGGCGGTTCACGACATAATAGAGATAAGCGGCAGGCCCAAGGAGGCCCGGGAGGACAGGGAAGCCCGCGCAGAGATACTGCGTGAGCAGATGCGGGCAGCGGCGGCCGAGCTGGACTTTGAAACGGCTGCAAGGCTACGCGACAGGCTGTTCGACCTGACGGGAGAGGATAAGCCCAGAAAGATAGCTCCCGGCATGCCGGGCAGCACGAAGAAGGCAAGAGGAAGAACGAGAAAGTAAAGTGATGAATGAAAAGCTTATAATAAAGGGCGCAAGAGAGCACAACCTGAAAAACATAGACCTTACACTGCCGCGCAACAAGCTTATAGTGTTTACGGGACTCAGCGGCAGCGGCAAGTCCTCTCTGGCGTTCGATACCATATACGCCGAGGGACAAAGAAGATACGTGGAGTCGCTGTCATCTTATGCCAGGCTGTTCCTGGGCCAGATGGAAAAGCCGGATGTGGACTACATCGAGGGCCTGTCCCCTGCCATAAGCATAGACCAGAAGAGCACCTCCAATAACCCGCGTTCCACTGTTGGAACTGTCACCGAGATTCACGACTACATGCGCCTGCTGTATGCCCGCGTAGGCATACCTCACTGCCCCAAATGCGGAAGGGTGATTGAACGTCAGAGCATAGATCAGGTGGTTGACAGGGTGATGGCCCTTGATGGACGCATACAGATAATTGCCCCTGCCGTGCGGGCAAAGAAGGGCGAGCACGCAAAGCTCTTGGAGCAGATACGCAAGGACGGCTACGTCCGCGTCCGTGTTGACGGAGAGGTGTACGACATAAACGAGGTGCCCCCTCTCGATAAGCAAAAGAAGCATACCATAGATGTGATAGTGGACAGGCTCATCATAAAGCCCGGCATAGAGGGACGCCTTGCGGAATCCATGGAGACCGCCTTCGCCTTCGGCGACGGCCTTGCAAAGGTGGACGTGATAGGCAAGGAGGAACTTATCTTTTCCGAGAAGTACTCCTGTCCGGACTGCGGCATATCCATTGAGGAGCTCACGCCCCGCATGTTCTCCTTCAACAATCCCTACGGCGCCTGCCCCTGCTGCAGCGGACTGGGTATGCTGATGAAGATAGACCCGGACATAATAGTGCCCGACAAAAGCCTGTCTCTAAATCAGAACGCCATAAATGTCAGCGGCTGGCAGAGCGGCAAAAACGGCGGCAGCATGTCCAACATGTACTTTTCGGCCCTGGCTGAGCACTACGGCTTTTCCATGGATACACCCTTCATAGAGCTGCCAAAGAAGGTACAGGAAATATTGCTCTACGGCACAGGGGAGGAAAAGCTGGAGGTAAAGTACCAGCGAGAGTTCGGCAGCGGCACCTTCCAGACCACCTTCGAGGGAGTGATAACAAACCTGGAGCGGAGGTACAAGGAGACAACATCCGACGCTGCCAAGCAGGATATTGAGGCGTATATGTCCAACATACCCTGTCCGGAGTGCAGGGGAAAGCGACTCAAGCCGGAAAGCCTTGCCGTTACGGTGAACGGCGTCTCCATCGCAGAGATGAGCGACATGACAGTCACCGAGGCGCGAAGGTTCATAACCTCATTGAAGCTTACGGATACCGAGCGCATGATAGCGGAGCGGATACAGAAGGAAATAGACGCACGGCTTGGCTTCCTTGAAAACGTGGGCCTCGATTATCTGACCCTTTCAAGAGGCGCTTGTACGCTGTCCGGCGGCGAGGCTCAGCGCATTCGCCTTGCCACTCAGATAGGAAGCGGCCTTATGGGCGTGCTGTACATACTGGACGAGCCGAGCATCGGACTGCACCAGCGGGACAACGCCAGGCTTTTAAGCACGCTAAAGGGAATGCGTGACATGGGCAACACACTTATCGTAGTGGAGCACGATGAGGAGACCATGCTGGACGCGGACTATATAGTCGATATAGGCCCGGGCGCAGGAGAGCATGGCGGAAGGGTAATCGCTCAGGGCACGCCGGAGGAGATAATGGCGTCGGAGAACTCCATTACCGGCCAGTATCTATCCGGACACAGGTTCATACCCCTGCCTGAAAGCAGGCGCCGCAACGGCGACAAGAAGTGGCTCAGGGTAAAGTGCGCGCGGGTAAACAACCTTAAAAATATAGATGTGGACATACCCCTTGGCGTGTTCACCTGCGTTACAGGGGTATCCGGCAGCGGCAAGAGCAGCCTGGTGAATGAGGTCGTCAAGAAGACACTGCTCCACGATCTGAACAGGGCTAAGTATATCCCAAAGGACGTGTGCGACGGCATAGAGGGAATAGAGCAGCTGGATAAGATAATAGACATAGACCAGTCCCCCATAGGCCGCACGCCCCGCAGCAACCCGGCTACATATACCGGCCTTTTCGATATGATACGCGACGTATTCGCCATGACGCCCGATGCGAAGGTGAGGGGCTACAGCAACGGCCGCTTCAGCTTCAACGTAAAGGGAGGAAGGTGTGAGGCCTGCCACGGCGACGGCATGCTCAAAATAGAGATGCACTTCCTGCCGGACATATATGTGCCCTGCGAGGTATGCAAGGGCAAACGGTATAACCGTGAAACTCTTGAGGTAAAATACAAGGGCAGGAGCATTTCCGACGTATTGGATATGACGGTGGAGGAAGCGCTTGAGTTCTTCCGTCCCATAGAAAAAATAAAGCGCAAGCTGCAAACCCTGTATGACGTGGGCCTGGGCTATATAAGGCTGGGTCAGCCCTCCACCCAGCTATCGGGCGGCGAGGCGCAGCGGGTAAAGCTCGCTACCGAGCTTTCCCGCAGGGATACCGGTAAGACGCTCTACGTGCTGGACGAGCCTACCACTGGACTTCACGTTGCGGATGTGCAGCGGCTTCTTGATATACTGCAGCGGCTTGCGGACGGCGGCAGCACGGTAGTGGTCATAGAGCACAACCTCGACGTCATAAAGTGCGCGGACTATATAATTGACATGGGCCCTGAGGGAGGCGCAGGCGGAGGTACCGTTATAGCAGCAGGCACGCCGGAGGAGGTGGCAAAGGTAAAGGAAAGCTACACCGGTCAATATCTTGCCCCCATACTCCACAGGGACGCCGAAAGGACAAAACGAAAATAACAATACCGGCGGCCATCCTTCGAAATACCGCGTAATTATAATGCTTGAAAACTAACGATGATGAATGTATAATAGCTTTGGTCAAGCTTATGTTTCCAAAGATGGAGGATTATAATAGATGGAGTTTCGTAGGGTTTCCGAAGCGGTCATAAGGCGCATGCCCAAGTATTACAGGCAGCTTACTGTTCTGCGGGATCAGGGCATGGAGCGTATCTCATCCGGGCGTCTGGCCCAGATGATGCGCCTTAACGCTTCTCAGGTAAGGCAGGATTTCAATTGCTTCGGCGGATTTGGCCAGCAGGGCTACGGCTATAACGTAAACACGCTGCTTGCCGAAATAAAGAACATACTCGCTATAACCCACCCTTACAACGCCATAATCGTGGGCGCCGGCAACATCGGTACCGCCCTTGCCAACTTTGACGGGTTCGAGCAGGAGGGCTTCATAATAAAGGCGCTGTTTGACGTAAAGGAAGAGCTGTTGGGCACAGAGATAGACGGGAAGCCAGTGTATCATATAGACGAGATGGAAAGGTACGTTCAGGAAAACAATATCACTATAGGCGTTATCGCCGCGCGCAGAAGCGTTGCTCAGGAAATTGCTGACAGAATGGTAGCCTCCGGTATAAAGGGCATATGGAACTTTGCCCCGATGGACGTAACGGCTACGGTACCGGTTGAGAATATACATATGACTGACAGTCTTATCTGTCTGATGTACAAGATGCACCACAACGTGATAAGCGAAAACTAATGCAAATACAGCAAGGGCCGTCCGAAAAGGACGGCCCTTTGGATTAATATGGCGAAACGCTGATTATGCCTGTTATAGAGCGGTAAGTATCCGTGCTTACAAGCTCTTTTTTTATCAGGTTGTTATCTGCATCGTAATACAGCTTGTAGCTTTCCGCTACGCTGCCCCTTCGGGGCTTGCGGGTAATCTTACTCTGGCCTGGGGCCAGGGAATAATCAAATTCGGTATTTGTTATAGGACTGCTCAGCGCCCTTATCTTTTTTGAAGTAAGCTCTATGTGCTGCCCATCGGGCAGCGGGCGGCCATAAATCCTTACAGTGACAGTCTTTGCCTTGGCGTCGGCAGTTGCCGATACGGTCACGGGTACTTCCTGTGTGTTCCTGAATTTGAAGTTAGGCCCGCCGGTGGATATGGTGGCGTCGCGGCCTATGCCGACATATCCCAGCGGCCAGGAATGGTGACTTCTTTCCGTCACCTCAAGGTCGGCCATCAATACCGCGTTGTACAGCGTGGTGGATACCTGACATACTCCGCCGCCGTATTCCTGAACGTACGTACCCTCTTTTATGGCTGTGGCGGTCTTCCAGCCGTTATCCTTATTGCGGTCGCCTATGGCGGCGTTCATATCGAACTCCTGGCCGGGGGCAATGGCGGTTCCGTCTATCATGTCTGCCGCTTTGCATATGTTGAATACCCGGTTTGCCTTGCCGTATGTGCCGCCGGCAAACGATGTGGAAAATTCGGATATCAGCTGTGTGTCCGCCTTGGCCATGTCGGTGGTGTATTCGGGCAGGATGGGGGAGGACTTGGCTGTGACGCTGCCGCCGCTGCTGCCCGTGATAAGGGCGGAAATCTGGGATGTAAGGTCGTCAAAATCTATACTGCGTCCATCCCTATGCTCGGTGTAGCGAAAGCCGCCCTTAGCCTTGTCATAGTTTGCACCGGCGTTTTCCGGGGCGTATTGCAGCGATGCGGATTGCTGCTCAAGCGCAGCCTTCAGCTCACCGTTGTCTGCCGTCATGGAAGTATGAAGCTGGCGGGCCCCGTTGGCGGCGGGCCAGTATTTTTTCAGCAACAGCGCCTCGAGTATGACTTCACGTGTGTTGAATGCGACGGGCAGCAGGCTGCCGGATATGTCAAGGCTGTCCTCGCCGGCGGATACGGTGTAGTATAGTGCTTTGAGCGCCTCTGTATGGGCGGTTTCCACAGCCTCGAGCGCCTCGGCCGGGCTCATGCCTGAGACATTCACTCCGTCTATTGTTATGCATTCTCCCAAACGGGCGCCGTCGGCTTCCGCCTCTTCTATGGAGGAATAGCCGGAAGAGCAGGCGGCACAGCATAGGCAGCACAGCAGAACGGAGAACATAGCAAATATTTTTTTCATGCCAAAAAATATCCTCGCGGTCAAATTATTGTATGCTTTAGTATTGCCATATGCTTTATGGCCAATGCGCGGGGTATTTTGGATAGGGACGCATTATGTGTATACAAAGAATACACGTATGCTTGAATGTTTTAAATATCGGGTGTACAATATACATATAAGCAACCTTGCTCCGAAGGAGATGCAGAGATAGATATGTTTTTTGATTTGAGCGATAAGCAATCGCTGACTACAAAGGTATACAATCACATTCGGAACGGCATACTGGACGGAAGCTATAAGGACGGGGACTTTCTCGTGGAGACGCGCCTCGCCGAGGAGCTGGAGGTCAGCCGTACACCTATAAGAGAAGCTTTGAAGCAGCTGGAGCTGGAGGGCCTTGTGGTATCCATACCAAATCGTGGCTCAATGGTTCAGGCCATATCCGAAAACGATATAGACGATATATTCACAATTCGCCAGATACTTGAGGGTCAGGCGGCTTATTGGGCTACTCAGAGGATAACCCAAGAGCAGATGGACAATCTGACCGAAAAGCTGGAGCTGATGGAGTTCTACACCAAAAAAGGGGACGCCAACCAGCTTACAAGGCTTGACAACGAGTTCCACGATATAATCTACAAGGCCAGCGACAGCAGAATGCTTAAGCATATTCTGGGTTCGCTGCATCAGAACATACGTCGGGCGCGCACCAGCAATCTTAACCTTCCTGCCCGTTCCAATGAATCCCTTGAGGAACACAGGGCCATATTCGCCGCTATGGAGGCGAAGGACGCGCTGGCCGCCAAGAAGGCGATGGAGGAGCACATAAAGAACGCTCACAGCGCCAAGGGTTAGGTCATTTAATGCGCTCCAATAGGGCGCATTTTTCTTATTTTACATGAGGAGGGCAAAAGCATGCTGCGCATGGAATACACAGCAGAAATTCACAGCACAGGCGGCCCGGGACTGTTTATATTCGGCAGGGCGGAGGAGTCGGGCGAGAGGCTGCTGACTGAGTATCGCGGCAAAGTGCAGCTAATTTATCTCGACCCTCCCTTCGGTACCGGCGACGCCTTTGAGATAAGCCGGGGGACAAAAGGAAAAAAGATAAAGGTACCGGCGTACAGCGATAAAATGTCGGACGACGCCTATATGGAAATGATGAAAAACGTGCTGGAGCTGTGCCGTGAGCTTATGACCTCCGATGGCACCCTGTACCTGCACGTGGATTACCGCATGGCCGCCTATCTGCGGGTGCTGCTGGACGAAGTATTCGGCAAAAAGAACTTTGTGAATGAGATAATCTGGGCATACAGGTCTGGCGGAAGGGCTACAAAGCACTTTTCACGTAAGCATGACAATATCCTTGTCTACCGCAAGGGCAGGAGCAACTACTTCAATATCGAGGCTGTGGGGATACCCCGGGGGCCGGAGCGCCGCAACCATATGAAGCGGCACGTTGACGATACCGGCAGGATATACTATTCCATACGCTCGGGCGGCAAACTGTATAAGTACTATGAGGATTCGCTGATATACCCAAGCGATGTATGGACCGACATAGAGCATCTTCAGCAACGGGATCCGGAACGCACGGGCTATAGCACTCAGAAACCCGAGGCGCTGCTCAGACGTATAATACTGTCTTCATCAAAAGAAGGGGACATAGTCGCAGACCTTTTTTCGGGCAGCGGAACCACGGCGGCCGAAGCCCAGAAGCTGGGACGCAGATGGATAGCTGTGGATCCTTCTCCAGCAGCGCTTATGACCCTGCGAAAAAGGCTTCTTGACAACAACAGCGACGCCAGCCTTCTAAAGACAGCGGCCGGCATGGATATAGAATATCTGCAAACGCCGGCTTCCGGGAAAAAGCCAAGCATAACCGTGCAAAGGACCCGCACAGGGTTTACTGTAACACCTGATGACGACAGCCTCGCCTACATGGCTGCGGGCAGGCTGGAGGAGGGCAGGTTTATCACTGAGACCTATGACACCTCGCCGCTTCCCGGCAAGAAACTCACCATTGCCAGCGGCAGGCACGCCATACTTGTGTCAGACCTGTACGGCAATCTGTCGGTGTGGGGGATTTTAGATTAGGATAATGGAATTCAACGGAAACAGATACATAGGCGACATAGTATTAAAGAGAAGACCCGAGGGGGGCTCTTATCTGAACGATATACCCGCCGTGAAGTACCTGATGGAGGCGGGGCATATCGAACTCCGCTCGCCTGTGACGTTTTTTATAGGCGAGAACGGCACCGGCAAATCGACGCTGCTGGAAGCCATAGCTGTGGCAATGGGATTCAATCCGGAGGGCGGCACCAGAAACTTCAACTTTTCTACCCGGAATACCCATTCCGAGCTTTGCGACTGCATATCACTGACCAGGTACGGCTACCCGAAGGACGGATTTTTTCTCCGGGCCGAAAGCTTTTATAACGTCGCGTCAAATATAGATGAGCTGGACGAAGCGGGCGGGTTCGGCCCGCAAATAAAGGACAGCTACGGCGGACGATCCCTCCACGCCCAGTCTCACGGCGAAAGCGTTATTTCCCTGGTGCAGAACCGCTTTGGCGGTCGTGGATTGTACCTTCTAGACGAGCCGGAGGCTGCTCTGTCGCCAATGCGGCTTATGTCGCTGCTTGTGGCCATGGACGGTCTTGTAAAGAAAGCCTCACAGTTCATCATCTGTACCCATTCGCCAATACTTATGGCGTACCCCGGGGCGGAGATATACCAATTGAACGATGAGGGCATAGAGCGTGCCGATTACAAAAACACCGAGCATTATATAGTCACAAAGCAGTTCCTCGACAACCCGGAAAGAATGCTGAAGTATCTTTTGGAGGAATAAACGGCACAGAACGAGGCCTTCCTTTCGGAAGGCCTCGTTCTGTGTAAAAAAAACCCGGTTGCCGCTTAACGCACAACCGGGTTTATCAAGCTTTTTAATTACTCAGCGACTTCTTCAGCATATACGCTGACTTCCCTGCGGCCGAGATGCTTGGTCTCAAAGCGCACGATACCGTCTGCCTTAGCATAAAGAGTATCGTCCTTGCCCAGACCTACATTTACACCGGGATGGAAGTGAGTGCCGCGCTGGCGAACCAAAATGTTGCCTGCGAGAACGAACTGACCATCAGCACGCTTGGGGCCAAGACGCTTAGACTCAGAGTCACGACCGTTCTTGGTGGAGCCGCCGCCCTTCTTATGAGCAAAGAGCTGCAGATTGATGTTCATCATCGTGTTACACCTTCCTTTCTGATATTTTGATGTAATCACCATAGGTAGCGGCAATGGACCTGAGGCCCAGTGCCATCGTTTTCAAAATGATCTGTGCTTTTTCGCAGTCCTGATCGGATATGTCTGCAGGAAGCATGAGATACATATTCGCCTCTGTGATGTCGAGTGCCGTCTGTATCTTTAATACTTCGTTTATGCCCAGGGCCGCAGTCTGCGTCAGTGCGGACACTGCGCTGCAAACTATGTCACTGCCCTCATCGGCATATCCGGTATGTCCCTTGGCCTCAAAGCCAACAAGGCCGGACCTGTCGCGAATAAGCGTTACGTGCGTCATGCTTTAGCCGATGGACTCGATCTTGACCTTGGTGTAAGGCTGACGATGTCCCTGCTTTTTGCGTATGTTCTTCTTGGGCTTATAGTGGAATACTACGACCTTCTTGCCCTTGACCTGATCGACAACGGTTGCCTTGGCGGTAACGCCCTCTACTACGGGCTTGCCAACTACGACCTCGTCGCCACAAAGCATCAATACTTCGAATGCGACCTCAGCACCTACTTCGGCATCCAGCTTTTCGACGAGGATCTCGTCGCCGGCTTCTACCTTGTACTGCTTGCCACCGGTACGGATGATAGCGTACACGTCCTGTACCTCCTTCTTTAAATCTCGCCCATATTCGGCGGTGGATTATCTCCACGCTTACAAAGCCGATACGGAGCGGCTCACCGAACTATAATAACATGGCAAGTACGGCCTGTCAAGACGAAAAACCGCCTGTTTGCAAGATTATTTCTGTGTAAAACTCAATTCCCTGCCATCGCTCTCCAGGGTTATCTCGCCGTTTCGGGTAAGCATATAATTCATCGTGCCTGCGTCTACAAGAGCCTGTACCGTTTCTTGATCCTCGGGATTTTTTTCGGAGCTGGTTATCACGGCGCTCTGCGCCCCCACAAGGCTGAAAAACTCCGGCAGGATCTTTTCGTATTTGCCGTGATGCGGCACCTTAAGAAAGTCGTATCCGGCGTCGTTCAGTTCGTATTTTATATCTGCTATACGTTCTTTTTCGATATCACCGGTAAATAGCAGGCTGTTATTTCCATGGAATACTTCCGTCACGAGAGAAGAATTGTTGCTGGCATCATTTTCATAAACTTTGTCCGCCGGGTGTATGACAAGCTTTGTGCTGCCCAGCTGTATGTCAGTCTGCGAGGTGATTATAATCACCTTAACACCCCGATCTTCCGCCGCCGCCATGCATGCCGCAGATTCGTCGCTCTCCTTCATATATTCCGGCCGCAGCAATGCTTTCACATCAAAATCCTGTATTATCTGTGCAGCGCCGCCGGCGTGATCCCGATCAAAATGGGTTATCATGAGATAATCTATGCTTTCTACGCCCATATCTTCCAGGCGCTTTGCCACCTTTTTACCGTCTTTGGCAGTTCCCGCGTCCATGAGCAGGCTTTTGCCGCCGCAGGTCATAAGGAATGAATCCGCCTTTCCAACATCGAAAAACGAAACTGCAAGCGTATCCGGTTCTTCCTTTATAGAGCAACCGCACAGCAGCATTGCCGCCATTATGGCAAATATGCATCGTTTCACGGGCACATTCCCCCTTTTTTATATGAATATACCATCACTTTGACCGGCCCACAACAAAAAGATTTTGAACATTTTTTGAATATGCTCATGCGCTGCTTTTCCTCATTATTCCACTTTTTTGTCGCGCATTTATTTCGCCCCTCCCGGCAATGCTACTTTTAGCGGAGAACAAGGAGGGCAACGGATATGGCTGTGAACAAGGTGGAGATATGCGGACTGGACACTTCCAAGCTTCCCATGATGACTTATGAGCGCAGTACTGAGCTGCTCAAAAAAATAAGCGAAGGCGACGAGGAGGCCCGCGATATCTTCATCAAGGAGAACCTGCGCCTTGTACTGAGCGTCATACAACGCTTTTCCGGCCGCGGTGAGCAGATGGACGACCTGTTCCAGGTGGGCTGTATAGGGCTTATCAAGGCCATTAACAACTTTGATTTGAGCTTCAACGTGCGCTTTTCCACCTATGCTGTACCCATGATCATAGGTGAAGTTCGCCGGCATTTGAGGGACAACAACAGCCTTCGCGTCAGCCGCTCCATACGTGATACCGCCTACCATGCACTGCAAATACGCGCCCGGCTTATGGATGAATCCGGGCAGGAACCTCATATCAGCGATATAGCAAAGGCAATGGATGTTAAAGAAGAAGATGTGGCCTTTGCGTTGGATGCAATTCAGGATCCAATATCGCTTTTTGAACCCATATACCACGACGACGGCGACGCCATATATGTCATGGATCAGCTAAGGGATGAACGGACCTCTGATGATGACTGGCTCACCCACGTAGCCATCGAGCGGGGTATGGATAAGCTTTCCGAACGCGAGCAAAACATCATAAAGCTTCGCTTCTTTCAGGGACGCACCCAGATGGAGGTAGCCGAGGAGATCGGCATAAGTCAGGCTCAGGTATCCCGCCTTGAAAAAAACGCGCTCAGGCATATGAAAAAATACGTATAATACAAAGGCGCGGATAAGGCACTTTTATACTTTTAAAAAGGTGGCAGTTGGCATAAAAGACATAAAAATTCGGCGCCGTATTATAAAAAATTCCAAACAGACGTTTAATTCTCAAAAAAAGTTTTACAGAGGTAAAAATACCGTATTTTGAGCATATATTTAACCACTGAATACAAAAAACGCCAAATTGGAGGTGTCTTTTCCAAATGAAGATATTGGTTCTGACAAAGCGAACACTGATAATCGTCGCCGTCGTTCTTCTCCTGTTCATTACCGTCATAATACTGCTTTTGAGCTTCGCCCCAAACGCCGCAGCCGCCAACAGCTTCCGCAACGTGGAGGAATACGAGCTTGAGGTACTGGCCGGCAAAAAACGCGAGCTTCCCATCTACAGCGTGGAGAGAAGCGACAAGAAGATCGCGCTGACTGTCGATGCAGCATGGGAAGCCGACAAAACGGATTTCATCCTGGACACACTGGATAAATACAATATTCACGCCACATTCTTCCTCTGCGGCTTCTGGGCTGATAAGTACCCGGAAAAGGTAAAGGCTATCGCTGCCCGGGGCAACGAGGTGGGTAACCACTCCTCCACCCACCCGCACATGAACCAGCTCTCTGCAGCGGACATCCGCAAGGAGCTGGAGAAGTACGATGACACCATTGAAAAGCTGCTGGGCTACCGCACAAAGGCATTCCGCTGCCCATACGGCGAATACAACGACAACGTTATAACCACCGTCCGCGATATGGGCTATGAGGTCTGGCAGTGGGATATCGACACCATCGACTGGAAGGAAGAACGCAGCGCCCAGACCATATTGGATACCGTCATCCCCAAGCTTCACCCCGGCTGCGTAATACTCTGCCATAACAACGGATATAAGATAAAGGAATATCTGCCCACGCTTATCGAGACGGCACAGGAGCAAGGGTATGAGTTCGTTACGGTCAGCGAGCTGCGGCTTGAAGGGGATACAATTATAGATGTGAACGGGACGCAAAAGGCGGCGTAGGCGCCTAAGCATACAGCAATGCTCCCCTGACATCGTCAGGGGAGCATTGCTGTATGTTATTCTGTCAGGTGCCGCGCCAGCATAGCATTTGCGATTATGGAGCGAAGCTGTATGCGGGAGGATTCGCCCCCCGTAAGCCTGTCGAACTCGGCGTTGGCCGCCGGGTGGTATATGCCGCCCGCGGCTTCCGCCCGTTTGCCCGCCGCTATGCCTAAGCGTATCATAGAGGCGTCCTGTATGCGCTCGTCTGCGGGTATGCCGTTAAGTATCAGCAGCCTGCCGCGGGCGCTTGGCAGTCCGCCGTCCAGCCTGCCCTGAAGGGGCACGTCGGCGCTGTTGAAGATATACCCGGTGCAGCGGCTGCTGTCCGCGCCTATTACCCGCACGCCGTTATCGGCAAGCCACCTTAGAGTGGCTTCGATATCCAGCATGTCCTTCGGAGCGGTGGCGATAAGGCTCACGGGGATATCCCTGAGCGCCGGAAGGTCCGGGCAAAGCTCCTCGCCCTTTATATCGCATATACCGCCCATGCCGCAGGTGACGGCAAGGGGCACACCCAGCCTTTCGCATACCGCCATGGTTCCGGACGCGGTAAGCGCTCCGGAGCCGCCGCTGCTTAGAGCCTCCTCCAGCCCTTCAGAGTCTATCCTGCCGAAGTCCAGCTCGCGGCACCGCCTGCGGAACAGTATGTATTCTGCGGCGGAGCCTATGCGTATGCTGCCCTCGTCAACCCAGGTTATGCAGCTTAAACCGTCGGGCCAGGCGGAGAGTATCTCATCGTCCGCGATCGAGCGCAGGCCGTGGGTGAGCAGGCAGGTCTCGACTAAAAAGCTGTGCTTTACTTCCATCCTTCGAGGTCGTTTACGTTATCCACGTTCACCAGGGTGAGGGGCAGATATACATAGCTGTCGAAGGTGTGGCCTTCGTTGAGCATGACAGCCATCTGAAGGGCAGCCTTGGTGTAGCGGGCGCTGGAGTAGGACATGGAGCCGGTCATGGTACCGGCCTTAATAGCCTCCCGTGCATCGTCGGTAAAGTCAACGCCGTATACCAACACGCCTTCCTTGCCCTCGGCGGCAAGAGCCTCAACGGCGGCAAGAGCCATGGTGTCGTTGCAGCAGAAAATGCCCTTAAGGTCGGGATGCTCGGTGATGAGCGCCTTGGTGGCGTCGTATGCCAAGGTAGCGTCCCAATCGCAGTTCTGTACGGCTACGAGGTTGAACTTATCGTTGGCCTCTACGGTCTCTTTGAAGCCCTTGGTGCGGCCCTCGCTCTGGCCCGCGCCTGCAAGGCCGGCTATTACGGCTACCTCGCCGCCATCGGGCAGACGGGAGATCATATCGTTGGCGACGGTCTGGCCCTGCTCCGCAAAGTCAACGGTTATCTTGGCGTCCAGATGTCCGCCCGCTTCCTTGAGCGCGTCAACGTCAACGCCGGGGCCAAGGTTGATGACCTTTACGCCGTTCTGGTTGCACTTGACTATGCCGGGAATGAGGTTGGTGCCGTCTATGGGGGATACGATGATCACGTTGTAGTCCATATCCGCCATGGTCATAAGAACGTCAAGCTGGGAAGCCGTATCGCCCTCGGTAGTGCCGGTCTGCACGTCTATGGCTATGCCCATTTCCTTGCCCGCCGCCTCGTAGCAATCCTTCATGTTTGCCCAGAAAGCGTTGGTCAGGGATATTACGACTGCGCCTACCTTGATGTCGCCGAAGCTCTCGGGCATTGCGCCGAGCTGCTTCTCCATGGCGGCGTCAAAGTCGGCATAGAGCTGCTGTACTGTCGCGGAAAGCTCGCTTGCGGCCTCCTGGGGCGCTACGGTCTCCTCTGCGGCCTCGGTCTCCTGGGGCGCTGCGGTTTCCTCAGCGGTGACGGTCTCCTGTGCGGCGGGGGCCGCGCAGCCTGCTATGCTCAGTGCTATTACGGCAGCGAGCATGATAGCAAGAAGTTTCTTCATGGTGTGTTCTTCCTCCGTTAATTGATGTATATATAAAGGAATTATCCCTTATATGCCCAAATCGTAATTATCCTATGCGGTTCCTGCGTTCCCGAAGCTCCGCCGTCACCACCGCTATAAGCAGCAGCGCGCCTGTCACGAACTGCTGGTAGTATGACGATACGCTCATCACCGTAAGGCCGTTGCGTATCAGCCCCAGCAGTATCACCGCGATGACCGTACCGGGAAGGCTTCCCTTGCCGCCGTGCAGGGCGGTGCCGCCCATTATAACGGCGCATATAGCCTCCATCTCCATATTTAAGCCGGCGTTTGCCTCGGCGCTGTTCAGCCGGGCGGTGACTATCACACCCGCCACCGAGGAGAGCAGCCCCATGAGGGCAAAGGCGGACACCCTGTATTTCCATATCTTTACGCCGCTGCGCTTCAGCGCCTCGGGATTGCTGCCCAGGGACATGACATAGCTTCCCCAGCGCATAAAGTAAAAGATGGGTATGAGTGCAATGGTCACGCCGGACTCCATGCCGAATATATCGCCGCAGCCGAAATCGCGGAAGGCCTGCGGCAGCTTGGTTATGGGTATGCCCTGTGTGGCTATCAGCGACAGCCCCCGGTACATATACGACGTTGCGAGGGTTATTATAAAGGCGTTTATGCGGGTAACATGCATGAGGACACCATTGAGCGCACCCATGGAGGCGCCCATGAGCAGCGCCACGCCTACGCAAAGCCCCACCGGCAGCTCGGCCTTGAGCGCCTTCGCCATGCATATAGCGCTGAAGGAGAGCATGGATCCCACGGAAAGGTCTATGGCCCCGGAGGAGATTATGCACATCATTCCCACGGCGATCAGCATGCGGTATGAGTTTGCCTCCAGTATATTCACGGCGTTTTTCACGGAGAAAAACGAATTTGTCCGAACCGAAAGGAACGCCGCCATTATGCCGCAGAAGCACAATAGGAGCAGCGGGGCTATGTTCCTATCCACGAATCGCTTCAGATCCTTCATAGCGCTTCCTCCTCCCGGTGCAGTATGAAGCTCCTTAGCTCGTCCGGCGAGGTGCTTTGTGTGGCCGCTCCCGCCATTATGCGGCCGGAGCGCATTACATATATATAGTCCGCCAGGTCGAATACCTGATGGAGGTTGTGGCTGATTATAAGCTGGGTCATGCCGCGGTCACGGAGCTCCTTCAATAACCCCATGGTGCGGTGGCTCTCATGTATGCCCATTGCGGCGGTGGGCTCATCCAGCAGCAGCAGCCTGCCCGGCCTCCTGAGCGCGCGGGCTATGGCGACGCCCTGCCGCTGACCGCCGGAAAGGTTCCTGACCGGCTCGGATAAGTCCGGCACGTTTACCCTTATGTCGTTCAGCAGCCGTTCCGCCTCAAGGCGCATGGATCTCCTGTCTAAAAACGGGCCGTGCATGAGTTCGTCCCCGAGGAATATGTTTTCCACGCTGTTTTTGCAGTTGTCCAGCGAGAGATCCTGATATACGGTGCGTATGCCAAGCTCCATCGCCCTCTGCACCGTAAGAAAGGGATGCTCCGCTCCGCATACGGTCATGCTGCCGCCGTCCGGCCGGAGGGTCCCGGAGAGTATCTTTATCAGCGTGGATTTGCCCGAGCCGTTGTCGCCCACTATAGCCGTTATGCTGCCCTCGCGAACCTCTGCGGATACCCCGTCCAGCGCCCTTATATGGCGGAAATGCTTTGTTATATCCTTTACGGATAGTATGATATCTGACATTGCTGCTTCCCATTTTTGCTTTGTTTGCAAATGTGGTGCATACTTAAGCACACTATCGTCTATTGTATAGCTGCCGTTTCGTTATTGGAAATAGCAATTATAGATATCGACGGCTTGTTATCTAAATTTATAATATCACCAAACGCGAAAAAAACCCCTGCCGCAATTAGTGGGCAAGGGGGATAAAGCACCGTTTTTTACGGAACGGATATTATTTGACAGTGATGGGGCAGCCGTACAGTATGTGCCTACGCGAGCCCTCGTTCCAGCCGTTTCTCTCATAATGAGCTTCGGCGCGGCTGCCTGTAGGCAGCTTTACGCCGTTGTACTCTGTAAGCTCGGACAGCCGCAGCACGGCCTGCATACTGCCTATGCCTGACCAGTCATCAGGCACAAGGCCGATTTCAACGGTAAAGCTTATTTTGTGCGCGCTGTCTGTATCAAGATACCTGATACTGCTATAACCCTCGCCCTGATCTGCGCCGTCAATTATAAATACCGAATCCATCGCCCTTGCGGCGGCGGCACATTGCTTATCCGTCCAGTCCTCGGGCAGGGTCACCGCAAAGGTAATGGCGGTTCCGTTGAGCTTTTGCCGCATCTTTGTTATCTCAAACACGGCGCCGTCTATGGAAAGCTCGTCGTTGCCCACCATGCAGCGATCTCCTGAAATGCTTTCCGGCCCTGAGAACACCAGCACATCGCCTTTCAGCATGACCGGGGCAGGTACAGGCATGGCAGCTTGTGCAGCGGTTCCCGCAGTTGCGTCAAAGGTAAGGCCGTCTATGCGCAGAGCAACCAGACAGTTGATTTTAGCTAAATATTCATCCTCGCTGATATGATCAGGGGCCTTTGAAGTGTTCTGACGTACCGTTTTCATATCCGTAAAATAGAAGAACATGGTCAGCTGCTGATTTCCTTTCAATCCGCTGCCTACCGGAAGGCGCACGGATATATCCATGCTGTCGGATGCATAAGCCTTATCTACATTAGCCGAGCTGAATTCATCGACGAGAGGGCTCATAAGCAGATATTGCATATCGCCGCCTGAAACGGAGTGTCCGACATATGGCACCACCAGATCATCGGGCGGCGCGAATGAAGTGTATTCGCCGGTTTCTGTGACGGTGTATTCGCTTGAACGCTTTATCAGGTCTCTTGCGTTTCCCTTTAACCTGCCTGTAATGTACACGTCCTCTCCGTCATACAGTATCTCGTCGAAGCTTACGCTGAGCCTTTCCGCCCAGGCTTTCCACTGTTCATCTGCGGCGTCGACTACAGTTACCTTTATATCCTTGTTCCGTACGCTTTCTATCGCCGTTTCCACGGCCTTTTGCGCGTTTGTTTCGGGGGTGCGCTCCGCGGCGGGTGTTTCGATGTACTGGCGGGAATTTACCGCCGGCTTGAGCCAGTTGAGCACCATTGCCCGGGCCTCCGGCACACAGGCAACCACCGACGCCATGACTACGAAGCAGGCGGCGGCTACCGCGAGGCCGCGCTTAAGGCCCGGCCTCTGACGGGAATTGACGGCTTTTCGGTATATGCGGTTCTTGTTTGCTATGTTGGCTTCTATGGCGCTGTAATAAATATCTTTCTCTTTCATGCTTGCCACTCCTTTGCGAGTTTTTGCCGCACAGACGCCCGAAGACGGTGTATGCGGCTCTTTACGGCGGATTCGCTGAGTTTCAGCTCGCGGGCGATGTCCGCCACCGTCATGTCCAGGTAATAGTAGAGCACGAAGGCCTTATAGCTTTCCGCCGGGGCGGAGGCTATCTCGTCCCAGACCTTGCCGAGCATTTCGGCGTTAATGGCGGAATCCTCTATATCCTCTACAGAAAGCTCCGTCATGCCGTCGGTCATGCGCTGCTCCTTTTCCGCCTTGATTATCTTAAAGCGGTAAAAGCCCGAAAGCTCCTTTTGCAGTATGCTCATGAGGTATGCCTTGGGGTCATCGATATCGCCGTGGCCCCGGCGGGTTATGCGGCTGAAAAACCTTGAGTAGGCGTTTTGCAGTATGTCCTCAATGTCAGCCGCGCGCCGGGTCTTTATAACGGTGTATCTCAGCATGTCTTCGTAGGTAGCCTCGTATACCCTGCGGAAGTATTCCGTTTCAGATTGCATCTCTTCATCTCCTTAATTCAAAGGACTGTTGTCCGGACAACTATAATGACCGGGGCAAGGGCGTGTCGGTTGCGCGTAAAACAAAAATTCCCCCGAAAAGATGGGGGAATAGGCTTTTAATCTTCTTGCCGCAGCTCTATGCTCTGCAGGCCGCAGAGCATTACCAGCTTACGCAAAAGCGGATGGTACATAAATGGGCACTTAAGTACCTTTAGAGCCAATTTCAGCCGGATTTTCAGCGTCATACGGCGGTAGGCTGACACGGGGTCCTCCTTTGACAGGGCACGTGACAGCATATCCGCGCTTTCCATGGCGTAGCTTATGCCCTCGAGGGAGCTGGGGCTTATGAGGCCCGCCGCCTCGCCTATGAGGAACGCGCCGTCCTTGCCCGTGCAAAAGTCAAAGAAGGAGCGTGGGCGCAGCACCACGCAGGCCTCCGTCCTTACGGGCTCCGAAAGCCTTATGCCAAGGTCGCGGAGCTTTTCCTTCTGCCGCTCAAACCGTTCCCGGCAGTTATCCTGAGGGAATGCCCCTCCGAATATGAAGTAATCGTCCTTTGAAATCGACCATGAGCAGCAGTCGGTTGTCTCGGGATCGAATATGCAGGAGTAAAAGGGCCGGCTGTTTTCTTCGGGGAACCACTGCTGAATGGCGGTGTAGCGGCGGAGCTGCTTAGCCTTGAACAGCGAGCTGCGGACTACTGAGTTTGCGCCGTCTGCGCCCACGACGTATTTGCAGGTAAAGCTATGCTTATGGTCTCCGTCGTGCCAGCTTACCTCAAAGCCGCCGTCAATTCGCTTTACCCCGTCACAAACGCCGGTGACACGCCGCACCGAGGGCCGTATCATGCTAAGGAGCCACATGTCGAGCTTATGCCTGTCGAGGTTTATGTAGCAGCGCTGGTAGTGCCTGACGAGGCCGGAGGCCAGGTCGATGGTCTTTACCGAGAATATCTGCGGATCCACGAGTATGCTCTTAGGCAGCGTTATTTCGTATTTGGAGAGAGCCTTCTGGGCATCCGGCGCCAGCAGACCGCCGCAAGGCTTTTCAAAGCCGCCTTTAGCCCTCTTTTTGTCTATAAGTATTGCACTGAGCCCTTTAGGCAGCAGCCGTCCAAGGGTAGCTCCCGCAGGCCCGCCGCCTATTATGGCTATTTGGTAATCAAATCCGCTTTGCAAATTAAAAATGCTCCAAGCTTTTGTTTTCTCGGAGCATTATATAATAAATCCCGCTTTTATACAACCTTACGCATGGCCGCGCCAGCGTATCAGCCGCTTTTCGAAGAAGGCAACCGCGTAATACATGGCGGCGGCGAGCACGCAGAGTATCACTATGCTGGCCATGACCAAGTCCAGCTTGAACACCTGGCTGCCGTATACGATCAAATATCCGAGCCCTGCCCGCGAGACCAGATATTCGCCTACTATGACGCCGACCCAGCTCATGCCCACGCTTATCTTGAGGGCGCTCATGATCGTCGGCACAGAGGCGGGCAGCACTACCATTGTGAGTATTTGCAGCTTAGTCGCGCCCAGCGTCCTCATGAGAAGCTGCTTTTCGCCGGTTATCTCGTCGAAGCCTGCCAGCACCGTCATTACCGTCACCACGAGGGATATAAGCAAGCCCATTATGATTATGCTCTTTACCCCTGCGCCGAACCACACTATGAGTATGGGCCCCAAGGCTATCTTTGGCAGTGCGTTGAGCACCACGAGGTATGGATCAAGTATTCTGGCGAGACTTTTGCTACACCAGAGGAGTATGGCGATAAGCGTGCCCAGTATTGTGCCCAGGATGAAGCCTACTACAGTCTCATAAAGAGTTATGACTATATGGTGGAACAGCTCGTTGCCGTTGTACAGCCGGGCTACAGTACTCATTACCTGTGACGGCGAGCTCATTATAAACGGGTCTATCCAGCCCATTCTTGCCGACAGCTCCCATAGTATGAGCGCCGCTATGAGTATGAAGTATCTGAAGAACGTTACACGCCTGTCGGCCTTTTTCACGGACGACAGGAACCGGGCATGCTCGGGGGAAACTGCCGTGGTATCCCGCTTATTGCTCATCATGGTCGATCTCCTTCCATATCATATCGAAGTAATCCTTAAATTCAGGGCTGTTGCGCCGGGAAAGAGGCGTATTGCCAACCGTGAGTTCTATCCTATGCACTGCCCGCAGCTTGGCAGGGCGGGAGGAAAACACCAGTATCCTGTCGCTCATGGATATGGCCTCCGCTATGTCGTGGGTGACAAGTATAGCTGTTTTGCCTTCCTTGCGGATTATGCCGTAAATTTCATCTGAGACGGTAAGGCGCGTTTGATAATCCAGCGCGGAGAACGGCTCATCGAGCAGCAGCAGCTCCGGGGAGCAGGCCAGGGTGCGTATCAGCGCCACCTTCTGCCGCATGCCGCCGGAAAGCTGCCGGGGATAGCTCTTTGCAAAGTCCGAAAGGCCATAGGTCTTCAGCAGGCTGTTGGTAAATGCCCGCGTTTCTTCATTCAACATACCCTTGACCTGAAGACCGAGCAGCACGTTGCCTTCCACCGTGCGCCAGTCCAGCAGGTGATCTCTTTGCAGCATATATCCCGGCCTTGACTTGCCATAAAGGTTTATTCTGCCTCGGCTGGGCTGCATAAGCCCGTCTATCATTGAAAGTATGCTGGTTTTTCCGCATCCGGACGGGCCGACTATAGAAAGAAATTCGCCCTTTTCAACTGCGAATGATATATCCTCAACGGCCAACGTCTCACCGTCCAGTTCGTGGTATGCAAGACCCACGTGGTCCGCTTCAAGCAATATTTCAGCCATACAAAGCCTCCGTTTACTGTTTATACACCAATGTATTCCCTGTAAGTGCCGCCTGTGCGCGGTGTAACAAAAATATACTCTGTACGTAATATGTAATAGGGAGGAGATAACATGCAAAGAAGGCCGTCCGTTGTACATATAAGAAGAGGGTGCTGTAAGCGGCGGACTCTGAGATGCGGCTTGGTATTTTTGCTTACGCTGATACTGCTGCTGTGCCTTGGGGTGGGTTTTTTGAGGTGCCTTTTCTGGGCGGGGATAATTACAGCCCTGTTCAGGCTGTTCGTTATAGGCGTATTCTTATAAAAATATACCATCAGTTGACAAGAGCACACAAGCCCTAAAGGCTTGTTTTGGGACGCTC
>OHBD01000376.1_pt1 | contig 27576 bp, 29 predicted proteins | sample 1577291 | NCBI WGS metagenome assembly OHBD01 (sample SAMEA3879572, study PRJEB24766) | human gut metagenome | biome: human-associated habitat; feature: feces | place: USA | collected 1985/1987
TAATACTACAAATATTGATTTTGCAATTTTGTAGGCAGCACTTATGTTTTTCTTATTCGGACTCCGCTTTGACTCCTCGCTTTTTGCTGTAGAAAGCGGTTTTTTACCCGAACAGCAGGCCCAGCCCCAGCCCGGCGGCGCCGCAGAGCGCCATGACCAGAATCGGGTTCCACTTGAAGCGCCGCAGGACGACAAAGGCCGCAGCGCAGAGGGCAAGCCCCGTCCAGCTCACATTGGCCAGCGCGATTCCCGCGCCGCCGAAGACGACTTGCAGCAGGATGGACAGGCCTGCAGAGGCGATGAGCGCGACCACGACCGGCCGGAGACTGCCGAGAATGCTCTGCATCATGGAAACGGTCTTGTAGCGGTAGTAGAGATAGGCCAGCAGAGAAACGATCAGGCAGGAGGGAAGAATGCAGCCCAGCGTCGCGATGGCTGCGCCCGCCACGCCGCCGATGCGTGTGCCGACGAAGGTGGCGGAATTGACGGTGATAGGGCCGGGCGTCATCTCGGCGATCGTGATCAGATCGGTAAATTCTCCCATCGTGAGCCAGCCGTAGCGCTCGACGACCTGACTCTGGATGACGGGCATGGCGGCATAGCCGCCGCCGATGCTGAACATTCCTATCTGTAAAAAGCTCCAGAAGAGCTGTAACATCTGCGTAACTGTCAATTTTTTGCCCCCTTCCTGTGCTTCCAGAACTCCATGGCGACGCCGATCAGTGCAGCGGCGAGAAGAAGATAGACCACGTTGATCTTGAGGAAGAAACCGGCGACAAAGGCAGCGATCATGACGCAGATATGCACCACGGAGCGCTCCTTGAGGACGTTATGGCCGAGGGAGCAGACGACATCCGCAATGACCGCGGCGACGCCCGCCTGCATCCCGCGCAGAGTCAGGGCGACATAGCGGTTTTCCGCAAAGGCCGCGTAGAAAAAGGAGACCACGGTGAGGATGACCATGGGCGGCAGGATCGTCCCGATCACGGCGACCAGCATCCCGGCAAAGCCCGCCACGCGCCAGCCGACGAGAATTGCGGCGTTGACCGCGATCGCGCCGGGCGAGGACTGCGACAGCGCCGCGAGGTCGAGCATTTCCTGCTCGTCTATCCAGTGCAGCTCGTCGACGAATTTGCGCTTCATAAAGGTCACGATCACGAAGCCGCCGCCGAAGGTAAAGGCGCTGATATACAGCGTCGACCAGAGCAGCTTCAAAAGCGTCTTCCATTTGGGAAGACCCGTCTTTGCCTGTTCCATTTTTCTCACTCTCCCAACTTTTATCTTTAGTTTACCACTTGCAGGACAATTCGTAAAATGCTATTATTATATAAAAACAATGCCTATTCGGGCATGGGAGGGATTCTATGACACTCCGGCATCTCCGTGTGTTTCTCGCCGTCTATCAGACGCAGAATGTCACGCGTGCGGCGGAGCGGCTGCACATGACCCAGCCGACGGTCACGCGCGCGGTGCAGGAGCTGGAACGCTACTACGGCGTGCGCCTGTTTGAGCGCATCAACCGGCGGCTGTATATCACGCAGAGCGGGCGGCAGCTCTATGCCCGCGCCGTGCACATCGTCGGCTCCTTTGACCGGATGGAAAAAGAACTGAAAAACTGGGACGAGTTCGGCCTGCTGCGCATCGGCGCAACCCCGACGCTGGCCAGCGTCCTGCTGCCGAAAACGCTGATGACCTTTGAGAAAAAGCACCCGAAGCTGCGCGTGCGGTGCAGCGTGGAAAACGGCACGCATTTGCAGGAGGCGCTTGCGGATGACCGGCTGGACTTTGCCCTGATTGAGGGCGAGGTCGCGGCGGAGCATCTGCACGCGGAGCCCTTTTCCGAGGACAGGCTCATCCTTCTGCTGCCGCCGGACGACCCGCGCCGGAACGCGCCCGCGCTGACGCTGCGGGAGCTTGCGGAGTCGCCCCTTCTCCTGCGTGAGAAAGGGAGCATGGGCCGCTCCTTCCTCGACCGGGTCTTTGCGGCGCACGATCTGCCGCTGGAGCCTTTAATGGAAAGCATCAGCACCCACGCGATCATTCAGGCCGTCCACGCGGGGCTTGGCATCTCTTTTCTGCCGCAGCGGCTCATCCGGCACAGCGTGGAGTCCGGCTTTGTCGCCACGCGCGCCGTGGACGACGAGCCTTTCGTCCGCCGGAATTTCGCGGTCTGGCACGAGGATAAATTCCTCACCCGCTCCGCGCGGGAGCTGCTGGAGGACTTCCACAGATGCAGCGCCGACCTCTGCGGAGACCACGCGAGAAAATAACAAACCGGAAGGCATTAACCTTCCGGTTTGTTGTTTTTGGATCTTACACTCGGTGGTCGGACATCGTCTTGCGGATCCAGACGGCGGCCGCCTGACTGACGGCTTCCACGGCATCTTCAAAGACACCTTCGTTGTACTGCGCCTTTTCCAGATTGCCGAGGGTGGCCTTGAGGGTATCCAGATAGCTGTGCAGGATGACCGTGCCGACATTGACCTTGTTGATGCCGTTGCGGATGGCGTCGCGGACGGCTTCCTCTGGGATGCCCGTGCCGCCATGCAGAACCAGCTTGGTGTCGATGGCTTCGTTGATTTCCGCCAGACGCTGGATGTTCAGCTTCGGCTCCTGCGTGTAGAAGCCGTGCGCGTTGCCGATGCCGACGGCCAGCGCGTCGACGTCCGTTTCCTTGACGAAGGTGACGGCGTCCTCCACGCGGGTGAGGAATTCCTCGCCCTCCTTGAAGGCGATGCCCTGCCAGCAGGTGCCGCGGATCTTGCCGATTTCGCCCTCGACGAAAACACCCTTCTCATGCGCGTAGCGGACGACGGTTTTTGTCAGACGGATGTTTTCCTCCATCGTTTCGAGAGAGCCGTCGATCATCACGGAGCCGTAGCCTGCGTCAATCGCCTGAAAGCACATCGCGGGAGAGGTGCTGTGATCTAGATGGTGAACAATGGGGACACTCGCATATTCGGCAGCAGCCTTGCCGATGCCGCTCAGATAGCCGAGACCGACATTCTTCACGACCGGCGGCACCTGCTGCAAAATGATCGGAGCGCGCTCGCGCTCTGCGGCGCGGATGATGCCGAGTGCAGTCCAGAGGTCGGCGTAGTTGAAGGATACGACGGCAAAATGCTCTTCATCTGCCCATTCAAGCAGACTCTTCATGGTGATGTTCATTGCGGTTTTCCTTTCTGATGTTGTTGAGAATAGATGTCCAGTTCTTCCAGCGTACACGCAGGGGCAGCAGCACCGAGCACCTCGGCGGCGCGTGCGCCAGCGGCGTTCGCGGCCGTGACGCAGGAGAGAATCTCATGACCGGAGGTCAGCGCGGCGAGAAATGCGCCGGCAAAATTGTCACCGCAGCCGGTAAAATCGACCGGGCGGATGCGCAGGCCGTCCAGATGGCCGCGCGCAGTTTCGGTATCGTAATAGCAGCCGTCACCGCCCAGCTTGATCACGACGTTTTTCGCGCCGAGCCTGCGGAAGATCTCCGCCGCGGCGACGGGGTCATTTTCGCCGGTGAGCTGCCGGGCCTCGCCCATGCTGGGAAGAAAGTAGTCCAGATGTGCAAGATAGGGTGCGATCTGCGAAAGTGTAGCGTCCGGCGGGGGCGTGGTCGTGTCCGCAGCGGTCAGCGCGCCGCAGGCTCGCGCCCTCCGCCGTGAGCGCGCCGCAGCCGAACAGGCTGTTGACGCACACGAGCTTTGCCTGCCGCAGAAGCTCATCCGACACATCCGCGTCGCAGAAGGCGGCGTTTGCGCCGAGAGAGGCGATATAGGAGGCCTCGTTGTCCCCCTGAATCAGATTTACGACCGTTCCCGTGCCGCGCTGCGGGTCGATGACAAGCGCGTGCGTGTCAACGCCGCAGCGTTGCAGCGCGTCCGTCAGCGCCCTGCCCTGCAAATCATTTCCAATCCTGCCGCAGATGGCGGCCTTTCCTCCGAACTGCTGAAAGGCGACGGCGCAGTTGACTGCGTCGCCGCCTGTTCCGAGGGCAATGCGCGGGACGTAGGACTGCTTCCGGCTGCACATCTCTGCGGCGAAGCCCGCCACAGAGATGTCAAAGTTCAGCATACCGAGGAACAGTGCGTCGAAGCGCCGCTCCATATTATCGAATCTGCTGCTGGCCGCTGGCCGCGTAGATTTCGTACCATTCGTAGTGCTCAAGCTTGAGCTCAGTTGCGCGGATCGCGCAGTCCAGACGCGCCAGCTTGCTGCTGCCGTTGAGCGGCATCGCGCCGACGGGATGATACATGATCCATGCGTAAACCACGGTCGCTACGTCCGTATTGTGACGTTCCGCGATCTTTTCCAGAACAGCGCGTGCCTTGACGCAGGCTTCGTCGTCCGAGGTGAAGAGGCGGCCGCCGGCGAGAGGGGACCAGATCATCGGGTGGATCTTCTTCACGGTCAGCAGGTCCATCATGCCGGAATTGAAATGCTCAAAGCAGACGGGGTTCCACTCTATCTGGTTGGTGACGAGCTCACCGTCCATTGCCTCGTTCAGCGCATTGAACTTGAAGGGGTCAAAGTTGGAAACACCGACTTCGCGAACCAGACCGTCCTTCTTGAGCTGCTTGAGGGCGCGGGCGGTTTCCCACACGTCCAGGCAGGGATCCTCACGGTGGATGAGGTAGAGATCAAGGTGGTCGGTGCCGAGGCGTTCCAGACTCTCATGGCAGGACTGAAGCACGCGGTCATACGAGGTGTTGTAATAACCGAAGCCGTTTTCCTTGAAGATGCCGGTCTTGGAAACCAGCTCAATGCGGCCGCGGATGGTGGGATCGGCTTTGAAAGCGCGACCCATCAGGGTTTCGCAGAGCGTATCGGCATAGATCTCGGCGGTGTCGAAGCTGGTCACGCCGCGGTCGATGCACTCGTTCATAAAGGCTGCCAGCTCTTTGTCGGACATGTTCCAGCCGTCCAGACGCCAGAAGCCCTGCACGACCTGAGAAAGACTGAGCTGCTTGCTGAGTTCAACTTTTTTCACAATGGTTCCTCCTGTCAGATGATGGATAGAATTACGCATTCTTGCGCATATCGAGAGCGACAGCGCTGCAAATGATAAGACCCTTGATGATGAGCTGCCAGTTGGGGTTCATGCCGATGAAGGTCAGGCCGTAGCTGATGATCGTGAAGATGATCACGCCGATCACGGCGCCGGAAACCTTGCCGATGCCGCCGGAAAGTGATACGCCGCCCACAACGCAGGAGGAGATGGCATCGAATTCATAGGCATTGCCGTAGGCGCTGTTTGCGCCGCCGGTTCTTGCGACCTCCAGAATACCTGCAAAGCCGACAAGAATACTCTCAATGACGAAGGCGGAGATGATGATGAAGGCCACATTGACGCCGGAGACCTTGGCTGCGTCCTTGTTGCCGCCGACGACATACAGATGCTTGCCGTAGACGGTGCGGTTAAGGACGAACCAGGCGATGATCGCCACGACGATGGCGATGTATACCAGCAGGCTGATGCCGAAGATCTTGGTGCTGCTGAGCATGGTCAGGCTTTCCTTGATGCCGCCGATCGGCTGGGAGCGGTTCGGCTCCTGCGCGAAGTACAGGCAGTTGATGCCGTAGACGATGGTGGACATACCGAAGGTCGCGATAAAGGGCGCCATGCGGAGCTTCGCGATCATGAAGCCGTTCAGGAAGCCGATGATGGCGACGACGACCAGCGCGATGAGAATGGGGACGATGACAGGGAGATCGGGAAGATTCGGATAGAAGCGGCTTGCGTAGGTCATGGTCTGCGTCATGGACGCGACGATGACGGCTGCAAGACCGACCTGACGGCCGCCGGCCAGGTCCGTGCCGCCGAGGAGCAGCGGGAACATCAGGCCCAGCGCGCAGATCAGCTTGATGGAGGACTGCGTAAAGATGTCCTTGAGGACGCGCCACTGCAGGAACGACGGCTCAATGATAATGATGGCCGTGATCATCAGCAGAAGCACGAGCACCAGCGCTTTGTCCAGCAGAAGCTTTTTGAAATTTTTCTGTTTCAATGATGTCATTCTGTCTTTCCTGCCTTTACCGTTTTTGGTGAGAATTTGGTTGCGAGCTGCATCACGTTGACCTGCGTTGCCTCGTCGTGGTCAAGGATACCGGTCATCCGACCCTCGCACATGACCAGGACACGGTCGGACATACCGAGAAGCTCCGGCATCTCGGAGGATACCATGATGATGGCGTTGCCCTCCTCGGCAAGCTCACGCATGATCTTGTAGATCTCGTACTTGGCGCCGACGTCAACGCCGCGGGTCGGCTCGTCAAGGATCAGGACGTTTGCCTGCGCGAGCAGCCAACGGCCGACGAGCACCTTCTGCTGGTTGCCGCCGGACAGATACTTGATCTGCACCTGATTGCTTGCCGCGCGGACGTCGAGCTTCTTGGAAACCTCGTTCACGGGGGCTTCGAGCTTCTTGGGGCTGATAATGTGGAGCTTGTTTTTCACATAGCGCTTGTAGGCCGACACGAGGGTGTTGTCCTTGACGGAAAGCATCGGGATGATGCCCGTCACGCGGCGCTCCTCGGTCAGCAGGCCGAAGCCGTTGGCAATGGCCTCTCTGGGGGTGCGGTTGCGCACGACCTTGCCGTGCATAGTGATCGTGCCGGACACGGTTTTGCGCAGACCGAAGATAGATTCGACCAGCTCGGTTCTCTGTGCGCCGACCAGACCGCCGAGACCGAGGATTTCGCCCTTGTGCAGGTCGAAGCTGATGTCCTTGAAGGACCGCTCGTTCTCGCTGGTGAGGTGTTCGACCTTCAGAACGACCTCGTCGCTGACTTTATTTTTCTGTGGCGGGAAGCGCTCCTGCATATCTCTGCCAACCATCAGAGCGATGAGCTTTTCAATGGTCATATCCTCGATGGGACTGCTGGTGATGTACTTGCCGTCGCGGAGAACGGTGATCTCGTCCGCAATCTCGAAGATCTCTTCCAGCTTGTGCGAGATGTATATAATAGAGCGGCCTTCCGCCTTAAGTTTCCGAATAATATTGAACAGGTGCTCCGTTTCCGCAACGGTCAGAGAGGAGGTCGGCTCGTCCATGATGACGACGCGCGCGTTGTAAGAAACCGCCTTTGCGATCTCCAGTGCCTGAAGCTGGGAGACAGACAACTCTTTCGCCAGCGTCTTGGGAGAGATCTGGAAGCCGAGGCCCTGGATCAGTTCTTCTGTTTTCTTGTACATCTGGGCCTCATCGACGAAGGGACCCTTGGTTTCGTAGCGTCCGATCCAAATGTTATCCGCAACATTGCGGTAGGGGACCGGAACAAGTTCCTGATGAATCATTGAGATGCCGTGCCTGAGCGCGTCATTGGGGCTGCCGATCCGGACTTCCTCGCCGTCGAGCGAGATCGTACCTTCCTCCGGATGATAGATACCGAAGAGGCACTTCATCAGCGTCGATTTGCCGGCGCCGTTTTCGCCGATCAGCGCATGAACACTGCCGGGACGGACGCGCAGGCTGACATCATCCAGCGCCTTGACACCCGGAAATGATTTGCTCACATGGCTGATTTCCAAACGATAATTCTGCAATTTGTACCTCCGTTAAGACTGATCTTTGTTTCTTTTAGGGCCATCCGCCGTGTAGGGCTTACACGGCGGATGGCTTGCGAGGGGGAGGATGGGGAGGACGATAATGAAATTCTGATTATCCGACGGAGAGCATGAGCTCAAGGACGGAATCGAGGTTGGTGGAGTCTACGATGGTGTAGGGGATCCAGATGTAGTTGTCCTCGATGGTGCAGTCGACGCCGATGACTTCCTTGGTGATAGGCGTGCCGTTGGCAGCAGCCTTCAGAGCGTTGATGACAGCGATGGACTGGTTGGTGCGGTCGTTCAGAACGGTGCCGAGCAGGGTGCCGTCCTTCATGGCCTGAAGGGCCTCGACGGTGGCGTCAATGCCGACAACGGGCAGGAACTTGTTGGGATCGCCGGAGTTGTAGCCGTTGTTCAGAGCAGCCTGAACAGCGCCCATTGCCATGGAGTCGCAGTTGCACAGGACGCCTTCGATGCCGTCCATGCCGTAGGAGGTGATCCATGCGTTCATCTTGTCCAGAGCCTGACCCTTGTCCCAGTTGGCAACGTCGCTGGCGACGACTTCGTATTCAATGCCGTTGGCCTTGAGGGTGTCTTCATAAGCCTGGGTGCGGAGGATGGTGTCGTTGTTGCCGACTTCGCCCTGCAGGAAGATGACCTGGAGCTTGCCGTCGCCGTTCTTATCGGCGATTTCCTTGTTTTCATTCCAGTAGTTGATCAGAGCCTGTGCGCACATTGCGCCGGATTCGGAAGCCTCAGCGCCGACATACCAGACCTTGTCGTAGCCCTTCATGGTTTCCTCATAGGGCATCATGTTGAAGAAGACAACGGGAACGTTCTCGTCTTTGCACTTGAGCATCAGGGCGTTGGTGCATTCCTGGTCGGGAGCGCAGATCGCGACAGCGTCGGTGCCCTTGGTCAGAGAGGTTTCAAGCTTGTTCGTGGTCTTGGAAACGTCGTTTTCGCCGTCCTGCATATCCAGGGTGATGCCGGTGAGCTTGTCGACTTCGTTCTGCATGATGATACGGAAGCCACTCTGATACTGGTCGTCGAAGGCACGCCAGATCACGGTTGCGCTGATGTCTTTGTTGGTATCGGGAGTGCTGGGGCCGTCGTTGTTTTTGCACGCAGCAAAGGGAAGAACAAGAATGAGAGCAAGTGCAAGCGCGATGATCTTTTTCATTGTGAATTCTCCTTTTTCTTTGTGTTTGTGTAAGTGATGGTATTGTATATAAAACTGGCTCGCAGTCTTATATTTAAATTATTTGCGGAAGCTGAAGTCCATCATCTTACCCTTGATGAATTCCTTCATTGCGTCCTTGACCTTCGGGTAGATCGCGGTGTTGTACTTGAAGCCTTCCTGCGTGGAGAGGTTCGTGTAGGTCTTGATCATGGTGGTCAGAACGTCGGTAGCGACATTGATCTTGCGGATGCCGTTGCGGATGGAGTCCTGAACCTGCTCGACCGGAGTGCCGGAGCCGCCGTGCAGGACCAGAGGAACCTTGACGACTTCGTGGATCTTCTTCAGACGCTCGATGTTCAGATGCGGAGCGGCGACATAAGCGCCGTGCTGGGTGCCGATGCTGACGGCCAGGCAGTCAACGCCGGTTCTCTCTGCGAATTCCGCGGCCTCGTCGGGATCGGTCTGTGCGCCTTCCGGGCCCTTGACAATGAGGTTGCCCTCTTCGCCGATCAGCTTACCGAGCTCGCCTTCGACGGTGATGCCCAGAGGATGTGCATACTCAACGACCTTGCGGGTCAGGGCAATGTTCTCTTCGAAGGGGAGGGAGGAGCCGTCGATCATGACGGAGGAATAGCCGGCGTTGATGGCCTGCACACATTCCTCATAGGTGCGGCAGTGATCCAGATGCAGAGCGATGGGAACGGTGGTGTTGGCAGCAGCACGCTTGACCGTCTCGACGGTGCCTGCGAAGCCGCCCATCAGATCGCAGCAGTCCGTACCGGTAATGAAGATCACCGGCGTATTTAGCTCGGAGCCTGCTTCAATCGCTGCGAGTGCGGAATCATAAGAGACCGTAACAAACGCGCCGTAGGCAATGCCCTTTTCTTCTGCAAGTTCAAGCAGGGGCTTCATGGGTGCAAAGTTCATCGTTTTTTTCTCCTTTACAAATAGAAATATTTATTTTCTGCTCTGATAGAGCCGGAGTGCTTCGTCAAAGCAGGGAACACCGGCGGTACCGCCGATTGCTTCTATATTTTTGGCTGCGACGACGCTCGCGAGGCCGGCTGCATCGAAGATGTTCCAGCCGCGGCCGACGGCGCAGATCAGACCGGCCATAAAGGAGTCGCCCGCGCCGGTGGTGTCGACCACGTGAACGCCTTCCATCGGAGGAAGGATCTCTTCCCGTTCGAAGTCCGTCACATAGCAGCCCTTGCCGCCGAGCTTGATGCCGAAGGCTTTCAGACCGAAAGGACGGAAAGCCTCTGCGATCTCATGCGGGTCGTCCTTTCCAGTCAGACGGTTGGCCTCGTAAAAGCTGGGAAAGAAAATGTCCGTGACCTCCAGCGCGCCGGAGAGCTTTTCCAGCCAGTTGTCCACATGGATCGTTTCGTCGATGGCGGCGTCCATCGCGGTGAGCTTGCCGAGCGCCTTGGCTCTGCGGAAGAGCCGCTCCAGACCGCCGTCGTTCATATAAGGTAAAGCCATGACGCTTCCAAAGTAGACAATGTCCGCTTCCTTTAACATCTCGTCCGTCACATCCGCGTCCGTGACCTTGGAGAAGATCGCCTTGTCCGTCAGGAAGTGGCGCTCGCCATCCGTGCCGATCAGCGCGTAGGTCGTCGAGGTGGCGCAGGCTTCGTCGTTTTTCAGACCCTCAATATGTACGCCCGCTTTTCTGCACTGGGAACGGATGAAGCCGCCCGCGGCATCGTCTGCGACTCTGCCGGAGAGAGAAACGTCGGTGCCGAGCTTGGCAAGCGCCATCGCGAAGTTCAGCGCATCGCCGCCGCAGGCCATAGTCGGTTTTTGAATCGTGATACTGTCGAGTTCCATGACGTTGGCAGGCACCGGGGAGATCAGAACGTCACAGACTGTCATTCCAACACTGAGTACTTTCACAACACACCTCATGTTATCTATGTATGTTCGTTTGTTCAATTGTACGTACCAACATACTTTTTATACCATCATGATTTTTGAATGTCAATAGTTTTGAGGCAATAACTTCTTTTTCAGCAGCTTTGTACAAATTAATGGAATATTTTTTGTGCAAAAGATGGTACTAAAAAATAAGAACAATAGAACAATGACTATTGATTATGTACGCATGATGTGATATTGTATATAAGAAGACACCGGCAAATCGTACAAAGGTATTGGAGAAAAAGTATCATGGAGAAAAACGTATTAGATCATTCAACGCCCATCCCACTCTATTTCCAGCTCAAGTCGCTGATCCTGCGGGATATTCAGAAAGGGGTTTACCCGATTGGCACGCAGATCCCGACAGAAATGGAGCTGCAGGCCTCTTTCGGCGTCAGCCGTGCGACCATCCGCCATGCGCTCAATGAGCTGGTCAACGAGGGCTGGCTGGAGCGTAAGGCCAGCAAGGGCACTTTTGTGTCCCAGCCGAAAAAGACCAGAAATGTGTTCCGCTCCTTTGAGCCGTTTTATCAGCGGGTCGAGGCCACCGGCCAGCGACACCGCAACGAGGTGCTGGAAATGGCCGTGATCGAGGCGGATGAGATGCTGGCAGAAGCGATGAAGCTCCGCCTCGGAGAGAAAGTCGTGACCATGTTTCGCCGCCGTTATATTGAGGACGACGCCGTTGTGACCATCCGCAATTTCCTGCCGTTTTCCATCTGCGGCTTTATTCTCAGCCATGACTTCCGCGAGGAGTCGCTGTATGAGGTGCTGATGCAGAATCCGCTTTCCAAAATTACCAAGACCCGTTCCATCGTCTCCGCGCAGCGCTCCACCCCGGAGGATCTGAAGCTGCTGGGCATCAAGAAGGATACGCCGATGCTGGTGTTCAGCAACACGGCTGTCACGGGAAACGGTACTGTCGTGGACTATGCCTTCACCCGTTACCGCGGCGATCTGAGCAGCTTTGAGCTGGAGTCTTCCCCGGAATAAAAGAAGCCGGGCCGATTTAAGGAAACCGCCGCACCGAGCCGAAGCGCTTCGGCTTGTCAAAAAAGTCCATTTGGACTTTTTCGACAAGCTGCCTGCAAAATCAAAAAACGTAGTATTCCTCTTTCTTTCCCTCCGAAACTTTCGGCTGGATAGGTTTTTTGACAGTCTGGCTTTTCCTCCTCCGCTTAGCCGCGCTTTTCCATTTTTTCGCGCAGGCGCGCGATCTGGCGCTTCGGCTCGTCGATCAGCTCGCCCTCTTCTTCGTTCCAGTCGGTGCGGGCGATCTCGATTTCCTTCTCATACCAGCCGATGGCCTCGCCGTAGTTCCCGCGCAGCTCGGCCAGCTGCGCCAGTGCCTCCGCGGCATCGACATACTTCGGTTGCATCCGTTCCAGCGCCTGCCGGAAGCCCGCCTCGGCCTCGTCATAGCGGCAGAGGGAGGCCAGCATACTCGCGCGGACGAACCACGCAAAGCCGTTTTCCGGATATTCCTGCGTCATCTGCGCCCAGCAGTCCAGCGCCTCGTCCAGCCGTCCCTCCGCGCGGAGGATCATGCCGAGGTAGAGGTGGTAATGATAGCTGTGCTCCAGCCGGTCCAGCTTTTCCAGATACTCCCGCGCCTCCACGCAGCGCCCGTCGGCGATCAGCAGATCGAGCAGCCACTGGTAGCCGTGCTTATCCTGCGGATGCGCGGCGACAAAGTCGAGATAAAACTCGATCAGCTTCGCGTGATTGGCATAATTCCAGTCGAAATACGCGCCGTTTTCCGCGTCGAACACCGCATGGTGCGCGTCGCCGCTCTCCGGCAGCAGGCTCAGCGCCCTGCGCGCCAGCGGCGCGGCGTGCTCGCGGTATTCCTTCGCGCGCTTGTTGTAAAGCTCCGCCAGCAGGAGTGTCGCGCGCGCCTGCTTCTCCGGCTCCAGACATTTTTCCTTCAGAAAGCGTTCTTCGCTCTCAAATTCCTGCTGTGTCAGGAAGCGGCGATCCCAGAGCATATTGTCGATGCGCTCCATGCGGCGGTCATCCGTCATGGAAAACAGCGCGTCGATGGACGTCCCCAGCGCCACCGAGAGCGGCGGCAGCAGCAGAATATCCGGCATACTCGTTCCGCTCTCCCATTTGGAAACAGCCTGCGGCGTAACGGACAGCTTCTGCGCCAATTGCTCCTGCGTGAGTCCCGCGCCGGCGCGCAGCAACCGGATCTTTGCGCCAAATTCGTTTGTCATGTTTCTCATCCTTTCTTCCGGGCCCTTGTGCGGTCAGTATAGCACGCCGGAAGCCGCCTGCGCAATGACTGCAGCGTTGACCCGCCTCGCCCGGCGGTTGAGAAAAAGCGGCGGTTATCCAACCGCCGCAGGTGCTTTATTCCGGCTCCACGCCGTCGATGCTGACGTTTTCCACGCCGTTTTCGTTGAATTCCTCCAGATAGCGGTCCATGCGGCGCGTCAGCTCCTCGTAATTTTCGCCCGTGATCTCCGGGTAGCCCATGTCACGCTTGGCCAGCTCCTCCGCCAGAATATCAAAAAACACGCCGTCCTCGTAGTAGGCGATGGCATCTTGGATCCCGCCCTCGGCAAACGCGCGAGACGGCAGCGACACGCCCAGCCGGCTCTCGACCAGCGAGGCAAGCGGCGTCCCACGGCACAGGCCGAAGAGCTTGCTTTCAATCTGATCATATTCCAAAATGCGGTCGTCGCCGCGGGTGGAGTTCAAAATCCAGTTTCCGATGTACACGAGATCCAGAAGCTGGCGGAATTCTCCTGTGGTCATTTCAATCGTCATCCGCATTTCACCTTCCCTTCCATTGCGATGGCGTATACTATAGTATTATAACGTTCTGTGCGTATTTGTCCAGCGGGAAAAACAGAATTTGTGGAAAATACTACTTGTTTTTGTCGCAGGAATCGCATATGATATAAAAACTATGAGATTTTCGCTACGGGAGAGGAAATATTATGAAAAAGCTGAGCGTTTGCGTTCTTTTTGGAGGCGTTTCTCCGGAGCATGAGGTGTCCCTGCGGTCGGCAGAATCGGTGCTGAATCATCTGGACACGGAAAAGTATAACATTTTCCCGGTCGGCATCACGAAAACCGGCGAGTGGATCCTCTACGGCGGCAAGGATTACAGTCAGCTTCCCAGCGGTGAATGGAAAAACTGCCCCGAAAACCGCCGCGCCGCGCTTTCCCCGGTACGCGGCCAGGGCCTTCTGAATTTCGAAGGCGACTGCGTCGTGCGCGAGCGCATCGACGTGGTGTTCCCCGTCCTGCACGGCGAAAACGGTGAGGACGGCTCCGTGCAGGGACTTTTGCAGCTTGCGGGCATCCCCTATGTCGGCCCGCACGTCGCGGCCTCTGCTGCCTGCATGGACAAGACGCTGACCAAGCTGGTCGCGGATAAGGCCGGCATCCGGCAGGCCGCGTGGCGGCTCGTCACCGCGCAGGAGGTCGAAAACAGCCTCGACGCTGCGCTTGACCGGCTGGAAGCCGCCTTCCCCTATCCCATTTTTGTCAAGCCCGCGGGTACCGGCTCCTCCGTCGGTGTCGCCAAGGCAAAGAACCGCGAGGCACTGGCCGCCGCGCTGCGCAATGCCGCAAAATTTGACACAAAGGTCCTTGCCGAGGAATTTATCAACGGCCGGGAGGTCGAGGTTGCCGTTCTGGGCAACGATAACCCTGCCGCCTCCGTCTGCGGCGAGATCGACTCCGGCACGGAATTTTACGACTACGACGCGAAGTATATCTCCGACTGCGCCCGCCTGTATATTCCCGCCCGCATCGACGAGATGACCGCCGAGCAGGTGCGCGATGCCGCGGTGAAGGTCTTTACGGCCATGGGCTGCCGCGGGCTTTCGCGGGTGGATTTCTTTGTGACCTATGAGGGCAGCGAGATCGTTTTCAACGAGATCAACACCATCCCCGGCTTCACCTCCATTTCCATGTACCCCAAGCTGTTTGAGGCCAGCGGCATCCCCTATTCGGAGCTGCTCGATCAGCTCATCGAGCTGGCACAGGAGAACTGATATGCGGGTGATCCTGAGCATCTCCGGGACACAGCGCTTCGGCGAGGACGCACCGGAAACCACGGAGCTCGTCACCGAGGGCGAGCTGGAGCGCAGGGACGGCGCGCTGATTCTCTCCTACGAGGAAAGCGAGCTGACCGGCATGGAAGGCACCGTGACGACCTTCCACATCGCGCCGCCGGTCATCACCCTCCAGCGCACCGGCGCGGTCGAGTCCAAGATGGTCTTTACCGAGGGCGTAGAGGACCGCTCCTTATATGATATGGGCTTCGGTGCGCTGATGATCACAGTCTGCGCCGACACGATCCGCTCGGATATGAGCGAAACCGGCGGCACGCTGGATGTGACCTATTCCATCGTCATCGAGCAGGCCGCCGCCGGCTCGGTACACTACCGCATCACCGCGCGCCCGAAAGAATGAACAAAATTGCAAAATCAATATTTGTAGTATTATTTTGCAATTTTGATCGCTGCGGCGGGTTATTGAACGCGAAAGGGAACCCTGACGGTTCCCTTTCACACTATTCTTCCCTCCGAAACTTTCGGCTGGATAGGCTTTCTGAATGATGCGAACGCTGCGTGTTTCGCGGTTTGCTTATTCTTCGTATTTTCCGGCGCTGATCCTGAGAATTACTGCCGCGGCGATACAGGCCAGCGCCGCGGCCGCGCAGACAATTCCCACAGGCATCGTCGCTCTGCCGGAATTGGCCTCGACCAGAAATGCGAGCGCCGAAGCGTAGCCCAGCACCATGCCGGTGCATCCGCAGGTGACGGTAAGGTGCCTGTGGCGAATGCCCTTGCGCTGACTGCGGAAGAGGAAAATCGTATTTCTCACTCCCGTGATCAGAAAGGTCAGGATCCCGCAGAAGTTCAGCAGCGCGCTGATCGGAATGAGGAAAAACAGTTCCGGCTCGTGATCGCGTTCTGGGAGAACAACAAGAACCTTCCCGACATTGAAATGGTCGTCGACATTGCCAGAACCTTCCAATTATCTCTGGATGAGTTGATCCTGGGGGACAGTGCCGAAAACAACATGACCGCCAAGCTCATCAAGGACGGCAGCGATACCCGGCGGGCTAAGCTGAATCTATACTCCATTTTTATCGGTGCCGTGCTGCTTCTTATGGGCATTGGATGTATCATCATCCAGGCGTTCAGCGTCGAGTACACCGATGCCGCCGGCTACCTGCACGAGAACTTCTTCCTGCTCCTTTTTGCGGCCTGCTTTCTTTCCTGATTGCCGGAATTGCGACCGTGCTTCATACGATCATCGCAAAGCGGAAAATACAGAAGGACATTGCGGGATAGCGCGCAAATATGCTGCGGCGCCATGCGGCCGGTAAGCCGACAAGCCCGCCTGCGGGATTCTCCGCGGGCGGGCTTGTCTGTTTATGCCTGCTGTTCGTCTTTTTTCAGCATCTCGATGATCGCGGCGGCCTTGTGGCTCCAGTCGTTGGCCTCGGCCTCCTGCGTGAGCAGGGCGTGGTAGGCGGTGTCGTTTTTCAGCGACAGAGCCTTGTCCAGCTGGGCGAGGAATTCCTCGTGATCGTGGCCGATCAGAACGGAACGGTACTTGCGGCACTCGTTCATATCCGTCGTGACGATGGGCTTTTGCAGCGCCATGTACTCGAAAATTTTCACGGGGCTGGTCGCGCGCGTGATGTCGTTGATGAGGAAGGGAATGGTCAGGATGTCCGCGCAGCGGGCGTAATTTTTCAGCACCTTGTAGTCGCGCGGGCCCATGAAGTAGATGTTTTCCTCGCCATGGATGTTCTCTTCATAGGATTCGTCGTAGCGGATGCCGAACAGCACAACGCTGTATTTGCCCGTTGCGGCGATCTTTTTCAGCAGATCGTAGTCAAACCACTTGGCCAGCGCACCGTAGTAGCAAACGATGGGCTTGCCGAGATCGAGGATCTTCTGAAATTCCGGTTCAAACCGGTAATTCTCGTCAAAATGCTGGAAGAAGCTGTTGTCCACGCCGTTGGAGGAGAAGGCGACGCGCGCGCCGCTGCGGTGCTTGAGGACGTCCTGCCGCAGCAACTCCGCCGTGACGACGACATAGACATCCTCGTGCGTCATGGCGTAGTGATACTTGTCCGTGATATACTGCGGCAGCTCCTTCGTGCCGGCCAGCTCCGGGCTGAGGTCGTCGATGTACTCATAGATGAAGCCGAAGCCGTTTGCGCGGTAGTTCTCGATGTTCTCCTTTGAGAGCTTCCAGTCGGTGGAATAAACCTGAATGTACTTCGGCCGGCGGACCTGCTTCAGCTCCGACATCAGGATCCGGTTCAGAAGCAGATTGTTGAAGTTGAAGAGGTAGAGGTTGTCCTCATGCTTGCGGAAGGTCTTGACCTTGTCGGTCATGGTCGTGACCTCATAGAACACGAGGCAGCGCTCCCGCGCCAGATTCCGCGCAATGTGCTGCGGACGCTGGAAGAGAGGGACATTGTAGCCAAAGCTGCTGCGCCAGAGGACGATGCGGTCATAGTCGCCCGCCAGAAGCTCCCGCAGCTGCTCGCGGATGCGCCGCTGCCGGAGGAAGGTGACAAAGCTGACCTTGTCAAAGTAGTTCGCCTTGACATAGGCGTAGAGCTTCCGGCAAAAACCGCAGAAGCCGTATTTTTTGTAGACATTGACGAGTTTAGAGAGCTTTTGACCCATAGTGATTCCTCTGTTTCGGATAGAATAATCAGCGCAGAGCCTGTACCAGCTCCTTTGCTTCCAGCATACAGTCTTCCATGGAGCAGTAGGTCCAGCCGCCGTAACGGCCAATGGTATGGATGCCGGAAACGGCCAGCGATCGTTTCATTTCGGCGATGGCGGCTTCCGTATCGCGGCGGATGTGCACATAGGCGGGATCCATCAGGATAGTGGAGGAAGCGATGAGAGAATTATCCTCCGTCACGATGCCGCAGCGCTTCAGATTCTCCAATGTCAGCGCGAGCTGCTGCTCCGTGTCGACAGCGGCGTCTTTTGGATAACCGATCTCGACGTACATGCTCAGCTTGTCGGTGCTCAGAATGTTGTCATAGAAGCCGATGCGGTAATAATTGACATCCTTGTCCGGCACGTAGATCCAGTGCTCCTTGAACGCAGACTTTTTGGAAAAGCCGAGATTGAACACCAATACTTTGTTGTAACTCAGACGGCCGTTGAGCTCCAGCGCGGCATCGGTCCCGAGCATGGCGAGAAAATGATTGAGCGGCGCGGTGTTGATAAGATATTCAAAGGAAATCTCCTCGCCGCCGTCCGTGTAGGCGAGTTTACGCTCAGCATCCACACGGGTAAGCGTACAGCCAAGGCGAACCTTCGTTGCGTCCAGCCGGCGGTACAGCACATCAAGGAAGGAACCTGCGCCGTTGCGGGGATAGAGAAAGGTGCTGTTGTAGGATGAATCCTGCTCTCGCTTCATGTTAGCGATGATCTGCGGGATGTCCGCGTAGGGAAAGAAGCGCCCCATGGCGTCCTTGTCAAGCTGATGCAGATCGCAGGCATAGAGCTTCTCATTGTAGGGCTTGAGAAACTTCTCTACGATGGATTTGCCGAATTTTCCATAGAGCATATCCAGAAAGTCGGAATATTCGGTTTTTTCCTTGCGCTGGAACAGGTCATATAAGCAGTCGATGAACTCCTGCTTTTCCAACTGATGGATGTTCGTCTGGAAGGGATAATCGACGAGCTGTCCTTTGTAGAGGATCTTCGTCCGCTTGGTCTGGGAGATGATGTCCTGCTCGGGAATATTCTCGTGGAACAGACGGCGGAATTCATCGGTCTTGAAATGGAAGAAATGCCCCGCATAATCCCAGACATAGTCGCCGCGGTGGATGGTGCGGCAATAGCCTCCCGGCTCGTTTTCCTTTTCGATCAGGAGATAGTCCTTTTTCAGATAATTGGCGGCAGTCAGGCCGGAAATTCCTGCGCCGATGATGAGATATTTTACCTGCGTCATACCAGGCCCTCCACGACCTTTGCGTCAAATTCAGTGGCGACCGCCTTTGCGGAAAACTGCGCGATGTAATCGGAATTTTGGGTGATCTGATAGCCTTCGCAGAGAATCAGATACAGATATTCCTTAATTTCATTTGCGCTGAAAGAGAGCACCAGCTCGCCGGCGCTTTGAAGAATATTTACGATATCGCCCTGCGGCATGGTGATGGCCAGAATATTCGTTCCCGAACCAAAATAGTCCGCGACCTTGGCGGCAAAGAAGATATTTTCATCCACAACTGTGCCGATGTTGCCGTCAATGTGCAGCAGCCAGTCGGCATACTGCATTTTTTCAAGACTCTCCAGATAGGAGATCGGACGATGGAATTGTACGACATCGAGCAGCTCATTTTTTACGACAAAAACGAGATCGCTGTCTGCCATATCTCCGTAAAAGGAAAATTCTGCGCGGTCTGCGAGGTCGGGAATGGATTTCTTCAAATCAGAGATGGCCTGCAAAAGCGGGTGAGCAGTGCGGATCTCATCCAGATGACCGACAAACAGAAATTGCAGTTTCTTGTGCGGCTGCTTTCTTGCAGGCGGATAAAAAGCGGGATCGTAGCTGTGGTGGATAACGACGGCCTTTTCCATCAGCGCGGCCGGCATCATAAATCGCTTCTGCGATTCGTTGTTCAAAACGATCCGGTCGGCCAAGCGCAGCGTTTCGTCCTCAATACGGGCGAGTTCCTTGCGAATTCTTACCGCATCGCGGTGGCGGATCCGCCAATAGGCGCTGTGCAGGATGCGCTTGGGGGAATAACGATAACGTTTTGCCCGGTTGCGGTTGACCAGATTGTCCATTCCGTGCAGAGAATGAAGACTGCAATTGATATGCTGATAGGGATTTGTCTTGACGGGGTCGCCAAAGGAGGCGATCCACTTGACCTGTGGGAATTCCTTCTTGATGCGCAGGCCGACCTCGTGTGACTCCTGCGGCATTGACCGGGTCATGATGCAGTCATATTCTTCCCGGTGCGCCTTGAAATACTGATAGGCTTCTTCCTTCCAGTCGGCAATGCTCTTGCTTTTGGCATAGATGGAACGGACGTTGCCGTGATTCTCAAAGGCAACATTTCTGCCATAGGACCAGTCGGTGCTGGAATTCTGGGTATAGACATCATAGTCATACTTTGAATTGTTCAGGAGTTTGAAGGTGACCAGCCCCTCTGAAGAGTTTACGGGCGGATAGAACCAGCTGATGACCAAAATTCGTTTCATCGCGCGATCATCCTTTCTTCAGCTTCCGGCACAGATTAAGCATTACACAGAAGGGTTTATTGAAAAACCGAATATTCAGATAGCCTAGCTTGCGACTGGCACGGAGATAAGCAAAGTCGTTGGTGCGCTGATAGAGCTCCGGTACAGCCTGCTTCAGATGCAAGTCAAGCTCCTTGAAGTGGCGGTAAGCATCGCGGCGGTTTTTTAGCTTCATGCAGACGAGATCCATATTGGTGTAGTACATGGGATAAATGATCAGCCCCATATAATCCAGCTGATTCTGACTGAGCTTCCCACGGAAGGAGGCATAGTAGTCGATCAGGAAGCGGAGAACCTTTTCGTGGTTCGGATAATTCCGCTGTAGGCTTGCCTGACTCATGCTCTGGTTCGGCCGACCGATAAAGTACCGATAGACCTCATAATCCAGAAAGCGCACGGTATCCAGATAGGGAATGGGATAAATGTTGTACTGCATATCGACATAGAACGTCTTTTCAAAGAGTTTCAGTCCGCATTTCCGCAGCAGCGAAGTTTTATAGCTGGATGAGGCCATGGTGTAGTACATCATTGAGTCGTCAAAGACCAGATCAGCCGCGTGATAGACATGGTCATGCTCAAAAAAAGAATAGTCTATCGCGAAAGTGCCGCCGGTGTAGGTGTATTCCTGCGTATAAGGAGTTACGACAAGATCCTCGTCGCAGTCCCGGAGCTTTTCAAGATAGCGGATGAAGTTGGCGGAGTCAAACCAGTCGTCGCTGTCCAGCACACGCAGATACTTTCCGGTGGCGGCCTTCAGCCCGGCGTTGATCGTGGAGCCGTGGCCGCCGTTTTCCTTGTCGATCAACACAACGTTTTCAGGAAATCTGGCCTGATATTCCCGAAGAATATCAATGGAATGATCCTTGCTGCCGTCATTCACGGCAATCAGCTCAAGATAGGGCAGTGCTTCCTGCACCAGAACGGAATCCAGACAGCGGCGCAGGTACTTTTCTGTATTATACACAGGGACGATGATGGACAGTACCTTCATTGCAGCTTCCTCCATAGTTTCTCAGATGATCGCGTTATAGTAATCCTGACAGACGGGCAGCGTTTCGCCCACCTCTCTTACCCTCCCGTGATCCAGCCAGACGACGCGGTCGCAGAGCTTCTTGATCGACTCCAGAGAGTGCGATACATAGAGCACGGTGGTGCCGCCCTGAATCATGCTGAGCATCTTCGCCTCACTCTTGGCCTGAAAGGCGATGTCGCCCACGGACAGAATTTCATCCACAATCAGGATCTCCGGGTCGACAATCGTCGCCACGGAGAAGGCCAGACGTGCGACCATACCGGAGGAGAAATTCCGCACCGGGACGTCCAGAAAATCCTGTAATTCCGAGAATTCGACGATTTCATCGAACTTGCTCTCGATAAACTCCTTGGAATAGCCCATGACCGCGCCGTTGAGGAAGACATTCTCCCGTGCGGTCAGATCCATATCAAAGCCCGCGCCCAGCTCGATCATCGGGCAGATGTTGCCGTAGGCGGACATGGTGCCCTTTGTGGGCTTCAGGACACCTGCGACGATCTTGAGCATGGTGGATTTGCCGGCGCCGTTGCTGCCGATCAGGCCGACGACCTCGCCGCGCCTGACGGAGAAGCTCACGTCCGACAGCGCCCAGAAATCATTGTTCTGCTTTTCCTTTTTGCGGTGCTTGCCGGAGAGCAGATCGACAAAGAACTGCTTGAGGGAAAAGCCCTTGTCGATTCCCAGATTGAATTTCATCGACACATGGTCGACTTTGATGATTTCATTATCCATAGCGCCCATACCTCAGATATAGTAGATGAACTTGTCCTGATTTTTGCGGAAGATCACAACGCCCAGCAGCAGCACGATGAGCGCCGAGCCAAGGCAGACGGCGAACTGGGGAAGCGAGGGGCAACTGTGATAGAGGATAATCGTCCGGGCGAAGTTGATATACTGGTAAAGGGGATTACATTTCAGAATGTTGGCAATAAAGCCGATGTTCATCGTCTTGATGTCGTACATGATGGGCGTCAGATAAGTCCAGAGGGTGAGGATGATGCCGTAAATGTAGAACATATCGCGCATGAACACGGCGATGGTGGACAGAATCAGTCCCATGCCGACCGTGAACAGGAACAGACAAAGGAAGGAAAACGGCAGCAGGAAATGATACCAGTTCAGCCCAGTGCCGGTGAAGATAATTACAGCGTACAGAGGGATCAGCGTCAGCAGGAAGTTGATGCCGACAAACAGGCATTTGGTAAAGGGAAAGATATACTTCGGGATATAGACCTTGTTGATCAGGCTGAAGTTTGCCACCACGCTGCTCATGGCGAGGTTGGAGGCTTCACTGAAATAATTGAAATAGGTCAGGCCGATCATCAGGTAAGCGAGGTAGCTGACACCCGGTGTGGTGAACTTGAAGAAGTTGGAAAAGATCAGCGCCATGACCGCCATGGTCAGGACGGGGTACAGCAGGCTCCAGGCGATGCCCAGGATGCTGCGTTTATACTTGACCTTGAAATCGCGGCTGACCAGCTGCTGCATCAGAAAGCCGTATTTCTGAAAGGAATATTTCAGATTCTTTATGAATTGCATAAAACGCCTCCGCATTGCAGTTACATTTCAGCATATTATTGCTGTATTTCCAAGGGACTTTACGAAGTATGGGCGCATCTCTGCCCGTCAAAACCATGTCTGCCCTGTAAATCGATGGTATTATAACACATTCCGAAAAAAAAGTCTACCTGCTTCTTTTTGGCGAAAAACCGCCCTGAAATCTATTGACAAAACTGGTCGGTAATGATAGACTGAATTTGGTTGGTAAATATAGACCGAAAAGGAGGTCATGCAATGGAGGAACTGCGGCTTTGCGAAAGCGACTACCGGTTCATGTGCGTCGTCTGGGACAATGCGCCCCTGCGCTCGCATGAGCTGGTGGAGCTGTGCGCCGAACGCCTCGGCTGGAAAAAGTCTACGACCTACACCACGCTGAAAAAGCTCTGCCAGCGCGGCTTTGCCGAGAATGAAAACTCCGTGGTGCGCGCGCTCGTGCCCAAGAGCGCCGTGCAGTCCTTTGAAAGCGGCCGTGTGGTCGAGCGGACCTTTGACGGCTCGCTGCCCTGCTTTCTGGCGGCCTTCCTCGGCGGGAGGAAGATCTCGGACGCCGAAGCGGAGGAGCTCAAGCGCCTGATCGACGAGCACAAGGAGGGCTGACATGGAAAAGCTCTTTCTGGAACTGCTCAATATGAGCTGCGCTGCGTCTTACGTCATTGCGGCGGTGCTCCTGCTGCGGCTGCTGCTGAAAAAGGCACCGCGCCGCTATTCCTACGTGTTGTGGAGCGCGGCGGCCTTCCGCCTGTGCTGCCCGGTGTCTCTTTCGGCGGGCTTCAGCCTGTTCGGTCTGCTCGATCTGACGCAGCGGGGCGCGGCGCTGGATTTCATCCCGGAAAATCTGGGAATGATGGTGCAGCCGGAGGTACATACCGGCTTGACGGCCGTCAATGCCGTTCTGCGCGATTCGCTGCCCGCGGCCTCGCCGGCCAACAGCGCCAATCCCATGCAGATCGTGATTTTCATCGCCTCGGTCCTCTGGTGTGCGGGGGCTGCGGCACTGGCGCTCTACGGCCTGTTCAGCTACCTTGCCCTGCGCCGTCGGCTGTGTACGGCCACCCGGCTGGAGGACAATGTGTTTGAATCTGCGGCGGTGCGCTCGCCCTTCGTTCTGGGTGTGCTGCGGCCGAGAATCTATCTGCCTTACGGCTTGGACTGGGAGAGCCGCGCATTTGTCCTTGCGCATGAGCGGTATCATCTCAGGCGGAAGGATCCCCTTGTGCGGCTGTTCGCCTTTTGCTTACTGGCGCTGCACTGGTTCAATCCGCTGGTGTGGATCGCGTTTTCCTGCATGAGCCGCGATATGGAAATGAGCTGCGACGAGAAGGTGCTGGAAAACGGCGGCGCAAAGGCCTATAGCCTGTGCCTGCTGTCCGTGGCCTCGGGGCGGCGCTTTCCGGCGCCCGGCCCGCTGGCCTTCGGCGAAACGGGGGTAAAGGGGCGCATCCGCCACGCGCTGGCGTGGAAAAAGCCCCGCCGCTGGGCTGCGGCCGCGGCCGTCGTCCTGTGCACCGTGACCATTCTCGCCTGTTCCGTGAACCCCTTGCGGGCGGGCGGCTATGACGGCAGCTACCACGCGGGGAAAACGGTGCTGTCTTCTGCTCTGCTGTCCTACTTGCCGCCGAGCGGCGACGCGCGTGGCCTTGAGAGCATCGTCCTTGCGGACGGGAAGCTGACGGTCACCGCCCAGACCGGCTGGCGCTATGAGAGCGACGCGGTCGAGATCGATACGCTCACCCGCGAGGAAATGGTGCAGGCGCTGGACGACGGGCTCCTGTTCGGCTATGCGGAGGGCGAGGACGACGGCTTCTCCGTGTTCCCGGATGCCCTGCCGGACCTGATCCCGGCGTACAGCCGCGCGAAGGATATGGTCGTCATCCGTACCATCGGCGGCCAGTGGACGGAGGAGGGCGCATCCTCCGAGCCGACCATGACCGTGCAGGCAAGCCGGGAAGGGCAGACGGAGGAAGAAATTCCGGCGGAATTCCAACTCTTTTTCTTCCGCGGCGAGCCGCTGTGGCTCATGGAGCGGCAGTCCTTTGTCTACCTGCTGGAGCGTGTGGAATAAAAAAGGAGAGGCCTATACCTCTCCTTTTTTATGGCTTGCAGCTTCCGCAGGGCGCGTAGCCCTGCGCGATCAGATCGTCGCGCGTTCCCGTATAGTCCTGCCGGTTTTCCTCCTTCATGCTGCTCACGGAGGCGCAGTCGGGCAGATGGAATTTCCGCGTGCCGGTGTTGAGCACATAGTGCATTTCCGTGCCGGCCGAGGCCGAGGTTTCCGCAAGGCGGCTCTCGCCCGTGGCGTAGTCGATCGTGATGCCGGGCTGGACGTTGTAGGCGTAGACGCAGAAGCGCACCTCGTCGTCCTCCATGGACTGCCCTTCCATCAGAACGCCGCGTGCGACCAGCTCACTGCCCTCAAACACCGGCGTGATGCGGTAGAGCACGTGGTTGCCGGTCTCCTTGACGTAGTCGGCGACCATGTTTTCAAAGGGCAGCATACCCTGCACGTTCAGGTAGCGCGTGCCGGTGATGAGGTTGCGCTCGTTGGCATTTTCGCCCGTGAGCTGGTAGCCGATGAGGTGGCAGCGGTTGTAGAGATATTTACCGTCCACACTGTCGTATTTCGCCGTCTGCCAGCCGGAGGGCTTGATCTGCCCGATGCTCCCGCGCTTTTCCGTGGGCATCAGGTCCTGCCCGACGCAGGCGTAGGCCACGCCGCAGCGCCCCAGCTCGTCCAAATTGCTGTAGCGCTCGAAGGAAACGGTGGTGTAGTCCGTTTCGGTGAAGTAGGGGTCGTTCCCGTTGACGGCGACGTAAGCGCTGCCGGAATACGCCGGGATCTCGGAAGCCGCGGTTGGCTCCGTCGGTGCAGCAGGCTCCGGCGAAATCAGGCCGCAGCCGGTCAGCAGCAGGCAGGCAAGCAGCAGAGCGGCAAGTCGTTTCATTTCGTATAGATCTCCTTTGTGATGCGCTCGTGCGAGTAGCCGGTCAGCTCCGTGGCGGCGCGCAGCGTCCACCGGGAAAGGTCATAGGGCAGGAATTCGTCCGCGGGATAGACACGATCCCAACGGTAGAGAATCAGCGTTTCCGGTGCGGCGGGCAGGGGAAGCCCCTCTGCAAAGCAGACGGCATCCTCCGAAAAATCCGTGCAGATCTCGATGCGCTCCGGGCTGTCCGCAAAGAGCTTCGCGGAGCCTTCCCGCACCTGCACGGGTGCATAGGCCAGAATGTCCGCCGTGACGACGCGGTCACGGCTCTGCCGCCGGTGGTTGAAGGAAAGACCGTTATTCCGGTCGACGCAGACAATGAGCTTCATGGGAATCTCCTAGAAAAGTCCGCCGATCAGCGTCACGGCGATGCCCGCCAGCGCGCTCAGGATATACAGCGTTGCGACGATGACGAGATTTTCTTTCGGATTCTTATTTGTGCGGAACAGCACCAGAAGGCCGATGCCTGCGTTGGACAATAGCCCCGCAAACAGGCCGCCCAGCCCCAGCACGCCCGCAAGATACGACTCCGTGATGACCACGGAAACCGAACAGTTGGGGATCAGGCCGAGCAGCGCCAGCAGCAGCTCTCCGATGACGGGCTTGGTCAGGATGGTGCCGGAGAGCTTTTCCACGCCGATGAATTCAAAAAGAAGGTTCAGAACGACGTTGACCGCGACCAGCATCAGGCCGATCTTGACCGTGTGCTTGAGCGCGGAGAGAAAGACGCTGCCCTCCTCCTCGTCGCAGGCGCAGTGCTCGCGCTCGCAGAAGCTGTGGATGTCCTTCTGGCTGCGCAGCCACCGGCCAAGGATCGCGTCGGCGAGATACCCGAGCAGGATGCCCAGCACAGCCTTGCTCAGGACGATCAGGACGATGCCCTTGACGCCGAGCGAACCGCGCTCGGTCAGGCTGGAGAGCATGATGGGCAGCATCTCGTCCGAGGTAGCGAAGAACACGGCCAGCATGGTGCCGACGGAAATGGAGCCGGTGGAAAACAGACTTGCCGCCGCGCCGGAGATACCGCACTGCGGCACGATGCCGAGCAGACCGCCCAGCGCGGGGCCGGCCTTGCGGGAGTAGCCGTGCAGAATTTTTTCGTTGAACTTTTTGCTGCGTTCCAGCAGCTCCATCAGAAGATAGGCCAGGAAGAGGACCGGCAGGCTCAGAAGTCCGTCCCAGAGGCCGTTCTTCAGCGCGTCAAGCAGCAGCGCGCCGGTGCTTGCGCCGGTGTGTATCGCTGAGTGGAGAAAAATCAAGAATAGCGCTCCTTTTTGCGGGAATCAGCGGGTTTCGCTGCTTCCTGCGTAGTAATTGATCAGACAGCCGGCGAGAATGATGTCGCGCTCCTCGCGGCTCAGATTCTTCAGCCACAGGGTGAGGCTTGTCCGCTCCTCGCCCTGCAGCAGAACCGCTTCCACGCGGTCGGCTTCGCCCAGCAGCGCGGCGCGGATGCCGGGGATCCAGAGGCGGTCGCCGGGCTGGATGTTATAATCCGCGATGTGCTCGGCCGTGAAGGGCAGCATGCCCCAGTTGATGACGTTGCTGCGGTAGCGCTTGGTCGCGTAATCCTCGCAGAGGTTTGCCACGCCGCCCAGCACGCGCTGGCAGGAGGCTGCCTGCTCTCTTGCCGAGCCGTCGCCCGGACGGATGGACATCACGGCGCTGCCGAAACCCGTGGCGCACGGGTCAAACCCCTCAATCGCGAAGGTCTCGGGGGACTGACGGCGCTCCGCCTCCTGCGCCCGCACAGCTTTGGCGCGGCTGACATATTCAGGGTCCTTGCGGCTGAGAGCAAAGTCGCTCAGCTTTTCGGGATTGCTGCGGTAGGAGGAGGTCTCGCCGGAGGGGATCAGCTCGTCCGTCGTGGTAACGGGATCGTAGATGGCCGAGGCGACGGTCACCAGCAGATTTTCCGGCAGGGCGATCTGACGGGGCCAGTCGGCGATGTTCGGCCCGAACACCAGCTCCTGCGTGGGATCGGGTTTCCCCACGCCGTGGTAGACGCGGGAGTAAGACGAGGAGTCGAAATGATAGTCCAGATAGGCCGGGTCCTCCATCAGCCCCTCCAATTCGGTCGCGGGCGTGATCGC
>OHBD01000381.1_pt1 | contig 27330 bp, 19 predicted proteins | sample 1577291 | NCBI WGS metagenome assembly OHBD01 (sample SAMEA3879572, study PRJEB24766) | human gut metagenome | biome: human-associated habitat; feature: feces | place: USA | collected 1985/1987
ATTCTCCCATTATGAATGTGAATTTACCCAAGCAAGAGCTTTTAGATTATTTCAATTATGAGAATGCCCTTTTAACTCAAGTTTTGCTTAATGAATCCATTATCAACCGAGTCGTTTTTGATATTTATGAATTATCAGAGCATGATCGGCAAATGATCCTTGATAAAGAAGGAATTCCTGTTGGAGACCTTTCGGTGTCAGAAACTGCAAAAATGGCTTATATTGCATGGCAAGAGAATAATAAAGAATTTCCTTTGCAGAAAGAAGTACGGCTCTATATTGATGCTTTGCCAATAGAAGAACAACAGCAGATAACAGATTTTGAGACTCTTTATCAGAATAATAATGGTTGGGAAGAATTCTGTATCAAGCATAACATGAACCCGATAGAAGTGTGGTATCAGTTCCGCAATGCCAATGTGCTACCGCCACAACGCACCCAGTCACTCGTCTTTGAACTGCTGACCGATGTTATCCGTGTGGTGCTTGCCAATGATGATGATGGTGTGATACCAGTCATTGACTGTGCAGGTGAAGAACAACTGGCAGTACGTATCGAAGCGGAATTGGTGAACAGAGGATACAATTCGGCTCAAATCAGTCAATTGTTTGCTTTGCTCGGTATGCCACTCGACCGTTATCTACAGGAACGCTTCTTCCAACAATTGAGCGATCATCTCAACCTCTTCATGTATTTGCCCAAAACCCCATTTATCTGGCACATCACCAGTGGTGAACACCATGCGTTAGAACTCTACATCAGCATTTATCGGTGGAGTCGTGACACGCTTTATCGTATTAAGAGTGTATATGCGGGTAATCGGAACAGTGCTTTGCGCGATCGATTGGCAGCACTTGAAAGCCAAACTGATGCCAATGCTAAGATAGAGGCAGAAAAGGTGCGCCTACAACTTCGTGAGTTGGATCATTTCTGCCAGCAAGTAGATGATCTGCTGGAAAGCGGATATAATCCGACACTGGATGATGGTGTTGGCAAAAATATCGCACCTTTGCAGAAACGCAAGATGCTCAGCTATGAAGTGCTCAATGTAGGACAGCTGAAAAAGTACCTTAATGCCGATTGGTAATCCATAAAGCAACAGATCATGACAAATGATGAATGGAAGGATAAAATAAGCAGAGGCGAGACTTCTACATTGTAATTCAAGGAAATGTGGAGTGACAACAATGCCATGGCTCGCGAGATGGTAGCCTTTGCCAATGGCAAGGGCGGAACCATCGTGTTCGGTGTGGAAGATAAGACAGGTCAAATCAAAGGACTGACTTATGACGAGATACAGGAACTGTCAAGAAAAGCAGGTAACACTGCCAATGAGAACGTATTGCCTACGCTTTACATCACTACTGAGACAATTCAGATTGATGGTATATGCCTTCTGTTGGTGCACATACCGAAAGGCATTAACAAACCTTACAAGACGTTGCAAGGAGACATCTACGTAAAGCAAGGCTCAGATAAGCGCCGCATTAAGGAGAACACTGAGATTCTGCGTATGTTTCATGAATCTGGACAATATCATCCTGATAAGGAAGGTATAGTCGGAACATCGGTTGAAGATTTGAATGAGCGCATTATCGATGCTTATTTTGAAAGGAATTTCCATAGGCCCAAAGATGCGTTTGGTCTGACACTCGACAAACTTTATAAAAATATGGGTCTCGTTAATGCCAAAGGTGAGGCAACTTTGGCTGGAATGCTTTTTTTCGGAAACCATCCGGAGTGGAAGTTGCCGCAATTTATCGTTAAGGCTGTAGCTTTTGTAGGCAATGAGCTGAGCGGCACGCAATATCGTGACAGCAGAGATTTGGAGGGTACATTACCTGAAGTGTTTGATATGGCGATGAACTTTTGTGAGAATAATTTGCACCATATTCAGGCCGGGCAGTCTTTCAACAGTATCGGCAAACTCGAAGTGTCACGTATTGCACTCGAAGAATTGATTCAGAATGCGTTGGTACACCGTCTGTATATCATTGATGCGCCTGTCCGTTTACTCATCTTCGATAATCGTATTGAGATAATCAGTCCGGGGTGTTTACCCAACAATATGACGGTAGAGCAGATAGAACTGGGAAATTCCTATCCGCGTAATCCGCTTATCGCCAATTTTTGCGCCAAGACGATGGTTTATCGTGGTCTTGGTTCTGGTATATTGCGCGCTACGAATGAGGGTGCGCATATTGAATTTATCAACGATGAAGTGAACGATAAGTTTACTGCTATCATTTATAGAGATGAAAGTGAAGTGCTGATTGAGAAAGATAAAGTGCATTTTTTTATAGATAAAGTGCAGTTTGAAGAGTTTGAAGTGCAAAAAACAGGTTTTAAAGTGCAAGTTTTAACAGATAAAGTGCGAAATTTGAGAAATAAGGTGCAAATTTTAGTGCAAACTACCCAAACAATCACCGAGCGTAAAAGACAAATATTGGAGACAGTTATGATTTTGATAAGCGCAGAGCCATCAATGACATTACAGGATTTGGCTAAACAAATGGGGGTGTCACTTCGTTCTGTTAAAGAGTATGTTGATGCGCTTCAAAAGGCAAATTTGTTAGTCAGGGAGGGGTCGAAGAAAGTTGGTAGCTGGCATATTAATGAAGATATAAATTGACCTGTTATGATAGAACAATGGTTTAATAAAGAGCTAAGGGAGCAAATGGATATCACACATCGTATTGTTGTTTGTGATGTTAATAGTGACGGTTCATTCTTATTATCACATGTGGATAGCGAGATAATCATTTACCCAGTAAACAATAATATAGAAGAACTGGAGGTTCGTTATGATGCTGAAAGAAATCATCCAAATGATGATGTTCTCTTTTACGTGACCATGCCTAAAGAAAAGATAACTTTTTTGCAAGACTATTGTCAGACTTGCGGTTGGATTGATTTGAGCGATATGGAGGCCTACATCAAACGTCAGCTTTTCAATGCTACCGGAATAAATCCTGCCATAGACAAAAATAGTCTGGTGTTGGCTGCAAAACTGAGCATCGGGAAAGATGAAAATTGGTGGAAAGGCGTAGCAAGTGGCATTGTGAAGCCTTTTGATATAAGAAGTTGCATCGTGGACTTCGTGTGCAAGCCTGAAGAAACCATGCAAAATATGGATGAAACAGTAGCCTGTGTATTTGAGGAAGCATTTTATAAACTGATAGGCAAACCTCAAACTAAACAAAAAGCTATTGCTATGGCAAAAGAGGCTATAAATGCTATGTTCAGCGGATTGCTGACGAATCAAATATCGGACGAGCTGCTGAAAATATACTATGAACTGACTGATAAAAATTCGGCACAGGGTATCATGCTGAAATATGTCGAAGACTTTGGACTTCCGGCTGACGTATCACCTCTGAAAGTGCATCCCGACCATCCATTCATTGCTTTGGATCGGAAACTCACAGAGATGCTTAGCAATGCGCTTAAAAACGATAGTGACACATCGGTTTATCTGCATGCGATACATGAACGTGTAAACAGCCTGAAGGCTCAGGTTTATAAAGCTGATTGGTTGATGCAGTTGGCTGCATTGTTTGCTTATGATGCTTCTGATATACATACGATAAGCTCCTTAGATAGTTTTGCATACTATTATCAGAGCAAATTTGCAGCAATTGATAGGGCTATGAGATTGCTGTATGTGGCATGGTTGAGTGAAACAGATACACTGCGTCCTATACAATATTACTATGAGCAACAAGCAAAAGTCATTCAAGATAAATGGTATTCACTTATCGACCAATATATTCCATCACAACAAGGATTGGTGGCTGATGCGCTTCAACATGAGGGGCGGATAGCCGTCATCGTGGGCGATGGCTTGCGGTTGGAGATAGCTGAAGCTATAGCAGACGAGATGAAGACAATAAAACAAGAGCGGAAAATTGCTTTTACGGTATTACCGTCGATCACAATGAGCGGTATGAGTGCGCTCTATGAATGTAAAGGAATTGAATCCTCTGCCTCTTCGCGTTTTTCTTATTTAAAATCACAAATAGCCGATGTTGAAATTATGTCACTCGACCGACTCAATGATAGCGTAACAGCCACAAAACTGGTCTTGACTTTTGGTGACATTGATCAAGTGGGAGAAAAGAAACAACTGTCAGGGTTGAAGGATATCAGCAATTATCATGACTATTTGACAAATGCCATCAAGCAGTTGCTTTCTATGGGCTATGCAAAAGTGTACCTGACAACCGATCATGGATTTGTCATTACGGGTATATTGGATGAAGCCGACAAAGTGTTGGTGCCATCGGGTGTTGATTTGAAAGTCGAAGAACGTTATGTATTGAGCAACGACCATTTAACAAATGTGGATTGGATAGAGAGACAAAGTAACTTTGAGGGATATGACTATCAATATTATGCCAAGACTGATAAGCCGTTTGTGAGCAGAGGTTCTTATGGCTATGCACATGGTGGATTGACACCACAAGAGTGCATTATACCTATCTATTGTTTTTCAAAAGATGGAGTAGGTGAAAGTCTGAAAGTAACGATTCTAAATAAAACGGACTTACAATCGGTGACAGGAGCTTATTTTACCATAAAAATAAAAGGTGAGGGTGATGCTGGGAGTTTATTTGCATCTTCTAAAAGGGTGAAAGTCCAATTGTTTAGTAATCAAGGCAAATTGTTAACATCTTCGATTTTGAATGTCAATGCAGATGCTATAAGCGAACAAGAATTTGAGCTTTCGTCAGCACCTTGTAAGATGGTAATTATAGATGTTCATACAACTGAGCAACTCGACAACTGTCTGATTAATAAATCTCAGGCACGCGATTTGGAGGATCTTTTTTAATTTGATAAACTGATTTTATGGTAGATTTTGATTATAAATTACTGGACCTTTTTAAAGGTTACGTAGTTCGAAAAGATATTGTTCGCTCCGTGAAGGGTGGCGCTAATGTGCCGGTATTTGTTTTGGAATATCTGTTAGCTAATTCATGCAGCACAGATGATGAGACGAAAATCGCAGAAGGCATAGAAAATGTGAAAAGAGTGTTGCGTGAGCATTACGTAAATCCCGATGAAGCGAATTTGATCCAAGCTAAGATAAGAGAACAGGGTTCTTATAAAATTATTGATAAGATTTCTGTCCGGTTGGATGCATCAAAAGATAAATATTGGGCAGAACTCTCGAACATTAACATACGTGAAGCAAATATTTCGGATGAATTGGTGTCTCAGCATGATAAGATGATGATGGGGGGGATTTGGGCTGTGATTGATATAGATTATGATTCTACATTTATGATTGGCAATAAAATCTATCCGTTTTGTGTCTCTAAGATACGTCCGATTCAACTTTCTAATTTTGATGATCGAAAGATAAGAGAATGTCGTTCGCAATTTACTGATATTGAATGGATGAACCTTATGCTTCGTAGTGGCGGTTATGAGCCTGAGTCGGAAGGAATGACTGAGCGGATGAAGATGTTGTTGCTTTCTCGTTTCATTCCATTGGTAGAATCCAATTTTAATATGGCGGAATTAGGACCTCGAAGTTCCGGAAAATCCTTTGTTTTTAAAGAACTGTCACCATATTCTATGCTTGTATCCGGTGGTCAAGGAACTGCCGCTTCATTATTTGTTAATAACTCCAATGGACAGATTGGCGCAATGGGCAAATGGGATGCCGTGTGTTTTGATGAATCGACGGATGAACTATTTAAAGATAAAGAGGTTGTTCCATTGATGAAAGATTATATGGAATCTGGTTCTTTTTCACGTGCAGGTAAAAGTGGTGAAAAGTCTGCAAATGCGTCGATCATTCTAAATGGTAACATTAATCAACCTGTTGAGACGGTGCTTCAAACATCGCATTTATTTAGTCCGTTCAGTGATAAAATAAGCAATGATACTGCATTCCTTGATCGTATAGGATTCTTTTTACCCGGGTGGGAAATTATGAAGTTTGCTCCCGCTAACTTCACCAATCATTTTGGTTTCAGTACCGATTTTTTCAGTGAAATGCTTCATGTGCAACGTAAAGCAAACTATACAGATGCGATTGATGAGTATTTTGTATTGGGTGCACAGATGCGGCAGCGCGATACCAAACCGGTACGCAAAACGGTATCTGGCTTGATAAAGTTGCTGCATCCTGATGGGGTTTATACTAAAGAGAATGTACGCACTTATTTGGTCTGGGCTATTGAAATGCGTCGTCGTGTTAAAGAACAGTTGAAACGAATTGGCGGTATGGAATTTTGGGATACCAATTTCAGTTACATAGATAAAGATACGCAAGAAGAGTTTTTCGTGAGTGTACCCGAAGAACGCGGAAGTAATTTGATAGAAGATAATCCGTTGCCACCGGGCAATTGCTATACAGCCATCAGTAATGGTGAGAATGTGGCGTTGTTGAAAATAGAGGCTGTGGTGCTACAAGGAAATGGTAAAATAACAGTAACTGGAACCTACTCATCAGAACTAAAAGAAGATATTAAGAATATATACAACTATATACGAGCCAATGAAAAAACGCTTTTAAGTTCCGGTCATTCACTTGTAAAATATGATGTAACTATTCAAGTATCTACTTTATTGGGCACTTGCTCTGATAAAGGAATAGGTGCAGCTGTTTTTGTAGCAATTATCTCGGCTATTTTTGGTAAGAACCTGAAAACTGCTGCCGGTGTAATTGGTAATATATCTATCGGTGGAGCGGTAGAGCGTACTATTAATTTCAGTGACCGGGTATCTGTTCTTTCGGAAAATGGGGCGAAAATGGTGGCTGTACCAATGGAAAACCTTACAGAACTGGCATCTTTGCCAACTACCGTATTGGGGAAAACCGATACTCCGCTATATGCTAATGGGCAGATGTTACTTCAAAAAGTGATATTAAATTAACGAATTTCTAATCTTAGAGTAAAGATATTCATGAACTGATGAGTGTGCTTGCTCCTGTAGTTTTCTTCCTTTGTAGAGATGTCTGTAAATGCTATTTCTCATTATCAGTGATTTACGTACAGCACTTGTAGAGATTGTCATCGTGTCTCCTTGTTTTGCATTTTTCCCTCTTGAGGGATGTCGTAGAGATATGTAATTTGTAACATCTTGTTTATTAGCTATTTGTAGGAAATGGTTGTAGATGCCATTTCCTTGTTTTTTCTTGTACGTCGCCTTAACTTTGCAACATCGAATCTGAGAGAAACGAAAGGTCCAATCGTTGAGGCCTCATGATGAAAACCTCTGTTCTTCCAGTTGAGATAAGAGAATCATATTATTAATTTAATCATTTAAAAATCTACAATTATGGCATTTTTTTAAAGAGTTCAAATGAAAGTAAACAATTTGTGGTATCCCAAATCTGTAACGTGGGGTAAAGCAGTGACTACCCGCGAAGTAGCAGATGAATTGTCTGTCCTCTCCACCGTGACCCGTGGTGATACATACGCAGTGATGGAAAACCTCGGACGTGTGTTGAGCAATTACATGGGACAGGGGCGTACTGTAAAAATAGACGGTGTGGGAACGTTTTATTATACAGCTACTTCCACTAAAAAAGGTGTGCCTACGGCTGGAGAAGTAAGTGCTTCATTGATTAACGGTGTACGCGTCCGCTTTATTCCCGAAGTGGAACGCAATAGTGGCAGTCAAGTGATGACCCGCAGCATGGTAAATACCAAGATTGTTTGGGAAGAGTGGGGAAAAAACTCTACTAACACTGGAAATAGCGGTTCCGGCAATCCCGGTGGCGGCTCCGGTGAAGGTGGTCTGGATGAAAATCCGTTAGGATAACCTTCCCCCCGTGCTTCGTTAACCTCCGTTTTTGGAGCATCCGACTTGTGATAAATGGTTCCCGTACAGCCCCTTCCGGCAGTGCGGGAACTTTTGTTTTAGCATCTTTTATCATTTTTTTCTGCCTTTCTTCTATAAATATTCGCTAATTTCGGACGATTTTTTGTAAAACAGACCGAATAACTAATAATTTATAATATGGAAAATCTCAACACAGCGCTTCTGCTGATGGTAGTAGGTATGACGACAGTGTTCGCTATCCTGCTGATTGTAATCTACTTAGGTAAAGGACTTATTCTTCTGGTAAACAAGTACGCCCCCGAAGAGGTGGTGCCGGATAAGAAAGGTGCGCAAGGTCCTGCCGCAATTCCCGGAAACATTTTGGCTGCTATCAGTGCCGCTGTAACAGTGGTGACACAAGGCAAGGGTAAGGTAGCCAAGGTCGAGAAAATAAAATGATAATCTTTAATAAAAAACACACACCTATTTATTTAGTATGAAAAAGGAAATTAAGTTCAGCCTGGTTTTCAGGGACATGTGGCAGAGTGCCGGAAAATATGTGCCCCGCGTAGACCAGCTGGTGAAGGTTGCTCCCGCTATTGTTGAGATGGGCTGTTTTGCCCGCGTAGAAACCAATGGCGGAGGTTTTGAACAGGTAAATCTATTGTTTGGTGAAAATCCTAATAAAGCTGTACGTGCATGGACGAAGCCGTTTCATGAGGCTGGTATACAAACCCACATGCTGGACCGCGCACTGAACGGTCTTCGCATGAGCCCCGTACCTGCCGATGTGCGTAAGCTGTTTTATAAAGTGAAGAAAGTGCAGGGAACGGACATTACACGTACATTCTGTGGACTGAACGATACCCGTAACATTATTCCTTCCATCGCTTACGCTAAAGAAGCCGGAATGATTTCCCAGTGTTCGCTCTGTATCACCCATTCACCCATCCATACAGTAGAATATTACACCAATATGGCGTTAGAGCTTATCAAGGCGGGTGCTGATGAAATCTGTATCAAGGATATGGCAGGTATCGGACGTCCGGTATCATTGGGCAAGATCGTAGCAAATATCAAGGCTGCACATCCCGAAATCCCTATCCAATATCATAGTCATGCAGGTCCCGGTTTCAATATGGCAAGTATCCTCGAAGTTTGCGAGGCTGGTTGCGATTATATTGACGTGGGCATGGAACCGTTGTCATGGGGTACGGGACACGCTGACTTGCTGAGTGTGCAGGCTATGCTGAAAGATGCAGGTTTCCAGGTTCCTGAGGTGAATATGGAAGCATACATGAAGGTGCGTGCATTGATTCAGGAATTTATGGATGACTTCCTCGGTTTGTATATCAGTCCGAAGAACCGCTTGATGAACTCCTTGTTGATCGGTCCGGGACTTCCGGGTGGTATGATGGGTAGCTTGATGGCTGACTTGGAGTCCAATCTGGAATCTATCAATAAATATAAGGCGAAACGTAACTTGCCGTTTATGACGCAGGATCAGTTGCTTATCAAGCTGTTCAATGAAGTGGCTTACGTATGGCCGCGCGTAGGTTATCCTCCGTTGGTAACTCCGTTCAGCCAGTATGTTAAGAATCTGGCGATGATGAACGTGATTGCTATGGAAAAAGGCAAGGAACGTTGGGGTATGATTGCTGATGATATCTGGGATATGCTGTTAGGTAAAGCTGGTAAATTGCCGGGTACGCTGGCTCCCGAAATCATTGAGAAAGCCGAACGTGAAGGCCGTAAGTTCTTTACCGGAAACCCGCAGGATAATTATCCGGATGCGCTCGATAAGTATCGCAAGATGATGAAAGAGAACAAATGGGATTTGGGTGAAGATGATGAAGAACTCTTCGAATATGCCATGCATCCGGCACAATACGAAGCATACAAGAGTGGCAAGGCGAAAGAAGACTTCCTGGCAGACGTGGAAAAACGGAAGGCGGAACTTAACAAGTCTCCGCTGGATGATGCCAAACCAAAGACACTTACCGTACAGGTAGACGGACAGGCTTATCGCGTAACGGTAGCTTACGGTGATATTGATTTGCCGGCAGATGCTACAGCAAAAGTGGAGGCTCCCGTAGGCGAAGGTCAGGATGTGGTTGCTCCGTTGGAAGGAAAATTCTTCCTGACGAAGAATGCGCAGGAAACTCCGTTGAAGGTGGGCGACAAGGTGAAGAAAGGTGACTTGCTTTGCTACATCGAAGCTATGAAGACGTATAACGCCATCCGTGCCGATTTCGACGGAACAGTTACTGCTATTTGTGCTACTCCGGGCGATACCATTTCAGAAGATGATGTATTAATGAAGATAGGATAACGCAGCATGGAAGATATATTTGGAAGACTCTACGGTATGACGGCCTTCAGCAATATCATTGAAGACCCGTCGTTTCTGGTGATGTATGCCATTGCTTTTATCCTGCTGTATCTGGGTATCAAGAAGCATTACGAACCGTTATTGCTGGTACCTATCGCTTTCGGTGTGCTCATCGCCAACTTTCCCGGTGGCGATATGGGTGTCATTCAGGCGGATGAAGACGGAATGGTAATGGTAAATGGAGCGTTGAAGAACATCTGGGAAATGCCGTTGCATGAAATTGCACACGACCTGGGATTGATGAACTTCATCTACTATATGTTGATTAAGACAGGTTTCCTGCCCCCCATCATCTTTATGGGTGTGGGTGCTTTGACGGACTTCGGACCGATGCTTCGCAACCTTCGTCTCTCTATCTTTGGAGCGGCGGCACAGTTGGGTATCTTTACGGTACTGTTGTGTGCAGTGATGATGGGTTTCACGGCGCAGGAAGCGGCTGCTCTCGGTATCATTGGTGGTGCTGACGGCCCGACTGCAATTTTTACGACTATCAAGTTGGCTCCGCATTTGTTGGGTCCGATTGCTATTGCCGCCTATTCTTACATGGCGTTGGTTCCGGTGATTATTCCGTTGGTAGTGAAATTGTTATGCTCTAAGAAGGAGCTGATGATCAATATGAAGGAACAGGAAAAGCTCTATCCTTCGAAGACGGAAATCAAGAATCTGCGTGTACTGAAAATCATTTTCCCGATAGCAGTGACTACGGTTGTCGCTCTCTTTGTACCGACGGCAGTGCCTTTGATCGGTATGTTGATGTTCGGTAACCTGATTAAGGAAATCGGTGCGGATACCAGTCGTTTGTTTGATGCAGCTGCAAATAGCATTATGAATGCGGCAACTATTTTCTTAGGACTGAGTGTAGGCGCAACTATGACAAGCGAAGCGTTCCTGAACTGGACGACTATCGGTATTGTAGTGGGTGGTTTCCTTGCGTTTGCACTTTCTATTTCAGGTGGTATCTTCTTTGTGAAGCTGTTCAATCTCTTCAGCAAGAAGAAGATCAATCCGCTGATTGGTGCAACGGGACTGAGTGCTGTGCCTATGGCAAGCCGCGTATGCAATGAGATTGCTACGAAGTATGATCCGAAGAACCATGTACTGAATTACTGTATGTCCAGTAATATCTCCGGTGTTATCGGTTCGGCGGTAGCTGCGGGTGTATTGATCTCATTCTTGGGATAAGGAGAATAGATACGCGGACGACGCGGATTGAGGCGGACGAACGCGGACTTTTTAGGCGTGGATTACGCAAATTACACGGATTCATTTCTTTATTGTAATGAAAGAATCTGCATAATTTGTGTAATCCGCGCCTGAATCTTTATTCACTAATCACTTTTCTGTATTCTGCCACTGCCATTTTCTCTGCCAGATATGCATTAATCAGGTTCGTATGCGCCTGTGTCCATGATAATTGTGCGGACAAGACATCTGCCATACTGGATTTTCCTTCGTTATAAGAGAAAGTGACAAGGTCCAGGTTCTCTTCGGCAAGATCCATATTTTCCTTTGCTGTCTTTACTTGTTGCTCTGTTTCCGTCAGTTTTGTGGTGGCGGCGGAGAGTTCTTCAAGAATATTATCAGTGATATAACTTTGTTGCAGTTTCTGGATACCAATGAATGCTTTCTGTTGCCGGTTTGTCTTGAAACGCGCCCCCCAACGGAAGATGGGGATACTGACGTTTACTCCGGCTACAGGCGTATGGGGGATTTCCTGTCCCATGTACGTGATACCGGTATCCCAACCTGTGGCGAGGAACATGCTTACCTGAGGATTGTACTTGCTGAGGGCGGCATGGCGTTGTGCTTCACTTCGGGCTATGTTTACCGTTGTGCTGGCATAATCGGCACGGCGTGGAAGTACATCGTCAAGTCCAAGAATGTCGACGGGTTCACTGGCTATACTGATTTCACTTAGGCTATCTACAGGGGTATTGGGTGCTACTCCCATCAGAATGTTCAGTTGTTGCAGAGCAAGGGTATAGTTCTGGCGGGCCTTGATATACTGCAATTCAGCTTCTTTCTGGCGGGTGGAAATCATCAGCAGGTCTGTACGACTGATAGCGCCATCGTTGAAACGATCCTGAATAATATCATGCTGCTTCTTTATGATATCCTGAAATGTAGCAGCAGCCTCAAGACTGGCATAGGCGGCTGAAGCATTCCAGTAAACGGCATCGCTTTGATAATGAATTTGATCGAGAGTCAGTTCGGTGGTGAGCTGGCTTAACTCTTCGTCAGCCTGCGCCATACGTTTCTGGGCTATCAGAGAACCACCGGTATAGAGGGGTTGTGCCAAAGTTGCGAGTGCCTGATAGGTGTAGGGGCGGTATTCACCTTTCGGACTGTTCCACTTATCCAGGTGGTTGAGGTTGGCGGTACCTTCGGCTGTGATGTCTATTTGTGGCAGGAAGCCGGTATTTGCTATTTTTCGCGCTTCAGTGCTTGCCATGGTTTTCAAGCGCTGCTGTTTCAGCACCTGGCTGTAGGCTTCTACTTTGTCACGATATGCTTCGCGGCTTAAGTACTGCTGGGCTCCGGATTTCAGGCCGAAGCAACAGAGTAGGGCGATTATCAATATCTTCTTCTTCATGATTACTTGTATTTCTTCTTTTCACTCTTTGATCTTATGTATCGCGCAATATGCCACCGGAAGCACGAACAGCGTCAATGCTGAGGCTACCAGCAGACCACCCATGATGGTTGCCGCCATACCACCGAACATAGCGTCGAATAGCAACGGCAACATACCCAGAATCGTAGTTCCGGACGCCATGGCTACAGGTATGATACGGCTGGTTGTAGCACTGATTACGGCATTTAGGGGGGCTTTTCCGGAAGCTGCTTCTATATCGATCTGGTCTACCAATACAATTGCATTCTTGATATTCATACCAATCAATCCCAGTAGGCCGAGAACTGAGAAAAAGTCGAATGATTTACCAAGCAAGATTAATCCCAGTACGATTCCGATAAAGATAAGCGGCAACATCAATAGGATGACAATTGGCTTGCGGTAGGTCCTGAACAGGAACAACAGGGTGATGAACATCAGGAAAAACGTCAATGGCATATTAGCTGCCAATGCTGCATTACTTTCTGCCTGGCTTTCCTGTTCACCAAAATACTTCATGGTATATCCTTCCGGTACCTGAATTTCTTCTTGTACTTCTTTCCATATCTTATTGAATGCTGCTATGGCATTTACTCCCCGGCGTGGATCGGCTTGCGCCATCATTACCATCTGACGGTTATAGTCTTTCACATTCGAGAACTTATATTGGAAATCAAATTCACTGACTACTTGTTCCAGGGTAGTGGTTTCCTGTGTTGTTCCGAATACGGGTAGTGTACGCAGGTCGTTGATGCGGAAAGAATCGACCGTGTTATCCTTTAGCAGGATGGGCAGCACCTGATCGCCTTCACGATATTCACCTAATGTCATACCGCTTGTACCGATCTGAATGCTCTGTGCCATACTTTGCCGGGAGACACCTAACGGTTGGGCACGTTCCGGACTGTAAACGGGTTTCCATACAGGAATCTTATTCCCCCATGAATTGCGTATGTTGATGAGATCATTATCCCGATGCATGATTTCCAGGACTTTGTTGGTCAGCATCACCAGTGAATCGACATTATTACCGATAAAGCCGATTTCAATGGCGGCGTCTACCGCAGGCGATAGCTTAAACAAAGTGGTACGGGTAATGGCATTCGGATAGTTTGCCTTCATATACTGGTCGAAGTTCTCTTCGTATTCCTTTGTATATTTACTGTCGGTCAGTTCGATAAGTATATTGGCAAAGTTGGGCTTGGGACCGACGGAAGTAGATGCCAGATAGTAACGTAACGGCGTACTTCCGAATGTGGTGGATATTCGTTTCACTTCCGGTTGTTGCAGGAGGTGCGCTTCCACCTGTTTCATTTCCTTTTCCACGTCACGGATGCTGTAACCGTCCGGATAGAATATATCGGCGCGGAAATAGGGCTTATCCAGTGAGGGGAAGAAGTTTTGCGGCATCATTCCCATGATGACCAGTGAGATGATAAACAGGACTACCATACTACCCAGTGTAAGAGTCTTCTTTTTGATAAGTACTCCGAGGATAGAGGCGAACTTGTGATAGAAAGGTTTATCATACGGGTCTTTATTGGCATCGCCGGATTTGGCTTTCAGAATAAAGTTACCGAAAGTGGTGGTTTGTGTGAGTGCCAGTATCCAGCTTAATCCCAAAGAAATGGCAAGTACGACAAACAGGGGTTTCACGATTTCCGCTACGGCAGAAGGGGCGAGGTACAACGGCAGGAATGAACAAATGGCGATGAACGTAGCGCCAAGTAATCCCCATTGCGGTCCGGTAGCTCCATCTATCAGTGCCTTTCGCCGGTCTATACCTCGGGCGATGGCTATTTGCGCATTGTCTGTCACTACGATAGCGTTATCCACCAGCATACCCATGGCGATGATGAAACCTGCCAGTGAAGTACGGTTCAGTCCTACCCCCATGAAGGACATGATGAGCAGCGTGCCGCCAATGGTAAATAGCAGCGAACTGCCGATAAGTATACCTGCGCGCAGCCCCATCACCAGCATGATGATGACAATTACAATGAGGAGGGATTCTATCAGGTTAATGATGAAACCATTATTTGCTTCCTGAGCTATGACATTTTCCGGATACAGACTTTCCAATTCCAACCCTACCGGAATAAGGGGAAGAAGTTCAGCCAGTTTCTGATCTACCAGTTCTCCGGTCTTTACTACATCCTTCGTCGGGTCGGTGGAAACACCGATACCTATGGCACGCTTCCCGTTGACGTGCATAATGTTGCCGGGAGGATCCATATATCCTTTTTCAATGACGGCAATATCGCCCAGTTTCACCTGTCCGCCCGGAGTGGTAATCACTTGGTTCCGGATGTCATTGACGGTGGTATAGGTTCCGTTGGCTACAATGCGCAGTTGTTGTTCACCGGCATTGATTTCACCTGTATTGATAATTTGGTTTTGCGATTGTAACAGGCTTGCTACTTGCTTCGGATCTATACCCATACCGGCCAGTTTATTGACGGATATATAGATATTCACCACCTCGGTTTGTGTACCGAACAAGGCTACTTTCATTACCCCGTCAGCAGTGATAACCTGGGTTTTGATACGTTCTGCCCAGTTGCGCATTTCTTCGTAAGAGAAACCGTCATCGCCTACCAGACCATAATAGATGCCGAATACATCGCCGAAATCGTCCGATACCGTGGGAACGGAAGCGCCGGCGGGTAGTTGCGGTTGTATGTTGAGCACCTTGCGGCGCAGTTCGTCCCACTTCTGCGGAATGGATTCTGCGGAAAGGGAAGGTTGAAGCTCGAATGTTATCTTGGATAGTCCGTACATGGACTCCGACTTGATTTTATATGCACCACTCATCGACTGTATCTCGCGGGAGATCGGTTCGGTGATCAGTCGTTCTACTTCTGCCGGTTCTGCCCCCGGATAGCGGGTCATAATGACCGCTGACTTGATGACGAAGGGTGCATCCTCTTTCTTTCCCAACCGGCCGAATGATAGTATACCGCCGATTAGCAACACAGCCAGGAAGAAATATACAATCTTGGTGTTGTCTAATGCATATTTAGATAGGTTCATAATGCTGAATGTTTAGGTTTTATTGGAGATATTCATTAAACGGTCTGTAGAATAGGTATTCACCGGACTGTAGAATAGGTATTCACCGGTCTGTAGAATAGGTATTCACCGATCTGTAGAATGAGTATTCAACGGTCTCAATCGATAATCTTCACCGTCTGCCCATCTACCAGTTGATGCACTCCGGCAATCACAATAGTTTCTCCTGGCTGTACACCGGCAGAGATAAGAGCATTGGCTTCTCCGGTAGGAGAGTATACGGTTACTTCCCGCTTGTTTACCTTATTATCCTTTACTACCCACACATAGGTTTTCTGGTTCTCGCTTTCACCGAATATGGCACTGAGCGGAATATTCACAAGCTTTTCTTCCAGGAAGGGAGCTACGTCCGAAGCCAGCTTGATTTTGCACGTAAATCCCGGTTTCACATCGTATAGGGAACGGTTGAAAGCAGGATCTTCAATCGTAATAGTTACCGGGATACCTGTTCCGGCTGTAGAAATGTCCAGATATTCTTCCAACTGTGCGTTGAACACCATGTCCGGATAGGTGTCGAAAACCACTTTGAATGTTACATCTTTTGCACGAAGCAGATACAGATAATCATCCGGCACGGTGAATTTGATGCGGAGCTTCTGTGTATTCACCAATTGTACGATGCCTTCCCCGGAATTCACGCGCTGATAGTTTTCTACCAGACGTTTTTCAATAGAACCGTCGAAGGGAGCGGTCAGTTTGGTATCCCGCATATTATTGCTGGACAGTTCATAAGCTGACTTTGCCTTTTGATAATTGGCAACGCTGATTTCATATTCCTGCACGGAGATAGCCTGGCGTCCCAACAGGCGTTTGTTACGTTCCACCTGTGCTGCGGCAGTCTCGTAAGCGGCTTTGTCGGCGGCGTATTGCAGGGAAATGTCACGCGGATCAATGGCGGCGATCAGCTGTCCCTTCTTTACCCGCTGACCTTCTACCACAGGCAGATTTATGACCTGTCCGCTGACACGGAAGGCCAGTTTCACGTATTCTACGGCTTCTACAATACCGGAGAAGTCTTTCCGGATGACCGATTGGGAGCTGGCGGTAGCTGTCTTGACGGGTCGGATCAGCGTGGCATCGCCCTCTTTCTTGTGCCCGCATGATGTGGCAAGCAGCATCACGCTGATGGCGAACAAATAGATTTTCTTCATACTAATGTATAGTTGTTCGTTTAGGTATAGAAACATAAAACCGGAAAAACAGATAATTGTTCTCCCGGTTTATTTTGTTACGCGTTGTTAATGATACAGGCTTCTACTCCTCTATCCTGAGCAACAAATCGGTGCCCAATTTGAGCTTATAAACGTTTTTATATACTTGTATGTTCAGTTCTTCTCCGGCAATAAGTGAAATATTTATTTCTTTGCCTACATGCATATGAAGTGTACGTCCCTGATAATTTATCTGGAAGGAGTAACTGTTCCACTTCTCTGGAATGACTGGGAAGAAAGAGAGTATGCCCTCCAGAATCTGCATCCCGGCAAAGCCTCGTACAATGGCAAGCCAACTGCCCGGCATACTGGTGATATGCAGTCCTTGGTGAGTTTCGTTGTTGTAATCATCCAGGTCGAGACGGGTGGCATGCAGAAAGAGCCGGTAAGCCTTTTCCACTTCGCCAATGCGGGCGGCAAGAATGGAGTGGATGTGCGGGGAAAGTGAAGATTCATGCACCGTCATTGTTTCATAGAAATCGAAGTTACGGCGGACGGTTTCCTTGTCGAAATTGAAGTAATACAGATATAGGCCCAACAATACATCACTTTGTTTGATGTAGCATGAACGAAGAATACGATCCCAGGACCAATGCTGATTGATGGGGCGTTCTTCGGGTGGAATGGCATCGGTACTGTTCAGTTCCTTATCCAGAAAACCGTCATTTTGTACAAAGATCCCCAGTTCTTTATCTTCCGGCAGATACATACGGTTGATGATGTCGCGCCAGCGTTCAGCCTCTTCTTGTTGGCGGAGGTTGGTGACACGGCGTACACGGGCATATTCGTCGGGGTATTCTCCGGCAATGATTTCAAGGTAGTTAAGTGTCATCTGCAGGCACTGCACACACGAGTAATTGGTGTACCAGTTGTTATCCACGTTGTTTTCGTACTCATCCGGTCCGGTTACACCCAGTATCACATATTTCTGTTTTGGTTTGGAGAAAGATACACGCTGGCTCCAGAAGCGGGAGACGGCAATCATTACTTCCAGTCCGTATTTGGCTACATAATCTTTGCTGCCCGTGATTGCAGCATGCTGTGCAATGGCATAGACGATGATATTATTGCGGTGTATTTCTTCAAAGGTAATTTCCCATTCGCTGTGGCACTCCTCACCGCTGTAAGTAACTTGCGGGAAGAGGGCGGCACCCTCTTTGAAACCCAGTTTACGGGCATTCTCTATCGCTTTCGGCAGTTGGTTATAACGGTATATCAACAGATTTTTCACAATCTCCCTCGGAGTAGAAAGCAGGAAGAACGGTACACAACAAAGTTCCGTATTCCAGTATGTGTTTCCGCCGTATTTTTCACCTGTGAATCCTTTCGGACCGATATTCAGGCGCGGATCATCACCGCGGTACGTTTGGCATAGTTGGAAGATGTTGTACCGGATACCCTGTTGTGCTTCCGGATCGCCTTCGATAACCACATCCATTTCTTTCCATATATTGGCCCAGGCTTGCTGATGATCGTTTTCCAGCTTATCCCAGCCGTCTATTTTAGTCTGACGGGCTTTGGCGATGGAATGTTCTATCAATTCCTGGCGTTCATCATAGAGCGACGAACTTATAACGGTATATTTGATGAGCATTACGTTGTCTCCCGGTTTCACATCTGCCCCGATACTGAACCCGGTTTGTTTCTCCTTTTCAATGCGTATTGGGTTCGAGGTGGCTTCTTTGCCGTTCTTGAAGAACTGATAGGTCATGGCATAGCACACTTGCGCATCTTCCCGCCGGGTTTGCGTCCATAGATAAGCACAATCCTTTGTGACACCGGAACGGAGGATATTCCATATCTTCTCGTTCGGATCATCGTCCTTATTGACTATGACTGCATCCAGGGAGGGAATCAGTGATATTCTTCCCGTATAATTAATGGAGGTGACGCTGTATTTTATCAGGCATAAATCGGGGTGAGCCATATTGTTGATATGCTCCACATGGATACGCAATTGGTTTCCCCTGGGAGAAGTCACTTCAAAATCGCGGTAGGAGATACCCGCTTTCATATCGAGCCTGCGGCTGAAGCTGTTCACGTCCCATTGTGCCAGGTCCAGTTCTTCGTCGATGAGGCGCAGACTGACGCGTGCCCAGTCCGCTGCATTGGGGATACGGGTGTAGAAAGCGGGAAAGCCGTTCTTCCACCAGCCTACACGCGTTTTATCAAGAAAGGTAATACCGGCAACGAATGAACCGCGATACGAATCGCTTGAATAAGGCTCTTCAAAATTTCCCCGTTGGCCGAAGCGACCGTTCCCCAGGCTGAATATACTTTCGGACATTCGCAGATTGTCAGCGTGAAAGTTATCTTCAATAATATTCCATTCATCGGTTTTAAGGTATCTTTTCATGGTGTGTATCTCAATGGTGATTATGGCGGTAAAGATAAACAAATAAACGGATAAACGGCAAGAAAGTATGACAAAAGTAGATGAAGGGGGAGTGATAAGGTGATAAAGTGGCAAAGTGATAGAGTGGTAAGGTGATAGAGTGATAAAGTAGCCGCGCTATATATCACAGAGTGTTGTTCCACTATCACTTTGCCACTTCATCACTTTACCACCCTTTTTATAAGGATTATGCTTTTGCTTGTTCTCCTTTGGTCTCTTTGATTAAATATACACAAACGGCACCGATAATCAACATCACGCCTGCCATGACAAGCATATTTATTTCAGGCGGTAACATGCCTTTCGGGGTGAACAGAGCCAGAATACTACCACCCAGCGTAGCAGCTACAATCTGCGGAATACAGATCGTTCCGTTGAACAGTCCCAGGTAGGTACCCATGTGTCCGCCGCTTAGAGCATTGGTCAGGATGGTGAAAGGCAATGCCAGCATAGCTGCCCATGCGCAACCGATAAGCAGGAAGGAGATGAACAATACATATTGATTGTGAACGAAATACGTGGAGATGAAACCTATTCCACCCAAAACAAGACTGAGTGAGTAGATCTGTTTTCGGTTCTTGAACATCGGGATACATACAGCCCAGAGTACAGAACCGATGGCTTGTACGGCAAACAATACGCCTACCCAGTCGGCAGCATTCTGATATTGGATACTCTTAGTGTCCAGCACTATTTTGCTTGCACCGTTCACCACAGTTTCAACGGTAGGAGCATCGAATACATTGGCAGCTACACTACCATTGGTATAGGTCCACATGAACATGAAAGCAAACCAGCAGAAGAACTGAACTAAACCTACCGTCCAGAAAGCTTTCGGTGCTTTCACCAGTAGTTTCACCATATTGATCTTTTCCTTTTTTTCCTCTTCGGTGATGCCATGGTATTCCGCATATTCGGCAGGTGGCATTTCTTTCACCTTTACCGTGGTGTAGATGACACAAAGTATCAGAATGGCTGCTCCGATATAGAAGGAATAGATAACCGAGTCGGGAACTACACCTTGGGGAGCTATGTTGCTGATGCCTATCCATGTAAAGATGAACGGGAACAGGAAACCTACCAAGCTACCGGCATTGCACAGGAAACTCTGGATAGAGTAGGCAAGGCCTTTCTGCTTTTCGTTTACCATGTCGCCCACCATCATTTTGAATGGCTGCATCGCCATATTGATGGATGTATCCAGAAACATCAACGATACTAATCCGAATATCATTGCCGTGCTGACTGCCATACCGAAACTACCGGCATTCGGCAGTAGGCACATTACCAGTACGGCTACCAGTGAACCGACAAACAGGTAAGGAATACGTCGTCCGAAGCGTGTCCACGTTTTGTCGCTTGCAGCACCTACGATGGGCTGCACGATGATACCTGCCAATGGTGGCAATATCCAGAAATAACTCAAATTGTGCGGGTCTGCACCCAATGTCGCAAAAATACGGCTGATGTTCGCACTCTGCAAAGCATATGCGATCTGTGCGCCAAAGAAGCCGAAGCTGATATTCCACAACTTCCAAAAGCTCAAATCAGGTTTTACTTTCATTCTTAATAAATTATTAGTTACGAGCTACGAGCTACAAGCTACGAGTTCCTTTCGGCATACTGGCAATTTCGCACAGCCTACTCGTCACTCGTAGCTCATAGCTTGTCACTTATTCATTTCGTTGTTCCCCTCACTACAAGATTCGTCCTTACAATCTTGTTGCTACTCTTGTCATCGCCCCCTTCCAACTTACCTGTCAGAATGCTGAAAGCACTTTTTCCGACTTCTTCTCCGTGCTGTTCCACGGTGGTCAGTTTGGGATCTGTGCTTTGGGCAATGGCGCCGTCGGTAAATCCGCAGATCGATACTTCGTCGGGCACTTTCTTTCCAACCAGTTTACAGGCATACAGAATGCCCGAAGCTGTTTCGTCATTGATGGCGAAAAAACCATCGGGGTGGCCAGGACCTTCCAGAATATCCGGAGTGATGGCTATGGCGCGTTCACGTGTGTCACACAACATAATCATGCTGTCGTCCACAGGAATTTTATACTTCTTCATGGCATCCAGATATCCGTTCCGGCGGTTCTTGGTGATTTCCAGATGAGGCGCCGCACCGTAAAACAGGATACGCTTACAACCTGTCTGTATCATATACTCCACGGCGGCAAAAGAGCCGGCATAGTCGTCCACTACCACCCGTTCCGTCTTCAATCCGGTACAGATGCGGTCGTAGAAAACAATAGGGATGTTGTTGTTCAGCAGTTCCTGATAATGGTCGTATTGGGAAGTATCTTTTGCCAGTGAAGCAATCACACCACAGACACGGGCGGCAAGGAATGAGTGTACTATCTTTACTTCCTGTTCGTAAGACTCGTTGCTCTGCGCTACCAAAATATTGTATCCCGCTTCGGCGGCAGCCTTTTCAATACCACTCAGTACGCACGAGAAGAAGTGGTGCACCAATTGCGGCACAATCACACCAATCGTATTCGAGCGGCTGGCACGAAGATTCACTGCAAGTACGTTAGGCTTATAATTATGCTCCCGGGCATACGCATGTATAAGGTCACGGGTCTCCTGGCTGATATCCGGGTTGTCTTTCAGCGCCCTCGACACAGTGGATGGCGAGACGTTCAACGCCCGGGCAATATCCTTGATGGTTATCTGCGGTTTATTCATGGTATTTTCTAAATATTCCCAAAGGTAATTCAAATGAGGATAGCTGCCAAACTAAAAAATGTAAAGCCAGCTATTCCGATTGCAAAAATAGCGGAATAGATGAGAATAAGCTTCTTCGTTGAGAATTATCGGGTTATAGAATAGCGCAAACGTTTGCAAGCTTTGTCGATAGGCGTGTATTGGCGATAGATAATGCTTGTTGACGTGTCTCGTAAATTTTCTGTACCAATAATTTGGCGTACAATTCAAAAAAAACTATTTTTGCAATGAAACAGATTTTAAGACATGGATGAAACTACATATAAATTCCTGATGGGAGCTTCGGCTTTCGTGATTGCGATACTGGGGCTTATGCTGGCGGGTACAACCATATTGCCGGAGGTAGGGTTAGAGAAATTGCGTAAGGCCCGCAGTATTCTTATACCTTCTTATTTTGTATTGGCACTTCTCAGTCTGGTATGTTGCCTGACGGGATATGACCGTCGTATCGAACCTGCAAGTACGCTTTTGGTTGCATCGTTTCAGGCCTTGCTTTTCACTATGTCCATGTTGGTTTTCATACGTCCTAATGAGGTCAGATGGAAGACTGTATTCCGGCAGGCAGGAGTAATCACGGTTGCAGGTCTTGTCTTGTTTGTTTCCTTTTTCCGCTTTACGGACTATTATTCATGTTTCTTTTATTCGGGCGTTGTTGCTTATGTTCTTCAATTGATAATCTATACCCGGAAGTTTATGCTGGCTTACCGCAAGACTGTGCAAGAGGTGGAGGATTACTATGACGATGATGAGGAGAATCGCCTGGTGTGGGTGAAATGCGGATTTTTCAGTGCTTTGGCTGTTGGAATCATGGCACTGTCCATCTTGTTTTTCCCCGTCCTATATAAATACTTTGTTCCGCTGTATGTGGTCTTTTATAGTTTCATGGTGATGTGGTTTGTCAATTACTATCGCCGGATGAAATTTGCCATACCGGTCATTGCCGCTATGCCGCAGGAGGCGGATGTTTGTGCAATTCCGGAAACTGTTTTAGCGAAAACGGATGGGGTGGCGGCAGAAGAGGCTGTGGCAGTTGCAGAAGAAGCTGTGGCAGTTAAGGAAGAGAAGTCCGGGGCAGAGCATTTGTTGAAAGAAAGATTGCAAAAATACATAGATGAGAAGGAGTATTGCCGGAAGGATGTTCCTTCGGGCATTGTGGCCGATTCTTTCGGGATGAGCAAAGCATTCTTCCGGCAATATATGAAGGACTCTTATGGCATGGATTTCCGCCCGTGGCGCAAGGAACTACGCTTGCGCGAGGCATCCCGGCTGTTTGCCGGACATCCCGAATATACCATAGAAGAAGTAAGCGAAATGGTAGGCTACAACAATAGCAGCAACTTCAACAGAGACTTCAAGCGGATGATGGGAATGACTCCCAAATGCTTCTGCAAGCAATTCCAATAAACACTCATTGTGCCATTCTTCACGGATAAAATTATCTTTTTAAATTATCTTTCGTTAGGCAGGAAAATTATCTATCGTTGATTTTCCTGCCTCTGGTCATATAGGAAATTATCTTTCGTTCGCACGAACGAAAGATAATTGATATTATTTGGCGTGAATACGTCAATCCGGTAATTTCGTGACAAGCAACCAATATTCATTTATTAAATAGGAGACACGTTATGAAACAAAAAGAAAAGCAAAAGTACACAGCCCCCGCTATCGAAGTGATACGGATGGAGAGCGAAGGAGTGATGGCAAGCAGCCTGAACGACATGTCGCAAAGACCTTGGGGCAGTAATGCCCGAAGCGGAAGAAGCACCCGTTCCACCGGCTATGGCCGCGCCGCATCCGGCAGCGACCTGGAAGACCTTATCAACGATATTCTCACCATTGAAAAGTAAGTGCTATATGAAAAGAATAAATATACCCGCCATCCTCTTCTGCCTGACACTGGCGGCAGGATGCAGCCAGGACGAACCGGCAACGGAAAACCCCGATAACGGCAACGCCACGGGAAAGCAGATAACCGTCACCGCCGCCATGCCCGATACAAGAGTGGACACCCGCCTGGCGTACGAAGATGAAACGAATGATGCAGGCACCGGGAAGCTTGTAGTGAGGTGGAAAGAGAGCGGAGAAAAGATAAGTCTCTTTAATGCGACCCAAGGTACGTCATCTATCCTTACGCAAAATGCTACTTCACTTAGCACAGACGGCAAAAAGACCGATTTCACCGGAAATTTACCTGATAATACCGTAGAGGGCGATGTACTGTATGCCTACTACTATAATGGTTTTGATGACGACTACTTCATTAGCTATATAGAAAACCTAAATATAGCCGATATCACAAGTAACGGAACTTTAGCTGAAATAAAGCATGCCATGTATGCCAAGACCACCTATCAAGGTGGACAGGAAGGAGAAACTAACATCAGTTTCAGTTTCCGCCCCCTGACGGCGGCTCTGAAGCTTACTTTGGAAGGGATACCTTCTGGTGTCACTATCAATAAACTTAAACTAAGTGGAACTAACCTGTTCTATGATATCAGCGTAGACCTAACGCAGGAGCCACCTTCCTATTCTTACGGAATCCTCATGGGGAACAAGGAAATAGAATACCTTTCCCTTTCTTCAACGAACAATGTTTTCTACACCGGCCTCATACCCGGCACTCTACCCAGAGGTATGTTCATAACCGCCACCGGCAGCGATGGTAAGGGATATATAGCCAGTTTGCCCGCCATCGAAATAGAAGCAGGAAACGTCTACGTGGCTAAAGTGACGCTTGCAAAGTCTAGCACCATCACCACCCAGGAATTAAAAGATGCATTGCGTGGAACAAACGCTAATCCCATCGTGATAGATGGTGACCTTATCTACGACTATAATTATATGATCGATCTGGGTGCCGATCATACACTGACCATCAATTCCGGTGCCACGCTCACTCTCAACTATGCCGGCTTCTCCTGTGTGGGTCACACGCTTACCATCAACGGTGGTGGCAAGTTGATTGCCGCAACCTTTCTTGATGCATCATTGGACGGAGGCAATGTGAAGCTGGAGAATGTGACCATTGAATTGCTGCGTAGGATGCATGATGTCGATATTGAGGTAGGTAATGGAGCTGTCATCGTGGTGGACGCTGAAAATACAGAATCCCCCATTTATATACCTACATCGACGAAAAAATTGACAGTGAAAACGGGAGGAAAAATAGAGATTAAAAACTTTCTTAACAGGGGTATCCACTGCGCCGGAACGCTGCACATTGACGGTGGTTCTATCACTATTAACGGTCTTGGTAGTACCAATGACGACTTTGATGGGTACGCGCCTTGTGCCGTCAGCAATGCAGCTAAACTCGAAATCAGCAATGGCGGTACATTGGCCTCTACTGTAGAAAATGGTACGGTTTACCTGGGGGATCATTTCGGAACTTCAACTGGCTGCACGGTAACAGGAGCGAATGGTTTGTTCCAGGCGGGTGACTATACACTCGATACGGATGGGGAAGTACAAGTCGATACTGATAATAATTTGAAGTTTGGTGTTTACAAATGGAACACTTCGACGAAAAGATTTGTTTGGACTTCAACATATTGAGTGATATAAATCTGTACTACCCATCTTGACGGAAGGAGAGAAACGAAGGGCATACCTACACTTCTGATGGATAGGCATTTGCCGAAGTTAAGCTTCGAGGCGGTCAAAGTTAAACATTGACCTCGTCAAAGTTAAGCTTCGGCAAATGAAAAGCTTACTTTCCTGAATATCGCCGATACATGACTGACTAAAAAAACAACAGAATATTCATTTTAAAAAATTAGAATTATGGCATTTTGGAAAAAACAACAGAACAAGTCAAAGAAAGTGTATTATCCCCAGGCAATCGTCAAGGGCAAACCCATAGAAACCGAAGATATAGCCAAGGAACTGGCTCGCATCTCCACCGTGAGCAACTCCGACGTGCAGGCCGTGCTGGGCGACATCGCCCCCGTGATGCACAACCAAATGAAACAAGGAAAGTCCGTCCACATCAAAGGGCTGGGCTACTTCCGCTACACGCTCAATACCGTAGGCGTGGCCGACCTTAAAGACTTCGATTTTCAGAAACAAGTGAAAGCCGTCCGCGTGGAGTTTACTCCCGACCGGGAGAAGACCTCCAGCGGCACCTACACCCGTGCGCTGGTGGACAGCGGCACGCTGGAGTGGATTGAGCTTCCCTCCGATACTGTGGACGATGGTCCCTCAGGCGGTGGGGATGGCGGTATAGATGAAAATCCGTTGGGCTGATACCCCGTTTGAAGCCCCGGTTTTCTTCCTTACACTTACCGAAAGCTTCCTTTCATACTGTTGTGAAAGGAAGCTTTCAGTCATTATAAATAATAACTGCGATGCCCCCCTTCTATAAGAACTTTTGTTATCTTTAGATAAGATAAGCTGCATTTCGGCATAACTTTTTCATGCAAGCATGAAAGTTCTGCACTCAATTTGCATTATCTTTGCTATCAGTTTTTAATAAAAGTGAGAATTATGATACAGAACGAACGTGCAAGCCGCCACGAACATGTGTTGGACGTGGCAAGGCAGATGATGACTGCTGCCCGTACCGCTCCGAAGGGAAAAGGTGTAGATATAATTGAAATAGCTATGGTTACCGGAGATGATTTAAAAGTATTGTCGGACAAGATGGTTGCCATGGTAGAAGAACACGGAATGAAGTTCTTTTTGCGGGATGCCGCCAACATTTTGCAGGCTGAATGTGTAATTATAATAGGTACGCGCGAGCAGACGCAAGGTTTGAATTGCGGACACTGCGGTTTTCCCACTTGTGCCGGTCGTCCGGAGGGAGTACCTTGTGCTTTGAATACGGTGGATGTAGGGATAGCTGTAGGTTCGGCTTGTGCCATGGCTGCCGATTTGAGGGTGGATACCCGTGTCATGTTTTCTGCCGGACTTGCCGCTCAGCGTTTGGATTGGCTGAAAGGATGCAAGACTGTCTTTGCCATTCCGGTGAGTGCATCCTCCAAGAATCCATTCTTCGACCGGAAACCGAAGGAAGATAAGTGATAATTGACGAGTAGAGGTTTACAATCATAGAGTAGAGGTTTAGAAGTCTGAAGTAGAGGTTTGGCAATTCTAAACCTAAGGTTTATTCTCCCTCTCTCTGCTAACTTAAAAAGTAAC